>Ga0114998_10003319_pt1 | contig 11950 bp, 10 predicted proteins | sample ArcticOcean_MG_C_5_FD_87044 | JGI IMG/M metagenome (GOLD analysis project Ga0114998, IMG submission 87044) | Marine microbial communities from western Arctic Ocean - ArcticOcean_MG_CB4_138 | ecosystem: Environmental > Aquatic > Marine > Oceanic | place: Arctic Ocean: Canada Basin | collected...
GCGCAAGTGTAATACTGATATTTGTCCTTCAGTTGCTCAGGCATATCGATGTATTGAATGTTCGGCTTGAGCTTGAGCGCGTCAAAAATCGCGGTGGCGAGCGCATTCCAGGTATTGGCTTGGCCGCTGCCTAGATTGAACAGACCATTGGCACTCGGTGTGTTGGCGAGGTGTATGGTCATCGCCACTGCGTCTTTCACATAAAGGAAGTCACGCATTTGGTTACCATCAGTATAGTCCGGGTGGTAGCTCTTAAAAAGACCGATCTGTCCGGTAGCTTGTATTTGCTCGTAGGATTTGGCAACTAGGCTACGCATCTCGCCTTTGTGGGCTTCGTTGGGGCCGTATACGTTGTAGTATTTGAGGCCAACGATTTGGTCCTCCCAACCCATGCGCTGCGCGTAGCAGTCGAACATATGCTTGGAGTATCCATACATGTTGAGTGGATTCAGCGCGTGGAGGTCTTCGAGCGTATCATCCATCCCCTGGCTGCCGTCACCGTAGGTGGCTGCGCTGGAGGCATACACGAAGCGGATACCTTTATCGATGGCGATACTGGCGAGCGTTTTGGTGTATTCGTAGTTGTTGCGAATTAGGTAGCTGGCATCACGCTCAGTCGTGGCGGAGCAAGCACCTAAGTGAAAAATGGCTTCGAATTGGTCGAAATAATCCGGCTCCTCTTCCGCGAGTTCGATCAGATCGTCTGCTTCGATGTAATCCGCATAACGAAGAGGGATGAGGTTTTTGAATTTTTCGTCCATCCCGAGAATATCGGCCACAACGATATTCGCATTACCGGATTCGTTAAGGGCGTGTATAAGCGCGCTACCGATGAAGCCCGCTCCGCCAGTGACGAGTGTATATTTGCCTGTGTTCATAGCTGTAAAATCTAGATTCTCTTAAAGTGGTTATCGAAGAATCATAATAGTATCAAGATTTGCTGGGCGTAAGACTAGTCTATAATTGAAAATCGAAGTTAGGATATCGGGTATTTTTGTTCAGCATTTACGTTTCTACTTATCAGTGTCAATTTTGTGTAATAAGACCGATTTATTTTGTGTTGTTTCTGTGTTAACTTGTCGTGTGCACTATGATTGTGACGTAAGGATCATCGTTTTTAGTCAAATAACTTGTTTTACTTCACGCTATCTATTCTAGAGTTCCCCTTCTTCAGATGCTATTTAACTCGTATATTTACCTGTTTCTTTTCCTGCCATTGATGGTTATTGGCTATTTCATTCTCAACCGTGCGCGGATGATTTTGCCTGCAAAGGCTTACTTGGTAATGGGTAGCTTATTATTTTATTCGTGGTGGAATTGGACGTATCTACCTCTGATGCTCTTGTCAGTTTTTTTAATTATTCTTTAGGCGCAGTGCTGAGCTCTGAGCGTAAGGAAGTTCGGGTGTGTTGTAAATGCTTGTTGATATTTGGGGTTGTGGTGAATGTAGGAACCCTTGCTTACTTCAAGTATTCCGATTTCTTTATCGAAAATTGTAACCGTTGGGTGGGAACTCAGATTCCGTTGCTTGAATTCGTACTGCCTTTAGCGATTTCGTTTTTCACCTTTCAACAGATTGCTTATCTGGTGGATTCTTATTCTGGGCAGACTCAGGAGTATGACTTTCTTAACTATTGTTTATTTGTTACCTTTTTCCCTCAGCTGATAGCTGGGCCTATTGTGCATCATAAAGAGATGATGGAGCAGTTTTCCAGTTCAAGCGCGAAACTGCTTAATTGGCGTAATTGCTACTACGGGTTATTTATCTTATCATTAGGGCTATTTAAAAAAGTTTTTATTGCAGATACTTTTGCGGTGTGGGCAAGTGCAGGCTTTAGTGCCTCAGCGCAGTTAAGCTTGGTGGAGGCATGGTGTGCGAGTTTGAGTTATACCATGCAGATTTATTTTGATTTCGCGGGTTATACTGATATGGCGATTGGCAGTGCATTGTTTTTTAATATCAAGCTGCCCCGTAATTTTAATTCGCCCTACAAGGCACTCGATATTCAGGATTTTTGGCGTCGCTGGCACATGACATTGTCTCGGTGGTTGCGTGATTATGTCTATATCCCGCTCGGTGGAAATCGAGGAACTGCGAGTGGAGTTTATGTCAACTTGTTGGTGACATTTTTGATTGGTGGGTTATGGCATGGGGCTGGATGGACATTTTTAATATGGGGAGCATTGCATGGCTGTGCTTGTATCGTCTTTTTATTCTGGTCTCGTCGTAAAATGCAGTTACCCAAAATTGTGGCATGGGCGGTGACCTTCATGTTTGTGAACATCACTTGGGTATTCTTTCGAGCCGATAATTGGGCACAAGCGATGGATATTCTGCATTCGATGTTTGCACTCTCTACGCTGACCCCAGAAATCCTTATGGGGCTAACAGATGTGCCAATTGAGAATGTTATGGACCGTGGTGAATTCCAAGAGCTGTTCCCATGGATTTTTATATTTTTGCTGGTTGCGGTCTTTGGTAAGAATTCAAATACGGTCATGGAATGGCGACTGCCGGTAAAGATGGGGGTAGCATTGAGTATTTTTCTGTTTTTATTGGGATCTCCAGACGTGTCACAAGTGAGTGAGTTTTTGTATTTTAATTTTTAAAGTCATGGCAGTATATCGAAGCTACAAGACAGCGGTTCTATGGGGAGTATGGATCATATGTGCTGCCTACATATTTAATATTATTGGGCTCTATACAATCTATTGTGGACCGAAGGGAGATTCTGCTTGGGTGAATGCAATTCTGGGGGTGAAAGAGGCTTACGCCGAATCTATTGAGGAGCCGAAGTTACTATTGGTTGCTGGTAGTAGTTTGCATTACGGGTTGAGTGCAGCTCAAGCCGAGGAGACTTTGGGAGTACCAGTTGTCAACATGGGAACGCATGCTGGCTTGTTAGAATATGCCTACGTGCGCGCGCAACGTTCATTGGAGCCAGGAGACATGGTCATTGTTGCTCCAGAATATTCAATGTATGGTCAGGGGCATTTATTGTCTGCTGTGCGCTCAGATTATTTGGTGAGTTTTGATAAGGCATATTTGAGGGGGCGGCCAATTGCGGAACAGTTCGCAATCGTTCAAGGGTATTTAAATCCCATTCACCGTTTAAAAAAACATTTGGATTATATTCGTAAGCGGAAGAAAAATTTTAAGAATAAGCGTTACTTTAAATCACTGAATAATCAGGGGGATGAGTCGGAAAATGTAGCTTATACGGGGGAATCATATCCTAGGATTTCATTTAAGACAGACTTTGATTCCTTTGCGCCCCGAGCAGTTGAACTGGCGCATTTCATTAAGTGGTGTCAGATCAATGATGTGCTGGTGTTCATGAGTTGGCCTGGAACCTTGGAGTTCAAGGAATCAACTCTCAATGCTGCCCGTCTTGAACAATTCAAAGATTTCTGGCGATCACATAACGTGGAGATCCTCGGGGAGCCTGAAGATTTCTGCTGTGCTCCAGAGTTCTTGTTTAATACTCAATATCATTTAAACTTGAATGGAGTCGCCTGGAGGACGGAGTTGTTATTGGAGCTGCTCCAACAGAGTGATGATTATCAGCAGTGGGCGATCAAAAGGCTGGGTCAGTGATACGCTAATTCGTGGAGCATCGAAGTCTGATCTATTTTCTCTATAAGTGTTGGAACTCAAATTTTATTGCGCATATATAATAGATTGGATACAGGCGGAGAAATCTTCGCGGAATTCGTAGCTACCGTCGATTTCACCTGCGTGATGAGAGGCTATAAGTTGAGGCTTACCACAACCGATGGCCCAGGCAGTCGAATCGCTATTCCAAGCGGTTTTTAGGTCGACTAGAGTGTCGCCGATCATGTGCGTGGCGGCATCTCTATTGCCGAGGTGTACGAGCGCTTCTTTAATGAAGCGCGACGAGGGCTTTCGATAACCTCCTTCGGTGGCAGGTGTTTCAGGGGCGATGCACCACCCAGCAATGTCTTCAGGCTTGATTTCTAGCAGCTCAAACAGCCTGCCTTGACAGGCATGAACTTGCTCGATCGGGAAATAGCCACGGCCGACGCCGGATTGATTCGTCAGGATAAAAAAAGGGATGTCGCGGGAAATGAGCTCGTGAATTGTATCTTTCACGCCCGGCAGCAGTTCGACCTGCTCAGGGTCACTTAAATAATCGGTATGGCGAATCAGCGTGCCGTCGCGATCAGTAAAGATTGCGAGCTCGGGATTGCACTGCACGAAGCGGGGATTGAGCCAGACGTTTTTCAATTATTAATTAGCAATTAAGGATTAGGAGGGAAGTCTTATGTAGAGGTTTGAGCTATTCTGGGGCGAGAGTTGAGACGCGAAGCGGGCTATTGAACTTTCAAAATGCTTGGAAGTACTGGTGCCCTTCTGTGGAAGCGCTGGTAGAGTTTGCAGGCTCGTTTGGTGATAGCTTGCCAGAGTTTACGGTTTGTCAATAAGGAGTGTTTCCAGTCTTTGCCCAGGTATACTCTCAGATAACGAATGTAGTCAGTCGATGTCAGTCCAGCATCGAGCGCTGAGAAGAGTAGGGAGGCTAGATCTTTGATTAGCCAACGCTTGGGGACGCGGCGGCGGTATTGCACCCGGTGTAAGTCAATTAGGTTGAGTGGGATACTTTGCCCTTTTTGCCATTTGCTGATCAGATCACGGTTGATTAAAAAGTGGTTAATGTAAAAGTCCCTGTGGTTTATCCCTTGTTTGTGCATCGTTTGTCCGATACAGGCAACCTCGTCGATTAGGGCGCGTTTGACTGCCACCCAGCGTGTGCCGGTGGTTTCCATCCAGCCGTGTTTAAAGTGTTCCAGCGTAGCGCAATTTTCAAGGGCATCGAGTACTACAAAAGATTCGATTGCGTGCGGATAACGACCGCGTTCGCCCTTGCCAATGACATTGGGCACGCGGACTCCTGCTGCTTCGAGTAAGGCGGCGCCTTCCCATTCGGTGCGTGCGCTGACCACTGGCTTACGGAAACGATACCACTCCTTGAGTACCTCACCCCAGCCGCAGCCGAGGTGGCGTTTGACGTAGAAATGAAACCCTTTCAAGCGGACTTCGTAGGTGAGGCGATTCTTGACGTGGCGGTGAACTTCACCACCGCCCTCCAAAAACCATTCGAACGGGTCGGCACCTTTAGGCAGGGCGTCGCGTAGTTCGTCTGTGAGTTCGAGTAGCATTTTTCAGGGATGGCTAATAGCTGTTAGGTAATTTAGGATACTTCCTTAGCTAGAATATTCTCGATGATTTTTGCGGCCGCTTGATGGCAACTGTATAAATCCTCATTGGCTGCATAGGCCAGCGCATTTTGGCTCATCTGCTGTCTTTTCGAGTCATCTTGGATGAATCTGCGCATAGATTGATTGAGGGTGTCTTGCTCGAAGGGACTAGTGATGACTGCTCCGGCATTTGCTTTTAGAATGTGAGGCGCATAGCCGCAGGTGTCGGTGGTCAGCACGGGCAATCCATGGGTCAGTGCTTCGAGCAGCACCTTACCTGCCGATTCGCTGTAAGCGGGGTGTAGGAGGAAGTCGGCGGCGTCGTAGAAACGTCCAGTATCGGCGCGACCGCCAAGGAAGCGCACTGTAACGCCTGCCTGCTTGGCAAGTTTTTGAAAGCGTGATGGCTTGCCGTTGCCGACGACCCAAAATTCGAGCGGGTGGGTAGTTGATTGATTCGCACGTAGCGCTCGCAACGCACGGTCGAGCCCTTTGATACGAAAGCCTGAACCGACAAAGAGTGCGACGGTCGCTTCTTGCTCAGTGCCTAGTTCAGTGCGTAGCCCTTGGCGGTTGCTTTCTGCCTCGTCCTCGAGAGTCGTATTGCGATCGACACCTGGGGGGAGTAAATGGAATTGCTCACGTGAGCTCCCGTAGTGCTGGTGGAAGGCGTCGATCTCGCGATCGGTCAGGACGAGTGTTTGCGGAGGAGTTGGAGCGGTGAAGATGCTTTTTTCCAGCCCAGCGTAATGCCGGCAGTGGGGCCCGAACTTATACAAAAATGATTTGTTCTTTACGCGATCGAGGTAACAGGGGTCAGCGGCGAAATAGATGCCTGCTGCTGGGATGCGACTGAAGGCAACGATGCCATCCAAATTATGTTTCGGGAGTTCCGTTTTGAGGGCCTTAAAAAAATGGTTGTTTCGGGAGATATTACTCCAGCCAACTTTGCCGAGCAGATGCGCGTGAATTACTTCCGGTTGGTCGCCTTTCCATGTGCGGGTAAAAATGTGAACGCTATGCCCACGATTCGCGACAGCTAAGGCTGTCGCAAGGCAGTCTTCTTGAAGACCGCCGAACGGAAAGTAGTCATTGAGCACGAAGCCAATTTTCATTCTATCCGCATGAGATCGCGGAGTTTGCTTTGCGGCAATACGAAAAATGCTTTGTGTAGTTTGTTTCATCGGACAATTTTTATATGTGCGCCGGCTTGGTAATTGAGCTTTAATTTTAGTTATCGAATTATCTCAGTGTTGTGAGTTAGTAGTTAGTCTTCGTGTGAATGGATCCTTGCATATTGAGCAATAGGTAGCTTGCTCATGAGTGTTTGAATTAATGCTGGATTGACCTCTTGGAGGATTCGATGAATTGCTAGTTGAAGTATATGGATAGTTTTAAAAAATTCCTGCCCTATTATCGCTATTTGAAACCTGTTTGGTGGAGGTTTGCTCTGGGTGTCTTATTTGGAGTGTTGTTTTCTGTTTCGAGCGGTCTTGGCTTACCTGTGATGGCAGAGACCGTATTTCCGGTTCTGTTTGGCAATCCAGAGGAGGCGCCAGCGTGGTTGAAGGTATTGGTAGAGACTTGGTTTGGGGATGATGTCCAAGGGGGCTTTCTAATTCTATGCTGCCTGTTTCTTCCCTTCATAATGTTGTTGCGGGCTGTGGGTGCGGTCGGAAATGGATACTTCATTACTTACACGGGTATATATGTGGTGCAAGCGATTCAAATAGATGTGTTTAAGAAGGTTCAGGGTATGCCGCTTGCCTTCTTCCAGCGCCACAAAACAGGTGAATTGATTGCCGCCATCATGGGTTATCCGAGGCAGATCAAGCAAGTATTGGTTAACAACAGCAATGATTTGGTAAAACAGCCTCTGACGCTACTCTCAGCAGTTGGTTTTTTGATATATAAGTCGTTTACCAGTGAAAGTTTTTTTACGGCTGTAATTGGTGTTTTGAGCATTCCCATTATCATTTTCCCCATTCGACAAATTGGGCGCTATTTGGCAAGGCGCTCAAGGCAGCTTGTGGTTATGGGTGAGGCACTGAACTCATCTACTATTGAAACAGTTCAATCTCCGGTTGAAATACGCACCTACAATTTAGAGCGGCAGCAAAACCAGCGTTTTATCGATCAGTTGAGTAAAATCTTCCGTATTTCAATGAAAAGTGTGCGTAGCAGTTTGATTATGTCGCCGCTGATTGAAGTTGTCGCTGCTACTGGACTGGCGTTTGCGCTATTTCTTGGCGTGCGAAGTGGGATGGAGCAGGGTGAATTTCTGGCGCTCGCGGTAGCGCTCTATATGGCCTACACTCCGATCAAGAAGCTAGGAAGAGTCCACGGGTCACTTAAAATGGTTGAAGCGCCCCTGGAGAGGTTGGAAGATATTTTGCAGGCGGAAGAATCCGTGCCAGAAACTTTAAATCCACGTGTGCTGGATTGTCCTCTTCGCGGAGTAATAAATTTCGAGAATGTTCATTTTTCATATGCCACCGGCACGCCAGCGTTGCAATCAATTAACGTTGAGATTGCGTCAGGTGAAAGTGTCGGTCTAGTTGGAAAAAGTGGTGCAGGCAAGTCGACTTTTGTTAATCTCATTCCACGGCTGTTTGACCCGACTCAAGGGCGTATTCTTATTGATGGTATCGATACGCGCGAATTGAGTCTGAGTGATTTGCGTAATCAAATTGGGTATGTGCCTCAAATGCCGATTTTGTTTAATGTCTCAGTCATTGATAATATTCGAGTCGGTAAAGAAGGTGCGAGTGACGCAGAAATTATTGAGGCCGCCAGGCTCGCGAATGCCCTTGAATTTATCGAGTCCTTGCCGGACGGCTTTAATACGGTTCTGAGCGAGCGGGGCAATTCACTATCGGGTGGTCAGCGCCAGCGCATTGCCATTGCACGGGCGTTTTTGAAAGATGCGCCGATTCTCATTCTAGACGAGGCGACATCAGCCTTGGACAATACCAGCGATCAGTTGATCCAAGAGGCGTTACGACGTCTTTCTGAGAATCGAACTACGTTAATCATCGCCCATCGGATGGGCACGCTTAAGGATGTCAGCCGACGCTTATTTTTTAAACAGGGGATTTTGGTCGGGGATGGTTCACATGAGGAACTGATGGAGTCGAATTCAGATTATATCGGTTTGGTGAATGTTGAAAATGCTGTTGGACAATCCGATTGATAGAGCTGGCGCATATTGTGGTCAGTCGCTTTGCAGGCCTTCTGAGGACTACCCAAGCGTTAATCGTCATGAGGTGCGAAACCAATTTCTCCTGGCGGTAATAGAGCATCGACTGTCGTGCGCATCAATGAGGGAAAAGGTTCAAATGGTTGTTTTCTAACGGACATCTATCCTTTCAACTGGTTTTGGCGGATCGAAGATTAGCGGCGAACTTAAGCTTATCTTCGAAGTCGAGTGCATCTAATGCTTGAGTATTAAAATGCCTCTTGAAATGATGAAGAATTGTGATTAATTGTTATGATATATAATGCTAAATAATAAAAATATACTGATTACTGGCGGCACCGGTTCACTTGGCAAAGAGCTGACTAAAACCATTTTGGCAAAATGGCCTAAAGTTAAACGCTTGATTATCTATTCACGCGATGAGCAGAAGCAATTTCAGATGGCGCAAGAGTATCCCGTCGACCAGTATCCAATGATTCGATTTTTTATCGGAGATGTTCGTGATCTGGAACGCTTGAAACGCGCCTTCATTGGTGTCGATTACGTTATTCATGCGGCTGCGATGAAGCATGTTCATATCGCGGAGTATAATCCCGATGAATGTGTAAAAACCAATATTGGAGGAGCGGAAAATGTGATTAAGGCAACCCTTGGTAGTAGTGTGACCAATGTGGTGGCGCTTTCTACGGATAAGGCATGTGCGCCGATTAATTTGTATGGCGCGACCAAACTGACATCAGACAAACTTTTCATTGCCGCGAATAACATTGTAGGTAAGCAAGATGTGAAATTCTCAGTTGTCCGCTATGGTAATGTGATGGGCTCGAATGGATCGGTTATCCCATTCTTCATGGATCGTCGTGAGTCGGGGGTTTTGCCGCTAACAGAGCCTACTATGACTCGTTTTAATATTTCATTAGCTGATGGTGTGAAGATGGTCTTACACGCATTAGAGTATGCATGGGGGGGTGAACTGTATGTGCCTAAGATACCGTCGTATCGGATTACAGATGTAGCTGAGGCAATCGGCCCTGAGTGCGAACATCCTGTAGTGGGGATTCGCCCTGGCGAAAAAATACATGAGGAGATGATTACCAGTTCCGACTCGTTCACGACTTACGATTTAGGTGAGTATTATGTCATCTTACCTCAAGTCACTAAATGGGATTTAGAGACCTACATTAAGGAGTTTGATGCACGAAAGGTGCCATCTGGATTCAGTTATACCTCAGGAGACAACAAAGACTTCGAAACAGTCGAAGGTCTTCGCGAGCTGATCTGCGAGCATGTGGATAGGGATTTCGAAGTGTAGTCATTTATTTTAGCCTTTTGAGAGCCAATGTTGCCCTACGGAAAACAAACGATCGATGATGACGATATTGCTGCGGTTGTCGCTGCACTAAAGTCGGACTTTTTGACCTGCGGCCCAGAAATCGAAGCTTTCGAGCAAGAATTTGCTGCCTTGGTCGGGGCGAAGCATGCTGTTGCCGTTTGCAATGCGACAGCCGCGTTACACCTTGCGATGCTAGTAGCGGAGGTTGGAAGAGGAGATCGAGTCGTTACTTCGCCCAATACCTTCTTGTCCTCTGCAAATTGTGCGACCTTCGTCGGTGCGATTCCTGATTTTGCCGATATCGACCCTGCCACGTATAATTTGTGTCCGGTCTCGTTAGAGCAGAATTGGCAAACAGATACCAAGGCCGTGATTGCTGTCGCCTATGCCGGGCAGTCGCCAAATATGCCAGAGATTGCGCGTGTCGCTCGATCACATGGTGCAATGGTCATTGAGGATGGCTGCCATGGTGTGGGCGGTTGTTTCGTTCATGATGCTCAAAGTTATAAAATTGGTGGTCACCCTTGGGCCGATATCACGACTTTTTCGTTTCATCCGGTTAAGACGATGACGACTGGCGAAGGTGGGATACTCGTGACTGATAATGCAGGATACGCAGCTAAAGCCCGTTTGCTACGTGGGCATGGAATGGTTCGAGATTTTGACAGCTTAAAAGGTTTAGGTGCGAACGAAGGGCCATTGACGGAGCAAGGTCCGTGGATGTATGAGATGCATGAACTTGGTTATAATTATCGAATTACGGATATGCAGTGTGCACTAGGACGTAGCCAGTTGAGAAAGCTCCCTAGTTTCATTAAGCGCCGTCAGGAAATTGTTGCGCGCTACAATGAGGCGTTCGCCGAACTTCCGTGGCTTCAATGCCCTCAAGTCCTAATAGAAGCCTCTCGGCCGCACATCTCTTGGCATTTGTATTCGGTTCAAATTGATTTCGAGGCATTGGGAAAAAGTCGCACCGAGGTGATGGCGGAGCTTCGGGCCCAAGGTGTCGGCACGCAAGTCCTCTATATTCCGGTTCATTTACAGCCATGGTATCGAGAGACCTATGGTTACGAAGTGGGTAAATGTCCGAATGCGGAGGCGTATTATGCGCAAGCGTTGAGCCTGCCGCTTTTTCCAAAGATGTCAGATGCTGATGTTGAGATTGTGATTTCTGCATTTAATGATTTGGAAAAATAATCATTTAATGAACTTAGCAATCATACCAGCCCGAGGAGGGAGTAAGCGAATTCCTCGTAAAAATATCCTTCCTTTTCGAGGGAAGCCGATGATTGCTTGGTCAATTCAAGCGGCACTCGATAGTGGCTGTTTTGATGATGTCATTATCTCTACCGATGATGTCGAAATTGCGAATGTGGCTCAAGAATTTGGCGCAAGTGTTCCGTTTATGCGACCTTCGGAATTGTCTGATGACTATACCGGTACCATTCCCGTACTTCGGCATGCGCTGGAAACTATGGAAAGTTTAATGGGGTATACCATACAGAATGCATGCTGCATTTATGCGACAGCCCCTTTTGTGACTCCAGAGATCTTAAAGCAGGGTCGGGAGGTTTTCTTATCCGATAACGAATTAGATTTTGCCTTTAGTGTCGCAAGTTACCCATTCCCTATCCAGCGCTCATTAAGAGTGACTCCAGATAATCGTGTCGAGATGGTCTATCCAGAAGAGGAACAAACCCGATCGCAAGATCTTCCCGAACGCTACCATGATGCCGGACAGTTTTATTGGTTTCGTCCCGCAGGTTTGAAGGCGGGTGACGGCGTTTTTAGCGCAAGGTCAGCACCGGTCATTATTCCAAGAGAACGCGTTCAAGATATTGATACACTGGAAGACTGGAATTGCGCAGAACTATTGCATCGGATGCTGGAGGAGCGTGAGGCGAAGTGAAATTATTAATCCGTGCGGATGCGGGCGGCATCACAGGCACTGGCCATGTGATGCGCATGATTGCGTTGGCACAGGGATATATTCGTCGAGGTGGAAGTGTTTCGATGGCTTCTGTCAGCTGCCCTGAAAAGCTGGTGGAGCGTTTGCGCAGTCATGGGATTACGCATCACACTATTAAGGCTGCGCAACCTGGGGATTCGGATGATGCTCAGTTGACTACTGAGCTCGCTAAAGAACTCGGAGTGCAGTGGTTGGTGGTGGATGGCTATCATTTTGATTACGCCTATCA
>Ga0114998_10003321_pt1 | contig 11949 bp, 9 predicted proteins | sample ArcticOcean_MG_C_5_FD_87044 | JGI IMG/M metagenome (GOLD analysis project Ga0114998, IMG submission 87044) | Marine microbial communities from western Arctic Ocean - ArcticOcean_MG_CB4_138 | ecosystem: Environmental > Aquatic > Marine > Oceanic | place: Arctic Ocean: Canada Basin | collected...
ATGTGCCGCCGATGTAGAGGAACTGCTCGCCCTTAGAGACTTTCCAGACCGAGCTTTCGGCCAGAAGAAAACTGGGCAGCAGGGCAATCATCAGGGCAATTATCAGGTCGGTCGTTTTTAGCATAGGCCAAGTATGGATAGCTGCGCGTCAGTTTCAAGAGTTGGTGTGGCCTCCGTCGTCAGACGGGGGGGCTGACAGAGTATCTACATGTTGATTCGTCGGGGCGCTGGCTTCATGCCCAGAATTGGGTTGCTGCTAAGGGCATCATAACGGGATAAGCTCGCTTGCTACAATGGATTCTTCTCCCGTAGCGACTGGCTTTACGCCAGGAAAACGCATCCACTAGGACAAATCGCGGGATAAACCCGCTCGCTACGCTGATCGGAGTCTTCGCTCGCATCGCTTATCGCGAATTGGCGAAGCCATCTCGGCTATCGAACCACCGAGGTCGAAACCGCTACGCTGGTTTCGTTACGCATTGACTCGTCCTTTAACAACCAGTGCGCCAGCTGCGGGAAACCGTTTGGCATAGCTGGCGATGTAGGAGCACTGCGGCACCACCTGCAGCTGCTCGGCGCGCGCGCTGTCGAACGCAGCTTTCGCCAGCAGCCCTGCGATGTTTTGCCCGCGTAGTTCCACCGGCACGTAGGTGTGGTGAATCGTCATTAAGGTGCCGGATCGAGTGTATTCCAGCACCGCGGTGGCATTGCCGATGATGATTTCGAAGCGTGTATGATCGGTTGAATGCTGGACTGTGGGCATTGGTTGATAATTAGGATGAAGGTCTGCCAAGAATCTCGCAACAGTGAAGGTAAGCGCTCAAGCTCTCAAACCTCAGCTTTCAAGTCTCAGGCTTCAGGTCTCAGCTCTCCCCTCTCAAGCCTGTTCCTTCACTTGCCCAGAGGGCACCCAGTTCAGTCACCCTTCGCTTCGCTCAGGGCAAACCTGCGGTTCACCCCCGACTCATTTCATTCGCTACCCTTACAGCGGGGCTCAGAAGCAGCTTCGCACTGTCGTGCTTCGTCAGGTTTCAAGTCTGTTCCTTCACTTGCCCAGAGGGCACCCAGTTCAGTCACCCTTCGCTTCGCTCAGGGCAAACCTTCGGTTCACCCTCTTCGCACTGTCGTGCTTCGTCAGCTCTCAAACCTCAGGTTTCAGGTCTCAGCTCTCCCCTCTCAGCTCTCACTGAACGGGCCGCTTATACCAAAAACCGCAGAGCCTGCGGGAGCGCACTGCAATTGGCACCAGCATCATAAAAAAGACCCAGCCGAGCATTTTTGGGCCGCTATACCAGTGAAATTTGCGCGCCGAGGTGCGCGCGGCGGGTTGAGTGATAATGTCAAAGCTCAAGCCATGTGCTCGGCCCCATTTGCGCAGAAGCCGTGATAGCCGCACTTCTTCGCTGGCGTAGAGTTTTTGATCAAACCCGCCGACGGCCTCAAAGGCAGCGCGTTGGCAAAACAGAAAGCTTCCCGCAGCGGTGCGGGTGAAGGTTGAAATCCGGCTCCATGCGGCGATTCCCCAGCGGCCAAGCAATCCGGCCTGCTGAGTGTTTTCAAATTCGATGATGGCGCCACCGCCGCAGCTGCCAGTTGCGAGTTGACGCAGCGCTTCGGCTAACAGTTCGGCGCAGATCCGCGTATCGGCATCGACAAAAATTAGCTGCTGCCCACGGCTGGCTTGCGCGCCAGTATTACGTGCGCGGGCGATTTGATTGATCGGTTCGAACACCACTAGGTCGGCGCCTGCCGCAGTGGCAATCGCAGCGGTGCTGTCGGTGGAGTTGTTATCGACTACGATGCACTCGCCAGTGAGTCGCTGCGCGGCCATTGCCGCACGAATTGCGGCAAGCGTCGCCGGTAGTTCGGCTCCTTCATTGAAGGCGGGAATGATGATCGAGTAGTCAGGCGCGGAAGGCATGTTAGCAAGATGGGTGAAGCCTGGCGCAAATGCAACGCATCGGCAGAATTAGCGTCTCCCTGCTGCGCGAGCGGGGAGTGGCGCGGCGTTGCTCATCACGGAATTGACGATTACACTGTGTTCGGCGGCCACCGCCGCGTAGGCGGTTTGCAGTGCTGGCCAGACCGCAGTGGCTTCGCCCCAGACCACGGTCGACATCGTGCCAGTGTCGCGATCAATGCCCGTTGCGTCGAGTGCATCGAGATAGGCATGCACGGCTTCGCGAACGCATCCGTCGAGTGCATAGACGGAGACTTGAACAGAGATGAGTGGATCTGTTTTAGGCAGTGGTAGTGGAGCTGGTGTCATGCTTGCTAGCTGAAGGATTTCGTCGTGCGCTGTCACTCCTTGTTTGAGATGCAGCTGTGGAACAATTTGCGTGGAACACTGTAATTCCTTTGTGAGTCTGTGTTTTGACGCACTCTGTAGTTATTTGGACCTCCGTGGAACATTTAGCGTGGAACATTTATTTTTTAGCATTCGTATGACGCGGACCACGCGGAGGTGGTCCCTCCCTTGGTGGAGTTGGACCGGGGAGGGCCGAGTATCATGCCCTTGAGGGTGCTCAGCCTGGTCCGCGGATGGCGGAGTCGTTTCGTTCTACGTGTGGATGCGCAGGCACAAAAAAGCCCGCGATCACTCGCGGGCTTTTGTTTAAATTAGCAATTAACACTCCGTCATTCGTCCATAAATGGCAGAGCCATTTACACCAGCATCATTGCGGGCGTCTCAAGGATTTCCTTGAGGGCTTGCAAGTACTGTGCGCCAACCGCGCCGTCGATGGTGCGATGATCGCCGGAGAGGCCGATCTTCATCACTTGCCCGACCACGATTTCGTCGTGCTCATTCACCACGGGCTTTTTGATCGTCGCACCGATGCTCAGAATCGCCGCATTGTTCGGGTTAATGATCCCGTAGAAGTCGGAGATGCCGAACATTCCGAGATTGGTCACCGTCAAAGTGGAGCCGCTCATTTCGTTCGGAGTGAGTTTCTTGCCACGTGCCTTCTTAATCAGAACCTTCGCTTCTGCGCCGATTTCGCGCAGACCTTTGGTCTCTGCGTTACGGATCACTGGAGTGACGAGGCCGTCATCGATTGCGACGCCAAATGCGAGGTGCACGTTGGCGTGTTGCTTGATGGTGTCACCTTCCCATGAGCGATTGATCGCAGGGACGCGGCGCACCGCTTCGGCTGCTGCCTTGAGGGTGAGATCATTGACGGAGAATTTAACGCCACCTTGTTCGGGCGGTAGGTCTGCAAGCTTGCCGTTGAGCTCGGCACGGAGCTTGGCAAGTGGCGCGCCATTGACTTCGATCTGTAGGTAGAAATGTGGTGCCTGTGTCTTGGAAGCGACCAGCGCCTTGCCGATGCTTTTACGCATGTTGGAGACGGGAATCTCGAGTGCTTCAAGCGTCGCAGCAGGTGCAGCGGCTGGAGCACTGGCTGCAGGAGATGCCGCAACTGGCTTCGCCTTGAGTACGTCTTCTTTGAGGATGCGTCCGCCTGGGCCGGAGCCTTGAACGGTTGCGAGGTCGATACCTTTTTCGGCGGCGATCTTCTTTGCCAGTGGCGAGGCTTTGATGCGTGCGCCAGTGCTTGCTGCTGGAGCTGCAACCGGTGCCGGAGCTGCGGGCGCTGCAACAGGAGCTGGTGCAGCCGCGGCTGGTGCTTCAACAACTGCGACAGGCTCAGGAGCTGCAGCAGCTGGTGCCGAACTAGTGACTGCAGGTGCTTCTTCGCCAGCTTCACCGATCGCTGCGATTGGATCGCCGACGGCTATTTCGTCACCTTCGCCGCAATAGCGTTTGATCAGGATGCCTTCGTCGAAACATTCGACTTCCATGGTGGCCTTGTCGGTTTCGACTTCAGCGATCATGTCGCCGTTGGTGACTGGGTCACCTTCGTTTTTGAGCCAGCGGACCAGCGTGCCCACCGTCATGGTGTCGCTGAGTTTGGGCATATCAATTAATGTAGCCATAGTTTATAAAGTGAGAAGTGAAGTGTTAAAAGTGTGAGTGTCAGCTTACGCCATCAGTTTCATTGCCATTGCAATGATGCGCTCTTCGTTTGGAATTTGCCAATCTTCGAGTGGCTTAGCGTAAATGGTCGGTGCGTCGATCGAGGAGACACGGTGAACCGGTGCATCGAGGTAGTCGAAGGCTTTGAGCTGAATCAAGTGCGAGATCTGTGCGTCCACACCGCAGTAGGGCTTGTTCTCTTCGACCAGCAGCGCGCGACCAGTCTTTTTGACGGAGTTGAGAATCGCCTCTTCGTCGAGTGGACGGATGGAGCGTAGATCCACGACTTCGACGCTGATGCCGTGCTTGGCTTCCATGGTCTTGGCAGCCTGGAGTGAGAGCATAGAGCAACGACCGTGGGAAATGATGGTCATGTCGGTGCCTTCCTTGAGGATGTTGGCCACGCCGAGTTCGACAATATACTCTTCTTCAGGGACTTCCCATTTTTCTCCGTAGAGCAGGGTATTCTCCATGACGAAGACGGGGTCATTGTCGCGGATCGCGGCTTTCATGAGTCCCTTGGCATCGTAAGCGTTGGATGGGCAGACCACCTTCAGACCTGGGTGATTGGCCACCATATATTCGATGGTATGCGAGTGTGTCGCGCCGACGTTGGTGCCGCCATTGGCAGGGCCACGGACGACGATGGGCACATTCATCAAACCGCCGGACATGTAGCGGCAGAAGGAGGCATTGTTGAAGAGTTGGTCGATCGCAACGTAGCTGAACGACATGAACATCATCTCAATGACAGGCCGGATGCCGAGCATGGATGCGCCAATCGCGAGGCCAGAGAACGCGGCTTCGGAGATCGGTGTGTCGATCACGCGCTTGTCGCCGTGCTTGGCCCAGAGACCTTCGGTGACCTTGTAGGCACCGTTGTATTCGGCGACTTCTTCGCCCATGATGCAGACGTTTTCGTCGCGTTGGAGCTCCTCGTCGAGTGCTTGCTTAATAGCTTCGCGGTAAGTGATAAGTGGCATGGTATTTAAAGGAGTTAGAAGTTAGAAGATAGAAGTCAGGAGTAGAATGAGGTGAATCAATTCGTATTCCTAATTCGTAATTCCTAATTGGTTGTCTAGTCGTTGAAGAAGTAGGTGCCCTTGAGCTTGTTGTCGGCGTCGTTGTCTACTTCCCAATATACATCGGTTTGGATTTCTTCACGTGGCGCGTAAGGGCTGTCTTCGGCGAATTTCGCTGAAGCTTCGGCTTCGTCTTTTTTCGCTTGGTCGATCTTCTTGGCCAGCGCTTCGGTTAAAGTGCCGTCGGCAAGCAACTGAGACTTGATCAGGTTAATCGGATCTTTGGTGCGCTTGTACTCCTCGATTTCTTCCTTGGTCCGGTATTTCTCGTGATTGGCGTCCGCGACGGAGTGTCCGCGATAGCGGTAGGTGCGGATTTCGAGCAGGAACGGTTTCATCTCTTCGCGGGCACGCTTCATCGCACGGTTGGCGACTTCCCGAACTTCAAAGGCGTCGTGGCCGTCGCAGACTTCCCAAGCGATGTCGAAGCCATCCGCACGGTGTGCGAGGTTTTCTCCCGCAGAGGAGCGTTTGAGGCTGGTGCCCATCGAGTAGCCGTTGTTTTCGATCACGAACACAACCGGAATATTCCAGAGCGAAACCAGGTTGAGCGTCTCCATGAAAGAACCTTGATTGACTGCGCCGTCGCCGAGGAAAGCCATCGCACAGCCCTTGAGGCCCTTATATTTGAGTGCGAACGCGAGTCCGGCACCGAGTGGTGTCTGACCCGCGACGATTCCGTGACCGCCCCAGTAGTTCTTGTCCGGGGCGAAAAAGTGCATCGAACCACCTTTGCCCTTCGAGCAGCCGGTGTATTTGCCATACATTTCAGCCATACACTCATTCATCGACATCCCGACTGCCAACGCGTGACCGTGGTCGCGGTAGGCGGTGATGATGTGGTCATTCTCCTCCATGAGGGACACGATCCCAGCGGCGACCGCTTCTTGACCAATATAGAGGTGCAGGAATCCTCCGATCTTACCTTGATTGTAGGCGCGTAGCGAGCGTTCCTCGAAGCGTCGAATCCCTACGATCATGCGGTAGAGTTCGAGCTTATCTTCTTTGGTAAGCTTCTTGTTAATCGGTGCATCCAAGAAGTTTTGAGGCTTCTTAGTCGTTGTTGCAGATTTTTTCTTGGTAGTAGCCATAATAGCGAAGCCAACGAAATTTGCATAAATCACCTCGATGACAAGTAAATTGAGGGGTTCCGACCATAGGACTGTATTATCAGGTCGATTAGTAGAATCACTGATTCCAGCTTTTCGGTTTACTTTCCGAGCAGCCGATCGCGCAGTTGCAGAGAGATCGGCCGCTCGCCGAGCCAGATTTGTAGGTAGTGTTGCGCAAATTCCTTGCCAGCTATAGTGATTAACTGTTCGCCGTTGATTGCAAAGGTGGTGCCGCTGCCAGCAATATAGGTCAGCGATGAGACGTCGCCGCGGCGAACCGATCGGTAAATCGCGTGTAGTTGCTCTGTGTCGGCCGTGATTCGCGATCGATCTTCGCTGCTGAGGTTTTTGGCGAGCATGTGATCCGCTGACTTTAGAATCGTTGCCTTGGAGATGCTGCGTAAATAGCGGAACTCGAGGCGAAATGAACAATTGCGCGTCAACACCTCCTCTGCGGTCGCGCCCGCTGCTGTGAACAGGGCGGCATCGTAGAGCTTGAAGAACATTTTGTGGGTGACGCGATGCGCTCCCATTTTTGGATAACTCACTCCTTCAATGGCTGTTGATTCGGCAAACACAGCAGCTCGCACGGAACTGACAGGCAGTAGCGCAGCGATCAACAGCATGCTAAAGCGGCACATACTTATTTATATTTTCGGTTTGGGCACAATGGTCGAGATGCCGCCATCGATCGTAAATATTTGGCCCGTTACAAAGCGGGCGTTTTCAGAGAGCAGCCACTCTGCGAGACTCGCAATGTCATCTGGCTGAGCGATGTCACCGAGTGGGTGCATTCGTTTTGATATCTCCAACATCTTTGGGTTGCTGGTCATCGGGCCCGCCAGCGGCGTGTCGGTCAGGCTGGGGGCGATCGCATTGATACGTAGACCGCGCGGTGCGTAGGTAGCTGCCGCAGAGCGCACCATGGCTTCGATGCCACCCTTTGCCGCGGCGATCGCTTCGTGGTTGGCGATCCCGACTTGCGCGGCAGCCGTACTAAAAAACAGGCAACTGCCACGGCTTTGTCGACTCATATGCTTGGTCGCGGCGCGAAGTGCGTAAAATGCGCTGCTGAGGTTGGTCAGGACGGTGTGGTGCCAATCCTCAGTCGAGGTGAGGTGTGCAGGCTTGAGGAAAATCGACCCGATCGCATGTGCATAGGCATCGATTTGGCCGTGGGTTGCGATGATCTGCTCAAAGCAGGTGCTGAGCGCTTCTGGGTCGGTTGCGTCGCAGCTGTGCGTTTCGATCTCTGGATGCCGGGCGCGTAGTGCCTCGAGTCCCTGCGCATTACGGGCAAAGCCAATGACGCGATCGCCAGTGCGGCAGAGCTGTTCAGCTAATGCGGAACCAATGCCACCACTAATGCCGCCGATGACCACAGTTTTTTGTTCGGATGTATTCATAGCTATACTATTCGTTATAAAGCTGAATACATTACTATGAATCTTTTTCTGCGACCGAAGACTGGAGATTAGAGACTGGAGACTGGAGACTGGAGATTAGAGACCGGAGACCGGAGGCTAGAGATCAGAGTAGCGACTGGCTTTATGCCAGGAGTCGTTCGGGGGCCTTGAACGTGGTTCCGGGGGCCTTGAACGTGGTGTCTGCGCTTGCGCGGGCCAATTTGTGTGGCTTCCTTGAGTTCTGGCCGCCGCAAGCGACGACACCACTTGGTAACCTAGGCAATTACAGCTGCTGATCAGCTTCTGTGCGTTTCTAGCTTGAAAGCCTGCAGCAGAGCCACACCTTTGGCTCCTTTCCCATTTTTCCTGTCATGTCTGAAATCGCCAAAGCTTACGAACCCAAAGAAGTCGAACAACGCTGGTATACCAACTGGCTCGAAGCGGGATGCTTTAAAGCGGTCGCTGATTCGGCGAAGGAGCCGTATGCGATCATGATTCCGCCGCCGAATGTCACTGGCATGCTGCACATGGGCCACGTGTTGGATAACACTTTGCAGGACATCTTCGTGCGCCGGGCGCGTCTCGAAGGCAAGGCAGTGCTCTGGCAACCAGGTACCGACCACGCGGGCATTGCCACTCAGACCAAGGTTGAGAAGCAGCTCCGCGCGGAGACTGGGCAAACGAAATACGACCTCGGCCGTGAGGGCTTCCTCGAGAAAGTCTGGGACTTCCGTGAAGAGTCGGGCGGCGTCATTTTAAACCAATTGCAAAAGCTTGGCGCGTCCTGCGACTGGGATCGCACCAGCTTCACTCTGGATGAGGACTACTCGAAGGCCGTGCTCACCGCATTCGTGTCTTTCTATAAGCGTGGTTACGTCTATCGTGGCAAGCGCATGGTCAACTGGTGCCCTGCCACACATACCGCGATTTCCGACGAAGAGGTGAACATGAAGCCGCAGAGTGGCTTCTTTTATAAAATGCGCTACCAGCTGGTGCAGCCAGACGGCGAACGCACGCATCTCGAAATTTCCACCACACGTCCCGAAACCCTCATGGGCGATACTGCGGTCGCGGTGCATCCAGAGGATGAGCGTTACAAGCACTTGATCGGCAAGACGGTCTGGCGGCCGTTTCCGAAGGCAGAAATCCCGATCATTGGCGACGAATATGTCGACCGCGAGTTCGGCACCGGTTGCCTCAAAGTTACGCCTGCGCACGATAAGAATGACTTCGAGATCGGCCAGCGGCACGGCCTCGAAACGATCGAAGTGATCGACCACGAAGGTAAGCTCAATGCCCTAGCGGGCGCGGAATTCGACGGCATGGATCGCTTCAAGGCGCGTAAAGTGGCGACGCAAAAGCTCGATGACATGGGCCTACTGATCGAGCGTGAACCTTACGAAAACACTGTCGGCTTCTCAGAGCGTGGCGATGTGCCGATCGAGCCGCGTCTCTCAGAGCAATGGTTTCTCAAATACCCGAAGGTCGAAGAGGCCAAGCGTGCGGTCGAAAATGGCACGATCAAATTTCACCCGGATCGTTGGAAGAAGACTTACCTGCACTGGCTCAACGGCATTCAAGACTGGTGCATCAGCCGCCAACTCTGGTGGGGCCATCGCATTCCGGTCTGGTATAAAAAGGGGGCAGATCGCGCGGAGCTCGATTTTGACAATCCTGCGCATGTGCATGTGTCGGTCGAAGGCCCATCTGATCCTGAAAACTGGGAGCAAGAAGACGATGTGCTCGACACCTGGGCCTCGTCGTACCTGTGGCCGATGGCGAATTTAGGCTGGCCGAAGCCGACTGAGGAGCAACAGAAGGAGCTCGATTTCTGGTATCCGACATCCGTGCTGGTGACTGGCTTCGATATTATTTTCTTCTGGGTCGCCCGCATGATTATGGCGGGTATCGAGCTGTATGGTGACGATGCCAAGGACCTGACCGATGAAGAACTCGCGAAGCGTATCCCGTTTAAGAACGTGTTCATTCACGGTCTCATTCGCGATGAAAAGGGCCGCAAAATGTCGAAATCACTCGGCAACTCACCTGATCCACTCGATTTGATCGAGAAATATGGCGCCGATGGCCTGCGCTTTGGAATTTGTAATATCGCCCCGTCTGGTTCGGATATCCTGTTCAATGAGGAGCGTATTCAGATCGGCCGCAATTTCTCCAACAAGTTGTGGAACGCGTCGCGCTTCCGGCAGATGTCCGGCCCGATGGCGGACAATTCCAGTTTAGCCGCGATCCTGAGCCGGATCGACACCAGCTTGTGTGATGATTACGATCATTGGATTCTGGCGCGCCTGATCGAAGTGACTGCCGAGATCGAGAAGTGCTTTGCCCACTACGAAATTGCTCCACTGACGCACCAGATCTACGCCTTTTTCTGGGGCGACTTCTGTGATTGGTATGTGGAAGCATCCAAGGGCAAGCTGCGTGGTGACGAAGCCTTGCGCGACAACTGTCTCGCGATTCAGGATCTGGTGATTCGCCAAGTGCTGCAGCTCGCCAATCCGGTGATCCCGCACATTACCGAAGAGCTCTGGAAGGGCCTCGGCTACGATGCCGCGGTGGCGTATATTCAAAACACCAAGCTCACTTCGGCGGCAGATCTCGAAGCCGCACTCTCTGCGGATACATCTGCGGCGGCGCGTGTGGTCAGCTTGCAGGAATTGATTACCCAGGCGCGTGCGCTCAAGTCACAGTATAATTTGGCCAACAAGCGCGACGTCGCGGTGCTGTATGCCGCCGAAGGTGATGCGATTAAAGTGATCGCGGATAACGCCAGCCTGGTGCAAACCCTTGCTGGGATTGTGCTCACCGCAGTCGATGGCGCACAGCCAGATGGTTTGCCTGCAGCGGTCACGCCACTAGGCACGCTGTATCTCGATTTGAGTAGCTCGATTGATGTCGAAGCCGAAAAGGCACGCCTCAGCAAGGAACTCGCTAAGCTCAACCAGCTCGTCGCGGCGGGCGAAGGCAAATTGAAGAACTCCAAATTTGTCGACAGTGCCCCAGCGAAGATTGTCGCAGGCGCGCGCAAGCAACTCGCCGAGACCACCGAGAAGCGCGACGAAACCAAGCGCATCTTAGCGAGCCTGTAATTTGTCGCACCGTCCCAGCTGATTCCTGGCATAAAGCCAGTCGCTACGCACACCGCGCGGGAGGGACGACCTCCGCGTCGTCCGCATTTCCACCCCGCGATTCATCCTGGCATAAAGCCAGTCGCTACGCACATAGCGCGGGAGGGACGACCTCCGCGTCGTCCGCATTTCAACTCCGCGATCCATCCTGGCATAAAGCCAGTCGCTACGCACATAGCGCGGGAGGGACGACCTCCGCGTCGTCCGCATTTCCACCCCGCGATCGTCGCACCGTCCCAGCTGATTCCTGGCATAAAGCCAGTCACTACGCACATAGCGCGGGAGGGACGACCTCCGCGTCGTCCGTATTTCCACCCCGCGATTCATCCTGGCATAAAGCCAGTCGCTACCAACGCAGCGAGCTAGTTTACTCATGGAGAAGGACTATTCGTAGAATCGTATGCGCATCGATCGAATTCAATGCTTGGTCAGTGGAGGGCAACGCTCCGTCGTTGCCACCTATTTAGCCCGCATTCGAACCTGACGCATCGCAATGGCGCAGCATTGCCCTCCACTAACCAAGCGCACATAGCTGCAAAAATGGTATAATCGAGGCGCGGTAAATGTAGCCCCGATAGTCGAAGGGTCGCAAAGTGAAATCGATGCGCGAACGACTCGGGGCAGTCTCTCCGCTCATGCCCCTGACTTCTGCTGGCTGTTTTTTGGCGACGGATCGCTTTTGCCACTCAACTCACCCGCCCAAAGAAAAACCCCAGCGTGAGCTGGGGTTTTTGAAAGTGTGCTAATAAGCGGTTTTACTAGGCTTATGTATTCGGACTCACAACATTAGTGTCGTTGTCTTCTGGGGTGACTGGTGGGACTGGAGGGTCTACGACAATTTCCGGCTGTGTGTCTTCATTCTGGTCGGGAGCGAAGTTCTTCAACTTATCGATGATAACATCGTAGTTAGGATCATCTACTGAGAGACGGATGACGATGGTATGTGCTGGTGGAATAGCCTCGCTTCTGTCAGAGCTGCCCAATTCGAAGCCCTTGTCGCCGACCTTGCCGCGGCCGTATTCGAAGCTACCTGCGTAGCTCGAGAGGATGTCTACTTTGCCATCCATATTTTTGACGATCAGTATGAACTCGCGACGCTCGGTATTGTAGCGAAGCTCGGCTTCATATTTCGTGCCGCGAATCGCTGCGGTGCCGAGTGGCGTTTGGATGTAAAAGGTCGATCCTTCGCGGAGCTGCTTGACGTGGCCAGACACTTTGCCGTAG
>Ga0114998_10003324_pt1 | contig 11946 bp, 13 predicted proteins | sample ArcticOcean_MG_C_5_FD_87044 | JGI IMG/M metagenome (GOLD analysis project Ga0114998, IMG submission 87044) | Marine microbial communities from western Arctic Ocean - ArcticOcean_MG_CB4_138 | ecosystem: Environmental > Aquatic > Marine > Oceanic | place: Arctic Ocean: Canada Basin | collected...
AAATTCGTCGAAAGTTTTGAAAATAAAATAACTAAATTATTAAAATGTAAATATGCCATCTCCTGTAGTAGCGGAACGGCTGCAATACATCTTGCTTTGCTATCTATTGGCATCAAAAAGAATGATGTTGTTATAATGCCAGCCATAAACTTTGTAGCCGCATACAGCATGTGTTTACAGATGGGTGCTAAAATCTATTTGGCTGATGTTGATAAATTGTCAGGACAAATAACACCCAAAACATTATTAGAATGTATTGGAAAGAATAATCTTAAGGCAATTAAATCAGTGATTACTATGTATATGGGGGGGTATCCAGAAAATATAATTGAGTTTTTTAAAATTAAAAAAAAATATAACTTTTTTTTAATTGAAGATGCATGCCACGCTTTTGGTTCAAAATATAAATTTAAAAATAAATCTGCTCATGTTGGGTCTTGTAAGCATTCAGATATTTCAACTTTTTCTCTTCATCCAGTTAAAACTTTTACCACAGGTGAGGGTGGCCTAGTTACAACAAATAGTAAATTATTAAATAGTCGAATTAAATTATTTAGATCTCATGGAATAGAAAGAAACAAAAAATCTCATTGGCAGTATGATATTAAAAAATTTGGCTTCAACTATAGATTAAGTGACATCAATTGTGCCCTTGGAATAAGCCAACTAAAGAAAATTAATAGATTTATAAAGAGCAGAAAAATAATTTATAATTTTTACAAAAAAGAATTTCAGAAGTTTTCTGATACAATAAAAATTATTAATTTCAGCAAATCATGCAACCCCTCCTATCACTTAATGCTAGTGTCTATAGATTTTACCAATACCAAAAAGACAAAGCAGAAGTTGTTAAAATTTTTGCAAAGGAATAATGTTTTAGCACAATACCATTATATTCCAATTTTTAAGCTTTCGGCATATCCAAGAAAAAACGATTACTTTGAATCTGCAATGCATTATTATAAATCAACTATAAGTCTTCCTATTTATTACAATCTAAAAAAAAAAAATATAAAAAAAATTACATCTCTTATTATTAATTTTTTAGGAATAGAAAAAAATAGCAATTTATAATTTTCTAATTTTGAAAATCTCTTTTGCAAAGTTCAAATCTTCCCTAGTGTCAATATCAATGTGAGAGTATTTTGGCAGCATATAAAAACCAGTATTTTTAGAAAATAATTTCTTTGTTATCATAAATTTTTTTGTTTTAAAAAAGTAAAAAGAGCCTGCATCATGTACAAAATTTTCAAGATCCTGAGATCTCACATTCTTGTTTTTTGGGTATTTATAGTAGATATTTTTTTTTTTAATTTTAAACGACCTTAAAACTGAATGTGGGTAGTCCAAAACTGCAAAAAGACTATCAAAATTATTTTTTTTAAAATACAAGAAAGCCTTTCTTAAATTCTTGCAATCTATTAGAGGATTAGTTGGATAAATGCAGCAATGATAAGTGCTATCTTCTGTCTTGAAGCTTTGTATTTCATTAAACAAAACTTCGCTTGTCGTTGTATGGTCATCGGCTAACTTTTTTCTTCTTAAGCTGGGACAGCTACCCCCATATTTTTTTGAAATTTTTGCAATTTTTTCACTATCTGTAGATATGAGTACTTTAGTAAAAATATTCGCTTTTTTTGCAGCAATTATCGAATATCCTATAAGGGGTTTGCCAAAAAAATTTACTATATTTTTATTCTTTATTCTTTTGCTGCCAGCTCTTGCTGGAACTATGCATACAACGTTATTTTTTAATTTCATGGTTTTAAATATTTTTGATAAAGTATATATTTATATTAAATCTTTTATTTTTAATAATATCTATGCAAATTTGTAAGAATTGTCTAATACCCAATATAAGACCAGATCAGATATTCACCCGAGGTGTATGCAATGCTTGTATTTTTTTTGAAAAAAAAAAAAATATTGATTGGAAGTCGAGACAAAAAGAATTATTTGAAATCATTGAGAAGTTAAAACTTAATACAAATAGCTACAATTGTATTGTTCCGTCAAGTGGAGGTAAAGACAGTTTGTATCAGGCTCTTAGAGCTAGGGAGCTTGGATTGAATCCTCTTATTGTTACAGCTACAACTTGTCATTCATCCGATATAGGTAAGAAAAATATTGAAAATTTAAAAAATATAGGATTTGATACAATTGAGTATTCTTCAAACCCAGTTGTAAGAAAAAAACTTAATCGACTGTGTCTTGAAGAGATTGGTGATATCTCTTGGCCAGAGCATGTATGCATTTTTACCTTGCCCATCAAAATAGCTTGTAAATTTAAAATTCCACTTATTATTTATGGAGAAAATTCGCAAATGGAGTACGGTGGTCCTACCGATAGTTTGCAGAATTCCAACCTAGACAAAAAATGGATGGAAGAATTTGGAGGACTTATTGGTTTAAGAGTTAGTGATCTTACCCAGCATTATGGATTTAAAAACTCAGAAGTAGAATTTTTAAAATATCCTGAGATAGAAGAGTTAGAGCAAAATAATATCCAAAGTATATTTCTTGGATATTATGAAAACTGGGATGAGTTACGAAATTTCGAAGTAGCTAAAAAAAATAATTTTACAAGTTATGTGAGCAAAGTTGAAAATAGCTATTTTGAATTTGCAAAAATAGATAACTATCAACATGGAATACATGACTATTTCAAATATCTTAAATTTGGTTTTGGAAGAGCAACTGATCAACTAAGCTTGTTAATCAGAAAGAAGATAATTTCAAGAGAAGAAGGTGTAAACCTTGTAAAAAAATGCGAAGGTTTTTTTCCAAATTCGTACTTGGGAAAACCTCTAGATGAAATTTTAGAAAATATAGAAATGACAAAAGAAAAATTTATTCAAATTTGCGATAAGTTCACTAATAAAAAAATATTTAAGTGTGATCAATCTGGACATTTGGTTAAAGATGATTCTGGTAATTTAATAAGGGTTTATGATTATTAGCATAGTGAGTTATGGAACAGGAAATATTAACTCCGTTTTAAAAGCTGTTAGCGATTTAAATTATACTGCTAAGGTTGTAAAAAATCCTAGGGAGTTATCGAGGTCTGATAAAATTATATTGCCAGGAGTGGGTTCTTTTTTTTCGTGTATGAGTCTATTAAACCTCGGAAATTGGACAGAGGAATTAACATATTTAGTAAAAGAAAAAAAAGTAGATATATTGGGCATCTGTCTAGGTATGCAGTTGTTGGCCAAATCTAGTGAAGAAGATATTTTTTCTTCTGGTCTTGGGTTTTTAGAGTGCGAGGTTAAATCATTAAAAAACGAAGGTTGTACTAACGTATTACCTCATATGGGCTGGAACAGTGTTGAGATACATGGAAGTAGCAAGCTACTAAAAGACATTCCGAATAAAACAGATTTTTATTTTGCTAATAGTTATTTTTGCAAGAATATTAAAGACGAGTATATTACTGGGTTTGCCAATTATGATATTAAATTTCCAGCTACTGTAGAGTTTGAGAATATTTATGGCAGTCAATTTCATCCTGAAAAGAGTTCAAAAATGGGAAAAAAACTACTCGAAAATTTTTTAAAGGTTTAGTGAGTTGTTAAAAAAAAGAATTATACCTGTATTGCTTTGGGAGGAAAACTCTTTAGTAAAAGGAAAAAATTTTTTAAGTTCTAGAAGAGTTGGTATGCTTATACCGGCAGTTAAAATATATAATTCTAGAGACATTGACGAATTATTTTTTTTAGATATCTCAGCTACAAATAACAATAGTTCTCCCGACGAAGAGCTTGTACGACAGGTAGCCTCAGAGTGTTCGGTTCCTTTAACGGTTGGCGGTGGTATTAAAGAGCTTTATCAAGCTCAGTTCCTGATAGATTCTGGAGCAGATAAAGTATGTTTGAATACGGCCCCATTTTATAACAAAGCAATAGTGACAAATATCGCTAAAAAGTTTGGCTCTCAGGCAGTTGTGGGAAGTGTGGACGTGAAAAAAATTGATGGAAAATACTTCTGTTTTTCTAATAGTGGTAAAAAAAGACACAATATCCATCCAGTAGAATGGGTTAAGAATTTGGTAGCAATGGGCTGCGGTGAGATTCTTTTAACATCAATTGATCGAGAGGGTACGATGTCTGGTTATGATCTTGAAATTTGTTTGCAGGTTTCTAGTAGTGTCAGAGTCCCCGTTGTAGTTAATGGCGGAGCAGGTTCTTATGATCATATGCATAAAGCTTTAATTGAAACAAAAATATCAGCTGTAGCTGCGTCTAGCATTTTTCATTTTACTGATTTGACGCCATTTGGGGCTAAGGAATATTTATCAAACAAAGGAATAAATATTAGAAAATAAACTAATTTACAAAAATTAGTATTACTTAAGAATATCTAACGAAAATCAAAATTAAAACATTAAGTTTAAATTCAAAAAAAATAAAACAAGTAAATTCTAAAAAATTTAGTTAAATTTCATCAGAAACCCAATTGTTTCCAATTGATCCTTTCAAAATCTCTTTACTTGAAATTGGTCCATCTTCAAATGGGATGCCAAAATTTTTATCATTATTGTATTGGTTTACCAATGCGCTCAGGACATGATCAAATGAGTCTAAAAATCTCACTTTGCTCTGTCCAAGGATTAAGTGAAAAACTATCAATTATTTTTATTATTATCTTGGACAGCTCATTTTTACTCAGATTGTCAATTCCGATAGATTCAAGCTCTAAATTTGCCAGGAAGTCCTGTGTTGTTTGTTCTAAATTTCCTTTATTTGATTCCATGTTCATTCAATTGAGAGATAATTTTTGATGCACACAATGTGTCCATCTTGTTCCTTTTGAAATCAGCCTTGCCATTAAATATAGTTTGAAACATTTTTGTCAGTGGATCAGATTTAAATTTTAAGAAATTTACCTTATTAATGTTATGTTTATTTGAAAGTGAGTCAATAGAATACAAAAAATTAAATTTTTTATCATTTGAATTAAAACTAAATTTCAAATTTTTTTTGTTCATTTGAATAGTTTTGATTATGTTAATTTTTTGACTACCAAGGTATTTTCTTAAGAGATAAAAATCATGGTAGGCCAATCTGAACAAAAGATCTCCCTTTTTAACACTACTTTTTTTTGATCTAATAATATTGTTATTATTAGAAATTTTCATTTTTTTGTATTTATAGAACTCTACATCACTAACATAAAGTTTTGCCTTCTTGTTTTTTGCTAACTTGTATAAATATTCTGACTCCTTGGGGGTCCCAGCAAGTGGTTTTTCGCAAATAACATTTTTTCCTTTGCTTAGTAAGTATTTAACGATAGGAAAATGTGTTTTATTATTTGTAAGAACTACAACCCAATCCACATCTAGATTTAAAATTTTGTAATCTATTTTTGAATTTGTAATAAAATTAATATTACACAATTCTTTAACAATAGGCACAACTCTTTGAGCCCAAGCCCCATATCCAATTATCCCTACATTTTTTTTAATCATTATCAATTGTGGACGATATTTTTTTTGCTAGTCCAATGCAGGTATTCCATTTTCCTGAATGAATACTGTAAATTTTTTTATTATACCTTAAAATACTATTTAATCTTTCGTCTGTCTTTTCTTTATTGGTATTCAGAGCTCTAGTTACGAAATAAGATCCAATATATTCTGCACTTTCAAGAAATGGAAGATATTGTGAGCACTTCTTTATAAATATTTTAAAATTAGAAATTTTAATATTATTTACAATCCCACTACCAAGATATTTTGCTCTATTATCTTTAAATTTTGGAAAATAGCCTTTTTTTATGATTTCAATTTTAGAATTTTCAACATCACTAAGTAAATGATACTTTGTACCCAAGTAGGGATCTAGAGATACAAATTTACCATCAATTACCATGAAACTTTTTTTATAAAATTTTGAAGGTAATTTAATTATTATTTTTTCTATCAGTTCATATCGATATTCATTTTTAGGTTTTAAACCAAGGTCATTTAACACAGTATTATTTTGATCATAACATGCGATTATAATTTTGTCGTACTTTATAACAAAAGATTTTCTAAATTTGGTATTTAGTTTTAATTTAATAGAAGTTGATTTTAGATAATTTTTTATTCTTTTTTTAATTTTAAAAAAATTTAAATTACTTTCTTTGCTTATTATTGTGCCAGAAATTATTTTTAAATTAAAATATTTTCCAGAATATTTGCTGTACGTCAATTTATTAGTATTAAGAAAATTTAAGAATTTTTTATAAGTAGTTTTTGAATTTTTTTTGGCAACCCCGTAATAATTTATTGTAGATCCTAGTATATCCTTTCCAAAAAAATTAAGAAATAAACCGCTAAACTCTTTAATTTCGCTTAATGTTTTTATTGATCTTGGGTAATGATATCCCTTGTGAAATCTAAGTTAGTTTTTTTTAGAAGCACCACTTAAAATTTCATCGCTCTTATCAAAAATTGTCACATTGTGCTTTTTTGACAATATAAGTGCAGCCGAAATGCCAAAAAACCCAGCTCCAACGACTGCTATATTTTTTTTCATATTTATAAAATTAATTTTCAATAAAAGCGTTTAATAATTTTACCATCTATTAATATATTCTGATTTTTTGTAAAGGCAGCCAATAAGAATTTTATTTATACACAATTATAAAAATATTTCACATTATAGCTATATATGCTCTTGTTGTTTGTTAAATTTCAAAAAGCATTGACTTGAAGGCCATATATCATTAAAAAATCGTTCAAACTTTGAACATACATGAATAAAAATTTTTTTAATAACAAGGTTTTCCTTATCACCGGAGGCACAGGTTCTTTTGGAAAAAGCTTTGTGAAGAGAATTTTGGATGAGTTTAATCCTAAAAAAATAATTATTTATAGCAGGGACGAGCTTAAGCAATCTGAAATGGAAGCGGCTTTGTTGAAGCACAAAAAAAAATTAAGATTTTTTATTGGTGATGTTAGAGACTTGAAAAGACTAATTTTGGCCTCTGAACATGTAGATTTTTTAGTTCATGCAGCTGCCTTGAAGCATGTTCATTCGGGAGAATATAATCCTTTTGAAGTAATTAAAACGAATATAATTGGAACTCAAAATGTAATTGATGCAGTCTGTTATAACAAAATACCTAAATCAATTTTTTTAAGTACAGATAAAGCTGTGTCTCCAATTAATTTGTACGGAGCTACAAAACTTGCTGGCGAAAAACTTTTTATTGCTAGCAATAATTATTCAATCAAATCTAAATTTTCAGTGGTAAAATATGGAAATGTTTTTAATTCCAGGGGATCGGTTTTTCCAGTTTTTTTAAAACAAAAAAAAGAAGATGAGCTACTAAAACTAACCCACAAAGAAATGACTAGGTTTAATATTTCATTAAATGAAGGTGTGGATTTAGTTTTATTTGCCTTAAAAGATATGAGGGGAGGAGAAACGTATGTACCTAAGATGCGATCCCTGAAGATTATTGACCTTGTGAAAATTTTTAAACCAAAAAAAGGATATAAAATTATAGGAATTAGACCAGGAGAGAAGCTGCATGAGGAACTTATCTCTGCATCAGACAGTTCAGCAAAAATTGAATTTGATAAATACTTTGTTGTTTTGCCTAGCACTATCGATAATAAAAATATTTTAAAATTTATAAAAAACTTTAAATCACAAAAAGGAAAGATATTAAAAAATCTTTTTCAATACGATAGTCTGAATGCTGCTAAATTTCTTACAATTAAAGAGCTAGAGAAAATCGCATTTAATCTAAATTGATTTACAAATTAAATTAGCTGAATATATCCAGATATTTTATGAAAAAACTTATTTATAAATTTTATTGCAAGCCTAAAAAATCACAAAATTACTTAGTTGCAGTAGCCATTGGAAGCAAGTGCATTAGTGAATGGAAAAATTTTGCACTTCATACTTGGCTAGATTACTGCAAAAGAAATAATATTGGACTTTTGGTATTTCACGATTATTTAGTTCCAAAAACTAGCAAAGTTTGGAAATCAGCTACATGGCAAAAGCATTTGGTGGGAAGCTATATCTTAAAAAATATAAATAACATTGAAAATATATGCTTATTAGATACAGACATACTAATTAATCCATTTTCACCAAATATTTTTGATCATTTAGAAAAAAATAAAATATCTGTCGTATCTCATTTAAAAAATTTACCTTATTCAAATTCAGAAAATACCATTCGTAGAAAAATTGCTTTTAATAGACGTCTCTTTTATAGTAAAAAATTTCCTTTAGATTCAGCTTTGACAATGAATAACAAGCAATTATTTAATTATCACGGGTTGAAAGACCCAGGAAATTATTTCTGCTTTGGTGTTTTTGTGTTTAATGTTAAAAAATTTTCAAAATTTCTAACAAATACCTATTATAAATATAGTGTTGATATCAAGTCACTGACGGCAGGAAATGAACCATTCATCAACTATGAAGTACAGACAAAATGTAAAATTAAGTGGCTTGACTATAAGTTTCAAACTTATTGGAATTATGAATGCGTAGAAAAATATCCATTCTTGTACAAATTTAAAAGAAATTTAAACAAAACAATCAAAGACTGTGTCGAGGCTTCACTTCAGGAATGTTATTTTATGCACTTCAGCGGGTCTTGGTACGATTGTGATCATTGGATGATTAAAGGAATATTTCAAAATAAAACCTTCAAATCGAATTATGAGAAATTTTTAAAATACAGGTTAAAGAAATTACAAAACAAAGCTCAAAAGCATAGAATTTTACCTAAAGGCAAAAGCATTGTTAAAAAAATTTAAAAATTAAAATGAAAAAAAAATTAGTATTCGTTCATTTTAATAGATTTCTAGATAAATTTGATTGGGAGCGATACGAGTTTGATCTTCTATTGAAGAAATTTGAAATTAAAGTGCATGTTTTAGTAAATGTCGTCCACCCACACTTAAAAAATAGCAAGCAATACGCCAAATCAGCTAATAAAAATATAGTAATTTTTAAAGATTTTAATGAGTGGAAAAACTCTATAAAAAAAATAGAGAAAAATACCCTGTTTGTTTTTCAAACATTTCCTTATAGTTTTTCATCTTTGCGAATTTATTATTACATAAAATATCTTAAGTTTTGCACCTCAATTTTTTTTATGAATAATTTACCAGCAAATAAATCCCAAAAAAATAAAAATAATATTTTTAATAAAATTTGGATAAAAATACTTGTAATTTATTATAGACCAAAACATTCTTTAGTATTTTATAAAAGAAAATTTATTTTTTTGCTATTTAGATTTTTCCCAAAAATTTTTAGTCCAAATTTTTTTTTTTCTTCTGGATTGAACTTAAAAAAATTTAAATTCTCCAAATTAATTAGAATAAATTCATGGGATTTTTCCAGAACACTAAGGAATAAAAAAATAAATAAAAAAAAAAATTCTTACATCTTGTATATAAGTGACGGGGAAAGTAGATACGAGTCAGACTCAACATTTTACAATACCAAAAGAACTGAAGATAAGAGAGTTTATCTTAAAATACTCAACAATTTTTTAGACAAAATAGAAAAAAAATTTAGAAAAGAAATAATAATTGCAAGTCATCCTAGGGGAAATCCACATTTAAAACATGATAAGGATTTCAACCAGAGGCGCAGTTATTATAATTTAACATATGAGCTGGTAAAAAATGCTAAATTTGTAATTGCATTAAACTCAACATCTTTATCGTATGCAATTCTAGAAAAAAAACAAATAATGTTTATTTGTTCTCCGTCACAACAAAAAATTAGTGAACTTTCATTTGCTAAAAATTATTCGAAGTTAATAAAATCTCCATTAATAAATATAGATACATATAACGATCTTGATAAAAAATTGACAATGAGTGTAGATATTCGTGCCTATAAAAGTTTTAAAAAAAAATACTTAATTTCTGCTAGCCTAAAGCAAAATTCTTACTTTATTTCCAAAGCACTCATGGAAATCTAAAAAATGCTGAAACTGTTAATATTGCAAACTGGGAATAAGCTGATATGTTCAAATGGTGAACAAAAAAATAAGTATATTAGACTGCACATTAAGAGATGGTGGCTATTATAATAATTGGAACTTTTCTACAAATCTTGTAGAGAAATACTTAGCAGCCGTTGCAAAACTGCCTATAGATATTGTTGAAGTTGGTTATGTTTCTATTAATAAAAAAGATAATTATGGTCCATATTATCATTTAAATATCAATTTACTTAAAGAAATCAAATCGTCTTTAAATAAGAAGCAAAAGCTTTGCTGCATGATCAATGCAAAGGAAATAGAAACGCATAGTGACCTCATTAGTTTATTAACTAAATTTGAAAATATTGTAGATATAGTCAGAGTTGCAATAGATCCTGAGAGAATAGATTTTTTTATTAAAATTATTTCTAAAGCTAAAAAGAAAATAAAAAAAATAAAATTCGTAATTAATCTGATGTATTTAAGCAAATGGTATAAAGACATAAATTACTCAAACACTTTAATAAAGAAAGTTAAAAATGCTGTCGAAGAAGTGGCATTAGTTGATAGTCATGGATCGCTTAAGCCACTTGAGGTTTATCATTTTTTTCAAAAAATTATTAGCTTAAACAAAGATGTTAAAATAGGTTGTCATTTTCATAACAATAGTGGTTTAGCTTTAGCAAATACATTGTCGGCTATCGAAGCAGGCTGCATGATTGCTGATGCCACTCTAAAAGGTATGGGTAGAGGTGCCGGTAATGCCGAAATGGAGCTTTTGCTATCAACTGTCAGAACTAAAGAGATAAATTTTTCAAGCTATGAATTTGATGAAATTTTAGAGGAATTCCAAAAATTAAAAAATAAACTTGAGTGGGGAAGTTCTTTTTCGTATTCTTTTTCAGCCTCAAAGGGTTTTGCACAAAGTGAAATGATGGATCTTATACAAAAAAAAAGACTAGATGCCAGTATAGCTTTAAAAGCAATCTCTTCGAAAATTAGAAAAAATAATATAGTTAGATTTAAAAATATTAATTATCTAAAATTTTTAAGAAAAAATACACCAGTTTTAATTGGCGGAGCTCCTTCGTTTAAATTTATGGGTAAAAATTTTTTAATGAATCTTCAAAAAGACGTCACAATAATTTTGAGTGGAAGTAATGCATTCAAAAATTACACAAAACTTGATTTAAATTTAAATAATCAAATTATATTATTATTAAGCGGTAGTGAAATTAAAAAAATCCAAGACATAAAAAAAAATAATTTTATGAAAAAATTCAAAATTGATTATCTGGTAATTGAAAAAGATTTTTTTGTAAAAGAGTTTAATAAAATTGATAAAAAAAAAATAATTATCTCAGAAAGCGTGGGCTTGAATCCTCTTTTTTTAGCAGGAAAAATATTGATGCATTTGAAACTAAATAAACTGAATTTAGCTTTTTTTGATGGCGATTATACCAGTGAAAAAGGAAGGGCGGTTATGAAGGAAACTGAAGAAAGCTATATATTAATTAAAAATAAAATTAATGTGAAAACTTTTACTAAGTCATTTTTATCAACCAATGAAATAAACTTATGGAATAATGATCAGTTTCTTCTTGCCAATTAAAAAAAATAGTAAAAGAGTCAAAAATAAAAATACCAAAAAAATTAATAATTTTCAATTTGGTTTGACCGAAATTAAAATAAGTCAACTAAAAAAATTTTATAACTTTGTAAAAAAAGACAATATTTTACAAAAAGAAAAATTTGAATACATTGTCTCATCTGACAATGAGCAAATTAAGAAATACATAAAAAAATTTCCTTGGATAAAATTTGACTTAAGACCAAAAAAACTTGCGCAAGATGATTGTCTTGAAGATCTCATTGAGTATGTGCCCAAAGTATGCGTCGGAGATATAATTCTATGGACTCATGTCACCAGTCCATTATTTAATCACTTGAGCTATTCAAGATTTATCAAAAATTTTTTAAAAAATATTA
>Ga0114998_10003325_pt1 | contig 11945 bp, 11 predicted proteins | sample ArcticOcean_MG_C_5_FD_87044 | JGI IMG/M metagenome (GOLD analysis project Ga0114998, IMG submission 87044) | Marine microbial communities from western Arctic Ocean - ArcticOcean_MG_CB4_138 | ecosystem: Environmental > Aquatic > Marine > Oceanic | place: Arctic Ocean: Canada Basin | collected...
ATGGCTGGCCCACAAGGATTCGAACCTCGGATCTCTGTACCAAAAACAGATGTGATACCACTTCACCATGGGCCAATATTAATTTCATATATCACAAAAAAAAAAAATTATATAGTTTTTGATATAATACACCAGTGACTACTGAATTTCCTTTTAAATTGACTGTATGCAATGCCACAAGCCTTTTTAGAATGAAAATAAGCTATAATTGATGACCCAGAGCCAGACATCCTAACAAAAATTGTATTTGGTATAGTTAATAAAAATAATTTGATTTTTTCAAGTCTTGGATATTTATTAAATACAATCTTCTCAAGATCATTATTTAAAGTTTTTAAATAGTCTATTTTGAACATTGATCGTTTTTGTAAATTAAATTGAGATTTTGTAAAAGTATTAACCTTGGAGTAAATATATTTTGTGGAGCAACCAAAATTTGGTTTTACAGCTAAAACATGAAGTTTTGCTTGTTTGGCAAATTTTTTAATTTTACCATTCGTAGACAGAATGGAGTCGGATGGTTTTATACCTAAAATAACATCTGAACCTATTAATTTAGCTAGTTTAACTAATTCACTTTTTTTTACTTTTATCAATTTTTTTTTAATAAAAAAATTTATTAAACTAGAGGCATTCATTGATCCACCACCCATTCCAGCTTGCTGGGGTATATTTTTGATAATTTTTATGTCAAATTTTTTATCCTTGAGAAGTTTTTTTTTATCTAATAATTTTAACAACATTGAAACGGTATTTTTTTCATTAATATTCTTTGAAAACTTGCCAATAAAAGATACCTTATGGGCTTTATTATTAGTTACTTTTAGATTAATTACATCGTGTAAATTAATAAAAGAAACAATACTTTCAATTTTATGTAATTTTAAAGTTTTTCCTGTTACATTTAATGCAAGGTTTATCTTAGCATATGACTTAATCTTAAAATTATTCATAAACTAAAAATTTTTTAAACCTTTAATTAATTTAACATAAATAATTTTTTTCATTTCATCTTCAGTTCCTTTTAAGTTTAAGACATTTGACCAAAAATATCTGGCTTGAATTTTTCTATCTAACTTCCAAAGAATATCACCGTAATGATCATTAACAGTTGCGTCTTCTGGCATTAATTCTACAGCTCTCTTTAAAAATGATTCAGCTTTTATAAAATCATCAATTAGATAATAAGCCCAACCGATTGAGTCTATTATATAAGGGTCATTATTTTTCTGCTCGTAGGCTCTTTCAAGCATTTGAAGAGCTGTATCTATTTCATATTCTCTCTCTAACCACGAATATGCTAGATAGTTTAACACATATGCATCATCTGGGTTAATTTCTAAAGATTTTAAAAGATCTTTATCTGCATTTTCAAAGTCTCCCAATCTTTCGTAGCTACTTCCTCTTCTATATAAAACCTCAGAGTAAAGAACTGAGTTAATATCAATTTTTAAAATAACTTGATTATAATATTGAATTGCTTTTTTATACTTTTTCGAGTTTTTGTTAAAACTTGCAATATCAAAAATCATTTTTATAGACGGGTCTTTAATTTTTTCGAAATTTGAATTAATAAAATCTAAAGATTCTTCATTATTTGTTTCTATAGAAATAATTTGTGCCTCTTTTTTTAATCTATACCAATAATAAAATTCATTATCTTCGTCAAAGTGTTCTAGAATTTCTAATGTCTTTTCATAGTTTTTGTTTAGATAGTGATTTTCTGCCAATAGTGATAAATTAAACACAAATTTAGGGTTTAAAAAATGAGATAGATTCAAATAAAAATTTGATTGCTCATAAATACCTTGTGATGAATATAAGTTTGCTATCAAGAAAAAAAGTTCTCCCATTATATCATTAGGATTTTTACATGAAAAAATTTTTTTGAACTCTTTTTTTTTCTTTTCTTCAACCCATTTTTTTCCTTGTGAAATTAATAGGGATGTTTTTAGATAATCTAAATTATCTGTTATCTTTTTTGCTTCCTGATATCTGTTATTCTCTACTAAATAATTAATGTAAAAAAATGTATATCTAGAATAATCGTCACCATTGCTATTATTAATTAATGCATCAAAATAAGTGTGTGTATTTTCATCTTCTAAATAACATTTTTGAAATACTTTATTGATAACTGACAAATTTCCAAAATTATTTTTTTCTTTAAATGGTTCTTTTTTATCAAAAATATTTAAATTTTGTTTTAATATTTCATAAATTATTAAAGCAAATCTATCATTATTAATAAATTTGGAGGATCGCTCTAAATAATCTTTACTCTCTTTGAAGCGTTTATTTTTTAAACTCTCTAAAGACAATATTAGGTAAGCTTCAAAAAAATTAGAGTTATTTTTTGTTGAATTACGTTTGATCTCAATGGCAGCCTGTTGGACTTCACCCTCTAGCACTAATGAATAAATATATCTTTTGAGATAAGAGTTGTGTTTCTTAATTAAAGGCTTTGATGATTTAAAAAATTTTAAGGCTTTAAAATTATCTTTATTCTTGTTGGCAACAATTCCAGAAAAATAATTAGATAAATGGCGTGAATTAAAATCGTTTAAAGTTTTATTTTTTGAGTATAATGGTCCTTGATAAAGTATTAGTATTAAAATGAATTTAAAAAGCTTTATTAACATTATGCTATTGTATGTCTAAAAAAGTAATAAATCAAAATACCAATTGCAATTTAGAGTTACTAAATTCTATTGGATCTAACTTTATTTTTCAGGAAAACCCTATTAATAGATTGAAAAATACACCTCATAATTTAAAAAATGAAAGTAATGTCGAGGATATAGATAAAGAAAAAGAGTTAGTTTTACTAAAAGAACAAATAAATTTAGTCGAAGATTGTAATCTTAAAGCTAATTCTACAAAGGTAGTTTTAGGTGACGGTAACATTAATAGCCCTATAATGTTAATTGGAGAGGCACCAGGTGTCGAAGAAGATAAAACTGGATTAACATTCATGAGTGATACAGGGGCCCTTCTTAAGAAAATGTTGTCTGCAATAAATATTAAGAAAGAAAGTATTTATTCCACTTATGCTGTAAATTTTAGGCCACCAGAAGATCGAAAACCTTCGTCTATTGAAATTAAAAGATATTCACAATTTCTTCAACGACATATTTCAATTATACGACCTAAAATTATAATTCTTATGGGAAGCACTGCTATGGAATCCTTAACGGGTTTGAATAGCAATATCTCCATTGAAAGAGGAAAATGGAAAGAAGTAATTATCCAAAATACCAATTATAATGTTATCATAACCTTTAACCCCTCCTACCTTTTAAGAGTTCCTGAAAATAAAAAACATTCATGGGAAGATTTAAAGAAAATAAAATTTAAAATTGCTGATCTAAATCTAAATATTTAATGAAAATTTTAGCTGGTGTTGATGAAGTTGGTAGAGGTAGTTTAATTGGTCCTGTTTATGCAGCGGCAGTCATATTAAATAAAACAATACATACAGAATTATTAAAAGACTCAAAAAGTTTATCTAAAGTAAAGAGAGAGAAACTTTATTCTTATATCAAAAAAAATTCTATATGGGCTATAGGTCAAGCATCAGTGGGAGAAATTGAAAAATTAAATATACTTCATGCAAGCTTACTTGCGATGAAAAGAGCTATAATAAAACTTAAAAAAAAACCTTCTCTTGTTTTGATTGATGGCAACAAACTTCCAGAGCTTAAAAATTATAAATTAAGATACGTCATAAAAGGAGATCAAAAAATTCCAAGTATTTCAGCGGCGTCTATTATAGCAAAAGTTAGTAGAGACAGGTTTATCACAAAACTTTCAAAACAATTTGTCAATTATGGGTGGAATACTAATTCAGGTTATGGAACGAAAGAACACTTAAGAGCGATTAAGAAGTTTGGTATTACCAAGCATCATAGAAAAACTTTCTCTCCTATTTGTGATTTTTTATAAACTTCACGTGAAACACTACAACATCTAGCTGTCGCAAAAATTATAAACACAATTTGAATCCAATTAATTCAATCTGAAGTTGACCGTGGAATCCATTTGGAGTCTAATTGTTTTATATAAAATGGAAAACAGTTTTAAAAATAAGATTATAAATGGTGACAGTCTTGAGGAATTAAAAAAAATTCCAAGTGAAACATTTGACCTTATTTTTGCTGACCCCCCATACAATCTACAGTTAAAAAATTCACTTACAAGACCAGATAGGACTAAGGTAAATGCTGTTAATGATAAATGGGATAAATTTGAAAGTTTTAAAAAATATGATGACTTTACATTTGCTTGGCTTTCTGAATGTAAAAGAATTTTAAAAAAGGATGGAGCTATTTGGGTGATAGGAAGTTATCACAATATTTTCAGAGTAGGAACTGCAATGCAAAATTTAGGATTCTGGATTTTAAATGATGTTATATGGAACAAGAATAATCCAATGCCTAACTTTAGAGGGACAAGGTTTACGAACGCCCATGAAACATTAATTTGGGCATCTAAAAGTGAAAAGTCAAAATACACTTTTAACTACCAATCGTTGAAATGTTTGAATGATGATCTTCAAATGAGATCAGACTGGAAGCTCCCAATCTGCAACGGAGCAGAAAGGCTTAAAAAAAATGGAAAAAAGATTCACTCAACACAGAAACCTGAATCTTTACTTCATAGGGTGTTATTAGCATCTTCAAACAAGGGTGACTTGGTCTTAGATCCATTTTTAGGATCTGGAACTACCGCAACCGTTGCTAAGAAATTAGGTAGAAATTACTATGGAATTGAAAAAGAAAAAAATTATTTTAAAGCTGCAGAAGAAAGATTAAAAAAAACAAAACCCATAGAAGATGACTTCCTAGATACCCTTAAAAATAACAGGTCTAAACCTAGGATACCTTTTGGATCTTTGGTAGAGTTGGGAATAATTAAACCAGGAACGAGCATTTTTGACCAAAAGAAAAAAATTGTAGCTAAAATTATGGCCGATGGAAGCATCAAACATAACCAATCTGAAGGATCTATTCATAAGGTTGCAGCAACAATTCTTGGCTCTGAAAGTTGTAATGGTTGGACTTATTGGCATTGCAATGTAAACGGTGTGAGCGTTCCAATAGATAACTTAAGACAAAAGTTGATTTCTAATAATTAATTTTTATAAATTTTTCCTAAATAACTATTAATAAATTTACTATTTTTAACTAAATATTTCATTAGGGCATTCCTGATCCAAATCAAAAGTGGATTAGAAAGGTGAAAGGCAAAATAATTAAACTTTGACTTCCGATCAATCATCTTGGTTCTTTTAATTCTTTCATAATTAAATTGATTATCTTCATTTTCTAAATTTTTACATAAATCATGTGCAACCTCTATTGATTGTGATGCACCTTGTGCAAAAGTTGGTGGAAGTGTAAAAAAAGCATCACCAATAAGAAATATGTTTTCATTTATTGGCTGATATATTTCAGAACTAACAAATACCGGAAAACACTTAATATCTTTCAAATTTTTAATAATATCTGGATCTACTTGTTTTGATATCTCGGATAATATCGATGAGATAAAATCAGTTTTCTCAAATAAAGAATAATCAGATAATTCACTATTACTAAACTTTTTTCTTAGAATACTAATAAAATTAAACTGTCCCATGCTATCAATTGGGTATGACACGGTGTGTAAATTAGAACCTAAAGATAAGGATATGTTACTTGTGTCAATCCCTTGAAGACTGAGACGATCTATGGTTGCTCTTAAAGCAATGGCCTTAAAATATTTTGGTTTAATTTCTCTTTTAGCAATTAAAGATTTTGACTTTGAAAATGCTCCATCAGCTATAACTAAATAATCACATTCAATTGAATTGTTATTTTCAAAAATTACTTCGATATTTTCATTATCATAATTTATCTTTGTGACTTTTTTATCATAATTAATAAAATTATCAGGAAGTTGATCTTTTAAAAAATTGATTAAAGTAATTCTTTGAAGTGTTGTGTACCTATCTTCACTTTTATTAAAAGCAGATATATTTAAATCACATATCTTCTTCTTATTTTTTAAAGAATAAAAATCTACTTTATTGGGATGAAATTTATCTTTTAAATTAATATTTTGAAAACCTATTTCATTTAATAATTTAATACTATTGACTGAGAGTTGTATGCCGTAACCTCTCTCTAAATTAACAGAATTATTTTTTTCATAAATAGTGGTTTCATAATTTGAATTTCTTTTAAGAATATTTGCAATATATAATCCTGATATTCCCGCACCTATTATTGCTATTTTTTTCATTTGTTTTTTTCTAAATAACTAAAAATCTTCTTAGTAAATGTTGGCAAAGTATAACTATCAAGTTTTGAGCTATCAATCCAATAAGAGTTTAGAATTAGACTTTTAATCTTACTAAACTTAATAACTACATTCATATTCATATTTGAAATTTTAAAGTTTAAAGCTTTTTCTAAATTATTATGCTTAGATATTTCACTCATAGGAAATATTTTTAAATTCTTTAAGAAACCAAACTTGGTATTCTTTACTAATAAAAACTTATTATTCTTTTTATAAACATTTAATAGATAAAATTTATCAATCTTTTTTTTTCTTTCTTTTATGATCTCAAAATCATTATTTTTAAAAGATTTACAATTTTTAGTTAAAGGACATTGATCACATAAAGGATTTTTAGGCCGACAAAGAAGTGCGCCTAATTCCATTAATGCTTGTGCATAGTCACTTGCTCTAGCCGAAGTACCTAATATTTTTTTTTTCCTAATAAGACTTTCTTTTGAAACCTCACTAGCTAACTTTAAGTTTAATAATCTTTTAATTACTCTTTCAATATTTCCATCTAGTGGAATAAATGGTTTATTAAAAGCAATTGCCATTATTGCGTTTGCTGTATAGTTCCCTACCCCGGGTAATAGCTTTAATTCTTCAATGTTACTGGGTAATTTTCCTTTATAATTTTTTTTTATTATCTGTGCTGTCTTTTTTAAATTTCTAACTCTAGAGTAATAACCTAGTCCCTCCCAATACTTTAAGAGTTTTTGTTCACTAATTTTTGCTAGTGTGTTCACGTCAGGAATATCTTTTATAAAATTATTAAAATATGGGATCACGGTTGCAATCTGCGTTTGTTGCAACATAAATTCACTCACTAATGTATAATACTCCTTTTTAATATGTGAAAGTTTTTTTCTCCAAGGTAGAGTTCTTTTATTATTATCATACCAATAGAGAATTTTATTTGTTAGTATAGAATTAGGCATATGCAATTTAAGAATAATACTAATCAGAGGTTTAAAGCTATTCAAGGACTAAGGTCTTTTAAAGACACTTTGCCAAAAAACATCAAAAAAATAATTAAAAAAAAAGGCAATATATTTTCAGAAACTCTAAATAACTGGAAATACATAGTCGGAGCTGAACTTTTTAAGATATGTTATCCAAAGTCATTTAAGAATTCTAATAAGTTTGGAGTTAGCACTCTCCAAATAATGGCAAAAAGAGGACACGAAATAGATTTAGAATATTCAAAAAAAGAAATAATCGATAAAATGAATAGTTTTTTTGGTTATGCTGTGGTGGAAAAATTAAAATTTATAAGCTTTGATGGTGCTCAAACTAAATTTAAAAAGATGGATGAGGGTAAAAATAATGTGACAAATAATAAGTATACAGATAGAATTAATGAAATTAAAAATGATAAAATTAAAGATTCACTATTAAAATTAACTAAAATATTTAAACAAAGATGAAAAAAACAATATTACTAATAATAATTATGATCGTGGGCTTTAATGCCAACCTATCTGCTCAAGAAAATCAGATAATTAAAAGGATTTCTGAAGGTAGTAAGGATGCTAAAATAATAATAATTACTTATGAATCCTTAACCTGTGGACACTGCGCAGATTTTCACAAAAATGTTTACCCAGAACTTAAAAAAGATTTTATAGAAAAAGGATTGGTTAGAATTGAATTTAGGCATTTCCCTTTGGATATTGCTGCTTTTAATGCTTCAAAAATTGGTCAATGCAATAACGATGGAAAATCAGATATAATACACATTTTGTATTCAGGCCAAAAAAAATGGGCCAAAGGAAAAACTCCCGAAGAAGCGACTGCAAATTTAAAGAGTTTTTTAACAGATAAAAAAGTAAACGTAGACTTTAAAAAATGTCTAAGTAATAAAGATATTGAAGATTATGTACTAAATGATCGAATCGAAGGTGTAAAAAAATTTAAAGTAAATGCTACTCCTACGATAATAATAAACGACAAAAAGTTTGATAAAGCTCTAAATTACAAAAATTTGAAAAAATATCTGGAAAAACTGATATAAGTTAGTTCATGGAGTTTAAAAAAATCCAATTAAATGGATTTAAATCATTTGCTGAAAAAACTAATTTTTTAATTGAGGAAGGATTAACTGGTATAGTTGGTCCTAACGGTTGTGGAAAATCAAATATTGTAGAATCCTTAAGATGGGTGATGGGGGAAACTTCTGCAAAAAGTATGCGTGGTTCAGGAATGGAAGACGTAATTTTTTCTGGAACCTCAAATAAATCTTCAAAAAATATAGCTGAGGTATCCATTACTTTAACCAATCAAAGTCATGATGGACCAATTCAATATAAAGATTTTGATCAAATTCAAGTTAGAAGAAAGATTGAAAAAGACAAAGGTTCTAAATTTTACATTAATGATAAAGAAGTTAGAGCAAGAGATGCTCAAATATTCTTTGCAGACCTTTCGACAGGTGCTCACTCACCATCAATGATAAGCCAAGGTCGTATAGGTGCATTAGTGACAGCAAAGCCGACAGATAGGAGGGCAATTTTAGAAGAGGCAGCAAACATTTCAGGTCTTCATGTGAGAAGGCATGAAGCAGAGCTTAGATTAAATGCTGCAGAAACCAATCTAAAAAGAGCTGATGAGCTAAGAAGACAACAGGAAAAACAATTGGTAAACCTACAAAAACAAGCTGAAGAGGCAACAAAATATAAACTTATATCAGAAGAGTTAAAAAAAATTGAAGCAGGTTTATATTATTTAAAATTATTGGATATTGACAAAGAAATAAAAATTGAGCATGAAATTAACACAGAGGCGGAAGGAGAGGTAAGTGGATTTAATCAGCAAATTTCTCAATTTGAAAATTTAATTAAAACAGAAACTGATAAAGTTTCTCCTTTAAGAGAAAAGAATATTGAAAATCTTTCAAAAATTCAAAGGATGAACCTAGAACTACAAAGCCTAGATGAAGAAAACATTAGAACTCAAGACGACATAGAAAATATAAAAAAATCTTTAAAAACTATTATAGAAGATATTGATAGAGAAAAAGGTATTGTAATAGATGCAAATTCTAATGAAAAAAGATTAAAAGAAGAAAAAAATGAATTAATAGAAATAGATTCTAAATATTTTGAAACTGAAAAACTATCAAATGAAGACCTTCAAGAAGCCAAAAATAAACTTAAAAAAGAACAAAAAGCTGTTGATGAAATTATTGATATCTTTGCAAGTGGAAACATAAATATTAGTATAGACCCCATCAGGGAGGTTATTAGCACGTTAGAAAAAGTTAAAGAATTAATAAACAGCAGTGAGATAAATCAAGCACTTACTTTATTAGATAGATCTAAAATTGAATTAAATAATTTTCTAAATAGCTTAGCAAATGATGAGGGTAAAAATAAACTATCCAACATTAATGAAAAGAATGACAATATAAAATTATTACAAGAGAGTTATGCTGATAGTTTTAGTAAAAATCAATCTATAAAAAAAGAATCTATTAAAAGAAATGAGAGAATTAAAACTATTGATACAGAAATGGGGAGCTGGAAAAGTTTACTTGCAAACTCTGAAAAAATGGTAACAGAGCTTAGTGAAAGAAAAAACAAATTATCATCTCAGTTAAATGAACGTGATCAACAACCAAAAATTCAAGCTGAAAAAAAAGGACAAATTACTGAAGGTTTAAGAATTTCTGAAAAAGAAAAAGTTGAAAATGAAACAATTATCGATGAAACAGACAAAAAAATTAATTCTTTAAGGATTGAGCTAAATGATACTCAGGAAAGATCTATACAAATAAGAGAACGTAAAGCTAGTTCTGGAGCAACTATAGAGGGATTAAAAAAACGTAAAGGTGATTTATTAGAAAGAGTTCATTCTGAACTTAACCTCAAAGAAAATGACATACTTGAAAATTCAGACTTGAATGGTGCAGAAGAACTGCCTGATTCAATTTCTCAAGAAGAGGTATTAGATAAAAAAAAGAGAGAAAGAGAAAAGCTTGGTTCAGTTAATTTAAGGGCTGATGAAGAGACTAATAAATATGAAGTTGAAATTAAAAAAATGGAGCAAGACAGAGAAGACCTTGTTTCAGCAATTATTAAATTAAAAGAAAGTATTAACGAGCTAAATCAAAAAGGAAGAGAAAGACTTTTAGAGGCCTTTGAAAAAGTTAATAGAAAATTTAATGAAGTTTATACAAAACTATTTAATGGTGGAAATGCAAAACTAGAACTGGTTGATTCTGATGACCCACTTGAAGCTGGACTTGAAATGTTGGTAAGCCCTCCTGGTAAAAGACTTCAATCAATAACTTTATTATCAGGTGGTGAACAAGCTTTAACTGCTTTGTCACTTATCTTTGCTGTATTCTTAACTAACCCATCTCCGATTTGTGTTTTGGATGAGGTTGACGCTCCGTTAGATGATGCAAACGTAACTAGATTTTGTGCTCTCCTAGATGATCTAACTAAAATTACTAACACTAAATTTGTAATTGTTACTCACCATGCACTAACAATGTCTAAAATGAACAGACTTTATGGTGTCACTATGCCAGAAAAAGGTATCAGCCAATTAGTAGCTGTTGATTTACAAAAAGCTGAGAGTATGGTTGCATAATAATTAAATGCCAAAAGATTCCTTTAAAACTCGCTTAGAGATTGCAAAATCTAAAATTTCTCAAAGAAATCTCTATAAAGACAAGGAACCACCCTCTTCTATTGGAACTGCCTTCAAATTAAGTACAGAATTAGTGTCTGCAGTAGCAGTTGGGACAATTATAGGGTTTATTTTAGACAAGACCTTTGGTACTAAGCCTTGGTTAATATTAATATTTTTTTTTGTAGGTGTGGTTGCTGGTATTACAAATGTATTCAGATCTGCAAAAAATATGCAAAAATAGATTTAAAAAATTATGGCAACAAATCCGATGCACCAATTCGAGGTTTATAGAATTGGACCTGAAATAAAATTAGGATCCATAGATATATCGTTTACAAATGCTAGCTTGTTTATGGTTATTAGCTCTTTAGCAATACTATTAGTTTTTAACCTTGGATCCAAAAAAAATTCTTTACTACCTAGCAAAGTTCAGCTTTTAGCAGAGCTAAGCTATACTTTTGTTTCGAAAATGATTAGTGATACTGCTGGATCTAAAGCAAAACCATATTTTGCATTTATCTTTTCATTATTTATGTTTGTGTTGTTTTGTAATATGTTTGGAATGATTCCTTATGCATTTACAGTAACTAGCCACATAATTGTAACCTTTATTTTAGCTTCATTTATTTTTATTGCAGTTACAGTAATTGGCTTCATGAAGCATGGGTTTGGCTACCTAAAATTGTTTGTACCAAGTGGAGTACCAGCGGTTCTGTTGCCATTAATCGTTGTTATAGAAGTTATTTCTTATTTAAGTAGACCTATAAGTCTTTCAGTTCGTTTGTTTGCAAACATGATGGCAGGTCATACTATGATGAAAGTTTTCGGTGGCTTTGTTATAAGCCTCGGAATAGTTGGTGGATGGCTTCCACTGAGTTTTTCGGTTGCATTAACTGGTTTGGAAATACTGGTTGCTTTTCTTCAAGCATATGTTTTTGCAATCTTAACCTGCATCTATTTAAATGATGCATTAAATTTAC
>Ga0114998_10003332_pt1 | contig 11931 bp, 11 predicted proteins | sample ArcticOcean_MG_C_5_FD_87044 | JGI IMG/M metagenome (GOLD analysis project Ga0114998, IMG submission 87044) | Marine microbial communities from western Arctic Ocean - ArcticOcean_MG_CB4_138 | ecosystem: Environmental > Aquatic > Marine > Oceanic | place: Arctic Ocean: Canada Basin | collected...
AGACGGTCAAAGTAGGTCAAACAGTACTGTTGGACGCGCGAGACGGTAACTCTCATTCTTCGCGTTCGCCGTCCTCCATGAGTTCATCTACTCTTCGTTCTAATTCTTGCTCTACTTCTAAGAGCATCTGCTCGACTACGTTTTTCTCTAATAAATCGTCCGGAGAACAGCATGGTAAATAGAGCTCTTGTTTTCTCGAATCGTTCGCGCGTTTATCGACGGTTGGATCTTCCTCGAACTTCTCTGGCGCGACCATGACGAAAGAAGGTTTCGAAATGTTCAACTCCGGTCTCGATGCTTCCCTGTTTACGATTATGTATAGACCGGCGAGTTCCCAATAGACTTGTTCGCGGTCGAGCTTTTCCGGTTGCTCGACGCATAGCTTTTGTATCTGATGCATTCTGTCCAGTTTTTGTTTCAACGGCTTCTCGGGGAACACCTTTTGTTTTCGCAGTCGCAGTGGTTTCGTGACGACGTACGACGGGATCGAAACAACGTAAGTCAGCGAATAAGAGCAGAGAGAGAGAGAGAGAGGGGACACAACAAAATCGATCGTTTAATCGATCCATAAACTGACTCAACAAAGAAGAAGAAGACCGAACGTCGAACGTCGAACATCGAACACTCGCTCTCGCTCGAACACGAACACTCTCTCGGCACGAAATCAAAAGCGAACACACACACACACACACACACATAATAATAAACGTAAAACACGAACCTTTGAATTATCGCTCAACCAAATCTCTAGCCCTAACGCGCAATCATAACAGCTCCCGATCTCGAACCTATCTCGCATAGGTTCGGCTATTCCTCGCAAAGTCTGTCTCATTATCGCGCGCTGTTGTTCGATCTGTTCCTCGCTCTGCATCGGCCTCTGCAAGATCGGTTTCGGATTATCCTCTCGCTCATTTTCCTGCGCTTGCGTTTTACGAACGTAGCTCTTGCGCTCGGTGCCGTCTTTTTTTAACTTCGGCGCCATCTGTTTTGGATCCAAAGGTTTATGTTTGTTAAATTCGGAGATCAGTTTGAGATCGAGTTCGAGATTACGAAGAAGAATTAATTACAAACGACTTCCGATGGCCAAAAAAACCTGTTATACAGAAGTACGTTTCAGCGAATCCCTGCACTAGTAATCGCTCGCACACACAAAGAGAGAGAGAGATGACAGAGAGCTTTCGTTGTTTATTTATGAGAGTTTATGATCCGTGCTTTTTGTTAAAAATTGATGATTTGCTTGGTCAAAGAAAGAAGAATTGGATGCGAGAAATTAAAAACGAATTCGAGAGAGTGATGAGGGAGAGAGAGAGAGAGAGCGCAGATCGAAATGGCTTCAAAACGGGTCATTAATTGACGCGCGCGCGAGAATCGTCGGTTTCTTTTTTGTTCTCTCTCGAACCGGAAACCACCCGCGTTCCGTCGGATCTCGTCGCATCTTTTCTTTTTGATCAAATAATAATAACGCGTTTATCTTTCAAAAACTTTTCAAAAACGCTTCTTCGGTGACCATTGAAACGAACGCTCAAACGATCGAACATAAATCGAGAGAGAGAGACAAAGAGTTGAAAAAAATGAACGCGCGAAGTACTGTGGCACAAAATTAATCGCTCTTCATAGGCTGAATTAATTCGCGCTCTTACTAATTAGTTTATTCGTTCGAATTTCGAATTTCCAGACTGTAAAAATAATAACAGACTTTTCAAAAACGCTTCTTCGGTGACCATTGAAACGAACGCTCAAACGATCGAACATAAATCGAGAGAAGAAGAGAGAGTTGAAAAAAATGAACGCGCGAAGTACTGTGGCACAAAATTAATCGCTCTTCATAGGCTGAATTAATTCGCGTCCGTGACTAATCGATTCGATATTCGTAGCGCAATAAAATGCTCTCAGAGGAAAAACGAGAGCGAGTAAAAGTAGTCGAAACGACGGATGCGTTGAACGCGTCGGTGTTCACGATTAGAAAAGCTCGAGCGAAGAAGACTATCGAGCGCTCTCAGCAGCAGATGACGGCGAGGAAGGCGTTCAGACCTTTAGGATTTCGAGAGAGCGAAGGGGCGGTTGAAGATCGGAAAAATGCGATGAAGCGTTGTTGGTTAAGCGTTGAGAAGAAGTTCGACGAGGTCTTGCAGAACGCGAATTCAGAGGCGGTGCGTGTGTCAAATAGTTTGCTTTAGAGAGAGAGAGATGAAGTTAAGCTGAATGTTCTGATCGCGCGAGTTGTTTGTTTTGATTTAAATGATTTGGCGATGTGCGATGGCGATGGCGATTGATTGCCGGCGGATCTTTTACGTTTGCGTTACGATGATGTTCATGTTATTGTTATGTACTGACCGCTTTTCTTCTTCTTCTTCTTCTTCTTCTTCTTCTTAATATACATATATATAGTTTTCAAAGATTAGAGAGTACGTGGAGGAGACGTTTAGTAAACGATTAGAAGACGCTAAGGCGTTTTCTGATGACGACGACGACGACGACGACAATGTCGATGCGGAGATGGTTAATAATAATAATAATAATAATAGTAATCAAAGAAATAAGAAGAAACAAAGATTACCACCGCATTTCGCTGAAACTTTGCCGTGTGGCTTAGTCTTAGCCGGCGGTGTGAACGCGGATGATCACGAAGAGACTTTCCAGGCTTTGGCGAAATTTCTTGCAAAGGCTGATTTTCATTGCGCACTTTTGCAATCGAAGGATGTTAGGAGGAAATCGAGAGGTGGAGTTGGCGGAGTTGGTGGTTCTTTTGCGAGTAGTGCGGCGTCGAGGGGGATTTTAGGAGAGTGCGTATCGATTGTAGCGAGGCAATTGGCAAGTAGAAACTCGCAAGTCGGCGGCGTCGCTTTAGATGATTTCTTGAATTTGAATCAATCTTCTTCTATTAATAATGGCGGCGGTGCAAATAATAATAATAATAGTAATGGTGGTGTGAATACGGTCAGGCATATTGCGAGTTGGTACGAATCCACGCTCGTTGGAAGTAGTGAATATGACAACGAAAACGCTCAACATCATCATAATCATCATCAACAACAACAACAACAACAACAACAGGAACAACAAAATAAGAACGCATTAGCGTATAGTTTACGACGCGAACGCATAGAAATGCTGCCACAAATTCTCGGTCGACCACGTCCAGTTGTCGTTTTGGTCTCCGACGTCGAAGGCTTCCAAGGGTCGCCAGCGTTGAGTGATTTACTTTCGTCTTTTGCCTCGTTTCATAGAGACGTTCCGTTTATACTTTTATTAGGCATAGCAACAAATACGTCAGCTTTACAGCGTTCGATACCGTCAGAAACGGCTTCGAAACTGCGCCCGAAAGTGTTTAAACTGTTCGCCCCTGGAGACGCATCGCGTGAAATCCGCGAGAAGGTGTTTCTAGACCCGACGTTATTCCCAGCACTCGGTTTCGACGCTTTGACGTATTTGCACACGAGGTTTATGGAACACGATTTTTCGCTCACGACTATGCGTAAATCGGTCAAAGTGTTATATTTAAACCATTTCGCGACGGAACGGTTAAGTTACGTGTGTAGGATTCTGAGCGAAAAAGAAACGAAGCCGAGGGAAAATGCAATAATAACGACGGGCGAAAATGCAAATGGTTTAGGCACGAATGTTATTAATAATAATTCTGAAACGACCAAACGAGAGCTTCAAAATCTTCTCAAGGGAAACGAAAAGTATTCGAGCGCTCACGAGGCTATGAAATGGTACTTGGATAGATTTTGCGGCACGATATTGACCAGGAACGACGAGAAAAGTATTGAGATGTTGGAAGAGCACTTCTTTCCTTCTTCTTTATTATCTGAAAAAAAAGACGAAGATGATGATGATGGTTTAGAAAAAGATGATGAAAAAGATGATGAACGAATGAACGATGATATTTTTAACAAGTTTACGGAAAACATGCTTTCAGTGCGCGACTATAGGAAGAAGTTCGCAGTATCGTTAGAAATTTTAGCGACTATTTCTGCCAAAGTTGGATTTTCGCGTTGGTCGAGAACTGCGGATGTCTTGTTAGATTGCGCGCATCCAAATTTCTTCTTTTCTTCTTCACCACCACCAATGATGACGGTGGCAGCAGCAGAACTCGCTACTACTACTACTACTACTACTACTACTACTACTAATAACGCATCAGCAGCGGCACAAACAACGACGTTATTAGCTGTTGCAGAGGGTGAAAAGTTTCTCAGAATATTATCGTCTCGAATCGAAAGAGCTATGGCTAACGCGGCGGCGAATAATAACAAAGAGCTCTTGAAAGATTTATGCGTTGAAGTTGTAAAGGTTTGCGAGCAGCACGAGGAAATACGTGCGAATGAAGGCGCTCGATTTCTACAGTTGTTCAACGAAAATAACAATAACGACGTAGTAGTTGTGGGAGAAGTAGAAGAAGAAAAGAATAAACAAAACTTGAAGATTTTCGAAGAGATTATTCGAGACGTGGTTAAAAATTACGCTTCAAAGCCACCGGAGTCGTTCGCGGGAAAGAAAATCTTCTGTGTTACGAGCGCGGATGCAGCTCGCGAGACGTTTTCAGCCGCGCCTAGAATGGCCATCGAAACCGCTCTTTCAAACCCGAGCGAAGCTTTAGAGTGTTTGTGTTGTCCAAAATCGGGCGAAGTCTCTGCGACTTTACCGGACCCGTGTTTATGTTACAACTTGTTGGAGAATTTCGGGGGCGAAAGTGCGAACGCGTTTGAGCTATTTCGTGAGTTCATTATGCAACATCGCGATACGACTGACGAAGAGTTGGGTTTATTACAGAATGAATTTTTGTCCGACGTAGCCTCTACAAAAAAAGGCAAACGAACGACGAAAGATGATAATACTACTCAAAAAAGAGAGAATGATAAAAGTAAAAGCAAGAGACAAAAAAAACATACGTTTGGTGTAGATAAACAAAAAATATGGGCGTTGCAAGCGAGGTTCACGAGGGCGTGTGCTGAATTAGAATTTCTCGGCGTCGCGAGCGCGAGGAGATTCAAAAAGGCTGACTTTCTCGTTCGAACTGCTTTTCCTCTAGATTTCGCTAGCAAGTAAGGAATATATATATATATTTAATAGATTGTACTGGTACTAATGTGGTAAATGATAATAATGAACATGATAAAATTCGAAGAGTATTGCGCGTAACGCCCGTGCGAGAGAGTAAAATATCTTTTGTTCTTGTTTGGTGGAAATAAGAATTTCCATTTGTTTTTGTTTTATTTACGCATCGTTGTCCTTGATCTCAAAGAGTCTCTCCTTCGCAATCGCTCGCAACAGTACATAATTTAATATTCTTGCGAGACCGAACCAGACTTCTTCGATTTCTTCGGTAACAACACGGAGTGAATGTTCGGTAAAACGCCGCCGGACGCGATCGTGACCGTGCCCAATAACTTGGACAACTCTTCGTCGTTCCTAATCGCGAGTTGAATATGTCTCGGTACGATTCTTGACTTTTTGTTATCTCTCGCCGCGTTTCCGGCGAGTTCCAAGACTTCCGCGGCGAGGTATTCGAGCACGGCGGCGAGGTAGACCGGCGCTCCGGCGCCGACGCGAGTCGCGAACTTCCCGATTTTCAAGAATCTCGCAATTCTCCCAACTGGGAATTGCAAACCGGCTTTCGCGGATCTTGAGACCGATTTCTTCGATGATTTTCCTTTTCCTGTGTAAACGTTAAAACGAAAGAAGAAGAAGAAGTCAGTTTACGTAAACGAACAATCATAGGTTTGTTAAACAGAAGGAACTCTTATACTATTCGTTCTCTCTCTCTTTTGTTCCTCTTTTTTCGAATCAATCGAATAACATGTTTTTGAATATTTCGAAAATCAAACGGAGCTGAAGGAATTGGAAACCGCTTTTCGTTTTGTTAAAACCGTGCGATTGCGAGTGAAATCGATCGATGGAACACGCGCACACGAACGAACGCGAATGCTGCGATAAAGATATTTAAATCGTTCGTACCTCTTCCAGACATTTTTATGTATTTATTATTCGATTGATATAATCAGGATCTTGGAAGGTTTGATTTTAAAAATAGTTCCGAAAAGAGCTCAAAACGAAAAAAGGTGACACCTTCTAAAGCTCGTTCCGTACGAAGTCTCATGAAACGCGCTTAAGTGATGATCATGTATCGTGATTTTAAATAAAAAAAGATTCGATTCAAGCAGAGCGCTGCCGCGCGCTGATGTCTTTAAATGCGTTAAAGAGAGCGCGTGTAATCGTTCGCTCGATCGTTTTGAGTCTATGGAACGGTTTGTACTTTTTAGACCCAAGAAAAGTTTGACCGAATTTTTACAATAAAGAATTTTAAAGATCCATCCGTTGATAGATATTTCAAATAAAACCTAAATAGAACGAACGCGTTTTCGTTCGTACGTTCGTTCCGTGTCATTCAAATAACCATGCGTCCGCATAAATCGTTCACTTTAAGGGTGTAAAAAGTTTCTAAAAAAGGTCTAAAAAGTACAAGAACATCAAAACTTCAAAACGATCTAGCGAACGATTTAGGCAATCTTTCATGAATGTATTGACATTTACTGCGACCATTTTAAGCGTTCTTCATGGATTTCATTTCTTTAATTTACAATCGTGCTTATAATGAACGCATTGCTCGATCGATCCGTCTTTGTACAGTAGAGCTTTAACTTTCGTAACTTTTCAAAATTTCGAATTTTAGAATTACGCAAAGAGGTTCATTCTCTCACGAAAACGTCACAATAAACCAACTTTTTATAAACAAAATGGCAGGTTCGTACACTTCTATACATTATATATAGTAATCGTTTTGTTCATTAATTCGTCGTTTACCTCGTCGCCGCGTTCGTTTTACAATCATTTACTAGATATAATTAAATTTGAAGAGCGGGCGCGAATAACTCATTAGTACGATTTGAACCTTCAAAAGAAGAATGTAGCAAACGAAGAAGTTTTTAATTCGACATCTCAAAACTAACTAACGCATTCACGTTCTCTCTGAATCGATCAATAAATATTAAACAGGAAAGAAACCAGCAAAGAAGACCGTCAAAGGCGGCGCCGCGAAGAAGTCGAAGAAAAAAGTCGAGACGTATAAGATCTACATCTACAAAGTCTTGAAGCAAGTGCATCCGGATACCGGGATCTCCTCGAAGGCGATGTCGATCATGAACTCGTTCATTAACGACATCTTCGAGAAGATCGCGATGGAATCCGCGAAATTGGCGAGATATAACAAGAAGCCTACCGTCACTTCGAGAGAGATTCAAACTTCCGTGAGATTAATCTTACCCGGGGAGTTGGCGAAGCACGCCGTCTCTGAAGGCACGAAGGCCGTGACGAAGTTCACTTCGGCGTAAGCGACCGCGACGTGCGCGTTATCACCATCAATTAAACGAACGCGAAAATACGAACAAAGAAACAAAAAACAAGAAAAACAATCACGGTCCGACAGCAAAGACTTTCATACATATTCAATACGTATGTATCATCGTCCGGCTCGTATGACTTAAAACAACAAAAGGCAAATCTATTTGCCTCCACTCGAAAAACAATCAACGATAAGATATCACACACACGCACGCGCACTTACACACACACACACGCACACACATTTCTATCAGTAGTAGATAAAATAAGAGACGTATCGTACTAAACGCGCGACGATTTCGTTAACAGAGAACGATACCGTCGACTTCCACCGTTCGATTTAAACAGCTTAACACTATTTAACAAAAGAGGACGCTTCTGTAAAATCTTCAACAACGCGAGAGCTTCATTGTTTCAATTAGCCAAATAATAACATACATACATACACACACATAGCAACATAAACAATGATCAAATCGATCGTCACATTCGCTCTCGGATTAGCCTGTGGCATCGTCGGATTAAAACATCACGAAGAGGCTTTGAAGAACGGGATTCGGAAAAACGGCTCCAAGGGAATTATTGTATCCGATATAAAAAACGATAAAGACTCTGAAGACGGCGAAATCGACGATGATTCAAAGAAAGCTTTACCAGAAATCGCACGGAGAGATGAAAATGAAAAGCAAAGGCGCGAGAGAGTCATTGGGGTTATTCCAGCGCGATTTGCATCGACAAGGTTCCCAGGGAAACCGTTAGTGATGATCGCAGGAAAACCGATGATTGTGAGGACGTACTTACAGGCGAAGAAGGCGAAACAGCTGGATCGGTTAATAGTGGCGACGGACGACGAGCGCATACGCGACGCGATATTAAAAGTCGGTGGCGATGTCGTGATGACGGATGAGGATATACCTAATGGGACGGAGAGGTGCGCGCAAGCGGTGGATAGATGCGCTGGAGAGTACGATATCGTCGTGAATATACAAGGCGACGAACCGTTGATCGAACCGGAGATCATCGACCAAGTCGTCTTGGCTTTGAAGGAAGCACCGATTGAGTGCGTGTATTCTACGCCAGTGACGCCGTTGAAGCACGAGGAAGTAACTATGCAAGGTCGTGTGAAGTGTATTACTGACGTGAACGGGTACGCGATTTACTTCTCGAGAGGGATGTTGCCGAATAATAAAAAAGGCGTAGTCGATAAGAACTTTCAATATTGGTTACATTTAGGCTTACAGTGTTACGATAGAGAGTTTTTGAAATTGTTTCCGAAAATGGAAGCGACTCCGATGCAGATTCAAGAAGACTTAGAGCAATTGAAAGTGATCGAGAACGGGTACAAGATTAAAGTCATCAGAGTTAACCATTGCGCGCACGGCGTCGATGAACCAGAGGACGTCGCGAGTATTGAAAAGATCATCGCAGAGCAAGGCTTGGATGATTAATCAAATAATTGATTGTTATTATTAATACCCAGTACTATTACTAATATTATTACTACTACACTAATAATACTATTTTAAATTCACGGACATTAAACGCACGCCCATTGGTCTTTTTTCTTCAATAGCTTGCTCTAATCCACCTAAACCGAAATAAAACTTTGAATACGTGATTAACAAACGCGTATTACTACTACTACCTTCCCTATACGCCTCAATTGCGGTCGGGTAATGACTTCTAACTAAAGGTGATTGCGCGTCGTCTTCTAATCTCGCTATTCTTCGCCAAGTCGCGCCGCCGTCGCCGGAGATTGCGACGTCGAGAAAAGTCCTCGCGTGTCGTTTTTGCCCTTTTAATTTCGCGTGCGCGTTAAAGACCATCGCTAATGCGCCCGAGCGTAATCTCGTGAGAACGATTTTTGAATCCGGGTTTGGAATTGCCGTAGGTTCGGGTACGGTCCAAGTAATGCCTTCGTCGTACGAAGCGCTCGCGTATAACAAACCAATTTTTGTCCTGAATAGCATCAAAACCGAACCGTCGTCTCTTTCGCTTATTGTGTTTTCGATTAACCACGTTCTTGGGTGGTCTAATTTTCCATAAGCTTTCCAAGTTATCCCGCGATCTCTCGAACGTAAAACCCCGGCGTTACCTTTCGTTAACAATAAATTTGAACACGGGGCTGCGTCGTGGGGTTCGCGCCAATACGGGAGTAAAAAAATACCGGATCTTAAAACGATCATCGGGTTTGCGATGACTTTTGGAATTGGACCGACGCCTACGCCGACGTCGCCTTGCCTGAAAATGACTTTGGGCGGAGACCATCTAACAGTTTTTAACCAATCGTAATTTTCAAACGAGTCCACTTTTAGTTTCGTCATCAAAATGTCACCGCCTGGTAATTGTCTATCGTTTTGCACGCCGCTTGGGTTGAAATCGCCCTCCTGTGGTGCCGTTCTAATACACTCTCTGGATTCAGAATAAAACAGAAAAATCTCAAAGTTATCTTCGTCGACGTGAATGACTGGAGACCATTGCGCGTTGCCGTTTTCAATTGCTGGTATTGAAAACTCCGGTCCCCACTTTTCGCCACTCGCTGATTTCGAGAACGCGTGGTATATGCGTTGCGTTAAAGAACCTTCGTTATCTTCAGCGCCTTGCCACGCGGCGACAAATCTCGCATTCGGTGAATCCACTGATCCTAAACGACCAATAGTCGCCATGTGCTTATATTTCAAAGTATTATTCGCAATTGGCGATATCCACGCTTTATGCGTAGGACGTCTTAATCTCGGTCCGCGTACGCCTAAATCGTACGCTACATCCGATGCTTGTTGCTGTTCTATCGTTTGTGTTGTTGATGTTGTTGATTGTTGTTGTTGTTGTTCATTATTATTATTATTATTATTATTATTATTACTACCACCGCCAGCGTTCACAGTAGAGGCTGCGTTTGCAAATGCTCTCGCAAACGCTCTCCTCGCAAACTTCCCGTCGACCGAAATCGTCGCCCCTGCATAATCAACTAACCGCGCTTGAACAGGCTGCCAACTCGCGCGTCCAAACACGTCCCTCTTTTCTTGATAAAACGCTCGTTCTTTCGTCTGCTTCTTCGCGTATACTTTTCTATCCGCGGCGCTCAAATCGCTCGTACTACTCGTCAAACTCTCTGGTGCTAAAACGGCCATGAAATCCTCCACACCTGCTCCATAGGAATCTAAATCTCTCGCGTCGATTGCGTATTCAAACTGTTCCTGACGATCGCGATTTCGCCCTTCCAGCCAAGCGCTCGATTTTCGAATCCTCGCTCCCGTACGAAATCTGTACAAAATCGTAAACAAGAGGACAGAGATGAGTACAAATCTTCTCCTCGACCTCTTCCTTTTCTGCGACTGACCGCTACAACTGTTACTTCTCTTCTTCATTTTCAAAATCTGTTCGCCTTTTCCGTGTTTACTTCTTTTTGTTCTTCTTCTTCTTCTTTTTCTTTTCGTTATCCATTTCTGTTCTAGACTTCGACCGCTCTGTCAATCTCGGGAAATGTGCGGAATCAGAATCTGTTCCGACGGTTCGAATAAAGCAGAGACAGAGCGCGCCTGAAGAGGTTCAGAATCGATCCGAAAGTCTGTCTGCCTTGTTACTCTGTCGTGTTTCGTTTTTTTTACCGCGTTTTATTCAATTTATCGCGATTTATTCGTTCGTTTGACTATATTTATCTCGCTTTGCATTGAGAATTGAGAAAGGTCGACAAAAATCTTTCACATCATGCTCATCAGTACTTCATCTGCTCTGTCTGTCGTACTTTTTAGACACGTCTCACATAAGCAGTCCTTTTGATTTGTTGAGTTTTTAGACACCTCTCTCATCGGTCCTTTTGATTTGCCCTTTTGATTTCTTGTGATTAAGTTTGACCGCGAAATGTTTTTCGCGGAAGCAATCGATGCGATCGAATTTAAGTGAGTGTGAGATGAGCGATGACGCGAAGATCGAGGGAGAAGATGAAGCGAGTGAGCTTAAGTCGTGTTGTTCACGGAACAGTGGAGGGGGATATTCGAAACGCATATCGTACCTAAATTAAGAGCGAGATCTGAGCTAAAGTTTTTGAAGATGGTGTTTAAAGATGCTCGCGATGCTGTTAGAAGGGCAGGGATTGAAGTGGAAGAGGAGTTTAATATTTCAGAGTTTACTTCTATATCACAAATGGAGTTCGCGTGGGATAATTATTCGTGGGGTGAACATGGATATTTTGGCACCCAGCAGGAATGGTGGTTCCGCCAGAGAGTTGTTAAAATGAATAAACTCGAATATCTCGTTTGGTTACGAGAAGTGAAGAATTGTGATTGGGATGAAGGGACGATCAATGCTGCAGCAATACGAGGAAATCTTGCCATAGTCAAGTATTGCGTTGAAAATGGATGTCCTATGGATGCGTGTGCGTGTTGGTACGCTGCCTCAAAAGGTCACTTGGACGTTTTGAAATACTTACACGAAAACGACTGTCCTTGGGATTCGCGTGCTTGTTTCGAAGCTCACGAAAACAACCGAATCGATTGCTTAAACTACTTAATTGAACAAAAATGTCCAGGATTTACACGTTACGTATAGAAACTCAATGATAATACGAACTACTATAATACATCCAAC
>Ga0114998_10003335_pt1 | contig 11929 bp, 6 predicted proteins | sample ArcticOcean_MG_C_5_FD_87044 | JGI IMG/M metagenome (GOLD analysis project Ga0114998, IMG submission 87044) | Marine microbial communities from western Arctic Ocean - ArcticOcean_MG_CB4_138 | ecosystem: Environmental > Aquatic > Marine > Oceanic | place: Arctic Ocean: Canada Basin | collected...
AGTCTTTTGACGGCCTGAGGGTCGAAACGTACGCCGAAGGCGACGAACGCGGAGATTACGACGAGCACTCTGTTCAAATGATGTGGGGCGGTGATATCGGTGATCTAGATGTTGTTGTTGCCGGACAATTCCGATCTAACTCGCGACTTGGCTGGGACGAGCGCCCAGTGCTTGCTAACTCAGGGTTGACCGTTTCGAGTAATGCACCAGGCAACTGGTACGTTCCGCAGAGAGACGCGGATGGGATGTACACGGGTGGCGAGGCGCGTAAAGCCGATCCGGCATGCGGTAAGCGGCAAGACCGAGACGAGTTTTTGACAAATCAGGTGGCCAGCCCATACGGCATGGAGCTAGGTGGCAGTTGCTACTTCGAATTTGGAGACACTAGAAGCTACCGTGAACCGACGGATAACGCGAAGCTCTACACAAATATGACTTGGGAAGTGGATGATGCTCTTACGCTCAGCGCCCAAGCGTACAGGGCACGCCAAGCTCAGATGTCCTACACTTCAACATCTAATCCAGGTAACTCGCGTATTGGGGAGCTGGGGCAAATTCGAGGTGAGCTACCGGGCAATCCGTTCATGGCAACCAATGCGTCTGGTCAACAGCTTTACGGATTCGATGCTAATGGAGACGGCGTGCCTGATCGCGGAAGCCAAGACCTTAATAGCGACGGGGTGATGGATTACTTGGTCTCCGGTACGACGGCCAACGGCATCGCGCTCCATGAGGACGTGCGTCCGAGAACAATGCGTCCAATCAATAAAACGAATACTGTTCCGACAGGTCACTCATATGATTATGACAACCTTGCCGAATATGTTGACACAGTTTCAAGAGTCTCATTCCAAGCCGATTTCCAGGTTCCTGTTTTGGACGGTTGGGAAGGCATGGCAGCTTGGTCTCAGAGCAAGTCAACATTCCAAATAATGTCTAACCAAAATTATGACATCGAAGCAATGAAAAAAGGTCTCGCCTGTGACGTGGTGAATGATCGTGATGCTTGCTACAACCCGTTCTTTGTGACCGATCCAAGCAACCTTACCAACATACATGTGATGAACGATATTGCTGCTCGAGACACCGAGTGGGCACACGATGAACTGGTAACTCTTGACTTGGTTCTGAATGGCGATGTCCCTCTCGGCGGATTCGAGTTGCCTGGTGGTCCAATCGGCGCCGCGGTAGGCTACCAGCTCCGTCAAGAATCGTTCATGAATATGCCCTCGGCTGTAGAGCTGATGGGTGATACATGGATCGGCGGTACAGAGCCTGAAGTCGTCACAAGTGGAAGCCGGGATATAGACTCCTTCTTCGCAGAATTAGCGATCCCTGTCCTTGATAACCTTACAATTGAGGCAGCAGTTCGCCGCGAGGAATTCAGCACAGGGCAGGCGTCAACAGATCCTAAGTTTGGTATCACCTACGCACCGACAAGCTGGTTGACTCTTCGAGGCACCACTGGCGATGCATTTATCGCGCCGACGCTTTCACAGCTTTATGACCCTGTCTCCTGTGGCCTCTCCACTGTTACAGACAGATTTGGCCCATTCTCAGCCTTCACTACCGCGTGCGCGGGAGGTAATTCGCTTCTCAAAAATGAGACTGCAACCACCCAATCAGCCGGTTTTGATTTGGTTTTTGAGAATTTCGATTTACACCTGACTTGGAACAACACTGAGTTCCAAAACAGGATCGTAAACACATCTGGCCAGCAGGTCGCTGAAATCGATTTCCAGGCTTATAAAGATTGGTCGGGATTCTCTGGTAACGGCGTAGGTGGAGCGAACCAGCCAGCTGCGGGCCAGCTCCAATCTTGGCTAGCTTCGGGGCTTTCTGATCCTCGAATTAGGCGAGACCCTAGCGATATATTCTCAATTCTTCAGGTAAATACGGGAAGCTCAAACGCATCTTCAGTTGAAGTCACTGCCTTCGATCTGTCGGCAAATTACCGTTTTAGCTTCGACAGGTTGGGTAACTTCCGCCTCGGTTTATCGGCGACTTACATCGACTCGTTTTTGTACCAAGAAGATTCGACCAAGCCTGTCGTTGAAGCTGCTGGCAAATATAACGACACTACAGGCGCAGCTCCTGAGTTACCTCAGCTGAAAGCCAATCTGCAGATTGGATGGAATAAAGGCAACCATTCAGTGAATGCAATTGCCCGCTATATTGACGACATGCCATATGATGGTCCGTTGTTCACGCACTTGGATTATTTTGCAAACTACAACCGACCGGGCAATATGATGGAAACTGGCGTTTTGGCCTGGAGTCAGGTGGATTTAGGCTACACATATCGCGGGCTCGAGCTCATGGGTAACAATGTGAACTTCACCGTCGGTTCGCGTAACTTGTTTGACCGAGAGGCGCAACGATCTCCAGAGTTCGCGGGTGTGATTGGTGGTCTTCAAGATCCGATGGGGCGCAATTTCTACGCTCGGGTTCAGTTCGACCTCTAAAGACAATCAAACGTTCAGGTCTCGTCCGAGTGGCGTAAGCCTGAACACGGATTGGAAAGTGCAGCATTAATCCGCTGCTGGAAAACCCACAACTTCTCTCGTAGTTAAGTTGTGGGTTTTTTTATGCGAGCTTGTTCTGTTTCCTTGTCTTTTTACAACCTATAACTGCCAGGGTAACCGTGACGGGCATCAAGGCGAAGAGCGGCCTCCAAAATATATTGATGTGGAAGGCGGTCTACAGGATCCGCTGGGTCGGGTGCTTCTTGCATGCTTGCAAGTTAATTTCTGTTCGGGCGGAAACGGAGCCTCCCTGCGTTGTTGTACCGATCAAAGCTGGGGCGGCAACAAAAGTCGCGAAGAGTCGCAAAGGTACTTTTTGTTGATTCTTGGGTTGTAAGGCTCTACCTTATAACAGTGTCGAACTTGTCCATGGAGGCAACTATGAAAATCTACCAACTGTTTGTTCTTTCAGCAGTATTACCGACAGCTATTGCGGCGAGCAGTTCTTCGATAGCACAACAGGCAATTGAATACGAAGCGCCCCGCACTGAATACGGTCAGCCTGATTTACAGGGAGTATGGAATTTCAGCTCGAATATTCCGATGCAACGTAATCGCCGATTCGGAGAGCAGGAGTTTCTAACCGCCGAGGAAGTGGAAGCAGAGCGGGCACGAGTTGAGACTGCTGCAGCGGCGGCGGCTGCAGCCGCTGCCACGCTTGTCGTTGACCCTGATGCGCCACCGGCAGGGGATAACCCCGGTGGCTATAATGATTTCTGGTTTGAGAGTGCCGGTATCGGTGATCTCGTCAGAACATCGCACATAGTATACCCGAAAGACGGACGTGTGCCTAAAGCAGTAGAAGGAGCCCAAAGGCAGTACGGTGGTCTGGGGCCAGATATCTCCGGAACGCGTCCGGTTCGTTATGTTGTAGGCGGCATTGCAAAAGACGGTCACGAGGATCGAGGCCTCTCTGAGCGCTGCATAGTTGGCTTCAACTCGGGTCCACCCTTTGTGCCAAGCCTCTATAATAACAATGTGCAGATATTTCAGAATAAAGATACTGCGGTTATTATGACTGAAATGATTCATGATGCGCGCATAGTGCCGCTGACCAAAGACGCACCAATCGACGATGACATCCGTCTGTGGTCTGGCGATTCACGGGGCTGGTGGGACGGTGATACGCTAGTTGTCGAAACCAAAAACTTCAACGGGCTGCGCCAGACATTTAACTCAACCGGCGCTAATTTGGATATGGTGCTTACTGAGCGCTTTACTCGTACGGCTTTCGATACGGTAGAATATGCCTTTACAATAGATGACCCGTCGACCTTTACCGACAAAATCACTGCGATTGTACCTATGACTAAAGTCGCAGGGCAGATATACGAATACGCCTGTCATGAAGGCAATTACGGTATGACTAATATTCTTCGCGGAATGCGTGCAGAAGAGAGAATGGAAGCCGAAGGCACGAGTGACTAACACGAGTGATCAGCAAGTCGCTAAGGCGCTCATGGCCTCGAGGCATTTAAATAAAGGATGGCGCGTAATTAATTTTGCGCACAAAAAAATCAGCAGAAGCATTAAAGGGTAGTAAATGAACACAAGAATGAAAAAAATATTTGCGGCCACAGGCCTTATCTCACTCGCTGCAACGATGATTTCAACGGTGGCGTTTGCACAAGGCGCACCGCGCACGCCTAGCGGCAAGCCTGACCTGAGTGGAATTTGGCAGGCAATGACGTCGGCGCATTACAATGTTGAACCCCATGCGGCTGCAGAAGGTCCCCATTCAGATGTCATGGGCGCGCTGTCCGCGATCCCTGCGGGCCTTGGCATAGTTGAAGGTGGCAAAATTCCTTATAACGAGCTGGGCCTACGACAGCGCGATGCGAACCGCATTGACGCAATCAATAAAGACCCACTGACAAAGTGCTACATGCCAGGTGTTCCGCGCGGCAATGCACTTCCGTTCCCTTTTCAAATCGTGCAGTCGCAAGAGGTGATATTGATTTCTTACGAGTTCGCCGAAGCGAATCGTATTCTCTATGTAGATCAGCCAGAAATCGAATCGCAGGTCGATGCGTGGATGGGACATTCGAACGCGCATTGGGAAGGCGATACATTGGTCGTTCGCGTTTCAGGGCAGATGCCAGACACGTGGTTTGACCGCGCAGGCAACCACCACAGCTGGGAAATGGTAGTCGAGGAGCGTTACACGCCAATGGGCCCTAACCATATCGATTACAGCGCAACCATTACAGATGCGAATACATTTACGGCGCCTTGGACTGTGAGCTTCCCGCTGTACCGTCACTTAGATGACAACATGCAGTTGTTAGAGTTTAAATGCGCGGAGTTCTCTGAAGAGTTTCTCTACGGCCAGTACCGCAAGCCGGGTACGCCTAAGGGTAATCCGCAAGACTAGACCCTTAGGAGCGAGTAGTCTACTCACCCCTTGCTCAGTGGCTGCTCATCGCAACGGCCTAATGAGAACTACATGAAGAAAGCCGCACATAGTTTGTGCGGTTTTTTTTGCCTGGTATGAAACGGCCACTCTCGATCAATAGTCGTCCTGAGAATGGTACGGTCTAGATCGTAAGAGAGGTAAGCGCGCCGGCGTTGCCGATCTCTCCGCGAACGAAGGTATTAAAGGAAAGAGTTATCCTCGGGCTATCCGTTTTGTTCGGCGTGACGTCATGCAAAAGACTCGAGGGGAATAAGATCAGCTGCCCATAGACGGGTTCGAACCAGCGGCAGGTTGCATTGAAATCATTTAACTCCGTGAAATTTAGCTCTAGAGGAAACAGCGGATTGAATCGATGGAATCGGATCGGAGGGAGCTTGCCGCCGCCCGAGAGAAACAGCACGCCGCTTAGCACGCTGTTCGGATGGTTATGCAACGGGTGGTATTGGTCTTTCTCTGCTTTGTTCAACCATGACTGCGTAATGTATAAATCGATCGAACTATCGAGCTTGAGTAGATTCTGGGTGTAGCTCTTTATTTGTTTCTGTATAAAAGCCTGCATGACAGCAAGCTCTGGCTGCTGCAGAATCCTGTCGCTGCTGCTCTTAAGATTGCCCGAATTATCACCGTACTCGACCTTGCGAATATATTCTTTTTCGTCTGCGCTAGGGGCATACTCAGCACTACACACCATGACAGCGTTTGAGAACAGAGGAATTATCGAGCTCATAGTGTCTCCTTTGGCGGCATAGCATTGGTGAGTAGTCTTACTCCGCCTGAATTCTTGCGGCGACCGCCTGCACTTCGTCGAGAACGCGCAGGAGGTTGCCACTCCACATTTTCTCGATCTGTTGTTCGGTATAGCCTCTGCGGACGAGCTCAAGCGTCACATTAAATGTTTCTGACGCATCGTTCCAGCCTTCGATGCCGCCGCCGCCATCGAAATCTGAGCTAATGCCAACATGGTCTTCACCGATAAAGCCAACCATGTAGTCAATGTGGTCGACGAAATCAGCGACCGTTGCCGGTGGCGCTGTTGCATTAACCTCGGCGCCAACCCGCGCGCGCACCTGTGCTGTTACCTCTTCGATAGACGCTTCGTATGCTCCGCGCGCGGCGTCGCCAAGCTGAGCTATACCACTCGGCGCTAAAATGTCGATTTCAAGAGCAGAGGCGATGCTCTCGGTAAGGGCTTGCCTGCCTTGCTCTAAGTGCACGCGGCGCGCTTCGTTTATGTAGCTGCCAAAGGCAACAGTCTGCACTACGCCGCCGTTGTCTTTTATCGCAAGTAGCATCTCGTCGTCGAGGTTGCGGGTGTGATTAGTGAGTGCACGAGCAGAAGAATGCGAGGCAATGAGGGGAGCACGGGTGAGCGCCAGCATCTGCATTATCGCGTCTTTAGATGGGTGCGATACATCGATAATGATGCCCCATTTATTCATTTCGGCAAGCGCTTCGCGACCCAATTCGCTTAGGCCTCCGTGAATATAATCCTGAGCGTTTTCGCCTGTGTTTGAATCGGCGAATTGACTGTGGCCGTTGTGTGCGAGCGACATATAGCGGCCGCCACGATCATGAAAGTCTTTGATGTTTGCAAGGTCTAATCCGACCGGATAAGCATTCTCGATTCCATTCATGGCAACCTGCTTGCCTTCCCCCGAGAGTCGTTTTACATCGTCCGATGTGTAAGCGATGCCTATTTCATCGGGGGCGATATCTTCGGCCAAGCGATGAATCGCATCGAACTTGTCGATCGCGTTAGCGTAAGCGGCTGCATAGCCTGCCTCGTCTAAAGTCGATTGGCCTGTATAGACGATAAACCAGCCGACATCGAGACCGCCCGCTGCCATTTTGACGAGGTTAACCTGAGTGTCGAGATTCATGGTGTAGTTAACTGTTTCGGTAAAGTTGCCGGTATTAATATCGGCATGAGTATCGATGGTGACGACTCTGTCGTGAATCGCGCGGGCGCGTTCGACTAACGAAGCGTCGCTTTCCTGCTCATTAGCTGCGGGGGCTTCGACAACTGAGGTTGCAACCTCGGCCGGCTCATTGCAGGCGCTAATGCCGAAGGCTAAGACGGCCATTAGTACAGTAGAAACAGAGCGGTGGTGGACGCGGGTAAGCGCTGCTGGTGAATCGGTGAGCGACATAGTCTGAAACCTCATAAATTGGGGAACGTCGGTGGTTGGGACCTCTGCTAGACAGGGAGCAGTTTAAAGTGGGCTCGCAGTCGGGGGGGGGCAGCGCGTCATGTAGGGATAATTTAGCACCCGCGGCCCGAGAGTGACAGCTTCTAGAGAGCTAAACGGCGAGCAAATTAGTTCAGCCAAGGGTTAAATCTGCTAGACTTCTGAGCCTCGGAATTGGTTCGAACAATTTCCCATGTCGTTAAGGCGGCGCCTCTGAGAAAATTGGCTCTTGCTGCAGGTTGTGCGAGTTTCACTCTCGGTAGGTGTTTGGAACGAAGGCGAACACGATTGTTCGGCTCGATAAGGATAAGTCACTCAGCAACGGCGGAGGCCACGATGACTCATAAGGGTTTGGTAAAAAGTTTTGTACTGCTAATTAGCCTAGTAATGGCTACAGCTTCTTTTGGAGAAGGAGGGCGTACGCCTCTGCGCGTAAAGAACGGCATTGTTACTAGCGCCTCGCGCCTCGCCTCGCAGGCGGGCGTGGATGCCATGCAGGCAGGCGGCAACGCGGTAGATGCAGCGATTGCAACGGCGTTTGCGCTTGCGGTTACCTGGCCTACAGCAGGCAATATCGGTGGCGGCGGCTTCATGGTTTATCACGGTGAAGACGGTGATGCGACCACCTTCGATTTCCGCGAGAAGGCACCTTTAGCGGCAACTGAGCGTATGTTCTTGGGCCTCGATGGCAATGTAGTCAACAACTCAAACCACATGGGTGCGCTTTCTGCTGGTGTCCCTGGCACTGTGGCTGGGCTGTGGAAGGCGCATCAGGAGCGTGGTTCTCTGCCGTGGGAGCAGTTAGTCGCCCCAGCCATCAAGCTGGCACGCGAGGGCATTCCGATTTCGTATTCGTTGCAAAGTGGATTCCTGCGCAATAAGTCACGCTTCGATTTATACCCTTCCTCGCAGCAGAAGTTTTTCAAGGCCGATGGCTCGTCGTATGAATTAGGGGAGCTGTGGGTGCAAGAAAACCTCGCCCACACGCTTGAACTTATCCAAAAGAATGGGCGCGACGGATTCTACAAGGGCGAGAATGCAAAGCGTCTCGCTGACTTTATGGTGGCTAACGGCGGGATCATCACCGAAGAAGACCTTGAGATATATCAGCCGGTCGAACGCGAACCGGTGCGCGGCACCTACCGCGGTTATGAGATTGTTAGCATGCCCCCTCCGAGCTCCGGCGGCGTTGCGTTAATCCAGATGCTGAATATCCTCGAAGGTTATGACCTTGGCGCAATGGGTCACAACTCGTCTGCCTATCTGCATGTACTAACCGAATCTATGCGCCGCGCTTATGCCGATCGTGCAGAGCATCTAGGCGACCCCGATTTTAATGAAGCAATGCCAATCGCTCGTCTCATGGACAAAGACTATGCGGCGAAGCAGCGTGCGACAATCGACATGGCGAAAGCAGATATCAGCGACCCATCGAAGTTCGCGGAACCTTACGAGAGCGAAGAGACGACTCACTTCTCAGTTGTCGACAAAGACGGCAACATGGTTAGCATGACTTACACGCTTGAATACGGCTATGGCTCGGCAATTGTTGTTGCCGGCGGCGGTTACCTTCTCAACAACGAAATGGGTGACTTTAATGCGATGCCAGGTGTGACGAACTCACGTGGCGCTATCGGCACTGCGCCAAACCTAGTAGCACCGCAGAAGCGTATGTTGTCGAGCATGACACCGACAATTGTTGCGAAAGACGGCAAGCCTGTTTTTACCGCGGGAAGCCCCGGCGGCAAAACGATCATCAACACAACCATGCAGCTTATTCTTAACGTGATAGACCACGAGATGAATATCGCCGAATCGGTTGAGGCTGGACGTATTCACCACCAGTGGCTGCCCGATGTCACCAGTATGGAAGACCGCGCTGTGTCGGCCGATTCGCTGCTGATGTACGAGGCGCTCGGGCATCCAGTTCGCGTCCGTGGTGCACAAGGTGCCGCTATGGCGGTTTACCATGATCGCGAAGCGGGCCTATTCTTAGGCGCGTCGGACTCGCGGCGCGGAGATGGTGCGGCAGTAGGTTATTAAGTCCTACTCTCCCGGGTGATAAACCCGTTCCAGATTCGCATCGACCTGCTCTGGATAGAACAGCACATCGCGGAAGCGGCCTTCGGTATAGAGGTCCGCTTGGTTGTCGAAATGCGGCGATGTAGGATCGCTGCTTAGCCCGCCAACCGTTACCGCTTTCGCGCGTACTTTTTCACCAAACTCCACTGCAGCCACAAAACTGTTGCCGCTCGTGCCGTATAGGCGATTCGTGCCCGGATAGCTGCGACTGCCAAACGAGGCTAGCGAGCCCCAGCGCGCAGAAGCAAAGGCAACCGGTAAGCTAGGCTTGCTGTCATCAAATTGCTGCACGATAGCGCCGTCATTACGCTGATAGCGGTTGATTTCGCCCCACGGCACCTGCCAACTCCCATAGCCATCAGTCAGCATCGCCATCGCGTTCTCGAGTGCAGTAATGCGCTGTTTATCTGTGATATGGCCGGCAAGATAGTCGTAGATATCACTGTTCTGCGCCGCGGCCAGCGGGCGTGCCGCGCGCATTAATTCCTCGCCCCAATAGACCGCGAGCGATGTCTGTGTTGAGTCGAGCCCAAATTGCGTGTCCCAGCCCTCTAAATGGGCAATCGCCTCTCGGGTTTCGCTGGTTAAGGCAGGGTCGCCGCCTAGCGCTAAAAGCGCGGGCATCAGCGGATCGAAAGCGACGAGCGCGGGATCGTAAGCGGCTTCGATCAGGCTGTCGAGGTTAAAGTCGGTTTTGTCTTTTAAGACCCTGACCGCATGAATGCCGCGAGGATTTTCAACATAGTTGGCCATGTAGCGTGGGTAGTCTTCTGGTCGTGGGCTGAAATCGCCGGCTGCCGTAAAGGGCCAGTTGTTGGTGTTCTGTATCCAGCCGTTTTCGGGATTAAGAAGCGTAATCGACTCCTCCAAAGTATGCAGCCCCCGCCATTCGGTTGCCGGATCGCTGCCGTCTAGCGGGCTATTCCAGTCGAAGCTCAGGTCGCGGCGCGGGATAAAATTGCCGTGGTAGTAGGCGATGTTGCCCTGAGCGTCTGCGTAAACCGTGTTATTCGACGAGTTGGTGTGCAAGCGCATGTTTTCATAGAATTCACTATGTCCAGCCGCTTTGGTGCGCAGATAAGACTGAGTTAACGCATCGATGGGCTCTTGCATCAGTTTAATGCTCACCCATTGGTCGCCTTCGCCGCGGATGATCGGGCCGTGATGGCTGTGGTAAACCTTGAACGTACGCTCGGCGAGCACGTCGCCTGATCGGTAGGGCAGGGTAAGAATCGTTTCTCGGAGTTTGCGCTCGCCACCATCGTAGGCGTAGTAAACGCCGTCATCGCGCTCGGTAATCGTTTCGAGATAGGTGTCGATTGCATCGGCGCGGCTCGAGGTATGCATCCAGCCGGCTTTATCGCTAAAGCCCTGATAAACGAAGAACTGGCCCCACGTCACGGCGCCATAGGCGTTGAGCCCTTCTTCGCTGACCATATGCAGCTCGGAGCGAAAGAAGAAAGAGGTGTGCGGGTTAATCATGAGCAGGGCATTGCCGTTTAGCGTATTACTCGGCGCGATGGCGAAGCCGTTGGAGCCGCGGGGCTCGCCGTCCGACACGGCGATAGTTTGAGCAACCATGTCGCCGTTGCCGTAGAAGTCTTGCAACTCCCTTAGGTTGACCCGTTCGATATCACCGCCAATGCTGCCCTCGGAAAATGTCAGTGCCATCCAAGGTTCGAAACGAGTGATGACGCGAGGGGTGATCTCGGGGTGAGTGTATAAGTAATAATTAAGGCCGTCGGCGAAGGCATTCATTAATTCCTCTAGCCATGCAGGACTTTGCTCATATTTGGCCTGCATGTCGGCGGGGTCGATAAACAGTTTCATGCGCAGGTCGCGGTAGAGTTCACCATCGCCGTCGGCTTCGGCGAGACGGCCCATCGCGTTAAGGTAATTGACTTCGATGCGATTGAAATCATCTTCGGCTTGCGCATAGAGAGTGCCGAAGACTGTGTCGGCGTCTGTTTTCCCATAAATATGCGGGATGCCCCAGGTGTCGCGCTTTATCGTCACATTCGCTGCACGGGCCTGCCAGCTTGCCAATTCAGCGGAGTGTGCTGATTGGTCAGCCTCGACTGTTGGCTGCGTCATCTCAGGCGTGCAGCTTAAAAGGGCAACGCATAAAGGCAGTGAAGCGATCAACCGAACGAGACCTTGGGTAATCAGCATGAGGTGTTCCTTTTTTATTCACCGTGAACCTGTGTACCGTTAACCCAGGTCTCAAGTGCCTTTGCCTGCCAGATTTCGGAGTCTGGTATGGCGAAAATGTCGCGATCTAAAACGATAAAGTCTGCCTTTTTGCCAGGCTCAAGCGAGCCGAGCAAGGATTCTTGAAAACCTGAATAAGCAGCGTCGAGCGTGAAGCTCGCAAACGCCTCTGAGTCGGTCATCCGCTCCTCGGGATACCAGCCACCGACAGGGTCATTGCCTTTGTCTTGGCGAGTGATCGAAGCGTGGAGGCCAAAGAACGGATTGGGCGACTCTACCGGGAAGTCTGATCCGTTCGCTATGAGTGCGCCCGCGTCCATAAGCTTGCGCCATGCGTAAGCACCTTGAATTCGAACGTCACCGATCCGGTCGACTGCCATGTTTTTATCGCTCGTAGCGTGTGTCGCTTGCATGGACGGGATCACGCCAAGCTCAGAGAAGCGAATTATGTCTTCATAGCGAAGTATCTGAGCGTGTTCGACGCGGTGGCGCTTATCTCTCGAACC
>Ga0114998_10003336_pt1 | contig 11922 bp, 11 predicted proteins | sample ArcticOcean_MG_C_5_FD_87044 | JGI IMG/M metagenome (GOLD analysis project Ga0114998, IMG submission 87044) | Marine microbial communities from western Arctic Ocean - ArcticOcean_MG_CB4_138 | ecosystem: Environmental > Aquatic > Marine > Oceanic | place: Arctic Ocean: Canada Basin | collected...
GGATGTTATGGTTCAGAGACATGGGATTATGTTCAAAAAGTATTAATGATTAATTTAAACGGAGATCAAGTAGAAAGAAATAAATCTGATTTTAAGATTGGGTATAGAAAAGTAATAAATAATAATAAAGATGAATTTTTTCTTGCTGTATGGTTTAAGTTTCCGAAAGGCAATAAAGAAAAATCTGAGAAGAAGATAAAAGAGCTACTTGCACATAGAAAAGAAACCCAGCCTCTAAATTTCTCCACAGCTGGCTCAACCTTTCGTAATCCTGACGGTAACTTTGCAGCAAAGTTAATTGAAGATTGTGGATTAAAAGGCTATCAAATTGGTGGAGCACAAGTTTCAGAAAAGCATGCAAATTTTATAATTAATTTAGGAAAGGCTAGCGCCTTAGATATTGAAAAGTTAATCACTTACATTCAGAAAGTTGTTCTTGAAAAGAAAAATATTCAATTAATAAGAGAAATAAAAATAATTGGAGAAAAACTTGGAAGTTAGTAACTTTGGAAAGGTCGCAGTATTAATGGGGGGCACTTCGAATGAAAGAGATATTTCATTGGAGAGCGGTAAAGCAGTTTTAGCGGCACTTCTTAGGAAAGGTGTAGCTGCTGAAGCGATTGATCCACAAATAAGTAATTTAGAGCAATTAAAAAATTTCAATAGGGCTTTTATTTGCCTTCATGGAAAAGATGGTGAAGATGGTAAAATTCAAAATTTTCTTGAAGGTATAAATATTCCTTATTCTGGAAGCGGAATTCTTTCCTCGTCCATAGGGATGGATAAGTTTAAAAGTAAAACAATTTGGAAATCCAAAAATATTACCACTCCTGACTTTTTGCAGGTTAATAATGTGAATGATTTTGAGAAAGCCTCTAATCTTTGCGGCATACCTTTTTTCATTAAGCCTGCAAATTCAGGCTCAAGCATCGGGATAGCCATAATAAATAATGAGAAAGATTTTATTTTTGCTTTTAAAGAGGCTTACAAAATTGATAAAATCGTTATTGTAGAATCTTTTGTTTATGGCAACGAGTATACGGTACCAATTATTCATAATAAACCATTCCCAATTGTTGAGATTAAATCTAAAACAGAGTTCTATGATTATGAAGCAAAATACTTAAGAAATGATACTGAATTTATTTGCCCAGCTGATATATCTTTACCTTTGATGAATGATATTAACAAACTTTGCATAGATGCATTCAATGCAATTGGATGTGATGGCTGGGGTCGAGTGGATTTTATTATCGATAAAAATAAAAAAATATATATTATTGAGATTAACACAGTTCCTGGAATGACTAGTCACAGTCTAGTGCCAATGTCTGCAAAATATTCAGGAGTTGAGTTTGATGATTTGGTAATAATGATTCTAGAGACATCGAATGCTTGATAGCCCAGCATCAATAAAAAAAGCAACAACCTTTGTATACTTATTAATATTTATAACGTTAATTTTTTTATGCTACCAGCTAATTACGAGTTCAAAATTTCCTATAAATGAAATGGGGATAAAAGGAGAGTATGAAAATGTTAATAAGAGTCAAGTCGATTTAATAAAGAATAAATATATTAAAAAAAATTTTTTTGGGGTAAGTCTTCAAGATACAAGAGCGGCCTTTAAGAAATTACCTTGGATAAGAGATGTGAGTATTAGAAGAGACTGGAATAAATTTGGATTACTAGTTGAAATAGAATCCCATAAACCAATAGCTAGATGGAGTAATCGAGGGCTTGTTAATAGTTATGGAGAGATATTTCATGCTGCCTATGAGGATAATTTACCATTATTTATAGGTCCAGAGGAGTTTGTTCGTGAAATGACAGTAAAATACAACGAAATAAACAAAATTCTTAAGAAAGAGTTGATGCAAATTGGTACAATTTCACTATCCAATAGATTATCTTGGGAGATTTATACAGATAATAATATACGATTCTTTTTAGGGAAAGAAGATGGTAATAATATCGTAAAAAAATTAAATATATTAATTGAAAATTACCAATTAGTTTTATCTGAATTAAAAAGTAGAGTTGAGTATGTAGACCTAAGATATAAAGATGGATTTGCAGTAAAGAAATTGAAAGAAAATTTATATAAAATAAATAAAGAAAAAAAGACTATTTTATGAATAATGTCATACCACCAATGCTAAAAATTAAAAAAGACCAGAGCAATATGATTGCTGCTCTTGATATAGGTACATCAAAAGTTGTTGTAATTGTTGCTGAGCTTCAACCTGATGGTGTTTTAAAAATAATTGGCAAAGGGCAACATATTTCAAAAGGTTTAAAGAAAGGCGTTGTTATTAATATTGAACAAACAATGCAAGCTATTCAAAGAGCCGTTGAGGAAGCGGAATTAATGGCAGATCGCAAAATAGTTGAGGTTTATACTGGAATTGCTGGAAGCCATATTAAAAGTATTAACTCTCATGGCATGGTAATAATTAAAGATGATGAAGTAACTCAAATGGATGTTGATCGAGTTAGAGAAACAGCTGAAGCTGTAAACCTCCCAACTGATCAAGAAGTATTACATGTAATAGATCAAGAATACATGGTCGACGATCAGCAAGACATCAAACAGCCTATAGAGATGAGTGGAAGCAGACTTAATGTTAAGGTCCATATTATTTCTGGATCTATTGCAGCTAGGCAAAATATTATTAAATGTATTAAGCGATGTGGTTTAGAGGTGACCCATTTAGTATTTCAACCTTTAGCATCAAGTGAAGCGGTTTTAACTCAAGACGAGAAAGAATTAGGCGTGTGTTTAGTCGATATTGGTGGAGGCACTACAGATATTGCTGTAATTAAAAATAGTGCATTCCAGCATACTGCTGTCATCCCAATTGCCGGAGATCAAATAACTAATGATATCGCTACTGCTTTTCAGACTTCAACTCAATCGGCAGGAGATATTAAAGAAAGATATGGAGCTGCCATGCCAAGCTTAGCATCAGATCAAATTATTGAAATACCTCTTGTGGCTGGACAAGATTCAAAACAAATTACCACTCACGCTTTAGCTCAAGTTATAGAGCCTAGAATTGAAGAACTTTTTGAAAAAATTCAAAATGAAATACATAGGAGCCGGATGGGAAGTACCATTGCTTCAGGTATTGTTATTACTGGTGGATCTTCAATGCTTAAGGGAATGGTTGAGTTAGGGGAGAAAATATTTGGTATGCCTGTTAGAATCGGAATACCTAGGGATATTGATGGACTCTTACAGGTTGTAGAAAACCCAAGATATTCTACCGGTGTAGGTTTGTTAATTATGGGTAAGAATGATTTGCAAAATAGTATCAATCAGGCTGGCTCAGGAAAGTCTATTAGCCATATTCTTAAAAGAGCAAAAATGTGGTTCCAGGGTAACTTTTAATGCGATACGGGGTAATTTATGTTTGAAGTCGTAGAAGGTAAGAAACAAAAAGCCATTATTAAAGTTATGGGCGTAGGTGGCTGTGGGGGCAATGCTGTTGATTACATGATTGAAAAAAACGTAATGGGGGTTGAGTTTATTTGTGCAAATACTGACCTTCAATCTTTAAAGAAAAGCCAAGCAAATACTATTGTTCAGATTGGGGAGATATTAACCCAAGGCCTAGGAGCAGGTGCACGACCAGACAAAGGAAAACAAGCCGCATTGGACGATAAAGATAAAATAATCGAAGCTCTTGAGGGAGCAGATATGCTCTTTATAGCTGCTGGAATGGGTGGAGGAACTGGAACTGGAGCAACTCCTGTTATTGCTCAAATTGCTAAAGAATTAGGCATCTTAACTGTTGCTGTTGTAACAAAACCTTTTAATTTTGAAGGAAGAAGAGTTCAAGTTGCTAATGATGGAATTGATGAGCTTGTAAGTCATGTCGACTCACTTATTACAATACCAAATGAAAAATTAATGGGAGTTTTGGGGCCAGATGTGACTTTTGTAGATGCATTCGGAGCTGCAAACGATGTTTTATATAGTGCAGTGTTAGGTATTGTTGAAATTATAAATAATCCAGGACTAATTAATGTAGATTTTGCAGACGTTAAAACGGTTATGAGCGAGATGGGAATGGCAATGATTGGCTCAGGGATGGCAGAGGGTTCAGATAGAGCAACTATCGCAACAAAGCAAGTTGTCGCTTGCCCATTATTGGAGGATGTTAATCTTAATAACGCTAAAGGAATGCTGGTAAATATCTCTGCAAGCAGTGAATTTAAAATGAAAGAATATCATGAGGTAATGAATATAATTAAACAATATGCTGCAGAAAATGCACATGTAATAGTTGGAAATGTCATAGATGATGCAATGGGAAATCATATAAGGGTTACTATGGTTGCTACAGGATTAGCTTATCTAAAAGAAGAAGAAAAATCGAACATAGAAAACAGGATGGACGAAAAAAGTGGTGAAATTATACGTGAATTTATTTATAACCCAGATATAGATTCACCAGTTACAGAATTAGGGGAAGATAATAAAGAGATTCAACAAACTTCAGAAGGTGATGATGAATATAGTCCAAGTGTATTTGGAGCAAATACATATAATGAAGATAGTCTGAACAAGGTAGAGATGTCAGATGAGGAAGAATATGATATCCCATCATTTATGAGAAGAAAAAAATAAATGATTTTTCAAAGATCAATAAAAAATAAAGTAAGCGCTATTGGGGTCGGCCTTCATACAGGACAAAAAGTTCGTATCATATTGAAGCCGGCGAAAGAAAATAGCGGAATAATTTTTAAAAGGACAGATATCAAAGTGCCGATAGAAATAAAAGTTGAGCCGAAAGCTGTAAAAGAGACTCAATTATCGACAACTATTGGAAAAGGAAAAATCAAAATTTCAACAGTGGAGCATTTAATGTCTGCTTTATGTGCTTCAGGGGTAGATAATATTTTAATTGAAGTTGATGGCTCTGAGATACCAATAATGGATGGGAGCTCAATCTCATTTGTATATTTAATTAAGTCAGCAGTAGTTTTTGAACAGTTAAAATTTAAAAAATTTGCTGTGATAAAAGATGAGATTAAAATTTCAGATGGAGAAAAGTTTGCCAAATTTGAACCATACAAAGGTTTTTTAGTTGATTTTACGATTGATTTCCCGCATCCAGCTTTCAAAAAAGAAAATAGTCGTGTCGAAATAGATTTCTTTAAAGATTCATATGTGAATAATATTAGTAGAGCAAGGACATTTGGATTTATGCAAGAAGTAGAATACCTCAGATCAAATGGTTTAGCTCGAGGCGGTTCATTGGATAATGCTATTGTTCTAGATGAATATAAGATTTTAAACGATGAAGGATTAAGGTATACAGATGAATTTGTTCGACATAAAATTTTAGATGCAATAGGAGATTTATATATGATTGGCATGCCAATTATTGGTAAATTTGTAGCATACAAATCAGGACATGAGCTTAATAATAAGTTACTTAGATTAATGTTGGAGCAGAAATCAAAGTGGGAAGTAGGGTATTTAGATTCTGAAAATGAAAAAACCGCTTCATTAGCAAATGATTATGCCAAAGATAAAAATGACTTTGATACTAAGCATTTAGAAATACTACAATGATATTTATTAAATTAAGTATATTTATTCTGTGCATATTTTTGGCTGTGATGATTGGTTTTTTTCTCTTTACAAAAGATAAAAAGTATCTTTTTTTAGCTAGAGATGCAATTAAGTATATAATTTCTTTGACACTTATTATTGTAATAATTTATTTTTCTCTAAGATATTTACACCTATAGATTGATGAAAGTAATCTCCATATTTGGTGGCACTGGATTTATTGGTACTGAACTAATTAATCAGTTAGTCAAAATGCATTTCGAAATTCGCGTGTTTACTCGAAAAAAAAATAAAGCAAACCATTTAAAATCTCTCCCAAGACTTAAGATATTAGAATTTTCTTCAAAAAATAATTTATCAGATGATCTTAAAGGTTCAGATGTCATAATAAATCTTGTAGGAATTTTGCATGAATATAAGAATGTTAAATTTTCAGTAGCGCATGAAGACTTTGTTAACAAACTAATAAAGTCTGCCTTAAATCAAAATATAAAAAGATTAATTCATTTAAGTGCATTAGGTGCTAGTAAAAAGTCATTAAGTAGATATTTATATTCTAAATACAAGACGGAGGTTATTGTTAGAAATAAATTTCAGGAAAATGATTGGACAATACTAAGGCCGTCGATTGTATTTGGACCAAATGATAAATTTATTAATTTGTTTAAAAAATTAGTTCGATTTTTGCCTATAATATTTTTAATATCACCAAAATCTGAATTCCAACCAATTTATGTGGGAGATCTAGTGGACATAATAATAAAAAGTGTTAGCAATAAAAAAACTTTTAAGAAAACTTTTAATTTAGCTGGGCCCAAAAAATTTACTTTTTATGAGATTATTAAGTTAATCGCGAAATGTGATAAAAAGTTTAATATTATTATCAGTTTAAATAGGACGGCGTCTTATTTATTCGTAAGATTTTTAATGTTATCCCCAGTAAAAATTATTACAACAGATAATTTAAAATCAATGGAGACTAGCAACACAGTTAAAGTTAATGATGCATATAACTTTAAAAGTGCATTAAAAGAATTAAGTACTTATTTAATTAATTATAAAAAATATTAATATATGAAAATCTATCTAGTGGGCGGTGCTGTTAGAGACAAAATATTAGGTATTCCAGTTAACGATAAAGATTATTTAGTTGTTGGAAGCACTCCTGAAGAAATGATGAAATTAGGTTATAAGGCTATCGGAAAAGATTTTCCTGTATTTTTACATCCTGATACTAAAGAAGAATACGCACTTGCAAGAACAGAAAAAAAAGTCGGTAAGGGCTATCATGGATTTAAATTTTATACATCACCTGACGTAACTCTTGAGGAAGACCTTGGGAGAAGAGATATTACGATTAATGCACTAGCTGAAGATGAGGATGGGAATGTCTACGACCCATTTAATGGTAAAGCTGATATTAAAAATAAGATTATTCGACATGTTAGCGATGCTTTTATCGAAGATCCTTTAAGGGTATTGAGGGTAGCTAGATTTGCCGCATTAGATGTTGAATTTAAAATTCAAGTAGAAACATTAGCTTTAATGAAAAAGATGGTATCAAGTGGTGAGTTAAAGTATTTATCAGTGGAGCGAGTTGTAGCAGAGGTTTCAAAAGGTTTAGAAGGCGGCAACCCAGATATTATGATTCATTACCTTTGCGAATGTGGAGCTTTGAACGAAGTTTTTCCTGGACTTAACCCTGACCCAAATCAATCTCTAGACTTTGTTAGTTTAGGCTTGGCATTGAAGAAAACCCCACACTCTTTGGCGCCTGAATCTAAAATTATTATGTTGCTATTGGTACCATACTTTAGCAAGCATTATTTACCTGAGACATATAAAGGATGGATAAAACAACAAGAATATTTATTAAAGTACTTAAAAATATCGAGTATGTACATTAAGATATTTAATAATATAAAGAATGAAGAGATTCACCTTAAAAGCTTTAAAATATTAGGAGCGGAAGACAAATTAGATTGCCTATATCGACTTGATTTTTTTAGACGCCCAAATATTACTTTAGAGATTCTAAATATAATTCCATTGTTTTATAAAGAATTTAAGATAACGACTTCACCATTTGTAAGCCTTAATAAATTTCTATCTCTTTATTCGAATGAAATAAGTCAATTAAAAAGTGAGTTAGATACCTCAAAATCTGGGGATGAAATTAAGGAGTTTGTATACCAAGAGAGACTTTCAATACTTAAAAAAATTAGTCACTAATTAAATCTTTTAGTTTAAATATTTTCTTGTCGATATATGAAGGGCTTTCTTTTTCATTCGTTAACCATATTGTAGTTAAGCCAAATTGATTAGCTGTTTCAAGATTCTCTTTTACATCATCTACAAAAAATGCTTCTTTAATTCCATATTTCTTTAGAAAAAACTCCATTGAGGCTACACTTGGTTTTGCTAAAAAATTACAGTCTTCTATGCTAAAAATTTCATCAAAATAATCCTCAATCTTACATATTTTAAGTACTTCATTTGTATAATCTCTGGGTGCGTTTGTGTAAATTATTTTTTTGCCACTTATTGAAGATAGTACTTTTATTAAGTCTTGCATAGGAAAGACTAATTCTTCAAAATTTTTAAGTGTGTGAGTTTTTTTTAAAAAATCTTTTGGGTTTATATTATGGTGTTTAATTAATCCCTCTAAGGTAGCTCCGTAATTGTTCCAATATTTTTGTCTTAGCACGTCAGCTTCAGATAGATTAATTTTTACTGCTTTACTGATGTATTGATTAATTTTTTTATTAATCAAAGGGAATATTTTTTTTTGTGCATCATGCAAAGTATTATCAAGATCGAATATCCATGTGTTATCCAAACTATTGGTCCTTAATTAAGGTACCAACACCTTGGTCAGTTAATATTTCTAGCAATAATGCGTGTTCAACTCTCCCATCAATAATATGCACAGTATTAACTTTATGCTTAGCAGCATGAACCGCAGAGTTTATCTTAGGTAGCATACCTTCAGATATGGTTCCATCATCTATTAGGTTCTTAATTTCTTTCGGAATTAAACTAGTAATAAGATTATTTTTTTTATCTAAAACACCTTTCGTATTTGTCATTAATACTAATTTCTCAGCTTTTAAAATCTCTGCAAATTTAGAAGCCACAACATCTGCATTAATATTGTATATTTTTTTATCACTACCTATTCCAATAGGGGCAATGACTGGAATAATACCTTCATCTGTTAGATTTTTCATAAAAGATGGATCGATACTCACTATTTCACCCACATATCCAAGATCGATCGATTTTTCAAGTATTTGTAATTTTTTAGCTTTAATAATTCCTATAGTATCTTTATTGCTATAGCTATTGGCATCCCCACCATTTTTTTTGATTAGAGAAACAATTTCTTTGTTGATGTTATTTAAGACATTTGCAACAATTCCCATAGTTTCTTCATCAGTGACTCTTATACCTTGTTGAAATAAAGGTTTTTTTCCTAATTTATCAAGGGACTCATTTATTTGAGGACCTCCACCATGAATAACTACGGGATTCATACCAACTAACTTAAGGAGTACCACATCTTTAGCAAATGATTGCTGAAGTTTGCTATCAACCATAGCATTACCACCAAACTTAATAACAATCGTTTTATCAAAAAATCTTTTAATGTATGGAAGTGCCTCGCTTAAAACCTTGGATTTTTCGTTTGGGGTCATATTTTATAGCCTCTTGATGAAGTATTTAGAATTTCGTTTGATAGTATAGGTTTTCTTTCTTTCATCTGGTATAAATTTTCTATCCGTTAAGAAGAAGTTATTCTCTATAAACCAATGCTCTGATTGAGTTGTAAGTATAAATAAATTTTTTATATTTTTATCTATGGCTTTTTGCTCACAAAATCTTAATAACTTTTTACCGTAACCAATGTTTTGATAATTACCATGAATTGCAAAGCAAGCTATCTCTATCATTTCTTCATATTGGTATAAAGCTACTGTTCCAATTACCTTGTGGTCATGCTCAAGAACATAAAAAGATTTTATATCTTTATCGATATTTTTATTTTTTCTAACAACAAGGACACCTTCTTTTTCTAATGGCTCAATAATATTTACTATCTGCTTAATATCTTTTGTTGTTGCAGCTCTAATATTTTGAAGAGAATATTCTGTTAAGACTGTTCCGGAACCCTTATCTGTAAATATTTCCTCTATGACTGAGCCATCAATATTTCTATTTATTAAGTGTACTTTTTCAATATTATTTTTGATAGCATACAAGCTACTTTTAAGAATATTGAAATCATGATAACAAATAAAAGGTGCATTTTTTGGGTCTTCAATACTTTCAATCAAATGTTTGGCTTTCGAAATAGTTAACTCTGGGATTAATTCCCCACGAATATTTAAAATTCCATTTGCATTTATATAATAAATTAATTTTTCTGCTTTTACTGCTTGTGCCACATGTGCTGCAGTTTGCTCGTAAGATAAATTAAATATATCTCCTATGGGTGAATAGCCCAAGGGTGAAATAATAACAATTTCTCTATTACTTAACTTATCAGTTATGGCATTACTATCAATTTTTCTTATCTGTCCTGTTAGTTCCATATCTATACCGTCAATCACCCCTAATGGCCTTGCAGTAATGAAATTTCCACTAGATACCTTAATATTACTTCCAAGCATAGGAGAGTCCAAGATGCCTGAAGATAGAGTAGCCTCAATATTTGTTTTTATCGCTCCATTTACTTCAACTATATCGTTTAGCATTTCTTTTTTTGTCACTCTAATATTTCTAATTAATTCAGTTTTTTTTATTTCCTCTTTTAATTTATTATCAATTTGTGGCCTTATTCCATGTACTAAAATGATATTTATATTCATTGAGTGTAATAAATTAACATCACAAGCAATAGACTTTAATTGATTATCATTAATGACCTCGCCCCCAATAGCAATAACAAATGTTTTATTATTAAATTGATTAATAAACTTTGCAGATAATCTAAAATTTTCAACGAAACTCTTTGACTCACTAATCGAATTATTTTGAGGTGAACTTTTATCAAAAAATACTAATGGAGAAACATTTAATGCTAAAGATAATTTTTCAAGTAAATTAAAGCTTATATTTAATTCATTTCTTTCAATTCTAGATAGGTTGCCAGGATCTAAATCTATACGATTTGCTAAATAAGCAAGCGTCATATTTTGTTCTTTGCGTAATTTTCTTACAATTTTACCTGGATTCATATTGTATTTTTTACATATATACTATAATTTTAGCTAATTATAAGCTAAATAATGTTATTTATACAATATCTCCATATTTATATTGTAATATTGACAAAATGCATATAGGTGCAGTTTCTGTGCGAAGAATTCTCGAGCCTATTTTGATGGGCGAAAAACCTTTTTTAATCGAAAAATCTAATTCTTGTTTGGTAAAATCACCTTCTGGACCGATTAAAACTTTTATGTCTTGCTTAATGTTAGAGGTAATATTGTCGAAGGATTTGGTTGCTTCAGGACTTAAGATTATTTTATTATCTTTATCAGATTCCGTTAACTTCTCAAGGTATTTAATAATACTTTCTGGCTTGTGAATTGTAGGTATTTTGGCTCGACCACATTGCTCACAAGCTGCAATAGAAACCTGACGCCAGTGTGATAACTTTTTTTCTATCTTTTCATTTTTAATTTTCACTATACTTCTTTCACATACAATTGGTTGAATCTCAGTGATTCCCAGTTCGGTTGTTTTTTGAATAATCAAGTCCATTTTTTCACTGGAAGTAAGCGCCTGTAAGAGAGTTACTCTTATATTTGATTCATTTTCAATACTTTTCTTTGATTTAATTGATACTTCAACTTGGCGCTTACTTATACCAATCACATGTCCTGTGTAGTCCGACCCATCACCGTTAAATAAAATTAATTGATCATTATTTTTTAGGCGCATTACTTTTAGTGCATGGTGAGCAGAAAACTCATCCATGACGATGGTTTCATTAATATTTATGGGTTTAGAATGGTAAAATCTATTCACTAGATTTTGAAATAATTTATTAACATTATCTTAATGATACAGAATGGAGAAAATTTTTGGTTAGTTTAAATGCACCAGTGTGTAATTTTGGCTGGAAGGCAAAGCCATTTACTTTAGTGGGGGTTGATGGTAAATCATGGACTCTTGATAAAGCCAATGGTGAAAATGGTCTTCTAATAATGTTTATTTGTAATCATTGCCCTTATGTTAAAGCTATTCTTCCACGCTTAATTCAAGACCTTTCAGAATTAAAAAAATATGGCATTAACTCAATTGCAATTTCTAGTAATGACGTTGTA
>Ga0114998_10003337_pt1 | contig 11922 bp, 10 predicted proteins | sample ArcticOcean_MG_C_5_FD_87044 | JGI IMG/M metagenome (GOLD analysis project Ga0114998, IMG submission 87044) | Marine microbial communities from western Arctic Ocean - ArcticOcean_MG_CB4_138 | ecosystem: Environmental > Aquatic > Marine > Oceanic | place: Arctic Ocean: Canada Basin | collected...
CATGATACCTGGCCTATTGCAGCGATATTAGCTTGGCCAGCTCTATTTTATGGATTTGCTCTTTTTGGGTCAGCCGGCATTTGGAAACTTGAAAAAATGGGCCTTAATCTATACTTGATGGTAGGCGCTACGATTATTGGTGCGCTACTTAATTGGATTTTAGTTCCAGTTTATGGCGGGCTTGGGGCGGCAGTTGCGACGGTGCTAACTTATTTGTTTTGGAATATTACCACTATGTTGGTAAGCAACTATTTTTGGCCAATTAAAATGCCAGTGATTGTACTTGCTTCCCAAGTCCTCTTAGGGCTGGCGTACACTGCGCTTTATATTTTAAATAAGAATGCAATATATGTAAGCAGTCAAACGCTATTTGCTTTAGGTTTACTGGTTATATGTATTCAAACTTACCTATCACTACCGCCGACTCTAAAAAATCGGTTTTACTCCAGATGGAAATCCGAATGAACCTTTCAGAGCGAATCCTCAAAAAGCCCTTTTGGTCAACAGTCTTTCGCGTTATTGGTGAGATTTTTTTTGGGTTTCTTGTTCCTATTGCTTGGTGTAGGTCCCTCTTCAGCGCAAGAATATTAGCCAAAGGACGCTGGAGCAATTATATGGGCTTCTGCCCTGAGCATGCGATCACCTGCCTTTTTTATCGCACTCAATATATTAACATTGATCGTTATGGTCGTTATGAAGATAGTCCTATCCTGGGGCTTGGTCATTTTTCGCTTAGAAAATGGTTTCATATATCACTCTTTGCGAACTTCGTTTTTTCGAATGCCGGTGCGGTCGTTACGTTGTTAGGCACACTATTTTGGTTATTCACGCACTTTGCATGGATTACTCATGCTCAGGGATGGTGGGTGGGCATAGTAACCGTAATCATTGCCACCAGTTCAACCTCCTATTCGATGGCGTTTGCTAAAATGAATTATCAGATTCTAGGGTGGATGTGGTGGCCTATTATTTTACTGCTCATTAGTTCCGACCAACTTCTTTTAGCTTCATTTGCACTGCTTGGTATGGCTTTAGCGGGTCTAACTCCAATCGTTCTTATTGTCCCAATTGTTTTTGCGATGAGTTTTATTAGTTCTGATCCCTATGTGATTTTAACTCTAATGCCGGGCCTTGTTGTCTCAGGAATCCAAGTGATAGGCTCGATTGGGCTAGGATCATTGTTGACTACATTAAAGGAAATTGGCGGAATGATTGGAGCGGTATCAGGTGGCGTGCGCTATAAAAGGATGGATCTAAAGCTAAATTGGACCTTTCTTTATTTTTGTATTATTTACTCCTTTGCTCTGTTTTTTATGTCGTATGCAGCGGGTGAGTTCCTTATTCTCCCTAGTATCGCAATTGGGATTTTCGTTATTAATCAATCGCTATTTCGGATAGCGGATATTCAATCAGTAATAGTGGTTGTTTTTACTATCTTTGCCTTTGAGGCTATTCAACTTGGTCCAGATGTCTTGGTTGCAGTCTCTCTCTGGACAGTTGCTAATCCAATAGTCAGCGTGTTAGGAATTAATAAAGGCGTCAAGAGACGAGGATTGGCGAGCGAGATATCCTACAAGCCTTTCGATCACTCTCGTCTAGAGACGGCGTTGAAAGAATTCCTAATTGGTGTGCCCAAAGGTAGTAGTGTTTACTTTGCTTTTGACGATCCAGCAGGAAATTATGATCACATATTTGATGGTTATAGGAGTCTCCTGGAGCTGCCGCTATATGTGGCTTCACAAAAGGAGGTGCATTTGTTTCCAGATTGGTGGGCAGTTATGGAGACCAACTACGAAGGGGCGCCACAATGTTGGGGAAGATCTGTACCGGAGGTAAAGCTAAATTGTGAGAGATTTTCTGCCGACTATGCTGTTATTTATGATGATACAGGAAAAGGACTTGATGCAGATTGGTTAAAAGAGTTTGATTTGATGACGATTTTTGATTGGAATGAAATAGATTCGGCCACTCTCAACGACGTTTTATATTCACATAAAAATCCAAATTTACAATGGTATCTGTTGAAAAAAATTAGCTCCAGTGATTCTTAGGTCTTTATTAAGGCCGCGTAATGATAATCCAAAAAAGCCTATTAAGTTGAAGCAAAGAGTCAAACTCTTTTAAAGGTATATTCGGTTTCTAGGCGCTATATTTTGTAAAATACCCCATTTCAGTATTTTGTAGTGCTGTTAAAATCGTGTAAATGAAAACATATATTAACTGGAGGAAAAATGTCTAAAACGAATTTAGTGGGTGAAATCCCCTTTGTTGATTTACATGCACAATACTTGTCTATCAAGCAAGAAATAGATCATGCTATTGCGTCCGTAATAGACGCTTCTGCATTTGTAAGAGGTCCGTATGTTGATGCGTTTGAGCAGTCATTTGCTGATCTAATGGAGAGAGAGCACTGCGTTTCCTGTGCAAATGGAACTGATGCTCTTTATATAAGCATGATTGCCTTGGGTATTAATCAAGGCGATGAGGTAATAGTGCCCTCGCATTCATGGATTTCAACTGCAGAGACAGTTAGCCAAGCTGGAGGGAAAGTGGTGTTTTGTGATACGGATGAAGATACATTTACAATCGATGCCGAACAGATCGAGTCCAAAATCACTAGTAGAACTGTTGGCATAATCCCTGTCCACTTATTTGGTCAGCCTGCTCGTATGGACAGGATCATGGAAATAGCGAAAAAACATGATTTATGGGTACTTGAAGACTGTGCTCAATCTCATCTGGCGAAATTTAATGGTCGGTTGGTAGGAACTTTTGGCGATGCGGCTACTTTTTCTTTTTATCCCGGAAAAAATCTCGGTGCGATGGGAGATGCGGGAGCAATAGTCACGAATGACCAAGCGCTATCATCAAGGATGTCTATGTATGCAAGACATGGCGGTTTAAAAAAGGGAGAACATAAGATTGAAGGGATCAATAGTCGTATGGACGGCCTTCAGGCTGCGATTTTGTCAGTTAAAATGGGTAAACTTAAAGAATGGACAGAATTAAGGCAACAAAAAGCAAAGCGTTACAGTGCTTTCTTAGACGATATCCCGTGCTTGATAACACCTTACGTTGCGCCTGAATCGGAACATGTTTGGCATTTATATGTTATCAAGACCGAAAGACGCAATGAGCTAGTTGAGTTTTTATCTAATCAAGGTATTCAGACAGTTGTAAATTACCCCGTCGCATTGCCTTTTTTGGACGCATATAGCAGGCTTCGAGGGCGACCAGCGGATTTCCCTTCCTCATTTAGTAATCAATCTAAGATTTTGTCTCTACCTATCTTTCCTGAATTGAGTGATGTGCAGATGGATAGAGTCATCTCAGCGATTGGCGACTTTTATCGGTAATGTGGGATTTTTCATGTTTTAGGAGCTTCGTCTTTTTTAGGCCCATTTTATTCGTTTGAGTAACTACATAATAAAATATATTTAAAGACTTTAGGAGATAATATGAAAGCAGTTTTACTTGCAGGTGGATTAGGTACTCGAATATCTGAAGAAACGCACCTTCGACCTAAACCAATGATAGAAATTGGTGGAAAACCTATCCTCTGGCACATCATGAAAATGTATTCCTTTTATGGGGTCAATGACTTTGTGATATGTTGTGGATATAAGGGTTATATGATCAAAGAATTTTTTGCTAATTACTATTTGCATACTTCAGATGTCACGTTTGATATTCAAAATAATTCATTGGAGATACATGAGCAAAATTCAGAGCCGTGGCGTGTTACTTTGATCGATACTGGTGAGTCGACAATGACCGGCGGGCGGCTTAAGAGAATAAGGAAATATATTGAAAATGAGGAGGCGTTTTGCCTGACCTATGGAGATGGGTTGGCCGACGTAAATATAGGCGCTTTAATAGATTTCCATTTAAGCGAAAAAAGACAGGCTACTGTCACAGCGGTTAATCCGCCAGGTAGATATGGTGCGCTTATGTGTTCAGACAATAGCGTGACTGGATTTGTTGAAAAGCCGATGATTGACGATGGGTTGATTAATGGTGGGTTTTTTGTTCTTTCACCCAAGGTTTTAGATCTTATAGATGGCGATGAAACTACATGGGAGCGTGAGCCTCTCGAGTTTCTCGCTAAATCAGGACAACTGTCAGCCTACAGGCATGCAGGGTTTTGGCAACCAATGGATACGCTTAGAGAGAAAAATCTACTCGAGACTCTTTGGAAATCAGGGAGGGCTCCATGGAAAAAGTGGGTTTAGATTGGTTTGAGGGTGTTTATGCCGGTAAAAGAATTTTGGTTACTGGGCATACAGGATTTAAGGGTAGTTGGTTGACTGTATGGCTTCAGCTTATGGGCGCAGAGGTCTATGGGCTTTCATTAAAGGCTGATGGTCCCCAAAATCACTGGGAACTGTTAAATCTAGATGTCAGCCATATGTATGCCGATATACGTGATCCAGAGGCGGTTACCGGGTTTATCGAAAAGATCCAGCCACATTTCGTTTTTCATTTGGCGGCGCAGTCACTTGTTCTTGATTCGTATGCTGATCCCCTCAAAACGTGGTCAACTAATGTCTTAGGAACGGCCACTCTTTTAGAAGCATGTCGTAACGTCGAAGAACTCCAGGGTATTATTGTTGTGACTACCGATAAGTGCTATGAAAATAAGGGTTGGGTATGGGGCTATCGCGAAACCGATACATTGGGAGGACTCGATCCCTATAGCGCGTCTAAGGCTTGTACTGAATTAGTTGTATCAAGCTTTAAACAGTCTTTCTTTAAGGTTAAAAACGCCCCACTAATCGCCACAGCGAGAGCTGGGAACGTTATTGGTGGTGGTGATTGGTCTGAGAATAGACTCGTCCCTGACTTAGTACGATCTATCGAAGCCGGTATTGCTTTAGAGATACGATCACCAGAAGCCACCCGTCCTTGGCAGCATGTATTGGATTGTCTGGGAGGCTATTTGTGTCTTGGCTGTCATTTAATTCAAGGCAATAAATCAGTTGCTGAATCCTTTAACTTTGGTCCAGGTGTAGAAAGTAATAAGTCAGTGAGTACTATACTAAATTTGTTTGGCCGCTATTGGCCGAGCAGTTCCTGGCGCACCGTTTCTAATGCTGGCAATGCAGAGGCTCAAATTCTCCATCTCGATAGCGCAAAAGCTCGGGCGAAATTAAACTGGAGGCCGGTTTGGTCTTTAGAAAAATCGGTACAAGAAACAGTAAATTGGTACCGGTCATTGATGGAGTCAGAGTGTGTTGAGAGTCGCAATCAGATTGAGTCCTATATGAAAGACAGCCGAGACCAATTGTGATTATCAGTAGAGCTAAGACAGATATTAAGGGTATATCATTAATCGAAACGGAGTCGTTTAACGATGAACGGGGAATGTTCGCTAGGTTATTTTGTTCCTCAGCCCTGGAGGAGATACTGGAGGGGCGGACTATAAAGCAAATCAATACTTCATATACAAAAGTTAAAGGCAGCATTAGAGGTCTTCATTTCCAAGGCCCTCCAAGATCTGAGATGAAATTCGTACGCTGTCTTAAAGGCGCTGTATGGGATGTGGCAGTTGATTTGCGAGCCGGATCACCCACTTTTTTATGTTCGTTCGAAGTTCGTTTGTCGGCAGAGAATTTGACAATGCTAGTTATTCCAGAAGGGGTTGCTCATGGTTTTCAGACACTTGAACCCGATACCGAGTTGTTATATTTACATACAGAATTCTATTCACCTGTGCACGAAGGTGGAGTTAGATTTGATGATCCAGCATTTGATATACAGTGGCCTTTAACACCACGGGAAATTTCAGAACGTGATAAAAGCCACGAATTAATTAACCTCGACTTTGACGGAATTACGTTATGAACTGTAGACATTGTAAAAACCAACTAGATTATAAATTTCTCGATTTGGGTTTCTCGCCCCCCTCTAATGCGTACTTGACGTCAGAAGACCTAAGCAAGCCTGAAGAATATATACCGCTTCGGCTGCGAATTTGCAACGAGTGCTGGCTCGTTCAGACAGAAGACTATGAAGTTGCTGAAGCAATCTTTGATAAAGATTATGCATATTTTTCTTCTACGTCGAATAGCTGGTTGCAGCATGCTGAATCTTATTCTGAGATGATTATACGGGAGTTGAACCTTACCGATGAAAGCCTAGTTATGGAAATAGCGGCTAATGATGGCTACCTGCTCAAAAACTTTGTTAGCAAAGGCATTCCCAATTTTGGGGTCGAGCCGACAGAATCAACGGCTAAATATGCGATGGAGCTTGGAATCTGTATTGATCAAGAGTTTTTCGGTGTTAATTATGCCAATAAACTAGTTTCAGGTGACGCTCCTATTACCGAGAGCTATAAGCGGAAGCGGGATAGTTTGTGCGACTTAATTATCGGGAATAACGTGTATGCGCACGTACCGGATATTAACGATTTTACTCGTGGTTTAAAAATCGCTTTAAGCAACTCAGGAACGATCAATTTAGAATTCCCACATTTATTAAATCTAATCCAGTTAAACCAATTTGATACGGTCTATCATGAGCACTTTTCATATTTATCTCTTTACACCGTGGTGGCAATTTTCGCGAAGTACGATTTAAAAGTATATAGGGTTGAGGAGATAGCTACACATGGGGGCAGTTTGAGAATATATGGTTGCCATAACCATGATCCCAGGTCTGTAGAAAAATCTGTTAATGATGTGTTACTGGCCGAAGCTGCAGCGGGTCTAAGGCGGGTGAACACGTTCGAAGATTTTCAATCTAAAGCAGAAGTAATTAAGGATGATCTTTTGACTTTTCTCATTGCGGCAAAGCGGTCAGGTAAAATTGTAGCTGCCTATGGGGCTGCAGCTAAGGGTAATACGTTATTGAATTTTTCGGGTGTGAAACCTGATTTAATATGTTCGGTGTTCGATGCAGCCCTTGCTAAGCAAGGTAAATTTCTGCCCGGGAGTCATATTCCGATACTAAAACCTAACATGATAAAAGAAATCAAACCTGACTTCTTGTTGATTTTACCCTGGAATCTGCGGTCAGAGGGGACGAGCTCATGCAGCTATATTAGTGAGTGGGGTGGTAAGTTCGTGGTAGCAGTTCCTGAGCTTAAAGTATTATAAAAGTAATTTTAAATTAGTATTATCAAAACCAGAGTGTACTGTGAAAAATATAAAAATACTTTTGACTGGAGGCAGTGGCTTCCTAGGTCGACCATTAGTGCAGCTTGTTGAGTCGAGACTGATCGATATTACCCTAATAGGCAGATCTAGACCTTGGTGGTATGACGGGCATTTCATCGAAGCTGATTTATTAAGCATTTCGGCGGCTAAAATTTCAGACATAATGAAAGAAATTAGACCGACTCATTTGGTCCATCTTGCATGGTGCGCTGACCATGGTGACTTTTGGGAATCAGAACAAAACCTGCGTTGGATTGATAGAACTGGTCTTTTGGTCAAGAAATTTTGCGAGAGTGGTGGGATTAGTGTGCTGGTTAGTGGTTCGTGCGCCGAGTATTCTTGGACTGCCGGGCATGATCTTTTAGAAGAGTCACCCTGCGTTCCAAGTAGTCTGTACGGAGTGTCTAAAGATTTGACTCGACAATTAGTTACCCATATTTGCAACGAAGCCGAGGTGGAGTTGAGTTGGTGTAGGATTTTTTTCCCGTATGGACCTGATGAAGATAGTAGGAAATTGGTGCCGTCGCTAAAAAGTATTGCAAAAAAATTAGCCGATCCGTTTGTGATCAAAGTCCCCGGTAGTAGAGACTTCTTACATGTTGATGATGTTGCAAACGCTATTATTACAATTATTTTAAGACGGGCTAACGGGGTAATAAATGTCTGCAGTGGAAATGCGTGTGATTTACAGAAGCTGATGGTCAGCGTGTTAGAGAAAAAACGACCTGATATAGATATTGATGACTCGTTACAGCCGACGCCAGGAGAGATTAGATTAGATGTCGTTGGAAACAACCAACGACTGCGAAGTTTAGGATGGAATTCGACTATCGAATTGTTACCGTATATTGTCTCTTAACAGATTGCCGGAGATTAAGTGTAATGGGAGCCGTCTGAAAAAAGTCATGACTTTTAACAGTCTAGTCATACTCGGATGGGAATTTTTCACCTGATGTTTCAAATATTATGTCTTCTCTGCCTCAGATTTTAACTTGGAAGAGCTAGGGCTAAAGGTAAAATGGTAATTATATTGCTTCTTAAACAGCATAAGGTTGCAAATTGGTTGATGATATATGGGTTTATGACTCTGCCATTGACTTACTTGGTTTCAAAAACAGTGTTCCTGGCGTCTTATCTACTCGTATTGTCATTTTTAGCTTTGTGGCTTCTAAACAGTGCCGGCTTTTTGGGTTGGCTGGCCCTAATACTATCTTTGGTGTATCTCTGTTTAACTGGAATGTTGAGACCAGAATATCTTGAAATTTCTTTCCGATTATTGACAGTTATTCTTATTATTACATCAGCTCTCCGCCTAAGTTATGTCTATGATTCATATAAGCTTGGGCGTCTGATACGTTTAACAGGGTTTATCGGCCTGGTTTCTGCATTATTCGGATTAAAGCAATTTCTTTTTGGATACACTGATTATGAAATGAATATCGCCGCCAACATTGGCAGCGTCGTGGATGAATTTTTGACACTTAATAGTGCCCGTTCTATGGGCATCAGCTTTGATCCTCTCTCTCAGGCTCTGCTGTTAGGTATTAGTTTCCACTGTTTTGTATTCATTAAAAAATCCGAGCTCCGAAGATTTTACAAAAATATTTATTCGTTTGCGCAATTTTGTATTATCGTATCGTTACTACTAACGTTAAGTAGATCAGCTATAATTGGTTTTATTCTATCGCTGAGTATATATCTTAATTTTGGTATGTTGGTGCGACTGTTTAGTGGAATTTCGGGGATACTGCGCGCCATTATATTCTTTGGTTTTTTGTGGTTAATATTTTATATATTGAACTTACCTGAGTTTGATTACCCCAAAAGGGCTCTGCTGTCGGTATTTGAAGTGTTTGGGATTGGTGATGATACTGATGAGTTCTTCAATCGCGCTCAATCTCTTGATAAAAGGCTTTCATCAGCTGAGAGTATATTTGAGTTCGTGAAACACACACCATTTGGCATAAATAAGGAAATAACTGCGTTTTCAGTGAATGATGTGGGGATTTTAGCACCCATATTTAAATATGGATTACTTGGAGGAGGGGTTATCCTTACTCTTATGTACGTTCCTCTAGCTGGAGTAGTTAGGTATTATTTTACTAAAAGTGAGTCAATTCACGAGGAAAATACCTCCCGATTAATATACTCATGCTATCTGGTAATTATTGTTAGCTCCCTAAGTAGCTTTTCCCTCGATGGAACTATAATGATGTTGCCATCATGGTTTATTATTTGCGTAGCTCTTCGAAAGACAATGCGTAACTAACTATTGAGAGTGGGTTGTTTGTGAAAAAAGAAAAAATGCTTAAACGTTCAGTTGTTTATGTAACTATCGATGATATTTGTAGTGGATTGTTTACATCACAGATTCTGGCTGGGTTAATAAAAAGCGCGGAAATTGATGCGGGTCGCTCATTTCAAATCCTGGTAGTTAATAGACCCTGGAAGATTCTAGATCATCGGCGCAGATTGAAAATTATTCGTAAATCTATACTGCCTAGTAATATATCAATAAAATACATACCCTTGTTACTGCCCCTACGTAAGTCAGCTGGCAGCAGACTCTACTCGAGATTGGTGACAAACTACTTGAGCTTATTAGTCCGTATTTTTGTAAGACGAACTAATGTTATTGTGCATGCAAGAAGCTATTGGCCGTGTGCAGCCTCTCTTCAGGCTGGCTTTAAAACTGTTATTTTCGAGCCAAGGAGTTTGTGGACGCTAGAAAATATTGCGATGGGTGATATTCGAGAGGGTAGTAGCGCGGAGGCGTACTGGAATGATCTTGAAGAAAAGTGCGTCTTGAAATCAGAGCGTGTTGTGTCCATAAATACAGCTATGGCGGATTATTTTAGTAAAAGGTATAGCTCGGCTTACAAAAATGAAGTAATACCTATAAGTTTCAGTGATCAAAACTTTTCTTACAACGAAAAAAAGAGAGAAGAGATTAGGAGCGCCCTATCGTTGATTAACAAGCAAGTATTTGTGTATTCAGGTTCATTTGGTATGTCCCAAATCGGGCTTTCATATGTAGCAAATACAGTTCGCATGATAGATAGTGCAGTTACAAATGCCCACTTTTTGTTTCTTACTCCAAGTCATGAGGACTCAGCTGTAAGTAGAGTGGTTGATCAGGCCGGATTAAATGAGAGTAGTTTTACTTCAATCCACCCCACTTTTGATCAGATTACCGATTATTTATCTGCGGCTGATTTTGGTTACCATGCGTTGCCTTGGCAGCCAGACTGCTTTACGCGAATGGGTACCAAAGTTGTGGAATATTTTGCTGCTGGATTACCTGTGATTGTCAATAGACATGTTGGCGCGGCAGCAAAAATTTTGGATGAAAATTTTTATGGCTTTGTAATAGACGAAGACATGCCAAGCGAGGTAATACTTGAAAAGTTAAGGTCACTATCAAAATTAAAGAGAGAGGACATAGTTCGTTTTTCTAAAGAACATTATGAAGTGTCAACTGTAGCTAGTTCATATGCTCAAATTTATAGTGAATTGGATCTTATAAAAGCCGGTACCGCGCTTCAATGAAGATAGGCTATGTTGCGAATTCACCTGATTTAATGCATCCCGCGGATAGGAGGCGTTTTGCGCATTTTGCGCGGCGAGAAGATGTTTATTTTGAGGAGTTTAACCATTACATTGAATATGATGTAGTAATCTTTACGATTGTGGCCAATTTCACTGAGATTCTCTCTTATAAAATCAGGTTTCCGAGGGTGTATCTCATTTTTGACTACTGTGATGATTTACTTTCTGATTCCAAAATCAAGCAGTTAATTCGACCTATCTATGAAGGTGTCAAGTGGAAAACGTTTCTGAATTTGCGAGATTATAATGCGCTTGTTATCGAGATGTTGTCTGCTGCGAACATCATAATATGTGGTTCTAGAGAGCAACAAAAAGGCTTACTACAATATAATACTAGTGTTGTTGTTATCCCAGATTTTGTCGTTACTGAGTCGCTATTGTCTAAAAATAGTTTTGAGTTAGTTGACCCGCCGAGGGCAAGTGTTTTATGGGAGGGCTTATCAGGCGGCCTGTCTAGGATTGCCGTTGATTTATTTAAATTGCTGGGCTCGGTCGACGAAGAGATTCTCCTAAATGTTGTCACAGACCCCAAAACCTTTTTAGTTGGGGATCGATATATAGCGACTGATACTAAAAAATATTTACAGAAGCTGGCTAGAAGATTCGGTATTGAAGTTCGATTCTGGAGTTGGAGCAAGGAGAATCTAAATAGTGCTATTGAGTGCTCAGACTTCGGAATAATTTTGATCCCAAAAGGCGACAAAACAATGCAGAATAAACCGGAAAACAAGCTGGTACTACTATCAAGTTTTGGATTGCCTGTGCTTGTTTCATCTACACCTTCTTACAAGAGGTATCTTGAAAGCGCTGGAGGCCAAGAACTTTATGCATTAGCTACAAATCCCAATAGCAGGAATTTACAAAAGTTTTGCTCACAGCCAGGCTTAAGATCTTTCACTGGTGAGTGCTTGCGCAGTTATGCTTTAAAAGAATATGCGGAGGAAGAGATTATTAAAAAATGGAAAGCTCTATTAAATGGTTTCTGATTTATTTCAATGTGATGAGATACTAATAGCTAATTGTTAGGTTAACTTACTAAAAGCAACTATAGGCTAGCTGCAGAAGCCTGTTACTAAGGAACTGGTATGACACCAAATAATCATGATAAGGGTTCTAAAATTTGTAAGCGCTGTATTATGGATACTAGTGATCC
>Ga0114998_10003343_pt1 | contig 11909 bp, 8 predicted proteins | sample ArcticOcean_MG_C_5_FD_87044 | JGI IMG/M metagenome (GOLD analysis project Ga0114998, IMG submission 87044) | Marine microbial communities from western Arctic Ocean - ArcticOcean_MG_CB4_138 | ecosystem: Environmental > Aquatic > Marine > Oceanic | place: Arctic Ocean: Canada Basin | collected...
CTCTTTCGATTGATCAAAAACATGCTCGAAACGAATAAATCGCGCGCTATCGCATCGCTCTTCATTTGCTCCTGGGCCATCTTGCTCCATTACAACGTCAACGCGATATCGAATTCGGACTTGTACAAAGACTCCTTGATCGGGAGGAGTCAGACGCAGACTTCTTATTCGTTCTTCGGCGCGAACATTGGCCGTCGCAGTCGCAGTCCATGAAAGAGCGAGAAAATATGTACAGTAATGAGCGCGAAAGAAGCGATGTTGGCAGATGGGGATAAAGTGTACGCGGAGAAACGGGAAAACATTCGAACCGTGATGATGATGATGTGCGCAGTAGGAATGACCATCGTACGAACGAGGGGAAGCGGAGCCAGACTTTATCGAATTACGTCATTAAATGTGCAGTTTTGGGAGCAAGCGAAGACGAGACTTGCGAACGACGGACGAGCCTGTGGCTTCTTTAAGAGAGCGATATCGAAATAGGAATTGTAAAACAAAGTGTAAAATAGAGTGAATAACGGTCTGGAGATCGAAATACCGAATCAATAAAGAAGAAGGCGTTTTGAGAGGAGGATATTGTTCAAGAGTGAAAGCGGTTTCGTTTTGGTTTGATAATTGTACGCGTGTTCTCGTCCGTGACGAGATCGTATTGAACGGAGTCGAGCTTCGCGCCGCGGCGTTCGTGACCAGTTTAACCCGAGTTAAGACCTTTTCCACGCACGTAACGAAGAACATTAGACAATAGCACTCGCAAAGCTTTTTTATCGTCTCGCAACGATCCCAATCGACGCTCTCGACTGTTACTAAACAACAATTTGGCACGCGCAATCTCTGACTACTACTCTCTCTCACTCTTTCACTCGACACAACCTGTGACACGCGTTGTACTTTCTGGTGCCTTTGCTTGTATGAGAAAAACTCGGGGTTTAGGGTTTTATTGTTAGGGTTGGACACCCTAAATAAGTCCGTAGTCCATAAGGAAAGGACCTAAAGAACACCGCAGAGCTTGCGTAAAAAACATTCCCAAATAATCCATCTGAAACGGAAAAGTTTCGATATCGTCGATATTAGCAACGCGCTCGAAAGATTAAGAGAGAGATTAAGAGAGCGAACTTCAAAGGCGCAGTGTTTTCTTTTATATAAAGTAACAAGGAATCGACTTGACTGACTGAAGAGATTGAGATTGAGAGATTGAGATTTCGATTAGGCGGAAAAAATGTCAACGAGTGCGAAGATGGAAGAAGACCTGAAACATTCGGCGAAACAGTTCACGTTGGAAGCGCAGCTGAAGTTGGCGGAGTTCTCGAACTCGCAGAAAGTATCGCAGACGTTCGATAGTTCAATCGATCAAGCGACGAAGTTCATCGAGGATGATGGGAAACTTTTGAAGGAAAAGGCGAAGGAGGCTCTAGAGAGCGATCTGGCGAAGCGGTTAATGGGGAAGTCGAGAGATGCGTTTGAGAATTCTTTAAGGAGCGAGGAATCTATTGAGAACGCGAAGAGACGAGCGCAGCAAGTTTTAGAGATTGCCGAGAGTTTAGCTTTGAAGAGTAAGGGGAGTAGCGAGACGGCGACGGTTTTCGCGGATGCGATTGAGAATTTGAAGACGTTGATTGAGACGAGCGAGAATAGGCATGAGTTAGCTGAAGCAGCAGGGAATTTAGGGAAAGAGGTCTGGGGGAAACTTGGTAGCCGTGCGAGTGCGAATTCGAACGTGAGTTCGATGAAGTTGACCGTCGATCGGTTAAGCGAACGCGTGCGCGATTTGTTGAGGAAGTTGCAAGAGGATAAACAGAAACGCGAGGAAGAGGCTGCGATGGCTGCCGTGATGGGATTGGATGGGTTATCTAGTCCAAGAGGGGGAATGGCCAGTGGGAGCGATGGAGGAAGCTTAATGAACTCACCGCGAACGCCGCATGGTGGAACAGAGAAGAAAAATAGTGTGAACTCCAGGTTTAAGACGCTCGGGGAAGAGTCGCAGTCGATTTGGCAAGATATCAGAGGAGATGAACAGATTAGCAAATTATTAAGGGAAGATATCGTTCCAGGCTTTAACAGTTTAATAAGGAATGCCGTAGAAGTGAGTTGCGAATTGATTTCAAAGTTAGAATTGCCCAGAGTCGATGGAATTTACGATTCGCCAATTGGATCTGTCTGTTATCACGTCGATAATTTACACTTTACGGAATTTTCAATCGATAAAGGCGCTTTGAGAGTAGTTAATCACGTCAACGGAGAGAGACGACATCGCCATCATAATAAAAACGGCGACGATGAAGACTACGACGAAGACTACGACTCCGAGGAAGACGACGAACACCATCATCATCCTCAATTTAGCGAAAGAGATACGAATAGCACTGGCTTACATTCCACGGTTGAAGTTCGCGGAATTAAAACAAACATGGAAGAAATTGAATTTGCGTACTGTGAACATCCGAGAGGATGGGGCGTCATCGATGGCGAGGGTTTATGTACCGTAAAAGTCGACGGTGCTAGAGTAGGAATAAGTTACGAGATTATAATCAACACGCCTAGATTGGTCCAAATTGTCAATCAAGGTGTTGAAATCGTGAAGAACGAGACGACGAGAGATGAACTGACGTTAAAATTTCAAAAATCTTTAGATGAACGCCGAAAAGCAGCGGCACAATCTACCTCAGAAAATGGCTCCGAGTTTGCTACGCCAATTTTGAGCCCGAGCGGAAAGCACGACAGAGATGGTTCTCCGAATTATAATGATAGCGATAATAATATCAATACTAATAATTTTGACATGTCCACTGTCGATGATGCGTTATCGAGCGCTTTAGATCGAGCGTTTGGCGGCGGAGGTGTATTTGGCGGTGGCGAAGCGCCAGAATCTCCCGAGGATACGCCTCCGCAATCGCCGAGCAACGAGAGTTCGACGCTCGGATCAGAGGCTTTTAATAATCAGCACGCATATTTTCAACCACGAAAACCATCGTTCGATGGCAACATGAGGCCATCAAGAGACGATACTAAAGCGAATAATAACAACAACAACAACAGTAAGAAAAACAACTTAAAACCGGGTGATATAGATAGACAAGCGCAATTGGAGAAGAATCGTAAATTCGTCGAGGACGTCCTCGGCTCAGAATTCCTCGGCTCTGACCCAGTGGTTACCTTACGCGTACACACGACACATATCGCCGTAGGTAAATTAGACGTGGAAATCGGAGGCACATCCGCTGCGTGGTTATACAACATGATCGCGCTCGTCCTCACCGAGCAACTCAGAGGACGCATTGAAGAACGCATAAATAACATCACCGTTCGACAGCTCGCGAAACTCTCCGGCACAGTCGCCGCATATTCAGCCGGCTTAATACGCGTCGAAGTCATGGGTGACCAAAGCGAAGACGAATACTCCGATTCCGACGACGAAGGTTTATTCAGCGGCATGACCGGTAGCTTACGCGAAGACCTCGGTACTTGGAACGAGGAATGGGTATGTTCGCATTGCCCAGGAGAAGCGAGCGAGAAAATTCAATCGAAGCGTAAGTTTGGCAGTAAAACTGACTTACGAAGGAACTCGAGAGGTGAAAGCATGGAACTGCTGCCCGATATCTCCGCCTCCGATCGAGAAGCTCGTTGGGAAGACTTCTCGGATCTCTAGACTACTCACGAAAGCGCGGCGCTCGCGCTCCGTCGTTCGAGCGAAACAACAAGATTTTTAGATTTTACTTTGACCTTTCCAAACACAGACAACACTTTTCGACGTCTCTTCTTCGTTACGATCCCTAATCTCTCGCTCTTCTTTACTAATCGCACCTGTTCTTGCGACGGTTTAAAAAAAGAGGTTCATGAGGACGCTCGACATCCTCCCAACGATTGCCCTGTCGATCTCTGCACTCGCTTTGATCGCGAATAACATGGAAACCATAAGGAACGTGCCAAAGTCCTGGCACCGTTTTTGGTTCCAAAGGTTTCATGGACGCGAGAGGATTTTAAGGCGAAGTCCTAAATCATCGAAGGGGAATCGTGCGAGCACGTTGGAAAAGAAAAGTACGCAAGATTTCGATGATTTCGATGTCGACGACGACGATGACGACGTGCAGAAACACTTAAGCTTCGAAGGGGAAGATGTAGAAGAGGAGGAAGAGAATGAGTTGGAAAAACGTGCGAAAATCGAGAAAAGGAAGAAAGAGAGACGAGCGATTGCGGAGAAGAAAGGGTTTGAAATGATTACGATTAGAGCTTCTTGGAAGGAAGATGAGAAGAAACGCGATAGGTTTAAGACGAAGAAGATGAGGAAGAAGAAGATTCGGGAGAAGAAATCGAGTAACGAAGACGGGATGAGTAGTACGGATGACGAGGACGCGGACGACGATAAGAGAATCGAGGTTGATATTTCTACGTTTGGGGCGACGATTGTTGCGTTGAGAGTTCCAGATAGAACGGGCGAATGTGATGATATCGTTTTAGGATTTAATTCAGTCGAGGAGTACGCTTCTGTTGATGAGCATCCGTATTTTGGAGCAGTCGTTGGGAGAGTCGCGAATAGGATAAAGGGAGGTAAATATACGTTAGACGGGGTGGAATATAAATGCGATAGGAACGATAATTTGAAACATACTTTACACGGTGGTATGGAAGGTTTAGACGTAAAACGATGGACTTTGAAAGACGTTTCGGATTCGCACTGCGAGTTGACGTGCATTAGCGGAGATTTAGAAGCGAAAGGTTTCCCGGGAAATTGCAGGATTTCTGTCATCTATCGCGTGCGCATAATAGAACGCGCGAGAGTTCGAGAGCGGAAGAAACAAAGCATTTATGAAGAGCCTTCTTGTGAATTTTATATCGAAAAGTTCTCTTCTTTAACGTGCGAGTTTAAAGCTACTACGGATGCAAAAACTCCAATTTGTTTAGCGCAGCACTCGTATTTCAATCTCAGTGGATGCGATTCGAACGAAGACGTTGGATATCACTTGGCCAAGTTTCCAAACGTTTCTAAGTATTTAGTGCTGGACGATGAATGCATACCTACTGGCGAAATTCGTAAAGTCCACGAAGCTTTTGATTTCACCGAAAAGAGGTTAGTTTTTGCCTCTATGCCTCCACTCGTGACTCCGCTCGGTTTTGATCATAATTTCTGCATCGATGGCGAGAACTCGAACAGGTCCGTGAAGCAACGTCCTGCAAGATATTACGCAATTAGCAACGACGAAAACTATCGCTCGAACGATATTCCATCCACTCGATTTTCAGAGAGTTTAGTACAATGCGCGTATTTCGAATCGGCTTCGACTGGACGCACGATGGACGTATATACGGACGCGCCAGGTTTTCAATTTTATACTGGAAACTTTCTCGACGGTAAAACAAAAGGTAAAAATGGCGTTTATTACGAAAGACATACAGGTTTCTGCGTAGAAACGCAATGGTGGCCAAACGCCGTGAACGAGAAAAGCACTTTCCCCGACTGCATTTTAGAACCCGGGAAAGTCTACGTACATAACACTTCGTACGAATTCGGAGTTGTTAAAAAATCTTTAGGAGAAGGATTTATTAGCACTTATTATTAGTATTGCGCAGTAATAACTATTATCGGTAATTTACTATTTTACAAGGGCATAATACTGTACACATAATCACGAACTAAGTGTGCGTACCACTCTCTTTAACTGAAGAATCTTCTAAACCCGTAAACGATCGCGAACAACCCGAACAAAACGATCACTGGCATATACTTCTGAATCAAAGCCTGTCTACTCAAATCCTTCGCGCGCTTCGCGTACTTCTTACTCTCCTGCGCTAAATTCCCGGACATATCCGTCACCCTATCCAATCTCTCGCCTTGCTCTAATATATCGTTAATATTCCTCGTCATAACGTTCTGTATATCGTTCAAGTCCTCGTTCAACTTCTCCAAGTTCCTTTGCGCGCGTTGATCTCCGTACACCTTCCTCGTCTTTTGTATGAACGAATCGAATTTTATGAACGCGTACGGTCTCGCGCATTCGAGCACTTTGCTCCCATGTTTCTCCTGGAACTCTCTTTGCAGTTCCTCTAAATACGCGTACGCTAACTTCTTCGGGTACGCTCTTTCACAGAGCGTTAAATAGCACACGCCTTGGTCGATGACGTAGTGCATGAGATAGTCCCCTGATTCGTACGACATCCTCGAACACGTTTGTTCCGTGGACATCATGGACAGTCTCTTGAACACCTGTTTCGCTTGTTGTTTATAGAACTCTAAGTCGATCGACTGGTCGTACTCGAGGCCTTCGGCTAAAGGAAGGCCATCGATCACTCTGGCGATCATCGTCAGTTTTACCATCTTTTGATCGATCGTTTTCGTTCTCTTAATTTCTCTTCGCTCCTTTTTTCTGCAGACGACGACGGAGTAGAATTCAGAAATCTCGATTGTCCAACGGATTTCCGTTTTTGCCTTTTTGCTGCAAAAACGAAAGAAAAAAAAAGTATAGTTTTTTCCGCGCGCGAGCGAATAACCGAACGAAGATTAAGGTTAAATCTATATCGCTCTCGCACTTAAGAAGCTGCAAGCGCGAGCGTTCTTTCGCGCCGGCGAAGATTGAAATCGCGCGAGATTTAAGATCCGTATCGTTCATCGGCGCGAGCTGATCTAATTTTCTCGATACAAAACGCAAACCAACCAGAACTTCATTAAAACGTCCTCTCTCGTTCTGGAGGAAGCGATCATGGCCTCGCAACAACATAACCCGTTCCTGGTCGACGACGACAGCGATAGTAGCCACGAAGGAGCCGATGATCGGCAGTTGTTACGATCAGTCGCCGGCGCGAATCAGTCCAGCGATGATGCGCACGAGATGTTTTATTCGAATCCCGCCAGTGCCACTGCGACTTCTACTGCGAGTAATAAAAACACGAATTCGCAGGCGACGAGTTCGGTGTTTAGTAAGCAAAGAGCGCATGTTCCGGAATTACCGAACGCTACGAACGCGAGCGTAGGCGTCAGACAGGAAGCGGGCGCGAGTAATGCACGGAACGGCGCTCGAGGCGGATTTTGGATATTTTCGTTCGCGTATTACCAGAAATACTTCGACGTCGATACGGCGGATGTGATGAGGAGAATAAGGAAAGCGACGTATGGGGCGCTCGGGGGGGAGTTGTTCTTGGAGGATGTGAAGGATAGGGCGGATTTGTATGGCGCGTTTTGGGGGTGCGCGACGTTAGTGTTTGTCGTCGCGATGGGCGGGAATTTTGCTGACTATTTAGAAAGAGAGGTTTATAGTATGAGTTCGAGTAGTAACGGGAGAAGGATGATGATGAGGAAATTACTTGTTCTCGATGGAGAGTTTAGTAGTGAGGAAGATGATAGTAGTAACGATGGTTCGATGCCGCCGCCGCCGCCGCCGGCGCCGTTGCCGCATTTACCGCCGCCCTTACCGGCGCCAGCCGAAGTGAGAGAACAACAACAGCCTTGGCAGTTCGATGTGACGAAAGTTAGTCAATGCGCGGCGATGACGTATGCGTACGTGTTTTTATTTCCGTTGTCCTTGTACTTAGTGAAGCGGTGTTACGCCGGAGTGTCTAGCGCGAGTTACACGGCGTTAGTTTGTTTATACGGGTATTCGATCATTTCATACATTCCGGCTTCGATAGTTTGTATATTGCCTGTCGAAACCGTGCGATGGATAGCGGTATCGATCGCGTGCGCAGTTTCAAGCGCGAGTTTATTCAGAAACGTTGATGCGTTGTTAAAAGGTGAAGCCGAGGGAACGAAAGCGCGCGCGATTGCTAAAGGAATGGGAGTGGCCATTGTCGGCGCAAACGCTATATTCGCGATTGCTTTGAAATCGCTCTTCTTCAGATTTTAAGTTACAAGATATAGCGTTTGTTCGTGAGTGCGTTTATTTTTTGTATTTTTGTAATTATGTGCCTTTTTTTTATAAGTATCTATCTAATATAATCTTTTCTCCTAACCCATCGTCCTTTGACGACTTATTGGCTTCAGGCCTTACAAGTAAGAATTCTAACGTACAAGAAGACACCTGGCTTTGTGCCGCGATTCAACCTAATCTTGGAACGTTGTTCCGAATAATAACTCGCAATCTAAGACGTTAATGTCCCCCTTTCTATCGAATTCAACGTCTAAGCCAATGCAACCAGCGTTGCAAATTTTCTTCTCCTGAACTTGCTCGAGAATATTCTGCGAAGAAGTAGAGGAAGAAGAAGAAGAAACACCAATTTTACAACGTCTTAATAATTTACGTATAAAGTCAGAATGCGTGACGACGATGTGCTGCGCGCGCGATGAATTCTTCAACTCTCGCCAAAAATCTTTCGTTCGCTCATCTACTAAAGCAGTTGAATTATCGCTATCGTCCGCGGATATCCACCATTTATCACGAACGTCTCTATCGTCTACATCGAAATAGTCGTTGTTTTCATCCATGTCCGAAAATTTACTTATGGTATCTCGTAAAACAGTTGATGATTGTAACTCTTTAAGCTTATCGCGAGCGCGTCGAAAAATGGCATCTTTCCCCATTTCAACACCAACAGAGTCTAATCCACCGACTGATTTAATTTCTCTGCACGATCGCACGAAGCGAATTTCCGTTTTGTTTTTTGAATTTTCGTTTTCTGTCGTTTCTTTGCTATTATTATTGTTATTATAAAAATTGTAGTTGTTGTTGTTGCTAATATTCATGCCTCCAATATCAATAAGCGGTGGTTCATCGTACGTATTTCCAATATTACCGCCGCCGATGTTTGTTGGCATAGTCTGAATTCGGCTCGTGCTCGTCGTACTAGTATTATAGTGTCCGTTTAACAGAATCATAGCGGTTTGTACAGCTCTCGTCAATGGGGAAACCCAAACTGATGTACAGTAACCATACGCGCTCTCTTTACTATCGCTACTATTTACATGAGCAACGGATGCATTAAGTGATAATTTCGCGACTTTTTCGCATTGCAGAACTCCTGCTTCAGTCAACGGATGATCGTACGCCATCATATTTTTCAAATCCCTATTCCTCTGCGCCTCGTTCCAAGCGCTCTCGCCGTGCCTAATCAACCATATCCTCTTCACGCGTCTATTCGTTATCGTTCTACGCGAAACGTTAAAAATAGCCTTTGCATTTTTCATGCCATTCTTATTCGTCAAACCTATGCGCAACGGTATCTCAATCATCATCGTCTCGTCATCATCATCCGCGTTATTATTAAAAAATTTCGTCAATCCATGTACGCCAGAACCGATCACGACATTATTACTAGTACTAGTACTATCACTCCTCCCAATCGCGCCCATCATCATCTTATTAAACCCACTCTCTCCTCCATCAATAGTACATTCAACGCATAATAATACGTCGTCCTCGTCTTCCCGATTGCAAAAACTACCTAAATCTCTCGTTTCCCCCCATGAAATCTTCGCGTTGTTTTCGTTCCCTTTACGGCTCGAAAAACATACTCTTCGCCCTTTCAATTTTCCAAACCTATCACGCGCTCTCACGCAGACTTGTATTTTCTCCGATCCATATTTCTTATCGATGTTCTCTATTTCCTCCAGCGTAATTAAAACGTGTGCATTATTTCCCCTCGAATTCGCGTTTTTGGAAAACTCATCCGAACAATCCTCGTCGTCGTCGTCGTCGTCGTCGTCGTCTTTCACCGCTCGATCGCAAACGCGAGCGAGCGATGGTGGTTTCGGTTTGAACTTATTAAACAGAGTCGTTTTTTTCATCGTCTTCTTCTTCTTCCTCGCGCATCGTTTATTTGGCCATATTTTATTTTAAGCGCACTTGGCCATCAGTTTACCTTCTACAATGGAGAGTTTAATTACGAGCGACAGGCGTGCTTGGATACTTTTTGATGCGAAGATCGCGACGTACTGGTATTCGTCGATCCGTCTTTACGTCACGAACGAGTACTCGGGTACGCACCGCGTTCGCACCGTTGCGCGTTCACGACGAACCGCGCGTCGACGGTTGGTTTTCTTTCGTTGAGCTATACACTCGTTTAATTTCCCAGATCTCAAAACACGTGGTGCTTTTAATATGTATATGTATACATATATCGGTGCTCGACGATAGAACTTCCAGAAAAGGCAGACGGCGCCTATCTTCCGCTCTCTCTTCTCTCTCTCTCTTTTTCGCCTGTCCAAAGCGACGCCGGGTTCGTTTCGTGAACGAAACGATCGAAGGTCAAACTCTATAGAGAGACATGTAGGGCAAAGAGAAATGCACCACAAAACTGGATACTAAAAGATATAGTCGATAAAGAATTAATTACGCGAAACATATTCGGAACCGAAACCGATCGAGAAGAATGAGAAAAAGTGAATCAGTCGCCGAGAAGGCCAAGGGGAGCACGAAAGCCGCCGTAGCGGCAGCAACGGTCGCGATAAAGAAGAAGTATTACGCGAAGAAGACGGTACAGAAACGATTGGATTTGTTGCAGAAATACGACGAGTTAGTACAGTCGCGAAAGTTGGACACGTTCTTAACGAAAAAACGGAAGCGAGTTGCGTCGAAAGGGCGCAGATACATACCTAAAGAGCGAAAGTAGGAGTGATGATGCGTGGGAAAGAGTTCATCGTCGTATAGGGTGTTTTTATATTCTGATCCTGAATGCTCGGATTGCGATTTGAGGAATGGCTCGCTTTAAAGAACGTTAAGTACGACGCGGATAAAATCGTATTCATGTGCTCTAACGATCGATCGACATCATCTTTGGATGACAATAAAGCGAAGAAGAAGAAGAATTGGAAAGTGCTGGTAAGGACTGATATCAATTTACGAGCAGGGGATGTTATTTTGAACATCCCGTTCGATGCGTGTTTTTCGCACTTAACGGCACTTCTGCCTCAAAAAACGAAGAACGAGAAAGTGAAAAGTATGTTGAGGACATCAGATTGGCTCGCGAGGTTGGCTATTTGTTTAGTGTACGAACTTAAGAACTTGAATGAATCAGACTTTGGGCCATACCTAGAACATTTACCTATAGAAGAGTCAGAGGTGATTTCAAACTGGACAGCGTTTGAGAAGGAGATATTATTGAAAGGGACAGATTTCTTTCAGTTATTTGGGTATTTAAGAGATGAAACAGAGGCTGCAAAAGAAGAGTTTGCGATGTTTAAAGATGCGTTTAGTGATGATTTAAATTTCAAGTTTACGATTGAGGATTACGTTCGCGCGAGAACCGTTTGTTCTAGTCGAGCGTTTGAGATTAAACCCAAAGTTGTTGGATTAATGCCTTTAGCGGATTTGTTTAACCACCACTCGAGCGGAAACCACGTGAACGTTACTGAAGGCTATAAAGAATCTTCCGTTGCAGTTGTAGTGTTGAAATCTTGCGGGAACGGGGAAGAAATTTTTAATACTTACGGAAAGCTTTCGAATACCGATTTGCTCAATTCGTACGGGTTTTGTGAGGAAGAAGAGGAAATTGCGAATCGCATCAATTCACCTCGATTTAGCGGGCTTGATGTGAGACAAAAGTTACTTTTAGCAAGAGAATGTCCGGATGAATTTAAGAAAGATTCGTCTTTGTTCACGATTGATGATTTGAAAAAGATTTTCTGCGGCCGTCGAGATGATATAATACGATCAATTTTCTTGCAACGCTTGAGGGCGTATCCAGATGACGAAGCATTCGAAAAAGCGAGTAAGGATATTCGTCTTAAAAAAGAGAGAGTAGAGTTAGCAAGATTAGTAAGAAAATCTGAAATGAACGCGATTGCCGAAGCATTGAAAACATTAGCTTCGAAACAAGTTTTACAGGCAGATTTAGATAGCGATATGTTTTCATTATTTACGTAATAGTAGTACGCAGAAGTAAGTAAGTGTGCAGCGAGGTTGAAAAGTACAACATGTAATCCAGTTGGCCTGCTCCCACAAACCTCGAATGACGTTTCCTCACAAAAGACGAATAAAGTCTCGCGAGGAGGA
>Ga0114998_10003344_pt1 | contig 11908 bp, 10 predicted proteins | sample ArcticOcean_MG_C_5_FD_87044 | JGI IMG/M metagenome (GOLD analysis project Ga0114998, IMG submission 87044) | Marine microbial communities from western Arctic Ocean - ArcticOcean_MG_CB4_138 | ecosystem: Environmental > Aquatic > Marine > Oceanic | place: Arctic Ocean: Canada Basin | collected...
CGCGCCGAGCAATACTCACGGCCGTAATAAATAATCTGCAAGTGCAAGTCGTTCCAGCTCGTTTCAGGGAACAGCCGCTTCAGATCACGCTCGGTCTGCACCACACTCTTACCATCTGTTAAGCCCCAGCGCTGCGCAAGGCGATGAATATGCGTATCGACCGCAAACGCTGGCACGCCGAACGCCTGCGACATGACCACCGACGCGGTCTTATGCCCCACCCCCGGAAAGGTCTCCAGTATCGCCATATCAGCGGGCACCACGCCGCCATGATCTTCGACCAGCATCCGCGACAGCCCGGCGATGCCCTTCGACTTCATCGGCGACAGTCCACAGGGCCGAATGATCTCGCGAATCTCCTCAACCGGCACGTGCAGCATCGCCTCCGGCGTATCCGCGCGCGCAAACAGTGTCGGCGTGATTTGGTTGACCCGCACGTCGGTGCACTGCGCCGAGAGCAACACCGCGATCAGCAAGGTATACGGATCCTTATGATCCAACGGGATCGGCGGATTCGGATACAGCTCCTGCAAACGTTGAAGGACATATGCAGCGCGCGCTTTTTTAATCATAGGAATATTGATACATTCGCAAGCGACTGTGCACCACGAAAAAATGTATCGACGATTACTCAAGGCGCACACTGCATTTTAGGATTGGTTGTGGGCGAGTCGCCCACATCACTTGGCTAATGTGGGCGAGTCGCCCGCACCACTTGGCTAACGTGGGCGAGTCGCCCGCATCACTTGGCTAACGTGGGCGAGTCGCCCACACTCCTCAGCTGTGATTAACTCTGCCAATGGTTCGACTTCAAAATTCAGTCCATTGCCAATCGTGATCTCGCCACCGACAATGAATACTGGATCAGGTCGACCCAGAAGTCTTGCGCGCACTCTCAGTTGCGCTACCATACTTTTGAATGGCTAGGTTTTTTCGAGAGATTTCATGCATCATCGCGCTCACCCTACTGGGCGCAGCATTCTCGCTATTCAGCGGACTCGCGTCCCCGCCTTGGGCGGAGGCTGAGTTAGCCGCGGGCGAGATCCGACCGACCGATGCACGGGCACTACAGGTCATCTGGATCGATGCACGCAGTGCAGCTGATTACCGCACTGAACACATCCCTGCGGCGATTTATCTTAATCAAGAGCACTGGGAAACTGGCATCATCGAGCTCATGGACGCATGGCTCACGCAACCGCGCCCAATCGTGGTATATTGTGGCAGTGCAGGCTGCGGGACGAGCAAGCGGATTGCCGAGCGCCTACGCGAGGCCCTACCAGATGCTGAAATTTATAGCTTGAAAGGAGGATGGGACGCATGGCTGCGATAATTAACAGACAGCTCTTCGTACTACTCGCTCGCCTGGCACTCGCCGGTGTGTTCGTGACGGCAGCCCTGCCGAAAATTGAAGATCCAGCCGCATTCGCCAGCTCTGTGGACGCGTTTCGGGTGATCGACTCTGGGCTTTCAGGCTGGGTCGCGCTATGCTTACCATGGCTAGAGCTCGTGCTCGGGATCGGTATTCTACTGCCAGTGATCCGACGTGCCAGCGGCGCCCTGATTGGGCTCTTGCTGCTGCTCTTCATCACGCTGCATCTCAGCGCATGGGTCCGCGGGCTCGACATTAGCTGTGGTTGCTTCGGCGCGGAGACGGGCGAGGCGAGCGCCGATTACCGCTGGCTCATCCTGCGTAATCTACTCCTGCTAGGCGCCGTGATCTTGGTGCACCAGCAAGACCGACGGAACAATAACCTGGCGCCACGCTCATAAGGAACAGCTTCCCGCTTGCACCCGATCGGCACACAGATATTTATATTACTCATTATGTTTAAGCATCTATCCGCAGCCTGCCTGACTATTTCTCTGCTGGCACTCTTGCTGCCAGCAGTTGGCGAAGCGTCGAGGCTTGATTGGAATCAAACCGAGGCACGAATCGAGCTCAAACCGGACGAGGAACAAGCACGTGCTGAGTTCGTCGTGACTAACAAAGGCGACGAGACGGTGCGCATCGCTCGAGTCAAGACCAGCTGCGGCTGCACCAGCTCGATCCTGAATCAAAAAATCATCAAGCCCGGCGAATCTACCACGATCAGCGCCATCTTTAATAAGGGCAAACGCCAAGGGCTGAACCACAACAAGCTTGAGGTGTTCCTCGATGATCAAGCCGACGCGGTGGCGATACTGCATATGATCGTGCAAGTGCCAAAGCTGGTCGATGCACAGCCGCAAATCGTCTACTGGAACCCGTCCACCTCCAGAACCGAGCGTCACATCCGAATCAAGCTCGACAAGCGCTATGTCAACGAGATCACCAGTATCGAGTACGATCACGCCGCGCTCACGATCACAGCAGAGCCCGACCCTGATGGCCGCGTCGACCGCATCCTCCACATTCTGCCGAAATCTTTTGAGACGCAGATTCGCGAGACGGTGCGAATCCACGCGCGCGGCGCAGACGGCATAAAAGCTGAAGCCCGGCTACACATTTTCGTACAGCCTTAGGCAGAGCAGCGCCGCGGCGAGCACGAATGGCTGACCACCGGAGTGAGGGCGACTCGCCCTCGTTTGCAGCAGCAGTGGCTCAACCTGCGCGGGTCGTCCACGTTAAGCACCGAAAACTTGAACCATCACTGATTTGCAATTTGATGCTGAGCTCGAACCAACGCCCGACTGTTACAACGCCCAACCGTGATACCTTTCTCCCGCGACACCCTCGCTACTTACCAAGATCATATTGATCGATACGCTTGCGTAGCGTAGCCCGCGTCATACCAAGTATTTCAGCGGCTTTGACTTGCTTGCCCCCCACGTCTTCGAGCGTGCGCTTGATGATTTCGCGCTCGGCGTGTTCGAGTATATTAGTGCCATGCGCCTCACGCAGTTGCTTATAGACTTCGGCAAACGGCTCGCCGAAAGGCATACTCAGGGTCACATCCGCGGCGGGCGCTTCAGTATGTGGCACTTCGATCGACCCGACGGATTGGGCGCGGTCATCGATATTTGAAATAATGTCGCCAACCGACGGCGCTGACACAGGCGCATCGACACTTCCGACTGCGGAGAGGAGTTCCTGCGGTAAATCTTTGAGTAAAATCGTATCACTCTGCGCCATCACCGCACTGCGATAGATCAAATTCTCCAGCTCGCGAACGTTGCCTGGCCAAGTGTATTTTGACAACACAGCCACCGCCTCAGGCGAGATCGCCTTGGTCCCCGCCTTGCTATCAAGAGCGAGTCGCTTGAGCACAAAATCGACCAACAGCGGCACATCTTCCAGACGCTCACGCAGCGGCGGCAGTTGGATGCGCACCACATTTAAGCGGTAATAGAGATCTTCTCGGAAAGTCTTATCCTTGACCATCGCTTCGAGTGGTTTGTTGGTGGCAGCGAGCAGGCGCACATCGACCTTGACGGTCTCGCTACTGCCGACGCGCTGAATCTCGCCTTCCTGCAAGGCACGCAGAATCTTGGTCTGCGTGGCGAGCGCCATATCGCCGATCTCATCGAGAAAAATGGTCCCGCCATCGCAAAGCTCAAACTTACCAATGCGCTGTGTGGTCGCTCCAGTAAACGAGCCCTTCTCGTGGCCAAACAGTTCACTCTCGATTAAATTATCTGGAATCGCTGCGCAGTTCACTGCGATGTAAGGCTTCTGGGCGCGCAGACTGTTTTGAAATATCGCGCGGGCGATCAACTCCTTGCCAGTGCCACTCTCGCCCGTGACCATCACCGTCACTTCACTGGCGGCGACCTGGCCGATCATTTTAAACACCGCCTGCATCGCAGACGAACTGCCGATAATGCCGCCCTCGATCTCTTCCGCGCTCACCCCCTCGGACTTCTTGCCTTGGTTCGCACGGTCAAGATCGCTCGACGCCGCCAGCGCCGAATCGATCAACGACAGGATCTTCTTCGGGTCAAAGGGCTTCATGATGTAGTCGAACGCGCCGAACTTCATCGCCTCAATTGTAGTCTGAGTCGTGCCATAGGCAGTCATCAAGATAATCATCGCATTCGGGTTTGCCCCACGCAGATGTTGCAGGGCTTCAATCCCGCTCATGCCGCCCATACGATTATCTAGCAGGATTACGTCCGGCCCATGCTGCTCAGCCATCAGCAAGCCCGCCTCCCCGCTGTCCGCCTCAATGAAGTTGCAGGTACGCGTCGACAGAACACGCTTGAGAGAATAACGAAGATCATCGTCATCATCGATGACAAGAATAGTAGGTGTATTTGATATGGAAGCCATGACTACTTAAAGTGGAAGATAATCTGTTAAGCACTGTAGGTGATAGCAAGAATGATGCTCATTTGATTTTTTGGAGAAAAAAACAATCAAAGCGCCCATCCGACTCAAGGGCTGGAGCCGTCCACACAAAGTTAACGAGTTTTTAACTCAATAAAAACTCGTTACTCACGCTCGCACTTTAGCTAGAACTCCTTTTAATTCAGCGCGAGAATTAATGAAGAATCAGCGCATCACAGATAGAAAAAAAGCTCATCTAAATGGCTTTGCACTGGTGCTCGCGCTGTTGCTGATGGCCTTCGTGCTATTGCTGATACTCTCAATGACGACCCTGCTGCAAGTCGAGAGCCGCGCGGCAAGCAACAGTCTGCAAATATTACACGCACGTGAGAACGCACGTCTTGCGCTCATGCTTGCGATCGGCCAGCTGCAGAAACACGCTGGCCCCGACCAACGCGTAACCGCTCGAGCCGACATCCTCGGCGAAGGCAATTTCGATCCGTCTTGTAAGTTCTGGACGGGCGTGTGGGACAGCACCGATCCGGCTGCCACGCCAACGTGGTTAGTATCGGGAGTAAGTGTAAGCCCCCGCATTGCGCCTCCAGTCCCCATCACGATGGAAGTCGGTTTCTCTGCTTCCAGTCATCACCCGGACCAGTCGAATCACTTCCTACCGACACGCGTGGCAGCTCAAGACCTCGACCAGGGGCAGTATGCGTGGTGGATCTCTGACGAAGGCATGAAGGCTGCAACGAGCGTCCATCAAGCGCTGCATGAAGCCCTCGACGCACTGCCAGAAGGCGAGCGCTACCTCGACTACAACCTCAACTCAAATAAGGTGTTGCACGCGCGGCATGACCCTAACTTCGACTACCACTTACTGTTCGACATTAATGACCCAGGTAGCTCAACGAAGGTGCTAATGGATCACGTAATCTACCAAGATCAAGTTGCGATACTCGCCACCAATAAGTCGCAGGACGATCGGGATACCATTCAAGCAGCCTTCAGGCACGACCATACCCTCCGAAACCGTTTTGTGCTGTCTGACCCGCGCAATGGAGGTTTAAAAAAAGATCTTAGCTTTCTCAAAACACTGGACATCGCCACCACTACCCAAGCACAGCTCGACACGCTCTACAACGAACCGAACCACCTGATCACCAAAGGATCGATTCAGTTGGTGCAATTTAGGGGCAATCCTACCGCTCATCCCAGCAACGAAATTATCGGGATGCAAATCAGCGAAGATACGATAGCGAAAACTGAAGCCACAGCCAACCACTTCGACTTATTGCCAGTCATCAGCGAACTACAAATCAGCTTAGGCATTGCCGCTGAAGATGGCAACGCCGCCCACAGTTCGACGACCGACAGCTCGGTCTACCTAGTATATAAAGTGTATTTGGAACTGTGGAATCCCTACACCGTTCCGATTATGATAGGTGATAACAACCTGCCTGATTCTCTAGGATTTTCAGACATTGCCGTCGAAATAAAGAATCTACCCAACTTCAACATCACCAATAACAATTCGGCCAGTTCCGCAATTGGCTCAATCCCAAATATCCGAATCAAATGGAGTGATCACCGTCGCCCTAAAATCCTGCGGCCTGGGATGGTTTTTCGGACAAGTCTGCCTCTGGATTCGGGCAGTATTAGCAATCCTCACGGCGACAACAACAGCGGCACGATTCAACAAGTCTTGGGGGTAAGTATACTCGGCAATCGATCCGACAACTACACCGGCAGCTTCACTTTCAACAGCTCGGCCGTCGACATAACACTACAAGCCATCAATGCCAGCAATCAGGAGCGAGAGATGCTAACAATCGAGTTAAAGAATTACTCGGACTTCAGCATCGATTATGATTACAACAGCTACAACAACCGGGCCTCTTGGCTAAAACGCGTGCCCACTTCCAGCACTGGGGCATGGGGCATGAACACTCATTCTCTGGAGGTCCCTGGCTACGCATTTGCATTTCGTTATCGTATGCTAGATGAGCAAGAAGCACCAGGATCCATTGCAGACATTTCAAATTGGCTTAGTGAATACGACATACGCAGCCGCTCTATCAGCGTCGATATTAGTTCTTGGGATCTGAACGAGGCATGGACCTCAACCCCTGCCCTACCCTACGACTTCAGAGTCAATGGTGCAGATGCTGATCTCTCTACATTCGAGCCCAGCGAAAGCTTCAAAGGCGACCATTTCTTTCATTACGAAACCTCAGGCAGCTACACCGGCCGACGCGACCGAATTGCGCGCTTCATCGATCCACCGATTAGTGAAGTGACTGACCTTGGTGCGTTCAGGAGCCTCAAATATAAAGATTATACCGCTAACTCGATCGGCAGCTCATGGGGCGGCGATTTAAACGACCATTATGATCGCTATTATTTCTCTACCCTACCAGATCCTAAAATCATAGAGTGGGATGGCGTGGCTCCTCTAGCTAACGGTCGAGCTGCCCATCACGTCGAAATCCCCCAACTAATCGATCCAAATGCCGCCGAGCACTTATTCATCGAAAACGGCTTCAATCTAAATTCGACCTCCAAGCAGAGCTGGAAGAGTTTGCTATCGAGCAAAAGCTTCCCTGAAAATACATACGGATTTCGCTACGAGCAGGCTGACGATTCCAACCCACCGGAATGGGATACACATGCAGCCGCGATTGAACGAATTACCGTCACTCAGCCACAGGCGATGGTGCATAATTTAAGCGAGAGAGCGAGCGACTCACGCTTCAATTTCGTCTCGCGAACAGGCAGCACTGACTACCTCAATGCCTTCAGTATCGACAACCTCAATTGGCTCAATTCGCTGCAATACCCAACTTTCTATCAGTCGATCCGAGAACTCACGGAGGCGGATGTGGCAGCCCTAAGCACTGCCATTGTGCAACAATTACAACAGTATCACAAAGCGAACGGCCACCCACCTCTCAGCATGGCCGCCTGGCTCAACTCCGGCCTACTGCAAGATGCGATCAACGCGGTACCAAGCCTAAACAACCGAAAGAATGGCACGGACTTAATTCCTGCGCACACACCCGCACACATCTCACAAGCCACGCTACTGAATGCACTAGGCCCCTTTTCCTTTGTTCGCTCAGACACATTCCGCATTCGCGCCTACGGCGCTGCGCAGAACGAAAGTAATGACGAACTCCAATCTGAAGCTTACCTCGAAGCAGTGCTACAGCGCTTACCCGACGAACAAAGCAATCGCCGATTCGGACGATCATTTAAAATTCTCCACATTCAATGGATTGCTCCAATCAATTAGTCGCCACCACTACGCTAGCAATGAAACTCAACACTTATATTTGGCTGATCTTAGTTGCAGTGGCTACAGCAGTGGCAGCGGAGCCAGTCTCTTACTCGGTTACTTTCTCGACCTATGCGCTACGAGCACTGAAGACTGAAAATCTCTATTACGCAGATGCCCCCGACAGTTTAACTAAACTTGAATTCAGAAAAAAGAGCCGATCAGACTATTATCAAGCAACAATTCAAAGTGCGGACGGCACACTCCGAATTTACCGTCGAAACACGACATCCGCAAAAAAAACGCCGCCCACATTAGTCGGTCGAATTCGAATCGAACCAAGCAACGTCCCTCTACTCCTACTCATCACAGCAGATAACGATCGCACCAATGATACGATCAACGCCTATGCGATCGACGATTCACAACACAACTTCCCCCAAGGTAGTATTCGGCTAGTTAATATTACCGGGATTGATGTCTTTGGAAAGATCGGCACAGCAGCGATGGCCTTAAAACACGGAGGCATTAGCCAAGCATACAATGATGGCAGCCGGCAGCCGCTCGACATTTCTGTCGCTGCAAAAGGCAACAATCGCTACCATCTACTCTACAAGAACAATATTCAGGTCACTTCCGGTAGTCGCAGCCTGCTAATCCTAACACCTCCGGCTCGAGAAGGCTCCATACGCATCGGCGGGCATCTATTACTGGAATCCCCAAACGAGATTCAGGAGTCAACTCATCATCTATAACGCAGCGTATTTCGCCCAGAGATAGGTGAACGACCAGGCGAAATCGCGAGGGCGCTGTTCGATCCATGCATTCAACTCATCGAGGTCGATCCATTTACCATCGCTCACTTCTTCGGGATCGAGAATGAACGGGCCCTCTGCCCTGCAACGGTAGACCCAAACGAACTCCTGCCCAGTTTGCTTACAAGGGGACACCTTAAAAATGCGCTCAAGGCCGCTAGGCTCGGTCAAGCCGATCTCTTCAGCCAGTTCACGGGGCGCGGCGGCATCGTAATCCTCGCCACTATCGACGTGCCCAGAACAAGAACTGACCCATTTACCAGGCGCCGAATCTTTGTTCAGCGAACGGAGCTGTAGATACAATTGCCCCGCAGCATTAAAGACGAAAACATGCACCGCACGGTGCATTAGCTGTTCGCGATGAACAACGGCACGCTCCGCGACGCGAAGGACAGTATCCTCGGCATTAACGACATCGAATAATTCGGATTTTTGCACGGTAGTTCTGTAGGGAAAGATGGCCGTATGGCGATGAACCATGATGAGCACAGCTAGCGACTAAAGTTCCATCTGTGAAGTATAAAACAGGAAACCATCAACTAAAGTCCGACTGCTCTGCCGAATGGCGGCATGCACGCTCGCGCCTAGCGAATCAAGCCCTTGAAGTCTTCAAAGTGACCAGTAAAGCCACCCGGGACACCTTTGTTGATCACAGCAACCGCATCATGTGAATGCAACGATTCGAGATGCGCACAAGCGACTTGAAAATCAACAATCCGCGGCTCTGCATCGAGTTGCTCGTAAAGGAGGCGTGCGGCATCTTCGACAAATTTGGTAAAAGCACCATTCATCTCGGCAAATGCTTGTTCGTCCTCGCGCTTGACCATGACTTGCGTCTCGGTCTTGAGAGCTTCGAGGCAAATTTGCTGAATGTCTTCGATCGTGACGTGTGCGTCTTCGGCCACTTCGACGCTGACGCGGGCGGTGCTACGCTGCGAGTGCGGGATTCCATATATATTACGACTCTCACGCGCATGCTCGGAAAGCTCGGATGAGCACGGGCAGGCAGATGAATAAACAAAATCAAAGTGAATGTACTTACAAAAACGGTTAAGCTCGTCGATTTTACCCTCGAATGCGCATTTGTAATACTGCCAGCCTTCGAGGCCACTACGGAGGCTAGGCTTGAGGATTGGGTATTCGAAATCGAGCTTCAGCTGCGCGCGGTGCGCAATGACCTCAGTCTTGTACTGCAGCAAGATCTCGTGCAAGAGGTCGGGCGTAAAAATGCGTTCCTGAAATGTGTAAAACACACGCATGATGCGCGACATGTTGATCCCCTTCTGGTTAGCCTGCAAAGAGACAGTACCGGTGATCGAGGTTTCGAGTGTCTGCGTGTCAGAAGTGGGCGTGATGTAGCGCAGCGGCAGCCTAAAATTTGAAATGCCGACCTTCAGGATGGGCACATTAGCACCGAATATCTGCTGCGCGTCCGCGTTCTGCATATCAGGCAGGCCGGCGCGATATTCATCGGTGAGGACGAAATTCTGGTCATAGGATTTCACTGGCTTCGCGGCGGCGGCAGTCAGTTGGTCCTGTACTGGAATGCTTTTTTTATTTTTCATGCTTCGATGGATCGCCCACAGGTTGTAACCGACACTCTCATAACAAGCTGTCTGAGAATGACTAGGGGCGCAAGCCCACGTCTATCTTTGTAGGAGCGACGTAGGTAAAGCAGTATTGTCCGACTTGGCAAGTTCGGAAAAAGACTTTGCCGAACTTGCCAAGCGTGCTAAGTCTGTGCCCACATGTCGTCCGATTTTAAGATTTTAGGTTCCAGCAGTAATGGTAATTGTGCTCTGCTGCGCACCGGCAATAGCAAAATCCTGGTTGATGCCGGCTTTTCCGGCAAGCGCATCGGGCTGATGCTCGAAACCGTCGGTGAATCGATCAATACCATCGACGCGGTGTTTCTGACTCACGAGCACTGCGACCACGCTCAAGGTATCCGCGGCCTCGCCAAACGCGCCGACCTGCCAGTGTTTGCCAATCGCGATACCGCCGACGCGGTGCAGAGCAAACTGGTCAAAAAAGTCAACTGGCAGGTCTTTCAGACCGGCACTGGCTTTAAATTTCGAGACATTGAAGTGCGCTCCTTCTCAGTGCCGCATGATGCCTACGATCCTGTCGGCTTCACATTCCACTGGGGCGAGGTGGATGACCTGATCTCGCCACGCCAAAGCCTCGCATGGGTCACCGACCTGGGATATGTCCCCGAGCACATTAAAGAACACATCAAATCAGTACAAATCCTAGTTCTCGAAGCCAATTACGACGATAAGTTACTAGAGAGTGACGAGCGGCGCCCTTGGTCACTCAAACAGCGTATTAGAGGTCGCCACGGCCACCTCTCCAACGACGCTTGCTACGAGGCCCTCAGCGCACTAAACGGCAGCTCCGAAGTGCGGGAAGTCTACCTCGCCCACCTCAGTAAGGACTGCAATACAGTCGAACTAGTACAAAATAAGTTTGCGGACCTCTCCGGTAACGCTAGCACCTTTACCATTAAGGTGATCGACCCTAAAATCGACGCTGCCCCAACCTCCAAATTCTAAAGAAATTAATAGATTCCTAAATCGCATGAAAAATCCTTATCGCAAAACCAAAATCATTTTCACTGTAGGTCCAGCCACGCAAAGCGAAGAAATGCTGGAAAAGCTGATCCACGCAGGTGTCGACATCTGCCGCATCAACATGGCACATGCCGACCATGCTTGGACTCGTGAAATCATCCAGCGCGTGCGCAAGGTCTGCAACAGTGTCGGCCGTCAGATCGCGATCATGATGGACGTCAAGGGACCAGAAATCCGCACCGGCGATGTACCCGAGACTTTCGAGCTGGAAAAAGGCGAAACCATCGATTTCACCTACGGCGAAGGCCTTGGCGGTTTGGGCGAAGACGGCATTCGCCGTGTTGACGTCAACTACCCCGAATTTGCCAACGACATGAAGGTCGGCAACACGGTGCTAGTCGACAGTGGCCTCATCCGTCTGCGGGTAGTTGAAATCGAAGGCCAGCGCGTGCGCTGTGAGGTCCTGATCCCCGGGCCAATGGGCAATCGTCGGCACATTAATTTACCCGGCGTTCGCGTCAACCTCCCTGCAATGACCAAGAAGGATCGAGGCGATGTTGATGTCGGCATCGAAGAAGGCATCGAATTTTTCGCGCTGTCGTTCGTCCGCGAACCAGGCGACCTCGATATCTTCCATCGCTACCTCTCTGATAAGGGCTCGCCGGCTCAAGTCATTGCGAAAATCGAAGACCAACAGGCGATTCGAAACCTCGAAGGCATCATCAAAGCCTCCGATGGCTTAATGGTCGCCCGCGGCGATCTTGGCGTCGAATGCCCATTCGAAGATTTGCCTTTGATCCAGTCACGCGCCATCAACGCCTGCATCCAAAATACAACACCTGTGATTGTCGCGACCCACATGCTCGAATCGATGATCGACTCACCGATCCCGACGCGTGCGGAAGTGACAGACATTGCTAATGCCATTCGCGAAGAAGCCGATTGCGTGATGCTCTCTGGCGAGACCACCGTCGGCAAATATCCAGTGGAGTGC
>Ga0114998_10003353_pt1 | contig 11901 bp, 7 predicted proteins | sample ArcticOcean_MG_C_5_FD_87044 | JGI IMG/M metagenome (GOLD analysis project Ga0114998, IMG submission 87044) | Marine microbial communities from western Arctic Ocean - ArcticOcean_MG_CB4_138 | ecosystem: Environmental > Aquatic > Marine > Oceanic | place: Arctic Ocean: Canada Basin | collected...
TTCCTCTATCCAGGGAAGAAGGAGCAACCGAAAGAGGAGAAGCTCGACGCGAACGAGTTAACGCAGTATTTACGAGATGACTACGAAGTAGACATAGTAGTATTAGCCGGGTACTTACGATTGATCCCGAAAGAGCTCTGCAGAGCGTACGAGAATAAAATGGTGAACATTCATCCTTCGTTATTGCCTTCGTTCGGGGGGAAAGGTATGCACGGCTCGCGCGTGCACGAAGAAGTCCTGAAATCTGGAGCGCGCGTGACAGGTCCTACGGTACATTTCGTGAACGAAGAGTTCGATAAAGGGAAGATCATCGCGCAACGCGCGATTCGGATTAACCCGTCGTGGTCAGTCGACGACTTGCAAAGAGAGGTTTTGAAAGAAGAACATTTAGTGTTCCCCGAAGTCATCAAGGCGCTCTGCGAAGAGCGCATCGAGTTCAGAGAACGCGACGGCGTCGGTCTCATTCAATTAAGCGACGGCTCTTTTATGTAATATTTCATGCTTTGTACCAGTAAATAACGCGCAGTCATCGCTCCTTACCTTGTAGGAATAGTTTTGGTTTGAATTTCTCTCAGTTTTGCCTTTTTTGCAAAAAATCGTGTCGTTTGAATTCCTCAGAATTCGTGTGCGATTATTTATTTACGACGACGACGCCCTTTTATTTATTACGACAAATAAGTTTGCACGACGAGAACGCGCAAGCCCAGTCTCGATCATCGTCATCGACAGAGAGAGACGTCTCTGGAAATCTACTTCTTAACACGACGGCGAAGAAGGAGAAGAAGAAGGGAAAGAGCGAATTTCGACGAGAATTCAATTTTGAAGAATTTGAATCGGACGAAGAGAAAGTACTACTGCGCTTCACTTTGTGACGAGATTATTTTAGAACGACGATAATCGGGTGATACAGAGACATACGTACACACTCGCTCTCGCTCTCGTTAATACGTATATATAAGCAGAAGAGGAATGTTTTATTCACAGTTTATTTTAGCGAAACGAGGCCCGTTAGGGACGATTTGGATCGCAGCGCATCTCGATAAGAAATTACGAAAAAACGACATCGAGGCGCAAGATATCGTACAAGCAGTACAGGCGATTATAAAACCTGAAGCACCTTTAGCCTTGAGATTATCAGGGCAGTTAATGCTCGGTGTAGTGAGGGTGTATGATAGGAAGATTGGGTATTTGTTTCACGACTGTTCGGAGGCGTTGATAAAGGCGAAGCAAGCGTTTAGGCAAGAAAGAGCGGTTGATTTGGACCCAGAGGCTGCAATTGCGGATGAACGTATGATTACGTTGCCAGAGAATTATGATGATCTTGAGATGTATTATGATCCCAATGCGAAGTATGGGATCATGTTAGGCGAAGGCGAAGAAGCCGAAGGAAGGTTGGCGTTGAGAGTCGATAGGAGGGAAATCACTTTGATGGATGAGTTCGAAGTCGATGAATTCGAAGGCGAGTTTCGGCAAGCCGCTGAAGAGAGAGAGTTGGCAGTCGTGGATGATGATTTGTTCAACGAAGACGGCGATGCTGTGAGGACGAATCCGAACGAAAAAGTTGATTTGATTTTGGGCAATTATAACGAAGATGATGATTTTGGCGGCGTTCCAATGGATGCTGGTGGAAACGATGACGATGATGATAGAATGCATAATGAATTGCAACCGTTACCGGTAGATGATGATATGCAAAAAGAACTTGAAGGTGCTATTTTAGGCGACGTCAACGTCAACGCGCAAAATGGAGGAGAACAAGAACAAGAAAAACGAGTCGTTCTGTTTGGCGGTATGAACAAATATCAAACGCCTGGATCTGAAAACGAACAACCACAACAAAAAGAGTTCATTTTCGGCAAAACGGCACAAAAATCACGAAATGGACCGAACGCAAAAAGAAGAAGAGTTGACAGAGTTATCGTGTTTGATAGAATGACTTCGTTAACAAACGACCAAATTCGTTATCAGTTACAGGACGTGAGCGATATCATCATTGAACGCGGTGCAAAGCGCGGGCCGCCTGTTCAAATTCCTCGAGCTTGCGCGGCTGAAGAACGATGCCTCCCAGGCGAAGTGCATCCTAAATTAGCGGCCATTTATGCCAGAAATGCACAATCTTGTTGGATTAACTTTGAGAGCCAGCCGACGACGCCAAACGCAAAAGATGTGAAGAAGGCTTTGTTTGGACAAGATAATGGTGGCGTAGAAAACGAAGATGATGATTTTGGTGGCTACGATGGTGGCGGTGGCGCTTATGATGATGATAATAATAATAATAACAATATGGATACGCCGAGAAAAGGTTTCAGTTTAGATGGGGACGAAAACTACGACAAAGCAGATGATGTTGGAGGCGATCGAGCAATGGATTGGTCTTTAGGCTCTCGAAAGATGCTTAATCATTTAAGCACGCAATTTGAAAACGCTGTTTCGAACGAACTCAGCTTGGAAGATCAAGTCAAAGGAAAATCTAGAGCGGATGCCGCTAAAATGTTCTATCAAGTTTTAGTTTTGAGAACGCACGGATATTTGGACGTTGAGCAAAATGAACCTTATGACGATGTCAAGATGAAGCCAGGGATCTTGCTCGAAGAACGAATGAAAACGGGGGCGCATAAGAACAACGATGAATAATAATAGGAATAATAATTATGTAAGTTTAGATTTAAAAATTATATTTAGTATAAAAAGTTCTTTACACATTTTTTGCGAGCTGAATGCGCTTTTGTTGTTGTTGTTGTTGTTGTTGTTTTAAGTTGTATATTATTATAAGTAGATAATGAATGTGTATGTATTGGCTCGGTACATATTATGTTTTACCGCAGCCTCGAAACGCAAGTTTTTTATATTACGCAGTCACTGCAGCGATACCAGTCGCGAGTTTTTCTGGCTCAATAACTTCAGCCTTCTTAGCGGATTCTTCCGTTCCAAATGCGAGTTCTTCCAATAATGCTTCCCACTTCTTTGCCGGTTCTTTCCAAGTCAAATCTTGCGCAATGCACGTCTTTACCATTTTCGTGTAAGCTGGGGTGCCAAAGTCTGCAGCCGCCGCGACGCACGTTTCAACCATTGCTTCAACATCTTCCGGTAATAAGTTGTCGGCATCCATGGCCCCCATGTGATACCCAGTGACGCCTTCCTTAACAGTGTCGACCAAACCACCAGTCGTGGAGACGATTGGAACCGTACCGTAAGACATCGCGTGAAGTTGGATCAAACCGCACGGTTCGAATCTAGACGGGACCATCAAAAAGTCTGCACCGGCGTTAATGAAGTGCGCAGTCGGTGCTGAAAATTTGCAGACGCCGGCAAAGTTCGTAGCCGGTAAAGTTTCGCCCAACTTCTCAAGAGTCGCTTCCATGGTTTTCTTACCAGTTCCTAATACGACGATTTGTGCGTTCGGGACTTGTTCGATAAGTTTCGGGATCGCCTCAAACATGATATCGCAACCCTTTTGCTCTTCGAGTCTTCCGATGTATCCAAATAATGGAGCACTTGGATCGATCGGTAAACCGACTTCGGCTTGTAAAGCTTGCTTGGCGGACGCTTTGCCTTCGATAACGGTCGTCTTATCGTACGGAAAATCCAAGAATTTATCTTTCGCTGGATTCCACTCAGTTGGGTCCATGCCGTTAACGATGCCTTCGATACCGATCGCTTTTAAGACCTTATCGAGCTCGACTCCTTTCGCCGGTCCAGAGATTAACTCTTTCGCGTAGTTCACGGAGACTGTGACGGCCTTATCTGCGTTTTTGAAACCAGCTTGTAACCAGTTCACTTTGCGGTAGATCTTACCACTCGGTGCCTCTTCTACGGTCCCAGCTTTCATCAAGTTCAACTCGTCGTAGAGCTTCGGGTTACCGTCTTCGAAGAAGAAGTCATCTGCTGCGGAGGCTGGGATACCCAATTCTTCCAACGGAGTCGGCCAGAATCTTCCTTGGAAGGCGATGTTATGCACGCACATCACAGATTTCGCGTTAAGAAATTTTCCTTTCGGTTGAAACTCTTTCCTCAATAACACTGGTACTAAAGCGGAGTGCCAATCGTTACAAACGAAGATGATATCTTCGCCGTATTCCAAAGAAGATAACATCGTCGGCGCATCGAGAACAGCTTTCGCGAATAAAGCAAATCTTTTCGCGTTATCCGTATAATCAGCACCAGACGCCTTACCGTATAACTTATCTCCAGTCTTCCCCCAGACCTTAGCCAAGAATAACGGATGATCGACAAAAACGCGATCGACGCCTTTCTTCTTTTCGTGGAAAAAACCAACGGTCTCGCCTAAAGCTTTCGTGGAAACCGAAGTATCCCACGCACCTTCGTATTGATCATACCTCGGAGAAATTGACATGACCTTATGCCCTCTTCGAGCGAGTTCGATCGGTAACGATCCGACGACGTCGCCTAAACCGCCAGTCTTCGAGTACGGCGCGCATTCCGTCGACACGAACACGATCTTCATCGGTCTCTCCGCGACATCCGGAACGACGATCGGTTCCACGACTTTCTTCGCGGACGTAGATGAAACCCGAACGTGTCTGTTTTTGCCATGCTCGACCGCTCCTCTTTCGCTTCTGCTTTTTTGTTCGTTTCAGTATCGAGAGAGAGAGTGTGTGTGTGTGAGAGTCATCAGCAGAGAGAGATATTTTAAAGATATTGAAAGACAGGGAGGAATTTGAGAGAGATCTCCCTCGAGCACGTTGAAGCAGTTGTGGCTGATATTCCTTCGATTTGTTTGTGCTAAAAATTGAACGAATCCGCTGCTAAGAAAACAGGGCACAAACGCGCCTTCGAAACAAAGGCTGTACGAAATACGGAAGAGATCTTTGCTCCTTTTCGTCTCTCTTCTCTTCTCTCTCTTTGGTTTCAAATCCAGCGTTACGCGCGCGCGTTGATTACTATTTCACACATCCTCGACGTCGCCTCAAAAGAAATATCCGATACAGATCTCTCTCTGTCTGTAATTGAAACAGATTCGTTCAAAAATAAAGAGAAGGACTCGCGCTCGCGCGCGCTCTGTCGCGCGCATTTAAAAGAAACGTCGATGCGAAACATGCGTACCTGGCGCGAGCGGTGGCGATGCTGAGAACTGATTGTTTAGCGAACATTATAGTGCGTGTTTTGCGCGTCGCGTTTGTGTGTGTGTTGTGTGTGCAGGAAAGGAAACTTCCCCAATTAGCAATTTTAATAATTTGGGGGGAATTCTTGACCACAAAAAAACACGGTTAGGGTTGCAAACCCTAAACCCTGAAATTTCGCTAGCGCGTCGCCAATGACTTTACCTCTATTTTCTTCTCCGAACGCTTACAGTGAAACTCGATATTTAATAAGGACGTCGGAGTTTTATGCAATAGCAACGAAAGTAAAAAAGAATGTCGACGACGGCGCTCGCGTGTTTAGCTCCTGCTGCCGCCGCCGCTGCCGCTACTACTACTGCGTCATCATCATCGGCGCAAGCGCAACAAACGAAAAAAAGTTTGAGTGCTACGAGTAGTAATACTAAAAACATTCGAACGAATACGAAAACGATCGTATTAATAAGACATGGAAAGACCGAGATGAATGAATACTTAGCCACGAATCATTGGGCCGATGAGAACTTCGTCGACCCTTTATTGTTCGATACGAAGTTATCAAAGGCTGGTATAGCGCAAGCGCGGTTGGCGCAAGTCTTCGTCGAGAAGATCGAGGAAAAACCGGACGTCATAGTCGCATCGCCTTTGACGAGGGCGATTACGACGGCGAAATATGTATACGAACACGATACGGAGACGAAGAGAGTGGTTTGCGCTTTAGCGCGCGAAAGAGTGTTTCACGCCTCTGACCATGGAATAGTGAAGAAAGAGTTAGCGATTGAACATCCAGAGTTTTCATTCGATGATATAGAAAATGAGGACGAACCGTGGTGGTTTGTTGGGGATCCAGTGAATGACGCGAAACAGTTCGGCTCAGTCGTGCTCGAACCAGTCGACGTCTTTGAAGATAGAATGGATATGTTGATCGATTGGTTAAACGAAAGGCCCGAGGAAACGATCGCTTTAGTAGCGCACTGGGGCGTCTGTTTTTCTTTAACTGGCGAACAATTCGAGAACTGTGAAGCGAGAGTGTACAAACCTGGAACTTTACGACCTCGCAAAGGGGATTTCGCACGCGTCGAAGTCGCTTTATCGGACTCTTTTTCTGGGAAACTCGTTCGCAACATCGTGTTCGCCTTGAATAAAATCTCCGATTCAGTTCCAATTAGTATAGGCATAGCAATCGCGTGTTCGTTAACAATAGCGACAGTAGCAGCGAACACGACGAACGGTGGGTTTAAATAATTTATGTACTATTTAATTAATATAACAAAAGTTCAAACAAATTAATATTAATCTATAAATTATTTCGTAACTTTATAGCCCTTGATCGTTTTCAACAAATTCTTTGCGTTTTCGTCGTTCTCGAAATGATCTCTCACTGGCTGTAAAATCGCATTTAAATGTTTCGATAAACTCGGTTTTAAATCGCCAGGGTGGATTTTTTCCTCCACGTAATCTTTCTCGAACGATTCGTATGCGCTATAGATTTGTAAACAATAGCCGTCTACTGATTCGGCGGATGAATCATCTTTTCGAAATAATTTGAATTCCTCGCACCAAGGAAAAATGACGTACTTAATATATTCCAAGCACGGGTTCTTCTCGACAATTCCTGGTGGGCAAAACGCTTTCTTAATCTTCGCTTCGACGTCTTTCTCTGAATCTTCCATGAAAATAGCCGAATTCGGGTCAGACTTTGACATCTTCTCTTGACCTTCTTTTAAGCCGGCTAACATTTTATGGGACAAAATAATCGGTTTATTCTTTCTTTTGATATCATCGCAATACTCTCGCGCCAACATATTAACCTTTCTTTGATCCATGCCAAGTTGGCAAATGTCCGCCTTCAAAAAGAAAATATCCGCGCATTGCATAACCGGGTAAAATATCTGACTCGCCGCTAACTCATCGCTCTCGCTCCTGCCCATGATCTGCGAACACCTTATGATCCTCCCTAACGAGTTCTTCCTCGCAATATCCAACACTAAAGGCCAATACTCACTCGCCCTCGAGTTAATCTCCTCCGACGACCATATAAACTCCACCTTTGTCAAATCCATCCCAACCGCCTTCCATACTTCGACCATGTACATCCCAACCTTCTGAATCTTCTTTATATCTCCGCCCATCTTATTATTCATTTGCGCGAACCAATCCGCTATCCAAAACTTAAACGTCACCCCTGACTTCGTTAACTTATTCACGTTCAAACATTTCATCACGCCTTGCGCGATGTGCATTCTCCCAGACGGTTCGAACCCATCGTACGCTATTGGATTCGGTTTCTTCTCTAATAATCGTCTGAGCTCATCCGGTTGTATGCACTCTTCGCCTATCGATAGACACAGGTTCACTCTTTCATCCAGTGTTAACGGTCCACGGTATAGCCCATCGTTAGTACTATCATCATCGCGATTACTCTCGTCCCTCGAAGTCGTTGCGTTCCCTTTTTTAGGTCCTTCGTTCTCATCCATTATTTCGCATTCGTTCATTCGTTCGATAACTCGCGCTTCTTCTTCTTCTTCTTCTTCTCCTGCGTTCATTTATTACACACACACAGAGACACGGAGACACAGAAAGAGAGAGAAGACAGACGGACGCACTCGCGCTATTAAAATTTGATCGAGACGATCACTTATAAAGAAGAAAAGAAGAAACAAATTGCACATAATTTCAATTCTTTGTACTGAAACCCTAAACGTTAGAATTTTTTAATTTAAAACCCTAAACTGAATAATAAGCTCTCTCGTTATTTACACGGAAGTACACAGTGAAAGCGAAGGAGTTACGTTGATTAGAATACTTTAAAACGAGAGAGAGCTTTTGGAGGATAGTATTCATGAGCGATTTCTGTGGATAGTAATACATTTAGTAACTGCTTTTGATACATTTGCGTACTACAATTAGATTTTGTCTATGCTATACAAATCTTCATAGGTTTTCGGCCAGACCTATCGAGTGATATCTAATAGGTTAGATATTCAGTGTTACTGATGTAATAAGCACGGCATCACAGCTGGAGTACTATTACTATCTAGTATATGTATATATATTAACATGAAGACGATGATCATGGTGATGATGATGATGATGACGATTGGAACACGAACAAGAGCGAGAGAGCTTCCACGACAACAACCGCTGGTAATGAATGAACAATGTTCGAACACGAAACAAGGGAGACATCACATCACGGATAACAAAGGGAAAATATGCAATTGGTTCGATTTAGATCATAAAACTGGTTGTTGTCCACGACAGAACTCGATCGACGATGAATACGGTCAATGTAAGCAATGCGACGTCGACGCGAGTAGGAGTTCCGAGACCGATAGGTGTTGCTACGATTACGAGAGCTGCGTGGCGTGTTGTCAAGACCCGAAAGTAAGCGATGCCTTGGAAGATATGCGAAGAGAGCCTAAAGGGCGAGCGCAGCAAAGTACTGGGTTTTTCGCGGACGTGTTCGAACATTGTAAGAGTAAGTGTCGAACGCAACCGACCGTGACCGTGCACGAGTCGACGTACGGATACGAGAAGAGGTTTTGTTTCGGGAAGTTTCCGAGAGATAAGAGCCCGACGCCCCCGAAAGGGTTTAAACCTGCGTAGTAGTAGATTAGTGCTGTACACGTAGCGTAGGATGTGTTGACTATAGTATATTTAGCAAACTTTTCATGCGCTACCACGGTTGAGCATAGGTCGTTTTTAGAAGAGAGCTCATCGAATGTTTGCTTCAGAACTTTTCAATATCGCTCTCGCTTTATGTAGTTTAATAATAATAATAATTATAATAATAATAATAATGAAAAAAATCACAAACAACGCACGCCGCCATTTCTGTAAAGACCTTACTCGCTCGAGGGAGATATGCGTCGCCATCGGATCAAACCTAGGGAACACGTTCGAGAACTTCCATTCCGCCTTACTGCTATTGAACGAACACGGTTTCGAGACAAAGAGACTCGGGTCGTTATACGAAACGAGACCGGACGGTTCTGCGGCAAGATCAATCGATGAACGAAAGTTCTTAAACTCTGCGATGATCCTATCGCACGCAGAAGCGAGGTCGGCGCAAGAGTGTTTGAAGGAACTGAAAGAAATCGAGAGAAAACTTGGGAGAGACGTGAACGATAAATCGAAAGGGCCGCGAGTGATCGATTTGGATATTTTGTTCAGTGAGAAGGAACCAATAGTAGACGTGAGAGGAAGTAGTTTTAGGTATGGTAGTAGTGAGCACGATCGTGAAGGCGGGGTGTATAAATGGGAGGTTCAGGTACCGCATCCGCGTGTGAAAGAGCGCGCGTTTGCGTTAGCGCCCGTAGCGGATTTATGCGAGAAGACAAGTTTTAGTAAGACAGATGTATCAATATCGATGGAGAATCAAATGATTGCGGCAAAGAAAGCTTGGGAAGTTATGAGAGTTAACGTCGATGAAGATGTGATTAGAAGAGTTGCGCCTTTTAAGAGAGATTCTGAGTTAGAGCCTTACGAGAAATATTCGAAAATCATGGGAGTTTTGAACATAACGCCCGATTCGTTTTCGGATGGAGGTTTATATAACGCGAATGTTGAGACAGCGGTACGACGCGCTGAACAACTCGCGAACGAAGGGGCAAGAATTATAGATGTTGGCGGGCAATCTACGCGACCGGGTGCTTCGAGAGTATCCGCGAGCGATGAAATTTCCAGAGTCGCGCCAGTTCTGAGAGCTATTTGTAAAAGGTTTAAAAACGATCCGAGGAATATCGCCGTCTCTATTGACACATTTTACGGAGAAGTTGTAAAAATGGCAGATCAACTCGGGATTGATATCATTAACGACGTTTCTGGAGGTGATTGGGATGATCAAATGCTCTCAGCGGTTGCGAATACAAAGTCACCACTAGCGTATATTCTGTCGCATCAAAGAGGCAATCCAGAAATTATGAGTGCGAATGCTTTGTATGACATCGGCAAAGTCGCAAAAACGGTTGGGGATGAAATTTCAGCACAATATTTTGATAAGCTTTTGCCTTTAGGAATAACGAGTTGGAGATGTTGGATAGATCCTGGATTTGGATTCGCTAAAACTTCCGAGCAATGCGTTGAACTATTATCGGATCTAAAAAATATCCGAAAATCGCTCGCTATAAATGAAAGCGCTGGATTAGCACATGTACCAATGCTTGTTGGTATGTCAAGAAAACGATTTATAGGAAATATGATGCAGAATAATAATAATAGTAATAATAATAATGGTAATAGTGATAATAATGCAGAGATTATTGCGAAAGATGAACGCGATGTGGCCTCGGCGGCGGCGGCGGTGATCGCTCTAACAAACGGGGCAAATTTTGTGCGTGCGCATGACGTTATTTTACACTTTAAAATGTGCAAAGTTGCAGATTCATTATTATAGTGAAAGAAAAAGTGTACGCTGTAGTTATTAGATAGTAATAGTAGTGAATATTAAATCTTATTATATAACATGTTGAATAATACAGAATGTCCTACATAATAAAGCATTGATGTATACAAGCCGAAAAGAGCGCTTTCGTGCTTTTTTTTTGATAGTGGATTATTTATTGTTGTACATCGAGAGCCTCGCGAACGATTTTTTCGTAGTCCTGACGAATCTTCTGCATGAACTCTGCATCGTGCTCTTTCGTCGCGTCTCCATTACCTCTTATTGCGAAATAAACGTCCCAAGCTCTTGATAGTGCCATCGTGGCATCTTCGGGATACTCCGAACGATAACATGCAACGGCATAAATCAAAGCTGCGTACATGACGTTTTCATGCGCGCCTTGCTGCGCGTATAGTCGTTCTAACGACGCCGAGAGTTCATTCAAAGATTGCTTGACAGGATCACATCCTTCCGCGAATTCATTAAAGACGCGTCGGATGGCGTTTTGCGTCAAAGTTTTTTCGCGTTCTTCGTCGAAAGCCGACATCTTGAACGCAAAAGCCGGGACATTTGTTGGCTCTTTGATATCAACCATCTCTTTGAAAAGAGAAGCGGAGTAAAATTTATTCTCCTTCGATTTCCAATTTTGCATACCCGCGCGCGTGACTCTGGCAATAACTCGTTCATTTTCGACATCTTGGAGCGAAATTCCGTCAACATTTTGCGCGTCGACTTGTACAATTTCATAGTTGTTGTTTTGCGCGACTGGTTTCTTTTTTTGAACCTTGATATTACCGTTGTTTAGATACGAACCTCCTCGTGGAAGCGAATGCTGCTGCTGCTGTGCGTCTATCTTCTTTGGTCGACCGCGGCCTAGTCTTCTCGGATTGCCACCTCTCCCAGAAACGGGCGGTAGTTTCATCATGGCCATAGCCATCGCAGCAGGTTTGAGCTTTGGATTCAACGATTCCGCTTCAAGCTCTTTTAATAGCGCGAGATATTCGAGATCGACAACTGGCTTACCATACGGATTTTCTCTTTCCTTTTTTTCCTTTTTTTGCTGCTTTCGATTCAGATCTTTTTCTTCCGCCTTTTGCTTTCGTTCTTGCACCTTTCGCTTTTGTTCGGCAACATCGCGAAGACTTAAGAGTCTTTCGGCTTCTTTTGCTCTTCTTTGCGCGACTCTGAGTTCCTTATCCTTTTGTTGCGTGACGAGCTCTGCAAGATGTAACTTATAATCTGCATCCGAAACATCTGCCCGGTTTAGGTTAGACACTACCGAAGGAGGACGAAGAGGCGGCGGCGAAGGAGATTTCTCGACGGCCAAAGTCCCTAAAGGCGCAGTTTTTGGAAACCCGTATAGAATTTCTTCGTACGTTTTCCCTTCTTTCTGTAAAGCGTAAACGTCGAAATTAGAAGAATCGTTCAAGCCAGCAA
>Ga0114998_10003359_pt1 | contig 11890 bp, 5 predicted proteins | sample ArcticOcean_MG_C_5_FD_87044 | JGI IMG/M metagenome (GOLD analysis project Ga0114998, IMG submission 87044) | Marine microbial communities from western Arctic Ocean - ArcticOcean_MG_CB4_138 | ecosystem: Environmental > Aquatic > Marine > Oceanic | place: Arctic Ocean: Canada Basin | collected...
AGAAGAAGATGATGATTGCGATGAGCAACGACAAAGGAAAGAGAAGAGAGCGCGTGATGGAGCGGTTCCAACGAAAGAAGAGATGAGGGAACTTTTTGAATCGATCGCAGAGACGACGCGAGTTCGTGGATCGGACGAGGAGAAGATCATCACGTTTGCAAGTTTAAGGGCTATCGTGAACGATTTTGGATTTTTTGCGTGGTCCGACGACGAAGTGTCGATGATGATCGACGCGTTTGAGCTAAAAAAGGGAGAGGAACTGTTAGTTTGCGCCGCGGCGAGCGTCGACGACGAAGAAAAAAAAACGAAGGAGGGAAAGAAAACGGGGAATTCGAAGAGTGACGATCGCGTCGTCGTCGTCGTCGGTTGCAACGAAAAAGGGTTTTCGGAGATCGTGCGTAGGTCCGGTTTTCGCGTGAAGAGGTGAAAGAACTTTACTAAATTCAATATCGTGAAACGAAGGGAGATTTCGTTCGCGCGGTCGTGCGAGGGACAACATATTCAAGGTTTCAAAACTCTTAATGAGGCAAACGTAAGTCATGCGCAGATATCAGCCAACAACTGGAACCGTTGCTTCATCATGTTGCGACGGCAATCAATGTTAGGACAAAAAACGTTCGCATTCTGATAAACATCGCCGTATCGACGCTAAAAAGCAGAAAAACCGCCCTCAGTAGCATTTATCTTCGCTGAACCTTTCAAGTGTTCATGTGTTTGCTTTCTGGAGCTCGGCCCTCAGTAGCAGTAGCTTCCTGTATCACTCGACGCGAACTGTCGTCGCATCTCAGCACTTCGTCGTTGAGATTGTCTCTGATTCGGATTCAGAACAAGACCAAGAGCGTCGCATAGTCTCTCGTTATCTCTCGTCTTCGATCGGTTCGAAACGTTGCATCACAAACTAAAATCAAACGCTCGTTTTATCGCGTTCGCTATTTATTACTCTAAAAAGATCTTCAAACTCTCTCGTTATCTCTCGTCTTCGATCGGTTCGAAACGTTGCATCACAAACTAAAATCAAACGCTCGTTTTATCGCGTTCGCTATTTATTACTCTAAAAAGAGCTTCAAAACGTTCAAAACCCCTCTCTCATCGATCTCTCTTTGTCTCATGAAATAACAACACAAAACGGAACGCTCGTTTACTTTCAAGATCGACCAAGTTTTAAACAGCGATGCTCGAGCTCTTCGATGGCATCAAAGCTCACTCGCTTATCTCGCTTATCTCACTCATGCTCTGCGCTCTGCTCTGCTCGACCTGTCACGCGGCGCAATCGTTATCTTCATCATCGGAATACGAGTTTTCGCCGTCGAAGACTGTAAAGGTCGAAGTTGCAAAGACTTCAGATTTGAACGACGAAGCGTTCTTAAGAGCGAAGAAAACAAGGAAGTTCGCTAAAGATCGAGCGTATCAGGAAACGCACGAGCGCGAGCGCAAGGAAGCGATGATGACGATTGCAAAGCTTGGTAAAGATGATGATGATGTTGATGATAAAAAGAACGCACAGGCACAGCAACGAGGCGGCTTCAACGACGCGTTCGTGTCATCGTTAGCGATGATATTAGTCGCCGAGTTAGGCGATGAGACGTTCATAATCGCGGCTATAATGGCCATGCGACATCCGAGACTGATCGTGTTAACGGGCGCGTTGTCGGCGTTGGCGATCATGACCGTTCTGAGCACTGCGCTTGGAGTGTTGGCGCCGATGTTGATATCACCGAAAGTAGTGAATAAATGCGCGTTTGTTTTGTATACGTTTTTCGGATGTAGGTTGTTTTATATCGCGTGGCGATCGAAACCGGGCGCGTCTATGCAAGAGGAAGTCGATGAAGTCGCCGAGAAGATCGACGTCGATAAGGCTCCGAAATCAAAGACGAGAAGGATTTTATCGAGGATATTTACGCCGATTTTCTTGGAGGCGTTCGTGTTGACGTTTTTAGCAGAGTGGGGTGATCGATCGCAGATTACGACTATCGCGTTAGCGGCGCATAAAGATCCTTACGGAGTCACTATTGGCGCCATAATCGGGCACGCGTTTTGTACGAGTTTAGCAGTTATTGGTGGGAAGATTTTGGCTCTGAGGATTAGTCAAAGGTTAGTTGCAGTTGTTGGAGGGATGTTATTTATTGTATTCGCTTGGCACGCGCTGATCTTTGGAGCGCCCGGGATGGAACTAGAGAACAAATAATAATAATAATCGACTACGGTATATATAAATTAATAGCGAATTAACTTCTACGGGTGGTAATAATGAATAAATAAATAATGAGATAGTATTAAATCTTAAATAATCTACTACTACCAATCCGATACATTCGCAAGCATCGCTTCCAACATATCATCCATCGCTTTCAACATCGCACAATTCCTCTCGTATTCCATCACGGCCTCTTCGTCCGCTTCTCCGCTCTCGACGACGTCGCACAAAAAATTATTCATAATCTCATACTCCTCTCTCGTATGCAATAACCCGGCTTCGGCGCACGCAGCGGTCGCCCTTAAACTCGATTTCCTTAATCTCGGCGGTAACCTCGCGAACTTCTCGTACACCTCTCGCACTAACTCCGTATCGCCCTTTATCAGAGTTTCCGCCAGAAGTCTATAGTGCACGTCCAGGATGGTCGAACAGTCCTCTAAAGAGCCTTCGTATGCCGTCGTGAACACTTCCACGACTGTCATATCGGAAACGGCATCGAGCGTCGTGTGCGGTCCTAACTGTGCCGCGGCCATCATTCTTCCATTGACTGATTTATCGCCAGCGAACACGGCGCAGTATTGCACGAGCATCGCTTTCAGTTTCGGCCAATCAGAGACGTCGTCGTCGGTGACCGAACGCGCCTGTTGATCCGGTTCAGCGCGTAACGTCAGGTAAGCATTGATCCTCCTAGCGAGCATTTTTTGGCGGCTTCTCCCAGTCTTGTTCTTTCGAAAGCTCGTGTTCGAGATCTGCCTATATTGATGAGTGGCTCGTCTTAAGGACATGTTATTATCCATTACTATCCTCATGAAAGACGTGATTTACATTTAAATGAGGAGGATTTCGTGATGGTTACAATTCTGTTTCGCTCGTTCTTATTTTATAGCATTACCATGATTCATGTAGTACTAATCTTCTTCGTCTTTGTGTTCTTCTTGTTCTTATTATTATTATTACATGGAACGACGACTGTTGGAGCGAATTTGGGCATCCATACTCTCTCGAACCAATCCATGGTGATTTCCCAAGCGTCCGCTTTGGAATAAATCGGTTCGTACTTCAAATCCCTCTTCGCGTTCGAAATATCGAAATAACGATTGATTAATAACATTCGAACGGAGAACGGAGTGAGTTTGAACTTTTTACCGACTACGTAGCCGACTACGTCGCATATTTTCGCTAAAGGCATCATGAAATACCAACCGGGCAGCGCGAATTTAAGTTTCAAGCTCTTGAAACCTAAACGAACGAACGCGTCGTCGATCATGTCCCATAACTTTATTGGCTCGCCGTCCGTACATATATAGAATTTTCCTAACGCTGGTGATTTTGGATACAAAGCTTTCTCGCCAAGGATTAAGCCATGGCAATAGTTATCCACAAAACACGCGGAGATCAAATTCTCGCCGTTTCCAAATATCCTCAGCTTATCCGCGGCTAACAAAAAGTTGTGTAAGAACAAATAATCTCTCGGACCATAGACTTGATGCGGCGCAACTGCAACACTAAAAAAGTCAACCCCATTATTCTCTCGCATCATCGCTATTTCCCCCTTCGCCTTTGACTCTGCGTATTCTTGCAAGAAAACTTTCGGAAAATCGAGCTCGTCCTCGCGTAAGCCGTTGATGTCGTTCCCGTCGAACCTCGTGCTCGGACTCGAACTCATTACGCACTTCTGAACTTTATGAAACTTCATGGCTTCAATGACGTTCAAAGTGCCTAAATAATTTACCTTCTCGTACATCTCTTTCTTATGATATGGTCCAACTAACGCCGCGATGTGCCACACGCAATCGCATCCTTTCATCGCCTCCTTCACGTCCTCCAAATTCGTTAAATCGCCTCGCATCCAGGTCACGCGCTCGTTCCTTTCATCGTCATCGCGTACGTCTTCTGGTTTTGGTGATATATCAAACGCGACCACTCTTTTCGCCCCTCTCTCGATCAGCATTTCGACCAATCTTCGTCCAACGAACCCCATGCCACCGGTGACTAAACAACTCAGGCCAAGCACCGATTTCGATATTTCGTCCAACTGCGACGACGACGACGCAAAAGATTTCTGCTCATTCGAGGAACGAGCAGATTTCTTCTTCAAGGCAGTCTCTGTTGATTTCTTTTTCGGAGCAGCCATAGTATTAACACGCGAACTATTTGTGTTCCCGTGATGTGCACTGTGTGTATATATATGAGAGAGTACAGTGTGTGTGTGCGTAAATAAATATGCGAAGAGGAATGAGATGAAAAGAATAAAAAAACGTAAAGTTCGAGTTACAAAAAAAACGCTGGTCTAAAATTGTAGGTTCTGTCCGGTTACCACGCGCCTACTTATTAAGGCGAAATATCAGTCGAGAAACCAGCGTGGATTTAAAAGACTGGTCAGTGAAGAACGCGTGTTCGTGCCGTGGAACTGTCATCAGCCTTCTTTGTTTTCGGTGTTTACGACGCGCGTTATTTTGCGTTACTATAACTACTATTAACTATTAACTATTGCTATTGATCATCGATGTCTGTACTACTACTGCTCATCATCTCTATCGTCTTATACCTTTTTATGATTTTATTCGCTGATCGTCGTGCTCTGCGCCTGCGCCGGCGGAGGCGCTCTCGATAAGTCGACGACATCTCTCACATCGCTCGGCATCATCCGCTCTCGCATTTTCTGTCTCAACTCTAACGCACCAACACTGCTCATCTTATAGGTCTTCGTGATGTAATTATCTAAACCACCGGCTTTATCTATGCACCGTAAGGCGTGCGAAGTGACTACGACTGAGACCATCTTGTTCAAAATATCCGAAAACAAACGTTTCCTCTTCGCGTTCGGGAGCCATTTCCTCCTCGTCTTATTCCCACCATCTTCGCTGACGTTGTTGCCGAATAGGACCGTTTTCCCGTGGAACAGACCGCGCTTGGCTCTGCCGCATACTAAGCTTTTGATCGATTTCGGTAGTTTCAGTACTTTCGCTTTCGTCGTTGTTGACATTTATTATTGTTCTTTTATTATTGTTATCGTTTATTGTTATTTACGATTGTCCTTTATATCGCGGCTGATGTACTCTACACTCTTTTCAAATCAATTGATGAAACTGCTTTTTTAGACATATGATGAAACTGCTTTTTTAGACATATGATGAGACAAAATTGTAACAAATTCTACGAATACCCTCACTATAACAGATCCCGAACAAATTACTGTTTTCGTCATTCTTTGGTGATAAAAAAATACCGAGAGGCAAAGGTAACAGTAATAAAGTAAAGAAGAAGAAGAAGTAATCACGCTCTTGCTAATTTATTTAATCGCTTGTTTGTTTGTTGAACTTGTCGTTCTCGAGATCGGCTCGATAGTAAAATCATCGCGAATAAAAATATCACAAAACAAGAGTCCATTCTAAATGACAACGATGAACACAGTCGTCGGCTTCGATGAACCGAATATTGCTAAAGTGCGCACAAACTTTCAGAGCAGATCGTCCGAGTCCGATGAATCGGTTGGGACGCCAGTCGCTTCTCCGATCAAGAACATGCTCTTAAACGAGCTCTTGAACTTTGCAATCGAGGAGGAAAATCTAGGGATTCAGCAAAAACAGCAGCAGCAAAAATCGCGCCGAAGGAAAACTTTGTCGAACTTATCAGAGGAAACTAGTCACGCGACGTTGAATTCGAACGTAGGAGAACAAGAACAGACGCAGACTGTATTTTCGCGTTCGTTTTCGGAACCGATTCCTATTCCCGTGTGCGATCTACAGCTCAGGTATGTATGTTTAGTAGTAGTTTTTCGTTCGCGTTTTTACCCGCACTGTATAAAACGCGGGGAACTTTTTTACATTTTTATCTTTTGGGTTTTTTGTGCTCACTGGACATTTCCACCTTCTTCTTACTTTATATAACTTCAAAAAAGGCGAATGTACATGGATAAGCATAAGCGTAGAATAGACCCGTGTTCGGATGGAGTATCGTTCAACTAATACTAATGAACGATGTATATATATTTATATATATATATATGTTTATTCTTCTTATTCTTAATATAATAATGATAATAATGATGATGTGTACTCGATCATCGCGTGTATTTAATAAAGACAAAGATATTAATGTGTCTATGTGTGTGTGTGTGTGTTAGCAAAAGTGACCAAGATATATATATATATATGGTTATATATGACAATGAACTGTAAATCGGTGTAAAGTATTTAATCCACAGATTCATTTATATGTGTGTGTATATATGGGGCATGACTATAATATAATATTTATTGATTTGCGTATTATTGACGCGAGCGATTTCGAATAGACGCTCGAGACGTCGAAATACTACTATAATGTAATAAAAGATTCGTATATAAAACTACTTAAATAATAATAACATATATATAATAGTAAAATACAACTAAACTACACAACTGTACTACTCTATCTGAGATATGATAATAGGCGCTACTACTTTCCCAAACACTTCGCCGAGAGCGGATAAGACTTCGTTCGGTTGCTCGGACGTACCGACCAAGGATGATAATAAATCCATGAACATGTCCTTCTCAAACGCGCCTTTGATATTACATAACTGCTTTAGACTATGCACACATAGTGGCACTCTAATCAAGACGTCTTTTCTAGCTCGTTCGGAGCCAACTATTAAAGCGCACGATTCGTACTCCGTCAGAGCGAAAACAATCGCGCGTTGTAATCGCTGAACGTCATCTTTGTCGTGTTCTTGGTCACAAAACGCGATTAAAATAGAGCCTGCGTTCACTGAAAGTACTTTATTATTATTATCGTTTTTGTTGTTGCTTTCGTGTACGCGTTGAATGCGATCGAAGAGCATATTCTTACACTTCTTTGGCATAATTTTTCTATACTTTTGCAAGCACTCGCCAGAAGCGTCGACTAAAAGTAACGAAGGGTGTCCTAAATCAAAAATGTTGCAAAGCTTTTCAATCGCAATTGACCATTCGTTCTCATTATTAATACTCTTAGAAGAGATAGAGGCAGCAGATTTTGTCGTCGTCGTATTTTTACCCAAACCTACTAACAAGCGTCGGAAAGCTTGCGCGCCGCATGAGGCAAGTTTTTCGTGCGAAAACGTTCCGCTAATATTTTCTAAAAGATCGCACAACTTTGGCCAAACATTTGCTTTGCAAATGTTCTGGAAAAATATTTCATTAGTCGCTAAATCGACGACCAAGGTCAAACATCTATCACACGCGCCGTATAACCATTCATTTTTCTCGTTCTCAGACGCTTCAGAACTATCAAACTCAGTCGCTCTCACGACATCAAACATTGGAAATAAAATGGCGTCATAAACTCGAGCCCAAAATCCTGGATCAAAACTAGACCCGTGAAATTTCAGAGTATCGAATAAGACTTCCAACGAAGAAATGCGAATATCATCTCGATAATCAAATGCGAGCTCGGAAAGCCCAGCTAATAAAGGGAACCAAAAGTATGTATGAGATTCTGTACCTGTGAAATGCGTAGGCCCTCGTTCTCTTGGCGTTTTTGGTTGATTATATTCGTCTTTATCTTTATCTTCATCTTCGTCAATGATTATATTACGTTCATTACTATCTTTCACCTTTGGTAAATTTAAGTCGCCGAGTGCGCCATCTGCTAATTGCAAAGCACAGAACCGTAAAAATGCCAAAGCGTTCAAATTCACTTCCGGAGCGTCGTACGAATTCGTAAAAGCGACTAAACAGTTTACACAATCCGTGAAAGCAGCTTGGTCTGTTTCGATTATTTTCGAAAAATTGTGGCGAATAATGCGCTCGATAGTTGAAAACGCAGTCGAGACAACTTTTGGATTTTCATCCGCGGCTGCAACTGAATATACCATAAACACGGATTTCCAACCAGATTTGATGCCATCGACGGCATATTCTACCATTTGGGCGACGCACGAAACAATTAGCTCTCTAACTTCCGAAGATGGCGATTGCTGCATGATTACAACAAACGGTCTCAGAAAATCATTTTGAAAAGAGTAATTAGCGAGTTCGGCTCTTTGCAAAAACTTCATCGATAACTGCCTCAAAGCATCCACAACAAACATTGAAATCTGGACGTTTTTATGCTCGCTTCCGACTTTAACAAAGAAATCACTTAGAACAATCCATGCTTTTGCCCATACGTAGCGTTCACGTTCGACGTTGAAAGCGCAGATTTCAACAAGTTTTGATAAAGCGCACGAACGCGGACGATCTGCGCTCATTTCCTCCGTCGCCAACCGGCACAAAGCACGCATGAAATCAACGATTGCTTCACCAGATAATCTTTTCGAATTATGAAATAATGAGCTGAAGCTATCTGGATGTAACTGTTCGAGAACGTGTTGCGATGGGGGAGCAACTGACTCTAAAGGAACCGGTGAGATTTTTGCATCGTGCATGGACGCTTTCCTTGCTAATTGCATCGCAGCAGCATTAGCAGCAGCATCGTTATTACTCATAACAGATAGTGGTTGAGGTGTTGATAATTGCTCGAAAGAATTCTGCAAAGTGATTTCTGAGGAAGACTCTCTTCTGAACAATCGATTCGGCGTAGTATTTGAACCATTTGTCTTATTAAAGATGTTTGTAGAAACAATAACAGAAGATGACGACGATGGTTCCTGATTGCTCAAAAATACTGACGAATCATCGAAGCCACCAGCTAAAGCGTGTAAATGCTCGTATCGCGAAACGCATTTCAAAACATGAACCCAACACGTGTCCCCTAAATTATCTCCAAACGCTTCTCCAACTTTTACTAATGTTTGAAGCGCCATGATATTCTTCGTTCGCATGGTTGGTGGATTGCGCAAGCCACACAATCTTGCCAAAGGTGCCACAAACGCATCTCGAGCTGCAACCATGCCTAAATTACACGCCATGTGAATAGAACTAAAAAATCCATCTAGGCAAAGAGCGGCAATTTTCGCCGATTCAGTGCCTTCAAACGTCACCGAAAATACAGCAAGAAGCGCTTGCCACGCTACATCGAGCATTGGCGCCGCGCATTTAGCATCAGATGCGGATAAAAAATTGTTCACATCTTCACGTTTAGCTTTTGCACGAACTTCCTCGATGAGTTCACGAACATCGATTCGTTGTTCGACAATAGCCGGTTTCTGACCAACGAGCGAAAGGAAAATATCCAAGCCGAGAAAGTTGTTCAAATTCGATGATGATTCGTTACTATTACTCGCCTTCTTAACGTTATCATCTTTAAGCTTGATTTCGTTGTTCACAATGCGATCGTATAGCGCACCAAGTTTGACTTGATCCAAATCCTGTCCATCGTCAATGCCGCGATTATTTTTCAAAAATCCTTCCTTTGTCATTTTATTCTTCACGCCTGGATTATGAGCGTCGGTGTTTAACATAATTACCGAAAATGCTAAAACGTACGCGGTATCCGCGCTTCTATATTCAGTCGGGTTTTGGGCGTGATATCGTTCTGCAAATTTCTCCATCAATCGATCGATTTTCTGCGATTCACCCGGTAAGCGAAATCCTTCCAAGAATTTTCTAATTGCTTCGTCTAAACCGAAACCGCTAAAATCCATAGAGTCTACGTAAGCGCGCATGACTTTCAAACTTTCATCTTCACGTTCACCCAAGTAATCACCGACAACTGTTTTATCCAAGTTCGGTGCCGTTCTTAGAAATTCTGCAATTTCTTTCGGTGTGCCTTCGCCAAGTTTACCGATTGATTTCAAGTGCGCAACGCCTTTCTTCGGTTTTTTGTTGAACAACTTCACGCCTTCTTGGAATTCGGATTTGTCCAGCTTCTTTTGTACTAAATTCGAAGCATCGACTTTAGTAGGTGTTATTGCTTCTATCTGCTCATCAATTTCGTTCGCTTTTTCTTTTATTTCTAAAGCAACAGTAGGCGTTGAAGGATTTGTAAAGTCTTCCGAATTTTGTTCCACCCAAACGCCCAGCGCTTTTAATATCGTCGTCAAGCACCCGAGAGCTTCCATTTTCAATACAGTTTCTCTCGCTGCATCTGCGCCGGATAAGCTAGAGACTTCTACGCCTTGCGCAACGCGCACTAATAAGTTTATTAACCTCTCAAATGCATTTTGCTGCGAAAGATCGCAGTCAAAGTTCACAAATAAATCAACCAAAGTTTGTGCGTCTCGAGCTACGGTCTCGCTTAAAGTCGTAAGCAAAACGCTACGCTTTGCGTGAGGTGAATTTGGCGCACCTCCGGCAACGAATTCCAAAGGATCGAGAAATAGCCTAGGAAAAAATACGCCAATCTCGGATTTCAATTTTTGGCGAAACCTTTGCGTGCATAGAATGGTTTGAAATATACCTAGCGCTATTTTATACAATTCTGGATCTTGAACTTTTTCAGAAATCGCGTTTGAGACGACTGCGTCTAGAACGTATTCGCGTATTGTTTCCGTGAAAATAGCGTGCTCGACAAAAGCATCGCTGAGATTTTGACATGCAATTCGTAATGCGTCCAAAGCTAAGAGTTTACCGCGCGCAATGTTCGTTTCAGTGTGATTATTACTCGAACTATTTGCATCAACGCCTCCTTTCGCGATTATTGACAACGTCCGGAAGACTCCAGCGCAATCGTGAAAAATATCTTTATCGCTTTCAAGTTTCGCATTCCGTTCTTCTGTAGATTGAAGTTCGTAATTCTGTGTAGATGCCGATGCCGCTTTTTGAATGAACGATTGCGCAAACGAGATGATTTCGCTCGACCACGGTTGTTGCTGATGATGTCCGGAGACTACAGAACTCGTAACTTTTGTTTCGAGCATGACAACGGTTTCGTACGAAGTCGAAGCCATTTTATTATTATATTTTTCTTTATCACCAAGCTTTTGTTGTTGTTGTTGTTGTTGTTGTTGTTGTTGTTGTTGCGAATGATTACTACTATCGTCAAAAGTTAAACTACTTGTACCACCACCTAAAACATCCGAGACTTTAATGACTTTCGAACACGCTCTCGAGTCGTTCTCTTCGACTCTTTGAAAATTCGTAAAAATCATTTGCGCGAGCGCCGCTTTCGCGACGCCTCTGTTCGTCTCCGACCTCGACATCGCATAACACTTACACGTAGCCTCTATAACCCTTTTCGATGCTTCTCCAGTAACTCGAAACGATCTCGACATATACAATTGCAGTAATCCGTGCAACGCTTGCAACTCTACTGACTCGTCCGCGGATTCGCACGCCGAGCATAACAATCTACACACCTTCGCGCATAACCGCTCGCGCTTCGTTCGTTCCGCGCGTTGATTATTCTCGTCATCGCCTTCAATACACGTCGTCGCTCTCCCAGTGATCGCCCTCTTCGCGCATACGTTCGTTAAGCAAATCACGCCCTTCTCTTCGACTATTTTAACACCCGATTCACAGGCCAGTTCGATCGGTTCTAAGAGCCATTGTAACCTCTCGGTCTCTCGATCATACCTCACATCATCATCGTCTTCATCTTCATCGTCTTCTTCGCTGTTACTATTGATCGACCGTAACCTCTCCCTCGTCTCCTTCGAGCGTTCGATCAAAGCCTGTAACTGTTTCCTGCGTTGATTAAACGGCGAGTTCAACGAAGCCGTCTTCAAACATTGCTCGATTATTTCCTCGTAAGCCTCGTTGAACGAATCGAACTCGTTTCTTCCTTTTTGAGGAAGAGGAACTCGCGAGAAGGTTCTGTTTTGATCATCTTGTTTTTTCCGTTCGCTCG
>Ga0114998_10003363_pt1 | contig 11886 bp, 7 predicted proteins | sample ArcticOcean_MG_C_5_FD_87044 | JGI IMG/M metagenome (GOLD analysis project Ga0114998, IMG submission 87044) | Marine microbial communities from western Arctic Ocean - ArcticOcean_MG_CB4_138 | ecosystem: Environmental > Aquatic > Marine > Oceanic | place: Arctic Ocean: Canada Basin | collected...
GTCGCGATCGACCTTTACTGGTGAGCCGTCGGGCATTTCGTATGGCAAGCCGGTCACTTGAGCGGTGCCCAGACGTTCGGCAGTGACGACTGGACGGAGCTGCCCGCTGCGCCAAGCCGGATCGACTGACCATTCAACTAGACCCTCCGAATTGACCAGACGAAATGGCGGCTTCACGTCCTCAAGCACAACGGGGTGCTGATCAAACACGGGCGGCACTGCCCCGTTGAGGTAGAGGTTGCCTTCCATATCGAACGGCACTTGGTCGAGCTGTTGCTGATCCATGCCTCCCCAGCCAGGAATGAAGGTCGGCCCGGAACCAGCGAAAATATTGTTGATATAGCGATCATCGCCTGGGTTGTTGATGTAAATATCCACCAAACGCGTTGAATGCGGCTCAGCATACGGAGTTTGACGAGTGGTTTTTGCAATCAACGCGGTGCCGCCAAAATAATTATTCACGAATGCGGTGCCCCGTGACGTGCTCACCACTGAGCGTGGAGATAAAAAGATGTTGTTCGCAACCAGAGTCGGCCCGTGTGAGACTTCGACATAGAGATCGGTGTTGGCATTATCGAATCCGATATTGCCTTCGATGATCGCCCCCTGAGCGAGCCAGTCGACCCAAATTGCCCGGCACTCGCCCCCAGTGCGGCAGACCGTATTGCCTCGAATCACCGTATCAATCGCGCCATGCAACTTAATCCCACCCTGCTCAAGCCCGCCGAATGTGCGGCGCACGTGGATATCGGAAATATAGTTGTCTTCCAGCAAGCTGAAGGCGGCACCCATACTGCCGCTGATACCTGATGTTTCACAATGCGAGATTCGGTTGCGACGCACGATATGGCTGCCGACTTTATCCTGACTCCAATCACCGCTTTCAGAAGCATCCGCTAGAATATCGCGAAAGCCGACCACATTGCCGGGATAGTCGCCGCGGTCGGCGATCCCAAGCTGCACGCCAACAGTGATGGAGTGGCTGATATCATTTTCTTCGATGATCCAGCCCTTGCTCCAGTATGGCCCGATGACCCCCATTTGATTCTGAGTCGGAGCCGACCACGGAGTGGCGGCATGGCGCAGCTCAAAACCGCGCACCGTAATATAATTGATGCCAGTTTGTTTTGGAAAGAAGACGGTCTGTCGTGCATTGATTTCGACGACTGCGTCATTCGGATTTACAGCCGGAAACTGTGCCCAGAGCGTGGTGCTTTCGTCGGTCACTTCGCCGAACCAGAGCGGATCGTCGGCCGCCGGTTTGAGCACGTCCTCAAGCGAGGCCGCTTCACCGCGCCACTCCCCGTTCAAATAGACGGAGCCAGTGTGATGCACGCGGTCGCGTGGTCGGAACCAGTGTCCTTCGAGCACATCACTGTAAGGATTAAAGTCGCCGAAAAAGCTGTTAGGCAGCGTGACCGTCCAGGTATCGTGCTCCACCTTTTTCCAGCCAGTGACCACTTCGGAGCCTTTAATGGCAACGGCTTCGCCGGGTGCTGCGCGATAGATGATGCGCTGAGCATCGGAGCTGCCGCCACGTGGGGGGCTGACTCGCTCGCGATAAACGCCTTGATGGACTGTAATGGTGTCACCGGGTTGCGCGAGTTCCGCCGCCGCCTGAATCGTCAGCAGTGGCTGACTCGCAGAACCAGCATTGTCGTTACTGCCCTGTTTACCCACATGATAGTCTGCCGCATGCAGCGAACCGACAATCATCAAAAACGCGATGATACTCTTATTTTTTATCATTAAGTTCCGTTGCTTTCGCTCTTTCGGCCGCCTTCTTTTTAAGCGCCACTTTTGCGGCATGCTGTTGCGCACGTGACGCAGCATTTCGACTGGCATCGGGATCGCCTGCATCTCCGCCACGAGCCAGCATCACTGGATATTGCTCATCCCACCATTGATCATAAGTTGCGGTCATCGTGCCGACACGTTCTGGATGTTGTAAGGCGATGACGTCGAGACAGCCCGGATCTTTTTTGACATCATACAGCGCCCAGCGATCAGCCGGTGAGACACCCCAATGGTATTGCGCGGTTCCGTTCGCATACGTGGTCGTCTTCAGCCCTTTGCGGACCGCGCGCAGTGTGGTGCACTGACTACTGTATTTGGCACATTCCGGATCATCGCACGGCACGCTGCGCAGCAACAGGTAATTGCCCTGTCGCACCGCCCCCATGGCATGTTTGTGTGAGGCCGCAGATCCGCTTGGCCAGCGACCGACATGATGAAATAAATAGCGATCATCATGCGACCAATCCTGACCGTTCAACAATGGCAGCAGGCTGTAGCCCTGCAGCTCAGACTGCACCGACTCGGGAATCTCTGCACCAGCCAACTCGCACAAGGTCGGCACCACATCAATGTGGGCAGTCAGGCTATTAGCCGTGCGTGGATCCCACTGCCCTGCCCATTTCCAAAACGACATCGCCCGTGTGCCGCCCTCCCAGCAAGTCGCCTTGCAGCCGCGCATTCCGGCGTTGTAGACATCGAGTCCCTCAGTGACACCGTTGTCGTTCATGAAGATCACAATCGTATTCTCCTGCAGCTCGCGCTCCTTGAGAAAGGCCGTCAGGCGTCCTAGGTTCTGATCAATGTTTTCAATCATCGCCAGGTAGGTGGCATGCTTATCGTTTAGCCCTTTAGCCTTATATTTTTCAATCAAATCAACTGGTGCATCCAGCGGCGTATGCGGCGAAAAGGTGCAGAGGTAGAGGAAAAATGGCTGGTCACCTGACTCATCGATAAACGTCATGGCTTCATCAAAATAAGCATCCTCCCGAAACCCTTTGGTCGGGAAACGTTTGTTATTTCGAATCATCTCCACGTCAAAATGCTTGCGGGGGCCGCCGACATTAGTGGAGCACCAATCGAAGCCTCGATCCGCCGGGAAATAATCCTTCGCATTGCCGAGATGCCATTTGCCGATGAACCCTGTGCGGTAGCCGGCCGACTTGAGTAGCTGCGGCAAAATGGTGGCTTCCTGATATAGGTGTTCGCGCGGAATCAGCGTATGCGTGACTCCATTACGAAACTCGTGCATACCAGTCATCAGTGCCGCACGGGTGGGCGAACAGGACGGGCTGACATAAAAATTATCGAACCGCACACTCTCATCATGCATTTGGTCCATGTGTGGCGACTCCAGATGCGGATGACCATGACGAGCGATATCGCCGTAGCCCTGATCATCCGTCAGGATGAATATAATATTTGGCTGGTCCTGCAGCTGCTGGACTGGCTGCTTCGCCGCGTTCGCGACCAAAGACGCCAACAGCATTGGCAGGAAATATACGCTTCGCTTGATTACTGTATTTATATGATTTTTCAAGCCACTAGACTAACACGAATCCACCTCCCCGTCTATCACGTGATTGCGTGACTTCCTTGGTGCGACTCCTCCTTGAAAAGTATATTCTTTTAGCCTGACACTAGGGCTATCCTTGGAAGGGTAAAGGAGGGAGGGCGACTCGCCCTCCTTTGCAGCAACACAGGATGCATGAGGGCGACTCGCCCTCCTTTGCAGCAACACAGGATGCATGTGGGCGACTCGCCCACACTCCTATCGCGGTTTTATTATACTCGCAGAGTGTAATTGCTAAAACAAGCCCCCCCCATGTTTACCCAAGCATCCGTCTTACCCACATCGAGTAAAATATCACCCTCCTGAAATTCGCATGAATGATTATTTTGAACGTGTTGATACATGATTCATTCAGTTATCCGCCCTAGATCATGGTATCTTCAATGACATGCCACTTGGCTGTTGGTATACTGCCGCGCGTCATGATTTGTGATTTTGGAAAATAAGAAAACTCAAAGGAAAGAACCCGATGCTAGGCTTCTTTGACTGAGGATCTGTAATTATTAACCACCCGCTTACGCTAGAGTTCACAGAGGGCACAGAGCGGATTCCATGCACCTAGAGGCCTAAGTTTAGCCTCTAGGCTCCCCTGCGTTTGCATGGCTCTGTGCTTATTATGCCCTTGGGTGCTCTGTGCCCTCTAGAGAGCGGAGCGACGGAGCGCGACAGCGCGTAGATGGCCGAGTCGGCCCGAAGGGTGACTGCGCGGGTGCCCTCTGGGCAGTAAAGGAACACCGGGTGGTTAAAAATCAACCCTACCAAAGTCTGGGCCTCAATAAACACATCGTGTTTAGGACCGCTTCAATCGGATCCTTGTGCCTTAACACCACTTGAGCCTACGTAATGATTCAGCCACCCGCCTGGATGCGAAATTTGATACTGTTTTCACAAATCGTCATGCGCGGCAGTATATTACAATCCGACAAAGCCGTCTAGCCGTGCGACTGCTTTCTTGTCGAAACTGACGGTCGACTTGCAGCCTTCGAGGCGGTTGACTGCATCGATTAAGGCGTCTGAAAATCCGGCACCTTTTTCGCGATAAGCGCTCAATGCGGCCCAAACTTCGTCCGGTGCCTGAACTTCGATTTCCCGAACCTGCAAGAGTCGCTCCAACGCATGGCAAATCTCAGATATCCGATAGCGAAAACTTCGTTCCAGCACCCAGACGGTTTCGGCCAATACAATCAGATTCACAAAAGCAGGTGCCGCCTCGGTGCATTGCTCGCGGATCAACGCCTGCGCTTTCCGTGTTTGTTCGGGGTGGTCTTGAGCCAGCAGACGCACCAGCACGTTCGTATCGAGCCCGATCATGCGTTGTATCGGGCTTGCGCACCTTCGGCGACTGCTTGATCCATTTCTTCCAATGAGATTCGACGCTCGGCTGGTGGCAACGCACCTTCGAGAGCTTTAATCGAAAGTGTTTTGGGGAGCAGTGTCACTCGTCCGTCTGGCTCGATAAAATACTGTAGCCTGTCGCCAGTTTTCACGCCGAGTTGACGCTGTATCGCGGCTGGGATGGTGGTTTGCCCTTTGCTGGTAATTTTCGAAGTGAGCATTCTTTCATTATTCCTTACTTTTGTCATAAAGCAAGGAAATTCAGTGCGTTCACCTGTTGAGCTTCGTCGGGCGTTGCCTTTCGGCAAGTTCAGAATAATTGTAATTTAAGGTGCCTGTCCCTAATTTTCCTGGAAGGGTAAAGGAGGGAGGGCGACTCGCCCTCCTTTACAGCAACACAGGATGCATGTGGGCGACTCGCCCACACTCCTATCGCGGTTTATTATACTCGCAGAGTGTAATTGCTAAAACAAGCCCCCCCCGACTACGCATCTTCGACGAGTGATGTGAGCTGCTGCAGCTGAATGTCCTACAACCGCTTCGCTAGAGGGCCCTGCGGGCGAGGTTGGGGAGCGAATGAGTGCCATCAAAACTTGATTGCTGGAGGGCAACGCTCCGTCGTTGCCTCGGCGTAGCGATGCGAAGACGGGGCGCTGCCACCTAGAGCCAAAGGATCTTTGGCCACAAAAAGGCAGACTATGAAATCTGTGCACTTTATGAAATCTGTGCACTTCCACCGTTTTTGTGATTTTCGTGCCTCTTCGTGGCTCAAACAGAACCAACGATTGAGCGCAATCCGCCCGGGGCACTTCATTTAGGCAGACGAAGATGGCGCAGCAAAGATTGAGGGCAGAAAAATAGCGACACGCTCAATCTATTTACAATGCGTGACTCGTTGTTCCGGCAAATTTCCTGATAGCAACAGCGTGATGCCGCTCCTCCGAGGCAATGCATCACCTAAAAACCCACTATTACCTGACTACTATTACCTGACTACTATTACCTTATACCATTTCCAGACTCATACTGGTAAAATATCCAACCGCAGATCAACGAAGATTTCAAATCGAATGAGGCGCATTCCATCTGCGTTTATCTGCGATAAATATACAAGTTACATTACTTGAACACGAACTTAAGGGGCAAATACGGATTCTTAATCGTAATCCTAACCTTACTCTTAATCACCTCTTCGAGTTCTCAAATCACTCAATAAAAATGCCTTAAGATTAGGATTAAGAGTATGAGTAAGATTAGGACGCATACAGATTCGCTCCTTAAGTTCGCGCCATACAAGTCACATTGCTTGAACACGTATTCTACCAGAAAAAGTTAAAGTTTGGTCTTAGTGGAACTTGACCAGAAAAGCACCACCCCGGTCGGACAAGCCGAGCAAAGGGCATACACCGCCCTCCCCTGCCAAGCATATCCTTATATATGTCGGAGAACTTTTTTTATCGCTGTCGATAGTGTACGGGGGTGCAACCGAACTGCTTCTTAAAGCGATTCGCAAAATACTGACTGGTGTTGAAGCCGACTGTAAAGGCGATGTCAGTGATCGAGGTTTCAGGCTGGTTAAGGAGCAGGTCGCGTGCGTGGTTGAGACGTATGCGATTGAGCTGCTCGGCCGGAGTGGCATTAAAAATCTGCCGACAGGATGCGGTGAGGTAACTTTTGCCAACGCGGCAGGCATGTGCCATTTCGCCGACATTCCATTCTTCGGCGGATTTCTCGCAGCTCGCTTCCAGGCCGTGGAAAAACTGACGGATGGTTTGGTCAAAGCCTTGCGGGTCGTTCTTCGACTCGGCGATGCCCGCCTGTAATCGGTCTGCCACCGCGAGTAGCAATGCATTGATCAGGCTTGCCAATTTGGCCAGCGCCAGCGGACTGGAATCAGTGAGCTGATCGCAGGACTGCTGCATGAAGTGCTGCAGCTCATGATCGCGATCACTGATGTGGCAGCATTGATTCTTGCGGAAGACGCGCAGCAACTCGCGGCGTGATTTCGCATCCGGCCCGATCCAATTCGGGAACTCCCAGGCGGGGCGCTCACTGCTGGTTGTCACATCTAGTATGATCCAAAACAGTTTGCAGGGGCGAATGCAGGGATCGCCAAGGCGATGGCGCTGCCAAGGGCGCGTGATGGTGATATCGCCAGCGCGGAGCGTGTGTGCCTCACTGTCGGTGCCAAATTTGGTTTCGCCGCTGAGCACGTAGCAAATTTCGATGCCCTCATTGCGGTGCATGGGCAGACCCCAGCTTTGACGTCCGACGGCGTCCCAGTAGCCGACGGTGCACAGACCTGGGAGCTCGTCATTTCTTAAGCGAATGCCCGGGTAAAGTCCACGGCTGCGTGCCACCAACTCGACTTCGCCGCGTTCGACCGCCTCGGTGAGTGGGCTGCAGTTGTCGGGGTGCTTGTTAAAATCGGCCATTTTGGGGATGTATAAAATCCTGCACGGACAAATCTGGACGTCAAGTGTCCTCATTTATGTTAGAATGATGAGATGATCAAAATTGGATGCTTTGCCCTCGTTAACCCCTTTAGCCCACTTGAGGCTCAGTTTCAAGCGATTCGTGAGATGGGCTTTGAATATGCGGATCTTACGGACAGTCACGACGGTGCGCTGCTGGGCAACGAGTTCGGTTTCACTGCGGCGGCGAGTTTGGATGGCCATCCTTCGCGTGTGCGCGAAATGGCAGACGCTCACAGCTTGACCCTCACTGCGGTGTGTGCCCACGCCAACTTGCTGGATCCCACGGCGCCCGATACCTACGGAACTGCGCAGATTATCAAGGCCATTCGTTTGGCGCGCGATCTTGGCGTGAAGCAAGTGATCACCACCGAAGGAGACCCGAAGACTGCCTTCGGAGAGAACCTTACCTACGAGGAGCGCATCTTTACGATTGCTGAAAAACTTTATTGGCCAGTGCAGTGGGCGGAAGAGCTCGGCATTGAGCTGCTAATCGAGCCGCATGGTATTGTGACGGATAGCGTCGAGGCCACTGCTGAACTCCTCGAGCGTATCGGACATCCGGATACAGTTGGCCTGAATCTCGACACCGGCAACCTCTGGCTCGGGGGCGGGGATAATTTCGAATATATCGAGCGTTTCGCCGATCGTATTAAACATGTGCACTGGAAAGATTTGGATTCCGAATGGGAGCCAAAACGTGGTGAACAATTTGGCTGTGGCATGGGGCTCATTGCTTTGGGGGATGGCGTGATCGGCTTGCCTGAGATCGCGGCTGAATTGAAGCAGCGTGGTTTCGATGGGCCGACCACGCTTGAAGTCTTTGGTGCGGATGCGGTCAAAGCATCGGCCGAGCGCCTACAACAATGGTTCGCATAAACGATACTTCCTCCTTTTAATGATAAGAATCTCCTCATGAAAACTAAACAATCCCGTCGAGACTTTCTGAAAAAATCCATTAGTGCTGGTGCGCTGCTTGGTTTTCCCACAATTATTCCGGCCAGTGTGCTAGGCAAAAATGGCGCTATCGCACCGAGTAATCGTGCCGCGATTGGTGTGATTGGTTGTGGTAGTCGCTCCGCTGCCTGTGGTGCCTATGTCAACTACGCGAAGTCGGACATCCTCGCTGTGTGCGATCCCTTTAAAAGCCGACAGCAAGAAAAGGCCGCCGTATGGGGGGCCTCTCATCAATACACTGACTTTCGTGAGCTCCTGGCACGCGACGATATCGATGCGGTGCATGTAGTGACGCCTGACCATTGGCACGTGCCGATCTCACTGGCAGCGGCCCGTGCGGGCAAGGATGTCTATTGCGAGAAGCCGCTTGGCATTAGCATCGAGCAAGACATTGCAGCGCGCGAAATCGTGGAGAAACACAAGCGTGTGTTCCAGTATGGCACACAGCAGCGCTCGATGGATGCCAGCCGCATGGGGCTTGAGGTGGTGCTCAATGGGCACATCGGTGATGTGCAGGAAGTGTATGTCTGGGCGCCTGGCGGACGTGCTGGTCCGAACCCGGTGGAGACGCCTGTGCCAGCAGGGCTTGACTATGACATGTGGCTCGGTTCTGCGCCGGATGCGCCTTACAGCGAACAGCGTGTGAGCAAGGCCGGTGGATGGTTTATCTACGATTACTCGATCGGCTTTATTGGTGGTTGGGGGGCGCACCCGCTCGACATGCTCCAATGGTGGGCAGATGAGATGCATTTAGGCATTCCCGTCAAGTATAAGACTGAGGGGGCATTGCCTCAGCGTGGCTTGTTTAATACTCTGACGAATTGGCGCATGGAGGCGACTTATGCCAATGGTCTCAAGATGAATTTTTTGGATACGAGCTGGGCGAATGATGCCAGCAAAACTGTGATCCCAGCGGCTATGCGTGCTTGTGCTGAAAAAAATCCGAATGGCACACTATTCGTCGGTTCCAAGGGCTGGCTCTGCGTCTCACGCGGTGTGATTACCGCCTCCTCCGAAGCGCTTCGCCGTAAAGCCAAGGACCCCGGGCCGATTCGCCTGCCCGTGAGCCGTGATCACTTTGGCAACTTCGCCGACTGTGTGCTCAACCGTGAGCAACCGATCGCGAGTCTGGATTCCGGTATTCGTTCGGATATCATTAGCCACATGGGCGACATCTGTGTGCGCACTGGTGAAACGCTTGGTTGGGATCCAGTCAAGGAGACCATTATCGGCAGCGACGATGCGGTTGCGATGATGCACCGCCCGATGCGTGCGCCTTGGTCTCTTTAAGAGCCTGTCGGATTGGGAATCTTCGGCTGCAAATCCGCCCAGACTCTTTAACTCAGCCAATGCACCACATTCGCTGGCAGCTGGAGATGCGTGTAACTTGCGCTACAGAATTGTGATCAATCCTTTTTTAGCACTTTGAATTTAAGCTCCTCCCCTGCGAAGCATATTCTTCTACATATATTTGGATCTTTAAATTTACGTTATAAATGCACTATTTAAAGCTCCTCCCCTGCGAAGGGGAGGTGGCTCGGTCTGCCGAGACGGAGGGGTTTTCGCGGTTATTTCAGTGAAGGCAGTAAACAGTGCTCAGGCTCGGCTGAGAACCCTTCCGTCTCGCTCCGCGATCCACCTTCCCTTAGCAGGGAAGGAGCTTTTTTTTTTACCGCAAACTTCACACGTCTAAGACTTACGTATCTCAAAATTTACGTTATCAATGCACTGAGTGAGGCTCCTCCCCTGCCAAGGGGAGGTGGCCCCGTCTGCGGGGACGGAGGGGTTTTTCGCTGCGATTGCGACCGACCGACTCAATCAGCAAACGAAACCCTTCACTCCTACGCCAAGGCTACGGCGCGCATGCCGTCTCGCTCCTCGAGCCACCTTCCCTTCGCAGGGAAGGAGCTATAAGCTATTTACCGCAAAATTCACACATCTCAGACTCATCAGACCCAGAGCGAATGAACACCGCGCACCACTCGAAATTGGCATCGCTCGACTTATCTCCAAGTCAGTGTTCCGACTTCGTTTTCGACATCCAACCATACCGAGCAGTGTTCAAACTCGCGCGTATAGATGTAGCCATCCTTTGTCGCGGGGCCTTTAGGTGCCCCCAACCGTTTCTTAAAGATCGGCAGTGTTTGCATCCAAAGCCGGTTCGCCAGCTTTCCACCTTTGGTCACCACCCCCATACCATCCACAGGAAAGAAGTAACTGTATTTCTCGGCGACAATTAAAAACAGAGCCGCAGTATAATTCACACGTGCATGTAGGGCTTCGTTGCTATCAAAATCACCGCCATTGCCCTGATTAAGCGCCTCTTTGATCCCAAGCGTAAAAGCAACAATCTTTCCCTGTCTGGCTGCAGCCTGCACAGTTTCGATTCCTTTGGCGATATAATCGGGCCTAGAGACGCCGCCAACGTTATGCTCAAATGCCTCCAGATAGGATCCATCAAAATAGCCGAGGTAATTCAGTCCCCCATGCTCTAAACGCGCACGGATGATATTCGCCAAAACAATGTTATCAGCGCGAAACTCCGCATCAATCTGAGTGAGTAGCTGGCCATAGCCGTCTTTCAGTCGTTGGTATTCCTCGTCCCCCACTTTTTTCTGACGCAGAAAAAACCCATCCACCAGCACCTTGATATTGGCATCAATCAAAATGCCGTCGATCGATGGATCGTCCAGCATCCTGCGAGCATCGTTCATCCACCACGCTCGAACTTTAGGCAGCCCAATATCAAAAAACTGCGTGGTGCGACTGACGGTTGGATAGCTACCGTCTTTACTTTGCAGATAGGCGCCCTCAATCGTCTTTAACTCTTTAGACGCGGCACTGCCGCCCCAGTCGATCACAATGTTTTTGTAATAGAGAATCTTCGCGTCTGGGTTGCGCGTCTTCACCCCCCGAGCCGCCTTTAAAGTCCCCTGCTGCACACTGCCGACCTGGACGCCCGTCGCTTTCTCAAACGTGATGAGCGGGAACTGCGCCAGATAATCGAGTTCTTCCTCCGTGAAAGCCGCCCGTTTCCAAACATGCATATACCGAGGAATATGATCCCAAGAGAATTCAGGATATTTATCATACCCGCCACTTCCTGCGTTGAGCTTTGAGGCATCATACCCGACACACGCTGAGCTTGAGGCCAGCAGCGCGACAGTCACTAGCGCTTTAAAAAAAAGGTGTAGGTTCATACGTTTTTTAATCGCCTGGCAGTGATCAGTCTTGTGAAGACAGATTTGGGATAGCGATGGTCGCGCTCGGTCTGGTATCGGCTTTTAAATCGCCACAAGCAAATTGAATACCAGCGAGGTAATGCTTTAACATGAGTGGGTTGGAATAGATCTCATGGTTGTGCCCGAGGCTGGAGTAAAAGACGCGCCCCTTGCCAACGCTCTGCACCCAAGCAACCGCATAATCCCCATCCGCTCTGCGCAGAGGCACTTTCTTATGTGGCGGATCACTACGCTCGACATCGATGCTCAACAAGATGCGCAGCTTCTCGCGTGAATACGGCTCGTCCTTGAACTGATAGATTTCATCTTTGATTCTAAAATCGGACTGCCCATCAAACACTGGCTGAAGCAGTGCATGATCCGGTTCTTCCACATTGATCGTCACCGTGTGGCTAGCCATCCATGGGTGGCCGTCGAAATAGGCACCCATCGCCGCGCCATAGCCCGGATGGTTTTGACAAGAATCGGTGGCCGCGTGGATCCCCACCAGTCCCCCGCCCTGTTCCACATA
>Ga0114998_10003365_pt1 | contig 11882 bp, 10 predicted proteins | sample ArcticOcean_MG_C_5_FD_87044 | JGI IMG/M metagenome (GOLD analysis project Ga0114998, IMG submission 87044) | Marine microbial communities from western Arctic Ocean - ArcticOcean_MG_CB4_138 | ecosystem: Environmental > Aquatic > Marine > Oceanic | place: Arctic Ocean: Canada Basin | collected...
ATGGGATTAGTTATCACCATCACCTTAGGGACTGGGATTGGTTCTGGTGTGTTTTTTAATGGACAGTTACTTTCAAATTTTGAACTTGGACGAATGTATGGTCGAAAAGGCGATATCATGGAGTATTTCGCAGCAGACTCCGCAAGAAAAAGAGAAGACTGGAGTTTTAAATCTTGGGGTAAACGCGTAAATTTTTTCTTAAAGCATGTTGAAAACACATTCAATCCAGACCTAATAATAATAGGTGGTGGCGTAAGTAAAAAAATGGATAAGTTTAAGGAATTCATCAACATAAATACCCCAATAAAAGGAGCAGAATTAAAAAATAATGCGGGGATAATAGGGGCCTCTATTTTTGCTAAAAAGGCAGTTAAAGGCTAAGTTCAAAAATTTTCATTATATTTATAATGCAATCCCAAATTGCTTTATATATGAACTCACCTACAAAACAAATCTACAGGCTAGTCCCTACCTTAAAATCAATAAAAGTTAATGAGATGCTTATCTCTGAAATTTCAATTGTCAAAAAAAATCCAAAAGTTTTATATCAAATTCCTTTTGAGCTTTCAAAACATCCAACTAGAAAATGGAAGGAAGTCCTTTTAGACTCTTGGCCATTTTTTTCAAAGCAAGTCGAATATGCTTCAGACACAACAATATGGGCCTGTCACAATCGAATTATAATAAGTAATGTTCCAAGTGAGTTAAACAAGGACACCCTAAGCGATTTAGTATCCAAAGCCGTTGCAAAAACCAATAACTGGGTTAACCTTAAATAATCAATTGATTTGATTATTTAAGAATATTATAAATCATCTCGTAGTACAAGTCTTTTGGACCTAAATTAGCTCCGACGCCTTTGCTTTTGGCATCGTAAATACGTAAGGTTTCTAAAACTCCACTGATTCGCTTCATTGGGAAATTCCTTGAGACTGAGATGTATTCACTAACAAAATAAGGATTAAGTCCTAAAGCTTTAGACACGGCTGCAGGACTTTTATCGCTTACAGTATGAAGGGTCATTAACTTTGTAAAATAGATATACAATATAGAAATTGTCAAAACAAAAGGATGTTGTTTGTGATTTTGTGCAAAATAGTTAACAATTTGATACGCTTTTTTATGATCTAGATTGCCTATTGCCTTTTGTAACTCAAAATTATTAAAATCTTTAGAGATCCCTATATTTTCTTCAATAATTTCAGGAGTAACTTGTTTACCAGCTCCCACAACGATCTCTAGCTTATTAAGCTCATTTGCAATTTTACTTAGGTCATTCCCTAAAAACTCTGACAACATTAAGGCAGCCTTGGGCGTGATGGTTATTTGCTTAGATTTTAAAAAATTCTGAATCCAAGATGGAATCTTATCTTCGTATATTTTTTTACTATCAAACACTACTGCAGATTTAGAAAGCGATTTATAAAGTGCTTTACGTTTGTCTAAGGTTTTGTATTTGTAATTAAATACTAGAATCGTAGAAGGTTGAGGATTCTTAACATAGTCAACAAGCTGCTCAATTGTTTTAATAAGGTTTTGTGCCTCCTTTATGATGACAACTTGTCGCTCAGCCATCATAGGATAGCGTTTTGCATTGGATATGATATCTTGGATTGTAACCTCTTTCCCATACAAAACAACCTGATTAAACCCTTTTTCTTCTTCTAGTAGGACATTAGACTCTATATAGTCAGAAATCATATCAATATAATAGGGTTCCTCTCCCATTAAAAAATAAATAGGTGCTATCTTACCCCCTTTAATGTCAGTTATTAGCTGGTTAATCGAATTCATTCAAAAAAAATTACCAAATTTGTAGTGTGCAAGATTTAAATTTTCCGTCATACACGTTCAGGCTCAAAAATAGCGAAAATAATACTCATATTTTTGATGTCATACGTAAAAAATTTGTGGTGCTTCAACCAGAAGAATGGGTACGTCAACATTGTATTCATTTTTTGACCAACGAAAAAAAATACCCCATTAGCCTAATTAATGTTGAAAAAGTCGTCCATATAAACGGGCTCAATAAACGCTACGATGTTGTGGTTTATAACCCAGATGGCAGTATTCATCTTATCATCGAATGCAAAGCACCTAAAGTGAAAATATCTCAACCTGCATTTGATCAAATAGCTAGATATAATTTAGCTTTAAAAGCCTCTTTTTTGATGGTTACCAATGGATTAAATCATTATTTTTGCACCATGGATCATCGCTTGGGCGCCTATAATTTTTTAGAAGATTTACCGAATTATACTAACAAAAAAGTTTGAAACTAGCTATTGTCATACTAAATTGGAACGGAAAAACACTTTTAGAGACGTTTCTCCCTTCAGTAGTTGAACACTCAAAAGGTCATGACATCTATGTTGTTGATAATGCCTCAACAGATACATCTGTACAATTTTTAGAATCTAAATACCCTTCTGTTAATTGCGTCAAACTCAGTCAGAATTTAGGCTATGCAGCTGGGTACAACGAAAGTCTAAAACAAATTAATGCAGACATTTATTGTTTGTTAAATTCTGATATAGAAGTTACAAAAAACTGGTTGGAACCAATTATAGATATCTTTCAGACACAAGCTAATACGCATATCGTTCAGCCCAAAATATTAGACTACAATAAGAAAAACTACTTTGAATATGCCGGTGCCGGCGGAGGCTTTATTGACCAGCTAGGTTACCCTTATTGTAGAGGGCGAATTTTTAACTCTATTGAAGAAGACAAGGGACAATATGATGACCGCACAGAAATCTTTTGGGCATCTGGAGCGTGCCTATTCATAAGAGCATCTACCTTTAGATCACTTGAAGGCTTTGATAGTAAGTTCTTTGCTCATATGGAAGAAATTGATTTATGTTGGCGAGCAAAAAACAAAGGGTATCAAATAGAATACACTGGAGCATCTTCAGTATACCATGTTGGTGGCGCTACCTTGCATGATTCTAGTCCAAAAAAAACCTATTTAAACTTTAGAAATAGTCTCTTCACATTAGTCAAAAACACACACCACCCGTTAATAGGTATTGTATATTTACGACTATCATTAGATGGACTCGCTGGATTACGGTTTTTATTTCAAGGAAAATTTAAACACACAGTTGCAATTATTAAAGCACACCTAAGCTTTTATAGAGAGCTACCTTACTTGGTTAGAATGAGACAAAAAAATAAAAAAATAGCAGCCCCTAATAACCTACTACCCTCAATTGTTTGGTCTTTTTTTATACTTAACATTAAACGCTACAACAATTTAGATAAATAATTAGCTGAAAGGTCGCTTTTCAAACAATAATTTAATAGTTTTACGTTATTATTATAAATACTCTGAAAATGAATAAAATTTACATGTTATTATTATCAACATCTATCGTGTTGGTTTCATGTGGCCCTAACAAAGAATTAGTGGCTGCGCAAGAAAAATTAAAAAATACTGAAGATTTATTAAATACTGCTACTGTTAAACTAAACAGTTGTTTGTCCGATAAAGCTGTTGCAGACGCAAGTTTAGATGCTTTAAAGGATCAATTGATGGATTTAAGAAAAACGAATGATGCGTTGATTAGCAGTACAAAAGAAATAACTCTTTTAACCGCTAAAGGCGCTGACAATTTAGAGAAAACTCTTGAAAGTCTTCAGGAAAGAGATTTAAAAATTAATCGTTTACAAGACGCAATCACGAAAAAAGACAGTGTCACGCTAGCAATTGTGTCTAGTTTGAAAAAATCTGTAGGAATTGATGATCCAGACATTGAAATTAATGTTGAAAAAGGAGTCGTCTTTATTTCAATTGCTGATAAATTACTATTTAAAAGTGGTAGTTTCATTGTAACGGAAAAGGCTAAAAATATTTTAGAGAAAGTAGCTAAAGTAATTTCTGATAAACCAGACTTTGAAGCTATGATAGAAGGTCATACAGATAGCCAATCATACTCTAACGGGATCTTAGTTGATAACTGGGACCTAAGTGTTAAGCGCTCAACCTCAATCATTAGAGAATTACAAAAAATGGGCGTAAATCCAGCACAATTAATTGCTGCAGGACGTAGTAGTTACGTTCCTTTGACAGACAATGACACGGCTCAAAACAGAGCGAAAAACAGAAGAACACGAGTAGTAGTACTTCCTAAAATTGATCAATTCTATGAAATGATAGAAAGTGAAATGAAAGCTCTTACCGGTCAATAAAATATAAAAATAAAAAGTATTTATAAAAGCCCACCGTTTTGGTTGGGCTTTTTATTTGTTAGCTAATAGCTTTATTTTATATTTGCTCAAAAGCTATAACATCCTATAATGAAGATATCATATAACTGGTTAAAACAATTTATAAAAATTGATTGGAGTGCTGAAAAAACCTCAAAGCTTCTTACAGATCTAGGATTAGAGGTTGAAGGTTTAGACATTTTTCAATCCGTCAAAGGGGGATTAAAAGGAATCATAGTTGGACACGTATTAACTTGTGAACAACACCCGAATGCAGATAGATTAAAAATAACTACTATAGACATAGGAGATAAGCAGCCTTTAAACATTGTTTGTGGAGCTCCTAACGTAGCTGAGGGACAAAAAGTAGCAGTAGCGACTATAGGAACTACTTTATACACTAGTGAAGGTGAAGCTTGGACTATAAAAAAAGGGAAGATAAGAGGAGAAGAAAGCCACGGAATGCTCTGTACCGAAGATGAATTAGGGTTAGGAAAGTCCCATGATGGAATTATGGTTTTAGAAGCATCCTTAGATATTGGATCCGCATTAGCAAATCATTATAACGTTGAAGATGATTTAGTATACGAGATTGGACTGACTCCAAACCGAGCAGACGCAATGAGTCATTATGGAACTGCACGAGACCTTATGGCTGGGTTATCTCAACACGGAATAAATACAAAATTAATAAGCCCTTCAGTCTCTGGGTTTCATATCGACAACAGAGGATTAAAAATTGACATTAATATTGATGACAAAGTTAAAGCTCCTCGTTATTGTGGATTAACCATCTCAAATATTGTTGTTAAAGATTCACCGCAATGGTTGCAAAATCGTCTTAAATCTATCGGGTTAAGCCCTATTAATAACATTGTAGATGCAACTAACTATGTATTACATGACTTAGGACAACCACTTCACGCATTTGACGCAGACAAAATTAGTGGTAAAAAAATTAATGTTAAGACCGTGAAGTCGGGAACAAAATTTATTACTTTAGATGGCGTTGAACGCAGTTTACACGAAGAAGATTTAATGATCTGTGACGAAGACAAACCTTTATGTATTGCAGGCGTTTTTGGAGGAGAAAACTCAGGAGTGTCTGAAAACACATCTTCAATATTTTTAGAAAGTGCCTATTTTAATCCGATAAGTGTTAGAAAAACAGCTAAAAGACACGCCTTAAATACAGATGCTTCTTTTAGGTTTGAACGTGGCATCGACCCAAACATTACAAAATACGCACTTAAAAGAGCGGCCATCTTGATTACTGAAATTGCTGGAGGTAAAATATCCAGCGATTTAATCGATGAATATCCCAATAAAATTGAAGACTCTCAAGTGTTTTTGAGTTTCGACAAAACAAATAAATTAATTGGACAAGAAATACCTAAAGAAACTATTAAGAGTATTCTTAGTGCTTTAGAAATAAAAGTTAATAATATCACAGAAACTGGATTGGGACTTACCATTCCAGCATACAGGAACGATGTCCAAAGAGAAGTAGATGTTATTGAAGAAATTTTAAGGGTTTATGGCTATAACAACATTGGGATTACAAATAAGTTAAATGCCTCTATATCTAATACTTCTAAATTTGAAAATCATAAAATTGAAAATATTGTCGCAAACCAACTTGTAGGTCAAGGTTTTTATGAAATCATGACTAATTCGTTAACCACTGACAAATACACGTCAATTAGTAAGCAATTAGATCCTGATAATAACGTTAAAATATTAAATCCTTTAAGCACTGACTTATCTATCATGCGTCAGTCTCTAATTTTTTCAGGATTAGAAACATTGGCCTTTAATATAAACCGTCAACAGAGTGATCTAAAGCTTTTTGAATTTGGAAAAACTTACCATAATTTTGACGACCAAAAAGAAGAATATAATCACTTATCCATTTTAGTGACAGGAAATAAGACAGAAAACCGTTGGAATTCAAAAGAAAATGAGGTTAGTTATTTTTACTTAAAAGGACTTGTCATAGCAATTTTTGATCGATTAGGCATTAAAAAACTCAAAAGTCAGCCATTATCAAACGACGTATTCAGCGAAGGTCAGCAATTAAGCGTAGGGAAACATTCCGTTGTAGAATTTGGAAGTTTAAAAACCAACGCACTTACCCCTTTTGGAATCTCACAAAATGTTTTTTGTGCTAACTTTAATTGGGATAACTTATTAAAAGTAATCAATCAAAATACCATAAAGTTTAAAGACATCTCTAAATATCCTGAGGTTAAACGAGATCTTTCATTATTAATCAATGAAGATGTGACTTTTGAAAATCTATACAAACTAGCCAAACAATCAGAAAACAACTATTTAAAAGATGTGAATCTGTTTGATGTTTACACAGGAGAGAAATTAGCAAAAGGCAAAAAGAGTTATGCCATAAGCTTCACACTCCAAGACAATAAGCAAACGCTTAAAGATTCACAAATTGACAAAATAATGTCAAAAATCCAAAAGCGTTTTGAATCAGAATTGGGTGCTGAACTACGCTAACTATCCTTCTTTGGCTGCTAAATAACGTTCTGCATCTAATGCTGCCATACACCCGGTGCCCGCGGCAGTAACCGCCTGTCTGTATACGTGGTCTGCGGCATCACCACTCACAAAAACTCCGTCAACATTTGTTTTAGAAGTCCCTGGATTGTTAATTATATAGCCTGTTTCGTCTAAGGTTAAAAAGCCATTAAAAATGTCAGTATTGGGCTTATGGCCAATAGCAACAAAAAATCCTGTGGCAGGAATGTCAATCATTTCGTTGGATTGATTATTTTTTGCCCTTACTCCTGTAACTACTTGCCCATCTCCTAAAACCTCTTCTGTTTCTGTATTAAATAAAATGGTAATGTTTTCAGTGTTTTTGACACGGGTTGCCATAATTTTGGAAGCTCTAAACTCGTCACGTCTTACAAGCATTGTCACTTTAGTACACAGTTTAGATAAATAATGAGCTTCTTCACAAGCAGAATCCCCTGCCCCAACAATTACAACTTCTTGATTTCTGTAAAAGAACCCATCACATACGGCACAAGCAGAAACACCTCCGCCAAGTTTTAAGTATTTTTGTTCAGACTCTAATCCTAAATATTTTGCAGTAGCCCCAGTAGATATAATCACTGTTTCACAATGAATTTCTTTAGTACCGTTGATCCATACTTTATGTGTTGTACCAGAAAAATCAACTTTAGTCACCCATCCGTCTCTTACGTCAGTACCAAACCTCTCAGCCTGTGCTTGAAGCTCCAACATCATCGCAGGACCTGTAATACCATCTGGATAACCAGGAAAATTTTCAACATCGTTGGTAGTTGTTAATTGACCACCAGGTTGAGTTCCTTGATATAAGACAGGGAACATATTGGCACGAGCGGCGTAAATCGCAGCAGTATAGCCTGCAGGCCCAGAGCCAATAATCATACATTTTACAGATTCAATAGTATTAGACATATTTATAAGATTTAGATTACAAAAATAAACGTTTTAACGAATATTCAAACCTTAAGTTATCAACAGTTTAATTAAAAATCGTAGACTAATCCATCGCATTAATATTAGGGTCGAATAATCCTAAACCAAGAAAATAATCTTAACTTTGTTAAAATTGAAAAGAAACAGATATGCTAATTATAGGTATTAGTGGAGGAACAGGAAGTGGAAAAACTACGGTAGTAAATCAAATTATTTCTGAATTTCCAAAAGGGGAAGTTCAAGTAATATCTCAAGACTCCTATTACAAAGACACCTCACATTTAACTTTTGAAGAACGGTGTAAAATTAACTTTGATCACCCACAGTCTATTGATTTTGAACTACTTGAAAACCACTTAAAAAGCCTAAGAATAGGAGAAGCTGTTAATCAGCCTGTTTATTCTTTTAAAACTCATAACCGTACAGGAGACACAACGCTTACAAAGCCTAAAAAGGTGATTATTGTAGAGGGAATATTAATTTTATCAAACACCCAGCTGAGATCAATTTTTGATATTAAAATCTTTGTTCATGCAGATAGTGATGAACGATTAATGCGAAGACTTAAAAGAGATATCGCTGAACGAGGACGGGATTTAGATGAAGTACTTGAACGCTACCAAACAACGCTTAAGCCTATGCATGAGCAGTTTATTGAGCCGATGAAAGCATTTGCAGATATAATAATTCCCAACAACCACTACAATACAGTGGCTGTAAACGTGGTGAAGTCAATTATAAATGAACAACTCTGATGCTAAAGAAAAAGAAAAAGGTCTTGAAGGTCCTGAAGCCATTTAAAAACATCTATTTACTTATTTTGATTGCATTTATAATTTGGATGACAATGTTTGATGCCAACTCTTGGCTAATTCACGCAGACTTAAATGAAGATATTGATGACTTAAATTCAAAAATCGAGTTTTACAACAGTGAAATTTCTAAAGATCAAAAAGAAATAAACACTCTAAATTCTACAAATGGAATTGAGAAATATGCTCGAGAGCATTATAAAATGAAAAAAGACAACGAAGTCATTTATATCATTGAAGACCATGATAGTTTAAAGACCACAACTAATGAGTAAGTCATCTCTTTTTGATAGTTTTGAGACTACTTCTGAAAAGCAGTGGAAACAAAAAATTCAATTTGAACTTCAAGGAAAGGAATTTAACGACTCCTTGGTATGGAAATCTCTTGAAGGAATTGATGTAAAACCATTTTACCATTCAGACTCTTATTCAAAATTACCTAAAATTGAATATAATTCTTCAGACTGGAAAATTGGTCATTCTATATTTGTTAATTCAGTTGAAAAAAGTAATTCACATGCTTTAGATCTTATTAAAAATGGAATAGAAAGTCTATATTTCGTAATCCCTAAGGAGCTAATTTCTATTGAAGCGCTTTTAGAAAATATTGATTTAGCCCTTATTACTATTTACTTCGAGACTTTATTTATATCAGAGAATTTTACAACAACATTACAGCAGTATTCAACTAAAAAAAACACAAGATTTTATATTCTAAATGACCCAATCGGTCAGCTTTCTAAAACAGGAAACTGGTTTGAAAATATAAAATCTGATATAGAAAATTTAAATAAAATTCTCATTTCTGGTAACGAACTAAAAGGAGTTGTTTCGGTAGATTTAGGACTCTTTCAAAATGCCGGCAGTAGCATGGTGCAACAGTTGGCCTATACCCTAGCCCATGTGAATGAATATTTAAACGTATTTGATGCTAAGCTCATAAAAACGATTGTATTTAAAGTATCAGTAGCAAGTAATTACTTTTTTGAAATTGCAAAAATTCAAGCGCTTAGATTGTTGTGGCAAAGTTTAACGAAAGATTATGGGGTGACAATTGACTGTCATATAATTAGCCAACCTAGCAAACGTAACAAAACAATTTACGACTACAATACTAATATGATGCGCACAACTACCGAATGTATGAGCGCGATATTAGGAAGTTCAGACACTATTATTAACATGCCATATGACCATCTCTATCACAAGGATAATGAGTTTGGCGATCGGCTATCGAGAAATCAATTGTTAATTCTTAAAAATGAAAGTTATTTTGATGTTGTTTCCAATCCAACAGAAGGAGTTTATTACATTGAAACACTCACAAAGGGACTCGCTCAAAAGGCCTTGGAATTATTTAAAGATATTGAAAAAGAAGGAGGCTACTTAAAACTATTAAAAGAAGGCATTATTCAGCGAAAAATTAAAGCGCACGCACTCAAAGAACAACTTACTTATGATGAAGGAAGCGAAGGACTTTTAGGAACACATTTTCAACAAAATTCTTCTGATAAAATGAAGGCTGACTTAGAGCTCTACCCATTTGTAAAACAAAATATTAGAAAAACACTTTTAGAGCCAATAATCACTAGAAGAATTGCAGAAAACGTAGAACAAAAACGGCTAAAGGATGAGTAGAAAAAACGTCCAACATATCGTTCTTGATGGCTTAAAGTCAAAAAACTCTAAAAAGGCACTCTTTAATACTGCAGAAACTATTGATCTCAAATCTCGGTATTTCGAAAGCGATATAGAAAGCTTAGAGCACTTGGACTTTCCAGCTGGAAAAGCACCCTTTCTTAGAGGGCCTTACAGCACTATGTATGTTCAACGTCCTTGGACAATACGTCAATATGCAGGTTTCTCAACAGCTAATGATAGCAATGCATTTTATAAAAGAAATTTAAAGGCTGGTCAAAAAGGCTTGTCAGTAGCATTTGATCTTCCAACACACAGAGGTTATGATAGTGATCATGATCGTGTCGTTGGTGATGTAGGGAAGGCTGGAGTTGCTATCGATTCCGTTGAGGACATGAAGCTCTTATTTAATGAAATACCATTGGATCAAATGAGTGTTTCAATGACTATGAATGGTGCTGTTTTGCCTATTATGGCATTTTATATTGTAGCGGCTCAAGAACAAGGCGTTAAACTAGAAGACTTAAGTGGTACGATTCAAAATGACATTTTGAAAGAGTTTATGGTAAGGAACACCTATATATACCCTCCGGAAGATTCAATGAAAATTGTATCCGATATTTTTGAATACACGAGTAAAAACATGCCAAAATTTAATAGCATTAGTATTTCAGGCTACCATATGCAGGAAGCAGGCGCAACAGCCGATATTGAATTGGCTTACACCTTAGCAAATGGTCTTGAATATATCCGCAAAGGATTAGATGCAGGGCTGGATATAGATACATTTGCGCCACGTTTATCCTTTTTCTGGGGAATTGGGATGAATCATTTTATGGAAATTGCCAAACTAAGAGCTGCACGTATGTTATGGGCAAAAATAGTTAAAGAGTTTAATCCGAAAAATCCAAAATCACTCGCTTTAAGAACCCACTGTCAAACAAGCGGTTGGAGCTTGACAGAACAAGACCCTTTTAATAATGTAACGCGAACCTGTATTGAAGCCACTGCAGCCATTTTTGGAGGCACCCAAAGTTTACACACAAATGCCCTTGATGAAGCCATCGCATTGCCCACTGAATTTTCAGCAAGAATTGCAAGAAACACACAGCTTTATTTACAAAAAGAAACTAAAATAACTAAAACGGTTGATCCTTGGGCAGGAAGTTACTACATAGAAAAACTAACTCATGAAATTGCCGAAAAGGCATGGAGTCATATTGAAGAAGTTGAGTCCTTGGGCGGTATGACTTCAGCTATTAAATCGGGGGTCCCTAAACTAAGAATTGAAGAAGCCGCAGCTAGAAAGCAAGCGCGAATAGATTCCGGTCAAGATATTATTGTGGGGGTCAATAAGTTTCAACTAAAAACTGAAGACCCATTGCATATTTTAGAAGTTGATAACGAACTTGTAAGATCACAGCAAATTGATCGATTAAACCACATAAAATCAACTCGGGACACAAAAAAGGTAGAAGAAGTTTTAGAAAAATTAACAAAAGCTGCATCAGATGGTACCGAAAATTTATTAACTTTAACAGTTGAAGCTGCGCGTTTACGGGCTACACTAGGAGAAATTAGTGACGCATTAGAACAAAAATTTGGTAGATATAAAGCAGAAATTAAAACCTTTTCAGGCGTGTACAGTAAGGAAATAAAAAATGATATCTCATTTGAAAAAGCTAAAAACTTAGCAGATCGATTTTCTAAGGGAGAAGGCAGACGCCCTCG
>Ga0114998_10003368_pt1 | contig 11879 bp, 7 predicted proteins | sample ArcticOcean_MG_C_5_FD_87044 | JGI IMG/M metagenome (GOLD analysis project Ga0114998, IMG submission 87044) | Marine microbial communities from western Arctic Ocean - ArcticOcean_MG_CB4_138 | ecosystem: Environmental > Aquatic > Marine > Oceanic | place: Arctic Ocean: Canada Basin | collected...
AGAAACAACAACAGCTGTTACATTTTTTGGCCTCAATTCCAGAAGACAAACGTCGTTTAGTTCGTCTCGGCGACGAAGCAAAAGTATCCATTAGAGAGCTCCAAGAGTTTCACGAGAAACGGAGACAATCATCGATTGTGGAATATCTCTCTGCGATTGAAACCGAAGTCAACGACGTCTTGTTATGAAATTGTCGCGATTATTGATTTCTGAGTTGAAACAGCGACGAGTTCTGATTAATATAGATAGGTAGTAGTGTAGAATACATATATAGTAATGGCCATCCGCTAAATGTAGGAGAGAGACATTTTTTGTAAATTACAATTGTTCCCATTTTTTATGTTTTTCAACATTCGAAGAAAACAAACACCGCGTGACATAAAAATATCACGATAATAATAATAATAATAATAATAATAATAATAATAATAATAATACAACAACAACAACAACAATAATAATAATAATATTGTTATTATTATACGACGAACAAAAAACTTATATATATCATCATCATCATCATCTTCATCATCACCAAAAAATGAACAACGAATATAAATCATCATCACCATCATCATCGTTAAATGCGAATAATGCGAATAATAATTATTATTATGCATCGATATTCTTAATTCTATTAACAATCGAAAACACGTTGAGTATGCTCTGCAGGCGATATGCAGTAGGTGTCTTACACTTGGAGTTTTCCAAAAATTCAGTGCTTTGCGTGAATGAAATTATTAAAATGGTATTTTCGATACAAATGAAGAAGAAGAAGTTTATTAGCAGCAGCGGCAGAGAAGAGAAGATGAACCATGTGCGATTTTTAGTGAAAGAATCGTATTCAATAGCACCGATTGCTGTTATATATTTAATCGTGAATTTGATTTCATATCCATCGTTACAACGAGTAGACGCTTCAGTTTTCACCGCGATCTCGAACTTAAAAGTCTTAGCGACTGCGTTATTTGCATCAGTTCTATTAAACACGAAAATCAGTCAAAGAGTGTGGAGAACTTTAGCGCAATTAGTTTTAGGCGTGACGTTGATTTCGTGGGAGTCGACTCCGAATAATCCAGTTATTCATAAACGCGTACATCAGCAATGGTACGAACACGTAACAGATATGTTTGATTTAGAATACGCGTTTGGCGTATTCTTAGCGTTAGTGCAAACATTTCTGTCCGGTTTTGCGTCTGTTTATTTCGAATTAAAGTTGAAAAATAAATCTTCGTCTTCGTCTTCTTCGAATATCGATGATAATAATAATAATAATAATAATAATAATAATAATGATTTGTTAGCGATTCAAAATAAGTTAATATCGTTAGACGTTTGGGATAGGAACATTCAATTATCGTTATGTTCAATTTTGATATATATGCCGATATCAGTCTATGAAACGAACGGAAAAATCTTCGAAGGGTGGACCATGCTCGTTGTCTTGATTTCAATCTTGCACGCTTCTGGTGGGATCTTAGTCGCTTTAGCTGTTTTATATTCCTCGTCGGTAACGAAAACGGTCGCGGTTTGTTTAGCGCTAGTTTGTACGACCATTTTTGGGCATATTTTATTCTATGAACCTTTGAATGGGCCTATATTATTAGGGTGCGCGATGGTCATAATCTCCGTTTGGACATATAAGGACGATAACATCATTGAAGCGAAAATGAGAAAAGCTGGATTATTTTAGAAGATATATATTATTATGGTATTTATGTGTGTACTTCGTAGTAGTTAATATGTAGTAGTAGTGATTATTTTTATTATGTATGTTCATGTGTTTGCCAGTAGTAAAATTTCTAACCAGTATTTTGCAATCCAGAAGCGATGCCTTTAATTGTAATGATTAAAGTATCGTTCACGGCACCTTTATAGGGATTCGTCGAAGGATGCAATTTCATCATATCTTGCGCCCATTGTAAAGAAGGATCGTATTTTAATTCATCAAACGAAGAATCGTTTGACGCCTCCATCGCTTCAAGTTCTCTTTGTTTCTTCAAATAGTTCGATTGAATTACGTTCAAGGGAGTGATATATATCGACCTCATTTGTAACTTATTCTTCAACTGTTGATGTTGCGCTGGACATTGTTGACCGTCGACTTCAATCTTGGACTCCGGGTTTACCAATAATTCTTTACGTTCGGCAATTTCCAAAACGTGCTGAATCGTATCAGTCAATTCTTGTTTTAACTCCTTTCCAATCGTGTTCCTTAAATGCTCATCGACCAAAGTTTGTTCATAAAAATCGACGACGTTCAAATCCGACTTGGCTAAGACCATTTCGACTAAATCCATCGTAACCTTGAAAAAAGGCCAATTCTTGTGCATTTCTCTCAAAGTATTCAACTCGCCTTCTTCTTTTCGTATCTCAGCGAATGCGGCTGATAAGCCGAGCCAAACTGGAAGTTGGAAACGGTTTTGAGTCCACGCGAAGATCCATGGAATTGCCCTCAACGCAGTCACTCCAGCGTTTGGCTTTCGCTTCGAAGGTCTCGAACCGATGTTCAAAGAACCAAGCTCGGTCGAAGGAGTTGACTGCGCGAAATACGGCACGAAATCTGGGTTTTCAAAAACCACAGATCGAAACCTTTTACACGAAGCGTCGCTCATTTTTTTCATCACGTCGCGCCATTCTGGTTTTGGACCTTCGGGAGGTTTCAAAGTATGCTCGAGAACGGCAGCCGTGTATAAATCCAACGTATGAAAACAATTTTCTCTTTCACCGAAATCTTGTTCAATAACTTCGCCTTGGATAGTGACGCGAATGGAACCATTCACTGTACCTCCCGGTTGTGACATGATTGCAATATGCGCTGGGCCACCACCTCTGCCGACGGTACCGCCTCTGCCATGAAATAACGTCAAATGTACGCCAAACTCCTTAGCAACTTCAGACGCTTTTTCTTGGCCTTCGTATAACCCCCAGGCGGCGGCTAATCTGCCCGCATCTTTACCAGAGTCCGAATATCCAATCATGACTTCTTGTTCCATGTTGACGAGAGTTTTCATGTACGATTCGACGGAAAATAATTGTCGTAAGACTTTCGGAGCATCGTTCAAATCGTCCAGTCTTTCAAACAACGGAGCGACTCTTAAAGACGTTTCCAAACTACCGCCGCACTCTCTTTGTAACAAAACGACTGCCAAAACATCAGAAGCAGAGGTCGCCATTGAAATGACATAAGTTCCTAAACTTCCAGGAACTTTCTTTTGAATATAAGCGATCATTTTGAACGTATCGAGAACTTCGCGAACTTCATCGGTGCATTCCAAAGTATGCGGTATTAAAGGTCTTTTACCTTCAATTTCGGCGGTTAAAAACTCAATCTTCTTCTCTTCGGACCATTCCTTGTACGAACCAATGCCTAATTGGGTAGTGATTGCATCTACGGCATCGGCATGTCTGTCAGATTCTTGTCTAATATCGAGCTTGACCAAGTTTAATCCAAAACATTGCACTTGACGAATGACGTCGAGCAAGTACGCATTTGCAACCGTGTTATCGCCGCACTCGACCAAAGATTCGTAGCAATGCATTAAGGGAGCGGCTAAATCTTCCTTGTATTGGACAAACCTTTCCGAATCGTCAAAGTCCAACTCAATCGATGGATCCGCGACGACTTTTTGCAAATGTTCCATAGTTTCGTATAAACGATCTCTGAGCTCGCCCAAGACAACTCTGTATGGTTCGTTTTCTGGAATAGCTTTCCAGAAATCGGTATAGTTACGTCCTTTACGGATTTCAAAAACGACCGAGGCATCTTCGTCGTGCGGGCGACTGCTGACGATGTCGTCGACAACTTTTCTGAACGACTTTGAGCAGCGCCACATTGAGATTTCAAAAATGAGCTGTTCCACGGCTTTGAAATATAACGTCGTCGCTTGTAACCTGGCCAGATAAACCGAATCGCGCGTGCAAGTCGCGGTGACAAACGGATTTCCATCTCTATCCCCACCCATCCACGATCCAAACGTAATAATCGATCGTTCCAATGGAAGTCTGTTCAAACCATGTTTTAATAAAGAAGTATCGACTCTTCTCATGAATTGAGGAACGCCTTGGAATATGGTATTCGTGAAATAGGTTAAACCTCTTCTCATTTCGTCCTGCGGCGTCGGCGCCGAACGTCTAATTTCATCCGTTCTCCAAGCAGAGTGAATCGATGCTCTTATAGATTCCAAAATCTCCTCTCTCTCGAATCCGGACAAACGAAAACGTTGTAAATTAATCAAGTTATTCCTAATTTTCCCAAAATTCTTCAGCAACGATTGTCTTAAAGCTTGCGTAGGATGCGCCGTGAGCACTAAGTCGACGTGTTGATTACACAAAGCGTCGTAAATAGCATTTGGATCCATTCCACTCGCGACCATGCCTTTAATAGCCCCATTCGTCGTCTTCGCGGGCCCTCTTGGGATATCGTCTAATCTCGCGTGTCTCTCCTCCATCGCCGTCGCCACGTGCTCTGATACGTTATGTAAGTTCAATAGGTTCGAATAGGACGAAGACAGCATTAAAGTTTCGTCTATTTTCAATTGATCTAACAATATTTTCAAATCCTGGAAATCTTTTGCAGAGTTCGTTTCCGAGAACGTCTTTGATTTCTCGTACACTGCGATTATTTTCGATAACATCTCGTCCCCGGCCGTTTCCTTCACTACTGAGAAGAAGATCTCGCGCATGAGCGTGTCAGATTCCTGTACTGCCTCGGCCGTATCGAATGTCTTCGTTTCACCTGTACCAGATATGTACGCCGATTCTCTTATTAATTTAGTCATTTGATTCCCATGTTCTGTGTTGATCATCGAGAGAGATTGTGTTCTGTTATGTTTCGCGTTGAACTTCGGGTGCGGAGAAGACGACGCGTGATTGTGATTGTGATGATGATGTGGATCATTACTGTTGTTATTGTTATTATTAGGTGATGAGTCGTGTTGTTTGTTGTTCAAGGTCAGTCCGAAGAATCCCATGATTTACTCTACGTATTATACTCTACTCAAACGTAATTATAAGTTATTTATTCGCGAAGATCTGATAACGACGATGCTCTCTCTCTCTCTTTTATTTCAAAGAGAGATCTCACGCTTTATTCTCTCTTATCTATATTGAACAGTGACAGTGCTGATAGTATTAAACGAGTATGCCCGCGTCTTGTTCGTTATTTTTGTATTTACTTACTTAGTCGTTTATTATGTCGTTTATTATAATGACGAGAAAGATATTTTCGCGGTTAAAATAATAAGGAAGAGACAAAAGTGCTGATGTCTATTGGCTGCTGAAAGAGCCCGCACGAGGTACTCGTAAGATTTAATATATAATTGTTCATCGATCGAGAAATTTATACACGACTGTCGACTATTGCGCTAACGCTTGTGCTGCTGCAGGTGGTGGAAGGTATTCTTCGAAGCCTTCACACTTTTGTTCAATTAAGTAGTTCAAGCAATCGATGTGGTTGCGACTGTGAGCGTAAAAACAAGCACTCGAATCCCAAGGACAGTCGTTTTCGTGTAAGTATTTCAGAACGTCCAAGTGACCGTATAGGGCAGTAATCCTACACAAACCCGCATGCATAAGACACTCATTCTCGACGCAATACTTGACCATTGCAAGATTGCCTTCAAATACTGCAAAATGGATCGTCCCTTCATCCCAATCACAATTCTTCACCTCTCGCGCCCAAACGAGATATTCGAGTTTGTTCATTCGAGCAACTTCAGAGCAGAAATATTCCTGAGTGTCAGACCATCTATCCTCACCCCATCGATGATTATCCCACGCTAATTCCATTTGTGATATAGAAGTAAACTCTGAAATATTAAACCTCTTTCCCACTTTAATCTTCGATCTTTCAACAGCATCGCGAGCGTTCTTAAACGCCATCTTCAAAAACTTTAAATCAGATCTCGGTCTTAATTTAGGTACGATATGCGTTTCGAATATCTCTCTCCATTGCGCAGTGAATAACAAAGCTAATGGACTCTGTTCATCATCTTCTTTACTATCGATCTTCTGTTTCTTCGTTATCATCGACATTTATTTATTTACAATTCTTTTCCGTCTCAATTCGATTGATTAATTAATTAATGTTTATTAGCGATTTTTCTGTCGCGAGCAGAGTTGTTTTCGTTGTTTGACTTTGTTCTTTGACTGTTTGAAGTGACTACGAGTAGTGCGTATAGTGCTTTAACGAGCATCAAGAGAACGACAAAACAGAGAAAGATTAAATATCGCGTTCGTTCGATGTGTAGTTTAATCAAATCAAATATTAGTATTAATAATAATAATAACAGTACAATAATAAACATACGTCGTAAACTATCATCGTTATCGTTATCATCGTCGTCGTCGTCGTCACGATATAGTAGTTATTATAATAGTAATAATAATAATAATAGTAATATCAACAATCGTGGGAACAGTAAGAGTAACAACGGACGAACCAGAAAAGTGGCCATGGCTTCTACTACTAACGATAATACAACGACGACGCAGACGACTGCTACTGCTACTAAGAAGCTATGGGGAGGCGCGTTCTCGGAGAAGATCGATCCATTGATGGAAAAGTTCAACGAATCCCTATCGATCGACAGGAGGATGTACGCAGAGGACATCGAAGGCTCTTTAGGGTACTCAAACGCCTTGGAGAGATGTGAAATAATCACTAAAGAAGAGAGAGAGGAAATACACAGAGGGTTATTAATAGTTCTGAAAGAGTGGCAAACGGGTACATTTATGATCAAAGAAGGCGATGAAGACATACATACGGCGAACGAACGACGTCTATGCGAAGTGATCGATAGTAATATTGGAGGGAAGTTACATACAGGGAGATCGAGGAACGACCAAGTCGCCACCGATACGAGAATGTGGTTAAGGAAAGAGTTGTTAGTTTTGAGGAAATATTTGCGAACGTTAATAGAAGTCGCAGTTGATAGGGCTGAAGAAGAAGTTGATTTGGTCATGCCCGGATTCACGCATTTACAGTCAGCGCAAACCGTAAGGTTTTCGCATTGGTTACTATCGCACGCTTCGGCTTGGCAAAGAGACGATATGCGCCTGGAAGATTTAATGCCGAGAGTTAATACGATGCCTTTAGGGTCTGGTGCTTTAGCCGGGAACCCGTTCGGTGTGGATAGACAATTATTGGCGAAAGATTTACAGTTCGAACGCGTATGTCCGAATTCAATGGATGCCGTCTCCGACAGAGATTTCGTCATCGAAACGATGTTTTGGGCTTCAATGACTTTAATGCACATCTCTAGATTTTCTGAAGATTTAATCATCTATTCGTCTCAACAATTTGGGATGATGCAAATGTCCGACGCATATTCAACCGGTTCGTCCTTAATGCCGCAAAAGAAGAACCCGGACGCTTTAGAGTTATTAAGAGGTAAATCGGGGAAACAAATCGGGAATTTGACCGGAGTCTTGTGCATTTTGAAAGGAACGCCGACGACTTATAATAAAGATTTCCAAGAATGTTGGACTGGAATGTTCGAAACTGTTGATACGATGTCCGATTGTTTACGAATCGCGAGTGGTTGTTTGGCGACTATGAAATTAAATCCAGAAAAGATGAAATCTTCTCTAGTCGCCGAAATGCTCGCGACTGATTTGGCCGAATATTTAGTTCGTAAAGGTATGCCGTTTCGCGAAACGCATCACATCTCAGGTGCGGCTGTGAAATTAGCCAAGGACAAAAAAATTCCTCTCGATAAATTAACTTTAGCCGATTTGAAACCGTTATGCGATAAGTTCGAAGAGGACGTACAAGATATTTGGTCGTACGAGAAATCTGCCGAAAGCAGAGACACTGAAGGCGGTACTTCGAGAAGGTCCGTGTTAGAGCAGTGCGCTAAATTAAGGAAATATCTCAAAGACTCTGAATAATGATTTATATATATTCAGTGTTTAATGAAATTTAAGTAATCTATTATTGCATCATGGCGTAGAAATAATAAAGTTCCAAACGTTTTTCCTCATCAATAATTGAATTTTGAATATCATTGTTGATTGTTTCACCCGCCCAATCATGCTTCATATTTCACACATCATCATCAGAAGCAGTGGAGTACATACAACTCGAATAAATTAATAATAGAAATATAAATAATATCAATAATGTTATTATTATTACTATCATTACTACTATCGTTATCTTTCATAGACGTAATCAATTCCGCTCCTTCCAATATTAATAAACTGAATAAAGAGGAACAAACCAGAAGAAAGCTTTCGCAGACTTTAAAGCACTCTTCCATTAATAATTTCAATCGTAAAAATAGCAACATCGAAAACGTGAAGAGGTCAGTAGACGAAGACGACGTGTTCGTGATTGCTTTAAATCAACAGAACAAAGATCGAACGATTAAAGAATTTACTACTGATAGCGTTAACGATAATCTGAAGCAAGTTCTCTTAGAATCAATAATAGATGATGATGATGATGACATTAATAATAGTAAACGAAGTAAAAGAAGAAGAAGAAAATCATCGTCACAAAATCAGGAACAAATCGAGTTAGTTACAGACCATACTGGGCAACGATATGCTTGTATAGTGCCACAACAAAATGATAATAATAACGATAATGATAATAATAATAATAAAGAAGAAATAGAAGAACTGAAAGAACCATCGATTGCAGTTCTTCTACAACCATTGAATAACGCGTGCTTTTATAGACACGAAGGATGGTGGACGTACGAATTTTGTTTTAAGAAACACGTGAGACAGTATCACGTCGAGGCGAACGCGAAGGTGACGGTGGATTATTCATTAGGATCGTTCGATGAATATTTAACGAATAAAACGAGAGACGATGAGAATAAGGAAGAGATTAGGAGACGAGAGGCTTCGGTTGGGATTCCCGCGACAGCGTTTCACGTACATCATTTCACGAAAGGAACCGAATGCGATATTGGGTCGTTAGATACTAGAAAAACAGAAGTACAATTCTTATGCGCGGAAGATGGACTGAATGCAGTGTTGAGCATTAAAGAGCCTACGACTTGTTCGTATAATTTGCAATTCGCAACTCCTTTGTTATGCTCGCACGAAGCTTTTGTTACAAAGGAGAAAAACGTTTCGCCCATTAAATGTTACGCCTATAAAGAAGAAAAAGAAGATCAAAGGACGTTTCATGAAATATACACGAGCTATAATTTTGATGCCGACGACGATGACGAAGACGATAGTGATGACGATAACCATAATAATGACGATGAAAAGAAACGAGAATTATAATAGATAGAGACTACATGTACTGTATGTACTGTAAAGTATGTACCACTATATAGAAATATTTTTGATCATATTCATATAAAAACTTATGTTTATTATTACGTACGTGTTATTATTATATTAAATGGAAAACGTGCCAGGAGCGTTGGCTGTATCTGCGTTGCTATCATTTGCTCTTCCTTTTAATTGCCTTTTCGGGATCTCCGTGATGACCGCTTGCGTGGTCAAAACCATACCGGCAATAGAGCAAGAGTTTTGGATGCCAGATCTAGTAACTTTCTTTGGATCGATGACGCCGGTCTTGATCAAATCTGCAAACTCACCAGACATTGCGTTGTATCCAATATTCCACGGCTCTTGCGCAATTCTGTTCACAATAACATCACCCTCAACGCCGGCGTTGTTCGCGATCCATCTGCACGGAGCAACCAACGCTTTCTGAACGATTTCGCAGCCTAATTTTTCTTCCGGATCAGTAATAGTTTTCTTAAACTCTTCAAGCATCACCGATAAGTGGACCAAAGCGGCACCACCGCCTGGGACGATGCCTTCTTCGACTGCTGCAAAAGTAGCATTCTTAGCATCTTCAATTCGCAACTTTTTATCTTCTAATTCAGATTCAGTCGCCGCACCAACTTTAATGACGGCGACACCACCGGCCAACTTTGCAATGCGCTCGGATAATTTTTGTGTATCATAAACAGAATCGCTGTCAGCGAGTTCTTGCTTCAATTGTGCGACGCGCAAGTTAATGTCATCTTTAGATGCAGAGTCGGCAATCAAAGTCGTCGTCGTAGCATCTTGCGTCAACTTACGAGCAAAACCTAAAGAGTCCATGGTCGCCGTTGCGACGGATAAGCCTAAATCTTTCGCCAAGTATTGTGCACCGGTAACGATGGCGATGTCTTGAAGTAAAGCCTTACGTCGCTCTCCAAACCCTGGCGCTTTCATAGTCGTGATGTTTAAAACACCTCTGAGTTTGTTGACGACCAACGTTGCCAAAGCCTCGCCAACGATGTCCTCAGCGATGAGCAACACTGGCGGCGAACCGGCTTCGTTGATTTGCTCCAAAAGTGGAACCAAATCTTTAACACTTTCAATCTTTTCGTCCGTAATGATGATTCTCGCGTTATCCATTTCAACCTGTAATTTTTCGTTGTTCGTGACGAATTGTGGTGACCCGTAACCTCGATCGATTTCCATACCCTCTTCAATATCAACGACTGTTTCCAAGCCGTTCCCGTTTTCAATGGACAAGACGCCATCTGCACCTACTTTTTCTATCGCATCAGCAATCATTTCTCCAATTTCGTCGTTGTTACCAGCAGAAATCGAGGCGACGGCTTTGATATCATCTCTTCCTGAGACATCGACTGCTAGTTCGTTTAATTTTTTTGTCAAAAAATCAGAAGTCTTATCTATGCCTTTTTTAATGTTGATTGGATTCGCCCCGGCGGCGACGGATTGTAAACCAAACATGATCATTTCTCTCGCTAAAACAGAAGCAGTAGTCGTACCATCACCGGCAGAATCGTTCGTTCTACCGGCAACTTCTTTAATCAATTGTGCGCCACAGTTTTCAACCGGGTCTTGTAATTCAATAAATCTTGCAATCGATACGCCATCGTTAATAACTTGCGGGACGCCGAACTTTTCTTCTAAAACGACGTTTCTACCTCTTGGACCTAAAGTAATCGCAACTGCATCGGCTAATTTGTCAATACCGGCTTGCATTCTTGTTCTCGCGGCCATATCAAACGTTAACTTTTTCGCTTCCGAGCGAACGATTAAGTTAAAACCTCTTTTCTTTTGTTGTTGTTGTCTTTGTTGTTGTGTTCTGTTGTTCGTTGAAGTGGAAACTTTCGCACTTACGAGGGCCTATTTTTTAGTAAATATATATATAGGGAGTACACAGAAAAGAATAATTGATTAATAAATTGATTGATTGATTGAGAGAGCTCGAGAGAGAAACATGTGTAATCATCTATGTTTGTTTGTTGGCACTTATTCCAAATCACAATTGAATGCACGTTTTCAGCACAAAGTGCGAGAAAATGATAAACAGAAACCAATAAACGCGCGATTAATCAATGAACAGATAAACGTATAATTCGCATGAACGAATAAATACATTATCTGCCTATGTATATATTATGTTGTTACTCGTAACGTATATTCGCAACAATCTCTTCCGCGCGCGAGAGCTTGCGCGAAGCGAAAAGAGAAACAACATCCCTTTTTCTTTCGAGTTCCAGCAGTGTTGGGAGAGAATGGCGTGCACAGACAAGCGCGAACTAATACTAATACTGATAACGCGAACGTGAAAACTCGCAAACGAATGACTTACCGAACGTGATGAAAATGTTTGAGTCATCATCTTTCTATTTTGTAAAGAGATTATGTTATGATTAGATACTATATATATCCGATAAGTTTTGACGTTTATGTTTTTTTTTGACGGCGTTCGTTGCTTTTTGGGATAATCTAAAAACAGAAAAAGAAGCTTCCTTCTTTATTAAATCAGGGGAAAAAGTGTAGGGGGTAAATGAATTCATCAAGCATAAAACGTGTAAAACTGTAAAACGTGTAAAAGAGAAAGGAGAGAGATTTTAAAAACACTCAAAATCAGCAGA
>Ga0114998_10003369_pt1 | contig 11877 bp, 7 predicted proteins | sample ArcticOcean_MG_C_5_FD_87044 | JGI IMG/M metagenome (GOLD analysis project Ga0114998, IMG submission 87044) | Marine microbial communities from western Arctic Ocean - ArcticOcean_MG_CB4_138 | ecosystem: Environmental > Aquatic > Marine > Oceanic | place: Arctic Ocean: Canada Basin | collected...
ATTGCGGTGGCGCTTCTTTCAAAATCATCGTCGTCGTCGTAGCGGTTTGCTGTAAGTTTTCAATTTGAGCGGCATACGCAGCCACACGAAGAGTCGCGTCTCTTTTCAACTCGGCAACTTCTGTCTCGAGTTTATCGCGCTCCTCTTCAGTCGCCTCGAGATTTTTATGAGCACGTTCGATTTCTTTTCGCGCTTCGATTTTAACTTGCTCAATCTCGTCGCGAATTTGGTTCGTTTTAGTGCTAATGTACTCCGCGTTTTTCTCCGTCAACTGTTTTCGTATTTTCTCGAGCGCAAGGTGTTGCTCTTCTCGGATCTCTCGCTTTTCCTTTTCGCTCTTTTCTTCGACCGCTTCAAGTTTTTCTTGAAAATCTTTCCCGAGTCGTTTCAGATCACTCTCGCGTTCATTTAACGTATCCCTAGCCTTGTTCAATTCAATTTCGATTTCAAACAACTGTTCTTCTTTCTTGCGAAGCATTTTGTTCGCCGCGTCGAGTGAAGCCGTTTCAGCGTTCAAAGCTTTTGAAACTTTCCCAAGAGCGTCTTTCGTTTTCTCAACTTCGACGCGCTCTGTATCCGTAGTCACGCACCACTTCATCTTATCTTTTTCGTACTTATCGTTTGCAATTTTCAAATCACTTCGTAATCGCGCGAGATCTTTCTCCATCTTCGCGACAGTCGTCGTGCTCGTCTTTTCCAAGTGCGCGAGTTTTTCATCCTTCTTTACGTTCACTTGTAACATAGCCTCAACCGATTCCTGTAACTCTCTCGTTTTTTCCTCCGCCGCTTCTTTCTGTTGTAAGACTTTTTGTTCAACGTCTGCTTTGGCGCGTAAGTGCGAAAGCGCACCTTCCTTCTGTTCGTTAAGTTCTCGTATATACTCGTCCTTCTCCGAAAGCTTCGTGAACAACTTCTTTTCGCTTTGCGCGATTGACTCGTTTCGTTTCGCTAACTCCTCGTTCGCCTTGATCAAAGCATCTCGTTCTGAAACGGTCACTTGAAACCCTTTCAAATATCGTTCATCGCTTTCCAATCTATCAGTCAACGCGTCTTGCGCGAACTGTAAGTTCTCTAAACAGCTCTTCTCCTGTTTCTCCGCCTGCGAGAGCCTGGCGCGTATCGTCGCGTACACTTCCTCAACCTTCTGAACTTTCTGTTTCAACTCTTCGATCTTCCTGTTCGCGCTGAGCAACGACCCTTGCGTCCTCGCCGCTCTATCGCGTTCGCGTTCCATCTCCTCTCTCATTCGTTCCATTTTATCTTCCGCCTGTTCCTTCTCTATCTTCATCTCGAGCGCCTCCTTTTTCGCCTGCTGTCTATCGCTCGCCAACTTCTCCGCGTTTTCCTTTATTGACATCATGTTCGACTGCGTTTGGCCATGTCTGCCTCGAGCAGTGATCGTCGTCGTTCGCATTTCCAAGTTCACGTCTGCATCGCGAGATCGAAACGTCTCGAGCGCGTTCGCATGCGCGCGATTGTTATTCAGCGCAAGTTGTTGTTGTCGTTGTTGTTGTTGCGAAGAGTTCGTCTGCGTGTTCGAACGTTGTTGTTGTTGTTGTTGTTGTTGTTGTTGTTTAGCTCCTTGGCTCAGGATTGAACCGAACATTACGCCGCTGCTATGCTTCGGTCGTATGCTATGACACCACGAGCGCTCTGTTCAGGAACGAATTAGTTGTTTTCGTCGTGTTATTTATTAAAGAACGAATCGCGAAGAACGAATCGGAACGAAGAAGAAGAAGAAGAAGAAGAAGAAGCGCGTTTTATTTTTCTGTTTTTTCTTCGGTATTTTTGAGTTTAGGGTTTAGGGTTTAGAGACAGGAGAAGAAGCGCATGCACAGATTTTAAGAAAGAGACAGACGAAGAAGAATTAATTACAGAACGACTTCTGACGATGATGGCCAAAAAGAGCTACAGAGAGAGAAGCATACCTCGGCGAATCTCTCTTAACCAAATCGATAGGTTTGAAAACTGTTCATCGGCGACGCATGCAGTAGAGAGAGAGAGAGAATATTTTTTCACATAAATACTGGTCATCACGCATGTCATAAATACTCGTAAATAAATTGAGTTTGTATTTTTCTCTGACGAGCAAACTGATCTTGACCCGCGACGTTTGCGGTTCGGTCAAAACAGCGACGGCATCGGTCAGAGCGAAACGGCACGACGCGAGCATCAAAGAAGGCACGCAACAAGAGTACGCGAATTCTTTTCAACGCGCGAGCGCACATCGAACGCATCATACATCGATATAAACATACTGGTCGTAATTAAGTTTGTATTTTTCTTTGCCAAAGCAAACTGATCTTCACGGCAGCTGCGACGTTTGGTCGAAAGAACTGTGCGGCATCATTTTAGGGAAACGGTAGAACAGAGAACGCGAATTCTTTTTATATACGCGAGCGCATAGAATACATCAATAAATCAATGAGCGCGGCGCGTGATAACGAAGGAGTAGTGGCAGCTTCCGACGTCGTCTTAAACGCAGCGCTCGAACCAGTAAGCGCAGAAGACAACGAAGAAAACGTCCTCGCTCGCGTGACGAGTGATGCTATGAGAGCAAGGAACGAGTGCGAAGAAGATGGCGACGGTGATAAGAATCGGGTTAAGTTCGGTGCGCTCGATGAGAACACGCTGGCGATGAAGATGAGGGAAAGTTTTCAAGAAATGCGCGCGCGGTGGAACGTGAGAGAACTGAACGGATCGTTAGGAGACCTCGGGACGTTTTTACCGTTACTGTTAGGACTGTCCATGCAGCAAGGGTTAGATTTAGGGACTACTTTAATATTTACTGGTTTATATAACATAAGCGTCGGGTTCATGTTTGGAATACCTATGCCGCTTCAACCGATGAAGACGATCGCGGCGATAGCGTTGTCCGAGAAACCGTTGTTGTTGAACGAAGTCATCGCGGCTGGGATATTCGTGTCCGCGTGCGTGTTCATAATCGGAATCACTGGTTTAATCGATCAGTTTAATAAGGTAACGCCAGTCGCGACGATTAGTGGCATGCAGCTCGGGTTAGGTTTGTCCTTGGCGAAGAAAGGGTTCGTGCTCGCCGCTTATAAATCGAGTTCGATGGGGAGTTTAAGACCGTGGTTCGTTAGAGATGGTTTATTTTTATCGATTTTGAGCGGGTTGATTGTGTTATGGACATCCGCACCGAAACCGGAGACTACTACTTCGTCGATATCGAAAGGTAAAAGGGGGCTTCCGAGAGTACCGGCGGCGTTGATTTTGGTCATTTTAGGCTTCATGTTAGCTCTAAGCGTTCCAGGTACGACGAAAACTTTAGAGTTTGGGCCTTCGCATCCAAAGTTATTAAATTTGACTTGGAAAGAGGCAAAGACGGGAATCATTCGCGCTGGGATTCCGCAGCTACCGTTGACGACTTTGAACTCGGTCATATCCGTTTGCGCGGTTTCGAAAGAGTTGTTCCCGAATCGTCCGGCTATCCCAAAAGATGTTGCAATATCTGTTGGTATAATGAATTTAATTTCGTGCTGGTTTGGCGCAATGCCGAGTTGCCACGGTGCTGGCGGTTTAGCTGCACATTATCATTTTGGCGCTCGAACTGGAGGCGCCGTATGCTTCCTCGGCGCTGTGAAGATCCTTTTGGGCCTTTTATTTGGCAGTAGTTTATTTCAACTGCTCACTAATTTTCCGCAAAGCGTACTTGGCGTCATGCTTTTTGCGGCGAGCTGCGAGTTAATGGCGACTGGCTTGCGAGGGTCACCGAAGCAAGCCACGGCGGCGAGCGAAAAGTTTGTTGTTTTAGTCACCGCGAGCATAACAGTTGCGGCAAAATCGACGTGGGTAGGCTTCGTGTTCGGTTTAGGCACGCACTTTTTGTTAGCGTTGAGATCAAAGATAGAAGACTGGGCAAACGATAGAAATTTGTGTGTTAACACAGAAGAAGTCCAAGTGTAATAAATATGTTGTTGTATATATACTGTATGTAAAGATAGATAGATACGTGTAATGATAATGATGATGATGATGATGTATAAAAACTCACGATCGCTTGATCTCAAGTTCTTCCTCTGTTTGCAAAGTTCTTTTTTTTTGGTTTCGCTAATAAATTAATTGATTATTTTTTTCTAGTACACGTGTTTAGTTGTTTCCATCTTCGTTGTGATTGTTGTTGTTTGTTTCATCTTTCTTTGGTGGGGCGGGTGCATCGGCCCACGCCGCACGTTGTGTCCCTCCGTATTTCACACCACCACTTGGACGAGCACCCATTGAAGACATGGAACCCATCGGTCGACTGCCGCCGCCGCCGACCCAGCCGCCTGGACGTGAACTTGGACCGCCGCCACCCATAGCAGTCGAACCACCTCTAAAATAACCACCTCCACTTCCACTCCCACTGGAATAGGAACCTTGGTGTGGAGCCGAACGATTAAACCCACCGGATGGAACACCACCAGTGGGCAGAGGAGGAAGATTTGGTCTCGCTCCTTGATTCATTGGAGGTCCTCCTCCGCGTACGCTCGTTTGTTGCAGCCCTCGTTGTTGTTTGATTGGTTGCGGTCTTGCCACGTTAAGCGTGGAGCCCGATTCATTTCTTTGACGTTTACGCACTTCTTCTATTTTTGCCTCTTCTCTTCTCTTTTTCGTTTGAAACTCGTGCGACGGTTCGTATTGCGGTAATTTTGCCGGGTCGCACGGTAACGGTTTGTCCCACATATAATCCGAATCCATAGCTTTTTCTGCAGTCAAACGATTTTTCGGATCTAACGTAAGCAGTTGTTCAATAAGTTTCAAAGCGTTCGGTGAAGCGTGACGAAAAAATTCTCTCAATCTTCTTGGATGTTGCTTATACTCGGCGACTTTCGCGCCAGGAAGGTCTTTACAATCTGGCCAATTCTCAGGCGTCGGCGTTCCGCATAGCTCAAAAATCAACTTCAACTGGTCCATCTCCGACTTTCCTGGCATAATCGGTCTCCCATGAATTAACTCTGCTAGAATACACCCAGCGGACCACATATCAACCGCCGGTGAATACTTCCTCGCTCCCAATAATAACTCTGGCGGCCTATACCACAACGTAATAACTCTATTCGTCAACGGATGCGCGCCTTCCGCTGTATAACTCCTCGCCAACCCAAAATCCGCCAACTTCAATATTCCTTTATTATTAATCAACAAATTTGACCCTTTAATATCGCGATGTAATATATTATTCGTATGGCAATAATGCAACCCTTGAAATAACTGCTTCATGTAACATTTAATTTGTTCTTCGCTAAACTTCATTCCCGGCCTATCCGCTAACCCGGCAAGATCGTGGTCCATATATTCAAACACTAAGTATATAGACCCTTTCATATCGTTCGCTTTCTGTGCCTTCGATGTCACAATCTCCTTCAAATTCACTACGTTTTTATGTTTCAGCTTCTGTAAGATCTTGATCTCTCTGATCGCGGTGATCGGAAAGCCTTCTTTTTCGTTGTCCATTCGGACCTTTTTTAAGGCGACTATTTCGTTCGTCTTCCGTTCTTTCGCCATGAATACCATGCCATACGTGCCCTCACCGACCTATTCAATCATCAAATTTGTTCGTTAGTATTATTATTATTATTATTATCGCGATCGTACGTATTTTATATCTCCACGTCAATCTCTATCCGTCCGTCTTATTTCGCACTTTACACATCACTGCTCGAATCAAACACTCTGTACTTACAGCGAAGATATGCGCACACAAACACAACAACAACAACAACAACAAAACGAGAAGAAACAAAATAAAAACGAGCAGAACTGCAAAAAGAACTGACCTGTTCGAGCTTCTCGTACGCCTCGACGCTCCTCGTCCTGGATCGATTGACCTCTTGGCGATCTTTATTTGCCTGCATGAACTCTCGTTTCATTTCGCGAGCGAGGTTTCTGACGACGTCCATGTCTTCCTCGGTTTGCTCGGGGATCCGATCCGTCGCATTGGTCGCGCGATGCAGAGCTTTCAGTCGCTCTTGCTGTCGAGGAATCAAAGTTTCGGGATCAGCGTTGGTCGATAAGGCAGTCGATTGAGTAGCGTCTGGCGATGACATCTTTGCCGAGCGGGATATATTTAAAGTGAAGCTTTCATCGTGGGCGGTGTGGAATGAAAGTCGATTTTGCGAGCGAGGAAAACGCGTTTGACGCTTACGATATCATGAACCGGTCTAAACATCTATTTCAATGTATGTATGCCTACGCTAGGAACTACGCGCACTGAAGCTTCGTCATAGACTCGCGGCCCAACGTAACAGACTATCTCGAAACGCTCGACTCTCGAAAGCGGCGTTCGCCGAAGCGCTCGAGCGCTTCAGTACTCCGCCGACGTACGAACTCTCGTGCAAACGCTTCAAATGTTCTCGTAAATCGGCGCAACCGGGTTCGGTGATTAAGATAATTCGTAGGCCAGTTATTGTTTCGAAGAAGTGGAATTTGTAGTTGTTCGTGCGAAAGGCGTGGAAATTGCAATCGCCTCGAGCGCCTCTGCGACGCGCGCGTTTTCGCGAACGAAAGAGAGAGAACGGAGAGAAAAGCGAAATGTCAGTGGAACAGTATGGGGAAAAACGTACTAAAAATACGCACTTTAAAGGGTCCATCTTAATCGCAAACTGTTTCATTGTAAAGAATAGGCCGAACAAGGTCTTCGTCTCGTGTGCGATGTTTTCCGGGCGCTTTAAAGGTCTCGACCATTCGTGATAATAGACCGACTCGCCCTATTGGAAACGAAAGAGTTCGTTTCGTGTTCGTTGCATTTTAACAGACAAGAGAGAGAGAGATTGTTTGTGAGTTTGCTTGTGAGAGAAAGAGAGAGAAAAAAACGATTAAATTATGGTATCGGTTCAGTAGAAAGAATGCGAAAGATACGTGTGAAATACCTTTTTGTTGAACATGTAGAACGTGTAAAGCTTTACCATGTTTTCCTTCGTTATTGTGTTTTTGATTTTGTGAAGGATTTAGGTATAATTCACAAAATGACTTATTGTCATGTCCCGACTTTTAGAGATATGGATGAAGGACGGAGCACTCTCTACACTCTGTTATTATATATGTGGGTATTATATATATGCCCTAAATAGTACAGTTTCTATAGTATTACAATACATCGGTTTGTTATATGTGTGTACATTAATATCGCTCGCTTGCTCGCGGGCACTGGTCCTCGCTCGTCGTCCACAATCATCATTTCAGAAGTACTTTATCAGCCGGGCAAAATCCAGTCGCCAGGTTGGTAGTTCCATCATTTATTACGTTCGTTTGTGCGCCCTTTTTATATTGTGGATATTGACTCCACTTTTCTTTTTCTTTCCGCTTTTTCTCGTGCGCTTCAGTGTATGCGATTCCAACGAGATAGCTATCCTGCGAAACTTCGGCAAACGGAGGCGGGGAAGGACTCGGCGAATAGACTTTAACGTTTATGTCCTTGTCATCCTGATACGACTTTCGAGGTGCGTGCATGGTCTGTCCATCATCAAGTCGATAGTTACTTCTTCTAACATCTTCTTCATTGTTCTCAACTTGCCCATTCATTTCGAAATTCTTTCTACCTTGGTCGTCTGAAAGTTTATACCACTCCGATAACATGATGGAATCGAGCTCGAGCTTTTGCAACATTTCTGCGGCAGACGCTGCATCTAACGTGGAATGAATGCGCTTGACGCCATTTTTATCCTCTTCAACAACAGATGGGACTGTTGGGGGCAACGTACTGGAATAATCACCACCGCCATTTTGTCTAAATTTAGGTTGTCGACGAGTCAATTCTCGCGTTTTCTCGTTATTTCTTTCGCTGTGTACACCTCCAACGCGATCGGTTATGATACCACTCGCACCCCATTCTACTTGACGGCCGACTAGCGTTTCATCGTTTGCATGACCATACGATGCCAACAGCAATCCTGAATCTTTTACCATATCCGCAGATTGTGGATTTTCAACGAGTCTCGAAACATCGGCAACTACTCCACACAAACCTCCCTTCAAAGCGACTTTCATCGCAGCTTCCACAGATCTTCGTCTAGGATCATCATGCTTTTCATCACCATCAGTTAATATCATGACTGGGTATGTACCTTGTAAAGCGCGCATTAATGTTGCGGCATCAGGATCGAAAGACGAAAAAACAATGCGACGATCGTGGTACTCAAAGCAAGACGCCAAGATGGAACGAAGCTCGGCGACGAGTCTTGGCGCATCGCAAGAGTTGAGCTCGTCATACTTGAGTTCAATATTGAAACCAAGTGCGTCAGGAGTATTCGAAAGAACTTCTGATAACGTCGGTATTACATCTTCATCTTCCATAATCCAAGGTAAAGCTTTCGAAATATCATCAATGCGGTGCCCGTGTTCAAAAACTCTATAAAAAACAACTGGATCAAAAACATCCTCATCTTCATCATCGTCCAGTTCATCGAACGTTTCGTCGTCTTCTAATTCTGCGCTTTTCTTTCTAGGTCTAGGCATCGGGAGTTTTCCAGTTAGTCGTTCAGATGTAATCTTTGCAGCCATGGAAAGTTCTTTCAAATCGGCCCATTCAATCTCGCGAACCGAAAAGGTATCGATTGGTCCATCTCCACGCTTGATCATCACTACATCATCGTGCCAAATTACTGGAACACCGTCAGAAGTAACCTGAACGTCGAATTCACACCATTCAGCACCATCTTTGTGAGCTTGTGTAAAACTCAAGAGAGTATTTTCTCGAATTCCTGGACCAGAAGCGTGATTCATCGCAACACCTCGATGTCCAATCACAGCGCAACCAATCGGATCAAATAATCCGGGAATATTTTCGTGGAAAGGCTTCGGCGAAGACGTTCTCGAACGAGATTTCGACCTGTTTTGATTGTGGCCCATGCCTGCTATCGATGATCTCGTTCGTGCCCGAGGATGTCTAGCTCCGAAATCTTCGTCGTGTTCGTCACCATTTTCTGACAGTTGTTCCTCGCGCATCATTTTTGAAACAAACTCCTCTCTACGAATATTCAACATATCACCTCCGTCCATTTTCCATTCTTTTCGAGCGACGACACCAAAGTGCTCAAGAATAGTGGGCGAAATATCCGTGTCTTGTGGAGCTGGTAAAATTTCTCCGGTTAATTTACATTCGATACCAGATTCGATCAAGACCCATCCGCTGGAGTGTTGTGTAATTTCGTGCATTCCGGAAACTCCATTCGATCGCAACTGGCGTCCTCCACCTTGACTCCAATCGCTCGCATCATGCATTGCCTGCATTGACGCGGGCATATCCTCACGGCACGTACCGCCAGAAGGCGATACAACCATGACAAGCCAGTCTTCGTTTTTAATCGTCTCTTGACGCTTTCGCAGAGCCTCGAGCACTAATGCGACTCGCTTATCTGCATTCTCAATAGCGTGAAGATATTCTTCAATGTGTGGACCAAAACCATATATATGTCCCGCAGTTTGGACATCAGCCATGTGCAAAAATAACGCATCCGGAGTAGACTCGTCTTTGCCATCGTCCATGGTATCCTCAGGAACTGAGAGCGAGTTGATGATTGCTCTTGTTGCTTCCGAATCTGTCGCGCCTTTGGACACAAGCGCTTCAGCTTCTCTCGCAACAATTTTGTGTAAATCTTTAGCACCGCCAATGGCAGAGGCGCAATTCGCCCACGGACGCGCTGTATGTAATCGTGCAAACACCCCAGTTAAAGTGGCATCATCATCTTCAACAATATCGCGCAAAACTGACACAGATTGCCCAGTTAATGCGGGGAGCATTGCAGCCGATGGAGATTTGGATGCGCGCATTGCAGAAACAGTCATATTAAGAGAAAAACATCCGTTTTTATTTCCACGAATGAAGGACTTGAACGTTGGAGTATTTGCAATCATAAGAGCGTCAGACCGACAACCCGCTATAGCAATCACAAGGACTTTACGGAGAAGCTTCTTTTTCTTTAGAGTATAAGTACCTTCAGGGTCATGGCGTGAGTGATGACCTGACATGCGCGATGATCGCCCATTCGATGCGGCGGTGGGATCTGAAGAACTATCCGCTTCAGCGACTTTTTTGTTTGCAAACTGGAAGCGATCGGATTCCCACGAATCAACGCGACGATGGACACCAGCTTTTTTACCTGGACTTGCTCGCGGAATGAACGATTGTTTCTGTTGAGACATATCCGGGGATTTTGAGATGACTAAAACGTCGCTTCCTTCGCTCTCAGAAAAGCGGCTCGGTGCTAGATTCGAGTAATCTTCATTCGAAACTTCTTCTTCTTTGCTTTTTTCTGATGATATCATACCCGCCTCTTCATCATCTTCAAAATTCATAGCGATGAAATCATCTAAATATGAATCAACGTTGATTAAGTTCGCCTTCTTTGCGTTTCTTGCCTTGCATAACGGACACGAATCTGGGACGAAACAAACTCTTTGCGTCGACGCATATGCACTCGTAAGCGCCGATAGCGTATTTGAAGATTGTTTCGTGGGCAAACCGTGATTCAACGTATCTGGTTGTCTCACATCTGAAGAAACGATGCATTTAAAACAAAAGCGATGCCTGCACGCTAACCTTACCGGGTTCGTCATGACGTCATCACAAACTGGACATATCCGGTCCTCAATCTGCCTCGCTTCAGCTGGCGCAGCTCTTGCCGCTAACAACTCCGCTCTCGTAACGACTTCAGCTAACGATGTATCCACAAACATCGGCACGTTTTGAATAATCTCAACCGCATTCACGCGTTGGTTACAATTCTTATTATACTTCTTCACCGCTTTCACGACGGCGGTATAGTTCAAAATCACGAAAGATCTCAACTCCGATAACTCGGGCGCGAACTCCTTCGCAATTCGCTTCTTCGCAGCTTTAAATCTATCCACGTCTGTCTTTTCGTGTTTTATTTCTTCTTCGAGAACGTCCAAACTTTTCCGAAGTCTCGATTCGGTCTCCACGTAGAACTCGTTCGCCTACATCATCGTTCACGAGTGAACATCGGACAACACAGAAAGAGAAGAACAAAACGTTAGTACTCATCGCATCCGCACTCATCACATCTACGCAATACATGCATACGCGTAAGACGAGAGGCAAAAACAAAACCGACTCCAGAAATCTCGGAACCGTCCTCGTCCTCGTCCTCGAACTCACAGACTCAAATTCGGAATATTATTCCATCCTCACGCGTCCAAGAAAAACTCAACGCTCTCGAATGACCACGCGCGGACGCGGACGAACAAAAACAAAACGAATCAGAAAAAAGAAAGAAATATCGTCGAGCAAACGCGATTCGATGCGCACTTTTTTGATCTCTTCCGCGAGCTCGCTCATGAACTGCCCTTTTTGCGAACTCTCGCTTTCCCTCTCTGCATACAAAGCGTTCTTCAAGGCCTTATAGCGAATGTAGAACTCCTTCCATTCCGGGTATCGTTCGTCCACTAACCTTCTTCCGAACTGAACCATTTTATTACGCACGCGTGTTGTTATCTATATATATATATCGCGTGCTTACTCAGCGAAAGAGCGAGAGCGCGATTAAGACGCGTGCTCGCGCTTCTAAGCGCGCCTTTGTTTTCCTTGTAAATGTAAAGAGAAGGTTTTTGAACGAGGGATTGCAACAATCAACTTTTCTGATTTTCGGTTCCCGATTTTTTCGGGGGGGGGTTTAGGGTATCATTTCGTAAATTTTAGGGTTTAGGGTTTATAGAGTGTTGCGAAAGAGGGCTAAGTTGCGCGCGCGTAGAGAAAGATAAATATACGTATTTGAATAAATAGATTTTCGTGATATGAAAACAGAGAGAGAGAGAGAGAGAGAGACTATGTCCGAAACGCGAGTTCGTACCGTGAGAGGAGAAGGAGCTATGCTGTTGATGTCGCGAGTCAAAAAGGGTCCAGTGCGTGCGCGCGCG
>Ga0114998_10003378_pt1 | contig 11852 bp, 8 predicted proteins | sample ArcticOcean_MG_C_5_FD_87044 | JGI IMG/M metagenome (GOLD analysis project Ga0114998, IMG submission 87044) | Marine microbial communities from western Arctic Ocean - ArcticOcean_MG_CB4_138 | ecosystem: Environmental > Aquatic > Marine > Oceanic | place: Arctic Ocean: Canada Basin | collected...
GATGGCCTTTGACGCAAATTTTCGGTCAAGTAGGATGCAGCATCAGAGTCATTTTGTTGACCAATTTCATGAGCTTGAGCTAACAAAAGGCTAGAACTTGGATATTCGGTCATCGCTTGGTTCAACCAAGCGCGCCATCCATCTATATCCCCAAGTTGAGTAAAACATAAACGCAACGGTTGAATGATTTCAGGCACCAACTGCTCGTCTTGCTGCGCCATAATTAGCAAGTGCCTTTTGGCATCTCTAAAATTTTCTTGCTGGATGCTTAATTGAGCTCGTAAAAAACTCACTCTTGGATTATCAGCATTATGGCGTTTAGCACGCTTTAAATAGTCTAGTCCTGCTTGTTGTTGATCAGACTGCAGGGCTTCTTCTGCCAACTCACAGCAAAAGTGAGACAGTCGCTGAGCTAAATCAACACTAGCTGATACGTGAGCAGCAGATCCAGCTTCTAGGGCTTTATGCCAATCCTGCTCACGCTGATAAACGTCAACTAGTAATTCCGTTGCATTAGCAGTTTGCTGATTAGGCTGTTGCACAATATCAAGTAGCAATTCTTCAGCTCGATCTAATAACCCAGCTTTAATAAAGTCGTGAGCCAATTCTAGCTCTGCCAGCATTACTTGCTCCTGATCTAGGCCTTTGCCGGACAGGAGGTTTTGATGTATTTGAATGGCTTTATCAACTTCACCACGGCGCCGAAATAAACTGCCTAACGCTAAGTGAGTATCCACAGTTTGTGAATTGACTTCTAGGGCATGAATAAACAGCTCTAAAGCTTCATCTGTTTGTTGGTTTAACAAATAGTTAAGGCCACGGTAATAGTCAGCTTGAAGGCCTAATTGAGAATTACGCTTTTGACGATATTCTCTTTGGCCCAGCCACCATCCAATACCTACAGCTGCAATTAAGACTAAGAGTAAGGAGAGGTCCATACTTATCAAGGTATCTTCTGATTAGATTGAGTTGCATTCAACTTAGATAGTTGACGTTGCAATTGTCCATTGTGACGTTTCAATTTAAAGGTAATAAAACTGTAGATAAACGCACACAAAAGCATCCCTGTAGCCAAACTGAGTAAGAGCCAAATGGCCATACTCAGTGGAGGAAGTTGAAAGAAAATAAGATCTAAGGACACCGCCTGGCTATTACGTGAGCTAAACAACACACCCACAACCAAGGCCACCAGAGAGATCGCAAAGAAGACTGCAGCTTTTAATAATTTCACGTGCTTTTACCTAAACAGGATGGCTGAAGTGAAACCAAACCTTAATCAACAATAGGTTATTATAGACTATCGTTAACCTGATCGCGTAATTCTTACCGGGTTTGAAGTGAGGCACATACTTTGCAGCCAAATCGACAGAGTCTCCCGTTTTCGGATTACGCCCAACTCTGGGTGCCCGATAGTGTAAACAAAAACTACCAAAGCCCCTTATCTCAATTCGATCGCCGGCGGCCAATGCGTCAGCCATATGGTCAATTATAGCCTTAACCGATTGCTCAACATTCTTTACTGGAATATTTTCAAAGCGATCAATCAAGTTTTCAATCAGTTCAGACTTACGCATAGCCATTCCTTCTTATTATTTTTTAAGTTGTTCCTTGATAAGGTCACCGATCGTGGTCGGGCCTTCAGTTTCAACTGGCTTGGTCTTTAATTCCTGCATCTGTACTCGCTGCTGCGCAGCTTCTTGGGCTCTTATCGCTAGACTTATAGAACGCCCTTTACGGTCTAAGCTGGCGACAAAGCTGGTAATGGATTGACCTTCTTTAAAGTCTGCTAAATCCTGATCTTGGGCTAACTCACCACGCTTTAAGAAGCCTTGCACGCCGTCAGCTAAATCGACTAATAATCCACCAGAAGTGACCTCTCCGATGATTCCTGTGACCTCAGAACCCTTAGCGTTAGCCGCTGCATAGTCGGAGAAGGGATCGCCTGTCATTTGTTTTATGCCTAAGGCCACACGTTGACGTTCTGTATCAATAGACAAAATAACAGCTTCAATTTCTTGCCCTTTTTGGAAGCTTTCTAACAAACTTTCATCACTCTTATTCCAATCGACATCTGAGACATGAACCAGACCATCAATACCATCTTCTAAGCCTATAAATAGACCAAAGTCAGTTTTAGAATTTAGCTTGCCAGAGACCTTATCACCCTCTGAGTATTGCTTAGAGAAAGCAACCCAAGGGCTTTCACTACATTGTTTCATGCCCAAAGATAGGCGGCGTTTTTCACCGTTAATGTCCAAAATCATGACTTCGATTTCTTCACCCACCGAAACCATTTTAGACGGGTGCAAGTTACGCTTCATCCAGCTCATTTCAGAGGCATGGACAAGGCCTTCAATGCCATCAGAGACTCTAGCAAAGCAGCCATAATCAGTCACGGTTGTTACGGTTGCAGGTAAACGACTGCCCACAGGGTAAACGTCTGTAAAGCTGGTCCAAGGGTCCTGTTGCAGTTGCTTCAGACCCAAGGAAACACGTTGCTTTTCAGCATCGAATTTCAATACTTTAACTTCGATATCCGCACCAGCAGTGAGCATTTCACTCGGGTGTTTAATGCGACGCCATGCAATATCAGTAATGTGCAGCAAACCATCTAAACCACCAAGATCGATGAAAGCGCCATAGTCAGTCAAGTTCTTCACAAAACCTTTCACCACGGCACCCTCTTCTAGGGTCGATAAGACCTGTGCCCGCTGCGCTTTGTTAGCTTCATCCATCAAGGCACGACGAGAGACCACAACGTTATTGCGTAACATATCAAGCTTGATGATTTTGAATTCTAAATCCACACCTTCTAGGTGTGAGACATCTTGTAAGGGACGAGTATCAATCAAGGAGCCAGGTAGGAAGGCGCGGATTCCACCCAACTCGACATTAAATCCACCTTTAACCCGAGCACTGATAACACCAGTGACCGTTTCATCAGCTGTTTGGATTTTTTCTAGTTGATGCCAACGTTCCATTTCCCGAGCACGTTCGCGAGATACTTGGGTCGATCCTAAGCCATCTTCAATTTCTTGCAGAGCCACTAAGACATCATCACCAACAGCGACTTCTATTTCACCAGATGCATCAAGAAACTCACTGCGTGAAACCACACCTTCCGACTTCAAGCCGACGTTAATAGTGACGACTTCACTATCAATAGCAATGACTACACCTGTAATCAAAGAACCCTTTTTCATCTCTACCTGTTGAAGACTTTCTTCAAACAGATCTGCGAAACTTTCGCCCATGGAAATACTCGATGAGGTTGACGATACGCTCGGAACTGACTAATAGTGCCGGCTTCTCGAAGTGCCTCTAGTTAGTTAAAGTTATGCAATGGAATTATAAGATCCCTTTGCTATGAATAAAAGTAAGTATCTTTTGCTCCACATCCAAAATGCTCATGTGGGTACAATCAATGACTAACGCATCTTCAGCAGGTTTCAAAGGTGCTATGGCTCGATTTTCATCAAGCTCGTCTCGTTGCTGAATATTCATCAGTATATCCGACAGGCTAGCACTCAAGCCCTTGCTTTTCAACTGTTTATAACGTCTATCAGCACGTTCTTGTGCACTTGCTGTTAAGAAAACCTTTACCGGGGCATCTGGAAAGATCACTGTGCCCATATCTCGGCCGTCTGCCACTAGACCCGGTAGTTCAGCAAAAGCCCGTTGTCGCTCTTGTAATGCCTTACGAACTAGCGTCAGACTAGCCACCTTGGAAGCATTCATACCACAGGCTTCCGTGCGAATTGACGCACTGACGTCCTCTCCTTCTAACACCACCTGAACACCATCACCTTGGGCCTTGAATTGCACATCTAAACAGGCTGCTATATCGGCGACGGCTAACTCATTTTCAGCACTTACACCATGATGCTCAGCAGCCAAAGCAACCAAGCGGTATAAGGCTCCACTATCAAGTAAGTGATAACCTAAGCGATCGGCAAGTAATTTACATAATGTGCCTTTACCAGAACCACTGGGCCCGTCAATAGTAATAATTGGTGCATTGTTCATGACTCAAACTCCTCGTCAAGGGTGATACCTACGGTACGTGCCAGTTCGACAAAGTTAGGAAAAGATGTGGCCACATGAGCACAATCTAAAATCTTTAAATTTGCTTCAGCCCTTAAGCCTGCAATAGTAAACGCCATAGCGATGCGATGATCATGATGGGTTGTTATTTGCGCAGCAGCAAATTGAGTATTAGCTCCCATGCCTTGAATAATCGCTCCATCAGTGGTGCCTTTAATACTCACCCCCATCGCACTGAGTCCATCCACCATCGCCTGAATGCGGTCGCTCTCCTTGACCCTGAGCTCTTCAGCCCCAGTAATAGTGGTAGTGCCACTAGCACAAGCTGCTGCTATCATCAGTGCTGGAAACTCATCGATGGCCAAGGGCACCTGATCTTCTGGCACATGAATACCTTTAAGTGGTGCATATTTAATCGCCAAATCGGCGACCGGCTCTCCCCCGACTTCTCGCTCATTTTGAACGCTCAGGTTGGCTCCCATCAAGCGCAGGATATTAACCACACCGATCCGTGTTGGATTCATGCCCACATGTTCAATGACCAGATCTGAGCCTGGACAAATAGCGGCCGCTACTAAAAAGAAGGTGGCTGAAGAAATGTCTGATGGCACGTCTATTTCAGTTGCAGTCAGTTGTCCTTGACCTTCGATAGAGCAAGTGTCATGGGTTCGGTCAACCTGGTAACCAAAGCCCTTGAGCATGCGCTCTGTGTGGTCGCGTGTGGGGGCAGGTTCAGTCACACTCGTCTGACCTTGGGCATACAATCCAGCCAACATCACGCAAGACTTTACTTGCGCACTAGCCATCGGCAAATCGTAATGAATACCTTTTAACAACTGTCCACCAGTAATTTTAATTGGCGGACAGCCACCCTCTGCTGTAACAACGATAGCTCCCATAGAACGCAGAGGTTTAGCCACTCTTTCCATTGGTCGCTGATTGAGGGACACATCACCACTCAGTTCCACGTCAAATGCTTGACCTGCCAAAAGACCTGCCATTAAACGAATGGTAGTGCCAGAATTACCGACATAAAGAGGGCCAGGTGGTGCTTTTAGCCCATTAAGACCCACACCATGCACGACCACTTTGCCTTCGGCTGGACCCTCGATAACAACGCCCATATCACGAAACGCTTGTAACGTGGCCATGGCGTCTTCGCCTTCTAAAAAACCACTAATATGGGTCGTACCTTGCGCCAAAGCACCTAGCATAATAGAACGGTGGGAGACTGACTTATCCCCAGGCACACGAATGCGACCTCGGACTTGACCACCTGCGTGGACGTTAAAATGTTTTGTATTTGTCATAGTTCCAGTATAGGCAGAGTTTGCCAATATTTTTTCAAAATGATGCCGAGCACTGCGTGCTCGAGTTAAAATACCCATCATGGTCTGGCTGTCACCTGTGGCCACAGCTTCCCTTAAATTGGCTAACCCAGCAGTAAACTGATCTAGGGTTGCAAGACAGGCATTACGATTGGCTATAAATACATCATGCCACATGGTTGGATCACTACCTGCAATTCTCGTAAAATCCCGAAAACCACCCGCTGCATAACGAAAAATATCTTTATTGTCAGTATTTGACGCTAACGTGTCCACTAAGGAAAAGGCTAAAAGGTGTGGTAAGTGACTCGTTGCAGCCAATACTTCATCATGCCTTTCAACGTCCATCAAGAGAATTTCACTGCCCACCCCAGACCACATATCACCTAACACTTCGATAGCCTCAGGGTGGCTTGTGGCTAACGGGGTCACAATAAATTTATGATCAACGAATAAATCAATATTAACCGCATTGATACCACTGCGTTCCGAACCAGCAATAGGATGCCCAGGCACAAAGCCGGGCGGAGGTGTGCCAAACACTTCATAAGCTGCCGCAATAATACTGCCTTTAACACTCCCCACATCTGTTAGCAGGGTTTGGGTATTTAAGTGCGGTGCGACTTGAGCCAATACCTTTTCCATGGCCTTAACAGGCACCGCCAATACCACCACATCCATTTGACTCACTGTAGTTGCTAAGTCTTTAACCTGATGGTCAATTACGCCTTGATCGTGTGCCTGCTGCATGCTGGCTTGATCTAAATCGTAGCCCCAAAGTTGATGCTTTTGGGTGCGTCGCAGCGCTGCCGCCAAAGAGCCACCTATTAGACCCAAACCCAGCACGAGTACCTTGCCATGGCAAAACGACAAAGTCACTGACGTCATTAGAGTACCGCCTGCGGGTACGAACCGAGTAGCCGCACTTCTACAGAGTCTTGATCAAGATCTTTTAACACTTGTTGCACTTTGGTATCGCTATGATGCCCTTCAAAATCAATGTAGAACACATAACCCCAAGCACCCTGCCCTGATGGTCTCGACTCAATACTTGTCATGCTGACATCATGGCGGTGGAATGGCTCTAGGATATGATACAGGGCGCCGGGTTTGTTGCGGGCGAGCACCAGTAAAGACGTTTTATCCTGTCCAGAAGCTGGCACAGCGGCGTGGCCAATAATTAAGAAACGTGTCGTATTATCTGGCTGATCCTCAATATTTGCGTGCTTAACCTCTAATTCATATAGCTCAGCAGCCATAAGACCTGCAATAGCTGCCACTTTGCCAGCACTCGCCCCTTCCTCTTTTGCCACCCGACGGGCCGCCTCTGCATTACTGCTCACTGCAAAACGTTCTGCCTGTGGCATATGGTTATCAAGCCACGAGCGACATTGAGCTAACGATTGAGAATGGGAATAAATGCGCTCTACTTGAGATACATCCGTATTCTGTTTAACCAACAAGTTTTGGTGAATGCGCATTTCTACTTCGCCACAGATGACAAGGGAGGAATGGCGGAAGCTATCTAGAGTATGATTAATCATACCTTCAGAGGAGTTTTCAATGGGCACCACACCATAATGAGCGCTCTTAGCTTCTACTTCTCGGAACACCTCATCAATAGAGGTCAAAGGTGCGCTAATCACCGAATGCCCAAAGTGCTTTAATGCTGCTGCTTGAGTGAACGTGCCTTGAGGGCCCAAAAAGGCGATCCGCATGGGTTGCTCATGGGCCAAGCAGGCCGACATTAATTCTCGAAATAGCCGGGCCATCTCTTCATCGTCAAGAGGACCTTGATTGCGCTCCATCACCCGGCGCAGCACTTGCGCTTCACGCTCTGGTCGGTAGAAAACAGCGTCCTGGTGGCCTTGATGTACTTGTTTAACTTGGGCTACACGTTGCGCACACGCTGCCCTCTGGTTAATAAGGCTTTGTATTTGTTGATCAATCTGATCAATATCTTGACGCAACTGGCCTAGTTCTTGTTCTTGAGTAAGTTCTGGCTTGGTCATAATTATTTTAAGCCCAGTGTTGTTTTTCAAAATCTTTCATAAAGGCGACCAATGCATGGACTCCAGCAATTGGCACTGCATTATAAATGCTAGCCCTCATGCCTCCCACACTGCGATGACCTTTAAGGTTAAGCAACCCATTGGCTTGGGCCTGCTGCAAAAACTCAGCATTCAGAGCATCATCTGCTAAGGTGAAGGTTACATTCATTTTAGATCGGTTGGCAGTCGCAATTTGATTTGCATAAAACTGACTTTCATCTATCGCTTGATAAAGGCAGTTTGCCTTAGCCGTATTGATCTCAGCCATAGCTTCAAGACCACCTTGCTGCTGCAGCCAATCAAATACCAATCCCGCTAGATACCAACCATAGGTCGGTGGGGTGTTGAGCATTGATTCATTGGCAGCCTGCAAAGCATAGTTAAAGGGATTAGGTGTGGTTGCTTGAGCCTTACCCAATAAATCTTCTCTAACAATGACTAAGGTAATGCCTGCTGGCCCAATATTTTTTTGGGCTCCTGCATAGATTAAACCAAACTGAGTCACATCGATGGGTTCTGAAAGGATGGTTGAGGACATATCTGCTATGAGGGGCACAGATCCTGTATCTGGCACATAATCAAACGCCAAACCACCAATCGTCTCATTCGGACAGTAGTGCACATACGCTGCATCTTCATTGAGTTTGAGTTGGGCTTGACTAGGCACACATTGGTAGCCTACCTCAGCACTCGACGCCGCCTCTGTTGCCACCCCATATGGCGCCATCGCTGCAATCGCTTTAGCCGACCAGATGCCCGTATCAATATAATCTGCGTGCGTTTTATGACCCAACAAATTCATAGGTAACAAAGCAAATTGGGCAGTTGCACCACCTTGCAAAAACAACACTTTATAGTTGTCAGGAATACCCATCAATTGGCGTAACTTAGACTCTGCTGCCTGCGCCATGGCTATATAGTCAGGATGCCGATGACTAATTTCCATCACCGACAAGCCACGACCTTGCCAATCTAACATTTCCACTTGCGCTCGCTCCAACACATCTGTGGGAAGCGCCGCAGGACCAGCACAAAAATTATAATGACGTAAGGCCATAAGGCTAATCCTGTTCCGGTAAATCCGTCGTCGAAGAAACCTCATTTGAATCTGCCACAGTAGGATCTGCCACAGACTCTTGAGTGATTAGATCTATCCCCTCTTCAGCGTCCTCTTCCATGGTTTCAGCCACTCGCGCAACCTGCACCAGGTTTTCACCTTCTTGGACTTTAATTAAGGTGACACCTTGAGTGTTGCGACCCAACACTGACACTTCACTAGCCCGCGTGCGAACGAGGGTGCCCTGGTCACTGATAAGGATGACTTCATCACCATCAAACACCTGAACTGCTCCAATTAAAGCCCCGTTACGGGCTGACATTTGAATAGCAATAACACCCTTGCCACCCCGACCACGCACGGGATAATCTTCATTGCGGCTTTGTTTACCAAAGCCATTTTCACTCGCCGTAAGTATGCGTCCCTCTGCTTGAGGCATGATAAGACTAATAACAATTGCACCTTCAGCCAAGCGAATACCTCGCACTCCCCGCGCAGTTCGGCCCATAGGACGCACATCATCTTCGCTAAAGCGAACAGCCAGACCATTACTAGCGAACAGCATAATTTCTTGATCACCATCCGTCACTGTGGCACCAATAAGGGTATCACCTTCATCAAGGCCCAGGGCAATTAAGCCGCTAGTGCGGGGGCGGGCAAACGCAGTAAGAGGGGTTTTCTTAACTGTACCGCTGGCCGTAGCCATAAAGATATAATGACCTTCTTGATAGCCACCCTCTGGCAAAGGCAGAATAGTCGTTAATCGCTCACCCTCTTCCAAAGGCAAAATATTGACAATAGGACGTCCCCGAGCAGTGCGACTGGCTTGCGGAATTTCAAATACTCGCAACCAATACACTTTACCACGGTTACTAAAGCATAAAATCGTATCGTGAGAAGATGTCACCAATAGATGCTCTACAAAGTCGTCCTCTTTAACACCCGTAGCGGCTTTACCACGGCCACCCCTGCGCTGGGCTTGGTAATCACTGACGGGTTGAGTCTTAGCGTAGCCGCCATGAGATATAGTGACTACCATATCTTCTTCAGGGATTAAATCAGCCACCGTAAGATCCTGACGTGAAGCGATAATCTCTGAACGACGCTCGTCACCATAGGCTTCTAACACTTGCGCCAATTCTTCTCGTATCACTTCCATCAAACGTTCAGCAGAACCCAGTATTTCCAATAATTCTGCAATACGCTCGAGCAACAACTGGTATTCAGCAACAAGCTTATCTTGTTCAAGGCCTGTTAGACGATGCAGGCGCAGCTCTAGTATCGCGTGCGCTTGCACATCAGAGAGCTGATATTGGTCGCCATGCAAGCCAAACTCAGGGCCTAAGGTAGTCGGTTTACAGGCATCTGGCCCAGCTCGTTCGAGCATAGATACCACCTGACCTGCTGGCCAGTTCTGGGCAACCAGTTTTTCGCGCGCTTCTGCAGCGTTAGTAGAGGTTTTAATAAGCTCAATAACTGGATCTATATTAGCCAAAGCCACCATTAACCCTTCGAGCACATGGCCACGCTCGCGCGCCTTGCGCAATTCAAACAGAGTGCGGCGGGTGACGACTTCGCGGCGATGACGCACAAAGGCTTCGAGCATTTGCTTAAGATTTAAAGTGCGCGGTTGGCCATCAACCAAAGCCACTACGTTAATACCAAACACATTTTCCATCTGCGTTTGCGTATACAGATTATTGATAATCACGTCAGGCACTTCACCCCGTCGTAACTCAATGACCATGCGCATGCCGTCTTTATCAGACTCGTCACGAAGTTCAGTAATACCTTCAACTTTCTTTTCTTTGACAAGTTCTGCAATTTTTTCAATCAAACGCGCTTTGTTAACCTGATAAGGCAGTTCCGTGACAATAATAGACAACTTATTGTTTTTTGCATTCTCTTCTACATGGTAGCGGGCGCGCACATAAATGCGTCCCCGACCTGTACGGTAAGCTTGCACAATGCCCGCTCGACCATTAATAATGCCTGCTGTTGGAAAATCTGGCCCAGGAATGTGCTGCATTAGCTCATCCACTTCAATATCAGGATTTTCAATCAGGGCTAAACAACCACTAATTACCTCGTTGATATTATGCGGCGGGATGTTAGTTGCCATACCTACAGCAATGCCCGAAGAACCATTCACCAACAAATTGGGCAATCGCGTAGGCAAAACATCAGGAATCATCTCAGTGCCATCGTAGTTGGGCACAAAATCAACCGTATCTTTGTCTAAATCCGCCAATAAATCATGCGCGATCTTCTGCATACGGATTTCCGTATAACGCATTGCAGCGGCAGAATCACCATCGACAGAACCAAAGTTTCCTTGGCCATCGACCAGCGTGTAACGCATAGAAAATGGCTGCGCCATACGAACAATAGTGTCATATACCGCAGTATCACCATGGGGGTGATACTTACCTATAACGTCACCCACAACACGGGCAGACTTTTTATAGGTCTTATTCCAATCGTTGCTCAACTCATTCATAGCGAACAGCACACGCCTATGCACAGGCTTTAAGCCATCGCGCACATCGGGCAGCGCACGACCCACAATTACACTCATGGCATAATCTAGGTAGGATTGCTTGAGTTCATCTTCAATGTTAATAGGCGATATTTCTTTAGCCATTTCAGCCATAATTAAGCCAATTTCCTTATGCGCGTAACGCTTCGAGCTTACCTTCCGGCGCCCTTATGAACAACGCCAAAATAAGGCGTTAGATGATCTGATATTTTAACACAATTAGAGGCTAATTTGCCACCTACAAAGAGATCATTAACTGACTCTGCTGATGCTAATTTTCAGATGCAGTGAATCGATTTCCGCGCTATACTGAAGGTCATTTTTTCTTAGCAAGAAACACGACTGTGAACCAAAACGTAGACCCTGCAGAAATAGCCAAATTTGAAGCACTCGCCGCCCGCTGGTGGGATTTAGACAGTGAATTCAAGCCCTTACACGCGATCAACCCCCTGCGCATTGGATGGATTGACGAGCGTGCACAACTTCATGGTAAAAAAGTAGCCGATATTGGCTGTGGTGGAGGTATTGTTGCCGAAGCAATGGCACAAAGAGGCGCCACCGTTACCGGCATAGATATGGGAGAGGCACCTTTAAAGGTGGCACAACTGCATAGCTTAGAAAGTGGTGTGGAGGTGAATTACAGACAAATAACTGCTGAGCAACTGGCTGAAGAAGAAGCAGGCTTATACGACGTCGTGACATGTTTGGAGATGCTTGAACACGTGCCCGACCCGAGCGCCATTGTTGCAGCTTGTGCAAAGTTACTCAAGCCCGGTGGTCAGGTTTTCTTTTCTACCATCAACCGTAATCCAAAATCCTATTTATTTGCCATA
>Ga0114998_10003384_pt1 | contig 11840 bp, 3 predicted proteins | sample ArcticOcean_MG_C_5_FD_87044 | JGI IMG/M metagenome (GOLD analysis project Ga0114998, IMG submission 87044) | Marine microbial communities from western Arctic Ocean - ArcticOcean_MG_CB4_138 | ecosystem: Environmental > Aquatic > Marine > Oceanic | place: Arctic Ocean: Canada Basin | collected...
ATAATTTATTTATTTTTTCACATATATGTTAAATAGTTGTTTTTATAGAACTAGACATTTTACGTACACTGTTTTTTATTGTTTAAGATTATGGAATTGTTAACCAAGAGGTTTGAGGATTGTTTCTGGTCGTAGTGTCACATGGATTATTTTCGGTTTTGGCTGTATCGGAATAGTATTTGTGCAATTGAATGTCTTTGCTTTTTATTCTGTAACACAGACAGACGTTCGACGTAGACCAAGCAAATCCGTGCCACTGTTTAGAACGGCATTTGTCCAGACACGCCTGTTTGTCGCCTGCCGTCTCTTTTTCCCAGCAGTTGGTCCAAATCCCATTACCGATTTCGATTGCACCGGTCTCTTTGTCAATGGCGGACGATATGTCAACATGAGAAACGGGAATGTCATAAGTCGTGTCAAACGAGACCATTGGATATTGTGACTGCCGCGGTTCAATTGGCGAGCAAATGGCCGAAACATCGGAAGAATTTTTGCCTTTGTAAAACAATGACATTTTGCCATAGAAATCAAAGTCAGTTGTTTCCAAACTATACAGTTGGTTCTGCCCCACCACCGACTTGAGTGTATAGAGTGAGTATAGTGTGTTTCTGTATAGTTCACGCCATCTGACAATGCCGAGACAGTCTTCTTCAATGTCACAAGCGTATTCCGCCGCGTCCAACTGTAACAAGGGCATTTCTTCGTTTGTGTCTGTAGAAATGATATTAAAAACAAATCCATTTTGCCTAACTAACTGTTTGCGATATTTGATACCATATTTGGGTGCCAGCCATAGTTTGGGTGGCGTCTCTATTTTTTTGGAGCGTGACAGCGTAAAATAGTGCGAACGATATAAATTACATTTGACATTGCCGTTTCCTAGTATGATTGAGAAATATTTATATTCACCATTGGCGTTGACGATTGTAAACTGTTTGTTATGGACAAAATGTTCAAACAGTTTGATAAAGATTCTGCCAGGAGTCCACTCTATGGTGAGTGTGACTTTCATACCGTTAACAGCATAGACGATGTTTCCTGAAGAAAATCCGTGTTTGTATTGACCGTGTATTTCAAACTTGGGAGGCTCCACCATAATCTCCACATTCGATAACGTAGCTTTGTCGTCTTTGTGCCGAGCAAAAACACAGTCTGAATATGTACATTGGAATATTTCGTTTACTGTTGACATGTCTTGTGGATAAATACTGACGTGGTTGCGTAACTGTATTGGGTGGTACCGACCCGACAGTTGAAGTTGAACTATCCCAAGGCAAGATGTTGCCAAATGCAAGTGTGTTTCAAATTGTGTCAAATCGGTCTTCAATCCCCGATTGACATTGGAACATTCATCTACAGCGGAATCGAAAAAAAAGTATGATTTGTCCTGTCCCTCGCTCGATTTGAAAAATTGTACCAGTTGTGTATCAAATGTGCCAGGCAGTTGTTGGTAATTCGAATGTTCACAGTCGCCTCCATAGTATTCCCGCAAAGAGGATTCGTAATGTTGTTGGTTTATAGCGGTCAGGCGATTATTGTACTGGTCTCTGGTAAAAACGGAAGAATTTTGTTCAATGGCCTTGGTGCCACAGCCGCCATTGTTGGCACAGGGTATTTCCTTGCCGTCTTCGCTTGTAAATGGACATTTGAACTGGCAAGCATCTCCAATTCTACCGGGTTCACAGGCACAAGTCCCGTCCCGTTGACAAGCCGTGGGGTTACCGGTACAGATTGAATTCAAATCATAACCGTCAAAACCAGGGCATGTGATTTCACATCCATCCCCTCTATAAGGCGAATCATGGAAATCGATACCGTCTAATGCGTCGGGACTGTGCTGCAGTACAGAGGGTGCCACTTCACATTCGCAGTTGCAGACGGCGTTGCATCTACCGTGGCCAGAACACGGCAGATGTGTGTAAGTCAATGTGCCTGGACATTGTGCGTCTGCCGACTCTGAACAGTGAGAACCATAATAGGCCAAATATTTGTTGGTCTGTTTTTTCATTCGATATGTATGAGCGGAATATTTTGAGACCACCATATTGAACAGTGCTTTCCAGTCTTGCTGGCCGATGTCAATTTCGTCTTGTACTTGAAAGGTTCCGGCGCGGTGGTACATAAACTCTTCGGCATGAATCACCAGATAAAAAGTTTTAACATTCGAATCCATCCCCGTCCATTTGATTTCGGTGTTGTCACTGGATGGTGTGCGTATTGCAACTGACAATTTGTGTGTATTCCACTCCTCCACGACGATTTCTATAATTCCAGTTTGGAATTTTAATTCTTCGATATAAGGAAACTGCACTTTGGCAGTGTCGAATTCTCTAAAATGACCAGAAAGCACAATGTCACGACTGTAAAGCTCTCCCTCGATACCTACGTACAACAAAGTATTGCCACCGCTGGGCACTGCCGTTACAAATTGATTTTCAAAAACGGACCCATCGTTTTGACGTACAATGTTCAAAAGATTGACTGATGGGCTGCCAGTTGGTGCAACCACTCGCATGTCTTTGACATCCGCACTTTGATATTTCTTGTACAGTGCTATTTTTTTGGCCAACATCGTGGCCAGTGACCAGCGAGCTTGTTGCATATAAATTCTTTCCACATGTGTCATGACAGTGTCAATCTCTACGTCGTCCAATATTGTGTGTACATTCAAAGTATTTGCAACTTTCCACTCGATGGTGTTGTAAAAACGACGAACAATGTCAGAATTCGAGGTAGTGTCAATATTCAACCACTCTTCGAGAAACAACCACACTTGGACGGGGGTGGATTCAAATTCCGCCATCACGTTGCCCCCCAGTGTCATTTGCCATCTGCTCCGAGGGTTTGAGTTGGAATATTGAACAGAGCATTGAATTGATTCTCCTGACTCAAAACCATAATTCGGTTGAGAGTTAATCGACGGCGGCGGTGGTGGAGGGTGTTTGACATTGTAAAACCCGTGAACTTTGGTAAATCCCTCCACTTTGTTGTCAATGTAAATAAACAATGCTTTGGCGTTTTCTTCCGAACGTTTCATATTCGTCAATGGACCGTTGTGTGTAGTCGGCCCATACGTCGAGTTCCACCGTGGTAATGTATTGTCCAGGGTGAATTCCAATACGAACATTGTATGCACATTTTGGACGGTAGACAGCAGGTACAATTCGTTGTACGAATACAATATTGGTGCCCACGACTGTTTGGGCGGCTGCTGGCCTGTTGTTTCAACCACTGACCAATCAGCAAGGACAACTTTGTGGTTGCCCCATTGTTGTTGACGAATTTTAATTGTGTACAGCGTATTGTGGTACATTCCTGTTGTGTCAAAATCATAGGCGCTGTTGCCGCCAAAGGCATACAGTTTGGCATCGGAGACTTTGGCAAATGTCATGGCAGTTTGGGGCAACGTTTCATTGCCTGTTTCAATGACCAGTATTTGACTACTGTTCGCCATTCCGTGCAATTGACCGTTGGCAAAACACAAAAACCAAGAAGACATCTGTATTTTAGTACATTTGTTAGGAAAGGTGGGGATTGCATAGGTGTGTAAGATGGTGTCGGCAGTGTTTTTGAGCAACACACCAACATTGGTTATTCCCTGGTTGTTTTGTTTATTAAATTCTTTGACATCGATGCCGACGATGTAAGGGCCCGCGTCGGGGGTTGTGATGGACCATTGTTGACTCGTGCCACATATTTTTTGAAATATTTCAAGAGCTGTGTTAATTGTGGCTGTGCGAGTAAACCCTATCGAAGTTTGTCGATAGTTCAATTCCTGCTGAATGCCATAGGACGAACCGGAATAATCATAGATGTCTTTGACAGATTCTTCAAACAATATTTCGTCGGCAGCATACACAAAACGTTCTGGATTTTGCCATTCGATGCCTTCGAAATTAGTTGTATTGTAAGATAGAATGGAACCGATGTCACCGTCATAGCCTTTGATGCCTGTGTACTTGACATTGTAGCGCATAAACGGTGGCAGGGTGCGGCAAAGTCCAAAGTACGCGTCGCAGATGCCATACTGCGAGGCCATATGTTGTCCGTATGTTCCATTGTTGCATCGGTCGCAAGGGATTGCACAGTTGTCACCACTTCCCAATGCACATTGGCAAATGCCGGTAGTGCTCGGCGTGGGACCCGCCAACCAGATTGGTTCGTAATCGGGCAGTGGTAGCACTTTGTCAGAGACCGCCCCCCCACGGTAGGAAACGGCCGCTTCTTGTGCAAAGTAGTCGGCAGAAATTTGTGTGAAATCCGCCGCAAAACATTTGCCATTTTTGCCGGAACAAGCCAGCTCAACGCCATTTTCTGTGCCCGAAGGACAGGTCAATTCACAAAATTGGCCATCCACTCCAATGTAATCTTCGACATCGCACTCGCAAGAAGTTCGGGAACAAATGCCAAGAACTGAACCTTCCGATAAATTTTCACACCATCCTCTCCATTTAGAACGATTGAAAACGTCAGACAACATTGCTGTACATTCTAGTGGACAGTCTGACATATATAAATCAGGTATTAAGATAGAATCCTCCTTGTGGTAGGCATTCTGTAACGAGCAAAAATCAGTGACAATCAATTTCTCAACGTTTTTGGAACACCGTTTGTCTTGAGTAACATTGCCCGAAATGGTCAAATTCAAATATTTTTTGCGTTTTTCGCAAAGACTAGTGTCTTCGGAAGAGGAAGACAACTGTTGCTCAATGTACTTTAAACAAGTAGTGTCGCAAAAGTCTTCATAGACATCCCAACGTCCCAAACATTGGGTAAACCAGGGCAACCCGATGCTTGGACAAGTCGTATTGGCGTCGTCCTCAAACTTTTGCGAACTGGTGCACACTTTTTCCATGCTGCTTTCGTTGGTCGTGGCTCCCAAAATGGGAAAATAATAGGCATCGTCGCCACTGACATCTATCTTTTTAAACGATTCTTGATAGTGGCAGTAGGCAGTCCAGTTAAGTCCCAAAAAATTAGAACAATCTTCCCCCACAATGTTGGGATGTCTGTACTCGATGTAGTCGCCGCACATGCTCATGTCATTTTTGACGTACACAGAAGGGCATGATTCTCCATTGCACACCCGCGTCTCGTACCCGGGCATTAACACAAACGCCGAGGCCAAATCATTGCAAACAGCAGTGACGTCCGGATGATACGGGGTATAATCAGACAACTCTTGAAACTCTTGAAAAACGACAGGGTCTGTTAGGACCACTTGGTCCTTTCGCACATGAGCCCAAGTAACTGGTTCCGAACTGTCGGTATCAATGACAAACGCATCCACACGATGACCATGCGACGAATGCAAGGTATGGGTACCGTGGACACAATCTTCATCTTCGTGGCAGCGTTTCTCGTACAAATAACAGTGCTGGTCGTCTTCGGTCCACGACCACTGTAAACAGTTGACATGGGCATCACATTGCTTGTGACAGTCCGCCTTGGACACCGCTGCGATGTTGTGAAACGAATGAGATATCCGCCCCAGTGTTTGTCGTAGACGCGACCGCGACAAATGATTCAACTGTTTTGTCAGTGTGCATCCGCCAGCGGAAACTGTCCCTTCCCAATGTTGGTGGTGGTGTTGGGCCCCATCTTGGACCGTATGGTTCTCCGACTTGTATCGAACATCAATGTACCACGGTATCCATTTATCAACCTGATGGTAGCATTCTTGATCTCCGAGTTGTAAAGAACGGGACGAAATCGTCATTTTAAGAAGAGCCTTCTCATTTGACAACAGTCGCATTTCACCTTTGGTACCCGAGGACAGAAATAACCACCCAGACACGCGAATGTTTTCATGCTCTTCCAATGTCCATTGCAATCCAGACTTGTCACCGGCGACGCTGTTTTCCGTTACGTATGCCGCATTCTTGTTGAAGGTCACAAACCTCTCGTGCCCCCATGTTTGGTCGCCAGGATGATAACCAATTTTTAAATACGTCGGCAAATCATTGGGGACTGCCTTCAACGAAGCAAATGTAGCTTGCATGCCAAGCAATGACTCGGTACCGCCCACTGTAATACTGGACACTATGTAGACACCATATGCTTCAAATTCACATTCTTGGTCAATCGTAATGGTATTGGTAGCATTTGTATAAAATTTTTCCTCGGCATTTTGACAGTTGACTCTCAGTATTGACTCTGACTCGGTTTTAATGACCACTACGGTGTCTGTTGCCACTGTTATGGTGGCAGATACAAACTGCACTAAATCTTGACTGATGCGCGAAGCTTTAGGACTTTCCCAGCGAGCGTCCAATGCTGGCTGTTGTCCCAGCTCAAAAAAGGTGCTTTTGACATCACTGCAATGTTTCAACCAATTGATTTCTTTGTATGTTTCATGTTGTTCGACGATTGGTCGGGTAGTATTTTGAAATGTGAGAATGCTGTGGTTGGTGTACTTACACTCGTACGTATTGGACGGCATGCCGTTGCTATTGCAATTACCAGTCTTGCAGTCGATGTCGGTGTCACCGCAGGATGGTCTGATTACTGTCGAATGTTTGCACGTCACACAGTCCCCAGTTGCACAAACCGTGCACACCGTATTTTCCCCACAGGGGTTGTATGTCGTACAATAATCGGGCACACTGGGGACTAGGGGTATCGCGGGTGATTCTGAATATCTCAAACAAGTCTGTTGAAAAACCTGTTCTATTTCGTCGTGCGACCACTGGGTCTGACCCCATCGAGCATTGATTTGGTTCTCAATCAATGTACATCCATTGTTTGCATATGGCTTGGGAAACAGAGTATCCCTGAAATTGTACGAGATATCTGTTTCGTGAGAGTTGATGCATTCCAATGCCCAAGGTTTGTATTCGCTGGGGTTTGACCCAATGTTCATGATAGTACAGTCTGATATTGTCTGAGTTTGCAAAGTGGTACGGTGTTTCTTGGCAGCAGTTTCGGTTTTCCACAATGTGCTGTACTCGCCACATTTGACCCGCCACGGAGCATACCAATTATCCTGTTCTGGTCGATACCAACGTTTGTCGGTCAAGACCGCGTCGAGATGGTTTTCACAAAACTGCGGCGAATTGTCCCAATTGTACAGGTCGCAATTCTGATTAACTGTGCGTCCTCGGAGTGTTTCTGTTCTGTATTCTTGCACTGGCACTGAACGTCCCAAGACGGAGATTGACCCATCGATGGCAATGTTGCCGGGGATACTGGTGTCTATTTTGAGCGGATTAATCCTGTTTTGGTACATGTGACAGGTAAAAAACAGGTCGGCGGCACTGACTTCCAACTCCATTTTGTCTGCAGATAGCCGCAAAGTGGAAAGACCGTTCGAACAAATGTTGTCCGTCTCAGCTGTGCAGGGTTGGTCCAAATCAAAACACAATGTCTCGATCGATTTCTCGTTAATTGCATCTGCACACGTTTTGGCACGGCAATATGTTTTAGTGCTACAGACACCGTTCGAATCGGATTCGCATGAACCAACACAGCCCCCCGCGTTCAGTTGAGAGCAGGTTTCGTCGGTTGTCACGATATATGCCAGTGTTTGGTCATAAATGCAACGATTGTCGTTGGAACATGCGGACTGCAATGTAAAATCGCTGCACAGACTGGTGGCGTCTCTAAACGTTTGTCCATCTCCGGGATAAGAGGTGGAGGTACATTGGTTGGATTTTGCAGGGGTCAACTCTTCCAAGGCGTTTTCGCACCACGTTTGATTATTGCGGTACTCGTCAATGAAAAACCGCTCGGTATTTTTTCGGTATTCGGGGTCAAACGCGCAATCTCGAGTGTTTAGTTCGTTGGGATACCATCCATTTAACATTTGCACGCAGAAATTGCCCCAATCCACACTGTAAATGGTGTCGACACAGGAGGCACCGGCTTTGGTGCATTGTGTGTATCCGGGAGAGTCGGTACCAATTTCAAAAAAACGTGGTGTTAAAGAGTCCCAAGGCGTCGACATCACGGAACAAAAGGTGTCCGAGAGTTCGGTGTCTGGCGTCGTCGAGTCCCTGAGAGTAGCATTTGTGCATTCTTGGTCGGTCCGGCATGTTTTTTCTAGACCGAATGCACTCAATGCTATAACGGTGTCACAAGTACCGCGACCCGCACAAATTTCAGAATTGTAAGTGGGACAATGATAATCGCAGTGTTTGCCATAGTAGTCGGCTTTGGGCGGGGGTTCCACTTTGAACCCACTTTTAACCAAGCGTTGACGCGCATCGGTAGTGTAGGGGTCATAGGGTAAACATTCACATCGGAAATTGTTGCTGTTGGGGTTAAACCACAATTCCAAATCGTCGCGAATGCAGCGACCATGACCCGAACAAACTTCTCGACCATCTTGGCCACAATCTATTTCACAATACGAACCAGTGACACCGTCGTTGCAGGTACAACTGCCCTCCGCGTTACACCTGCCATTGTCTGAACAAACATGGCAGTTTGCATCGACACCGTATGTATTATCGTATTTCATACATATCTGTTGGGCATCGTTGTCGCCTTGCAAAGTAAAATCTTGACCAAATTGAATAATATTATTATTGCCAGTTGTTTCGCCATCCGCTGCACAAAAACGTGTACATCGCTCTGCTTGGATATCTAAACCTTTGGGATACCAGTTTGGTTTGCATGCCGAACAAGCGATTTCGGGAGAGGGGTCCAAAGTATCAAATTTTCCGTCCACGCCATTTTTGTCGCAGTTGCAAAGAAAATTGTTACCGTCGTAGTTGGGATTACATGTTCCTTTGCCGTTGCATTCGTTGTCTCGAGCGCACGGTATTGAGCAGTGCTCCAGTTGTGTGGTAATGTTCACCTTTGGATAATAATCTGCCTCACATTTAGCACAGTTCCCTTTTGCTTCGTAATTCGATTGACATTTGCACGTCATTGATTCGACATTGTCGCTCGTTTGTATTTCACAGACACCATGACCGTGACAGTTGACTGACCCCGCCACGTCCGAACCGTACGGGTTGCAGTACAGTTGGCAACTACTTCCCCACCGGTGTTCTTCGCAACGTTCGCAACGATTTCCATCAAAATGGTCGTCACATATGCAAATATCGTTGTCACCATTGTAGTCAGGATTGCATTGACCACGACCACTGCAAGTATATTCATCTTTGCATGAACAATCGTAGGTCTTCCAGTTACCATCACAAGTACAGACCGCGGTGTCTAAAGTTTGCAAGCTACAACTGCCATGGTCGGAGCAAGGAGTCGAAATTATATCTCGACCAGGACAGGGTACGGAGCAATTGACACCCACATGATGCGAATCGCAAATACATTGCAGGCCTCTCTCTGCACTTATTTGACATTTGCCATGGCCAGAACAGGGTTTGTTGTTGTTGGAACCACAGGACTGTTCACAAGATTCACCAAAATATCCTGGATAACACACACATTGCAGTTGTCCACCAATCGACTGACAGATGCCTCGTTCGGACGGACAATTTTCGCCACAGCCCATACTGCACTGCAGACCGTCGCGACCTGTAAACCACCCGGCATCGCACTGGCATTCACCAGTTGTACTACAGGAGCCATGGCCGTTACAAGTGTTACAAGTACCACCCCCTGCACGAATTGTAGAACAATTCTCAGCTGCCTTGTCGTACTCACTGCCCTCGTAGCAGAGAGTATTGCACTGAATACCATAGTGATTGTCAAGACATTTGCCGTGACACCGTTCAGAATTTTGGAGTTGAGCATAACACTTGTCACAAGTCGTACCCACCCACTTTTGATGATTCGGACAGCGACAGCTCCACCGAGTGTTTTGCACACCCTCGGCACTCATGCGACAAATACCCAAATGTTTGCACTGGCATTCTTCACAAAACTCACCGCCAAAGACTCCTTTTGTATTGTCACATACACATTTGCCATCTTGCCACGGCGAATCGTGTTGACAAGGAGCAATCACTGTATTTACATATCCAACAAAATAATCAATCGACATGGCGAAAATACCCACAAGAGATGCAGCCACAAGCATGCAAAAGCCATACGTTGAAATTACCTGAGTATTAGATGATATCATTTTATAAAAAAATTCTATTGTTTATAGTATTTTTTTCACATATGTCATACATATGACACCATCAATGACAACAATTGTCCACTATATACATGTGCCAAAATATACAATAATGTTTTCCACCCACTACCCCAAGTCGAAACCAAACACGTTGAACAAGTTACAAGCCAAAGCAAAACTGAACGGCTTGACTTCCAAGGCAGAATGTCGCATGTATATTAATGCGATTCGCTCAAAATGTTTGGATACATTGTCATTGGCACGCTTGAAACATATTGCCACAGAAATTGGAATTTCTGCAGAGGAAGAACGAATAATGTATCTGGATTTTTTTGCAGAACAACATAAAAGAGAACCGTTGAAAGAGGAGTTGGTGCAAACCGAGGAGTTGACGGAGGAGGTACAAGAATCGGAATCAGAAGAATCGGAATCAGAAGAATCGGAATCAGAAGAAGAATCCACCGATTGGGTCGACGCATTAACTCGGCCAGAGACAGGTACGCAAGTACGAATCAACGGCTTAGTCGGCATTCTTAAACACCGTGGTAGTTGGAATAAGCTTGAGGGTACTAATATCAGAGTGAATGGTTGGAAGGGCGGCAAGGTACAAGTCCAGTCACGTAAAGGCCTTTAACCGTTGATGATGTCCCGCTTCACTGGTTAATTGGGTTTAACAAAAGTATGATATTTAAAGTCCATTGGAAACATTTGTGCTCATGTACAAAACGTTAACCCATAGTACTAATAGTAGCCCACCTCGACCCACTACCAATCCAAACACACTATCTTTTCAATTTAACAACATTGTCAACACGTTCCACGGTTCGTTGTTGCGTTTTACCGACAGGGACAACAATGGCTTTAATGTTGAACAACATCTGCAGTATTTCTTTCCTGAACGTGACAAGACTACAAATAATGAACGGGGACAAATGTACTCCAGTAGATACTGCTACAAGTACACTCCCCGAACGCCATTAAAGATTGTTAACGTCAAATCTTTTACAAAAAAGAACCGTGGAATTCAGTTGCCTGAGATTGTCCATGAGTATTTTACTCACAATGACAGTGCTGAGGTGGTACGGACCCAAGCTTCGGACAATCTCAAAGTCGACAATGAGTTTTACAAATTCATTTTAGAAAAGGTGGCTGAAAAAATCCCAAACATGGATGGTGTCTACATGCCTGCTAACAATACGGCCCACGAGGAGTTGGTACTGCAAAAATCCGGCCTTGACAAGTTGGACTACGAAAGATGGGAAAGTCGACCGAGTATCCGTGAGCGTCGACCAAAAAAAATACGAAAAGTCAGGATTGGCAAAAAGTTAGATTTTGGAAATCTCTACTCCGGTTAAAATAAATAATAAAAAATTCCCCATAAATATAAATATATTTTTTTATACTTTAACAATTTATCTACAACTAATTCAGGACCAGGTTTCCAAATGAGATGAAATCGATTGTTTCTCATTAAGCACTAATTTACCAACAGGATTGGAGAGGTATTTGGCAATTCTTGCAAGTTTATCAGCGTCAAATTGATTGAAATCGCCGATAGCTTCCTTTAACTGGGGTTCGTTGTAAAGTTTTTCAGCATCAATGGTCCACGGCAAACAATCACTGACCGTGGATAAAACCCATTTTGCTTTGACCAAACCTTCACTACATTCCTGGTCGAATGTGTCTGGACCAAGACCCATTTCGAACCAATAGGAGCCGTTTGAATCGCCCATTTTGCATTCGCAGGGGTCCCCGTCATGATTTTCGTCCAACTGACAAGCACAGGGCTGATTATTCATAAAACAGCACG
>Ga0114998_10003388_pt1 | contig 11829 bp, 5 predicted proteins | sample ArcticOcean_MG_C_5_FD_87044 | JGI IMG/M metagenome (GOLD analysis project Ga0114998, IMG submission 87044) | Marine microbial communities from western Arctic Ocean - ArcticOcean_MG_CB4_138 | ecosystem: Environmental > Aquatic > Marine > Oceanic | place: Arctic Ocean: Canada Basin | collected...
GGGGGCGAAGGAGGGGGCGAAGGTGGCGGCGATGGCGGAGGTGACGGAGGTGGCGAGGGGGGTGGACTGGGAGGTGGACTCGGTGGCGGGCTCGGGGGGGGTGAAGGCGGAGGTGATGGAGGAGGCGAAGGAGGCGGCGATGGTGGCGGTGATGGTGGAGGGCTTGGCGGTGGACTTGGGGGCGGTGACGGTGGAGGTGATGGAGGTGGTGAGGGCGGTGGTAAAGGAGGTGGTGGTGGTGGCGAAGGCGGAGGTGACGGTGGCGGTGAAGGCGGTGGCGATGGTGGTGGCGATGGTGGTGGCGAAGGCGGTGGTGACGGTGGTGGACTCGGAGGTGGTGACGGTGGTGGACTCGGGGGAGGTGAAGGTGGTGGTGAAGGAGGTGGCGAAGGTGGCGGTGAGGGAGGTGGACTTGGCGGCGGACTCGGGGGCGGTGATGGAGGCGGACTCGGCGGTGGAGAAGGTGGTGGAGAAGGCGGAGGCGAAGGAGGTGGTAAAGGAGGCGGAGATGGAGGCGGAGATGGTGGAGGTGACGGAGGAGGACTCGGTGGCGGCGAGGGAGGGGGTGAGGGAGGAGGTGATGGTGGTGGACTCGGTGGCGGCGAAGGAGGGGGACTCGGTGGAGGACTCGGGGGCGGTGAGGGTGGTGGTGATGGTGGAGGTGATGGAGGAGGCGAAGGAGGGGGAGATGGTGGCGGCAATGGAGGCGGCGATGGTGGTGGACTCGGAGGTGGACTTGGAGGTGGACTTGGAGGCGGCGATGGTGGTGGCGATGGAGGCGGCGATGGTGGTGGCGATGGAGGCGGCAATGGCGGTGGTGAGGGTGGCGGCAATGGAGGTGGGCTTGGCGGCGGTGATGGAGGAGGTAAAGGTGGTGGACTCGGTGGAGGTGATGGTGGTGGTGATGGTGGTGGTGATGGCGGTGGTGATGGCGGTGGGCTCGGCGGCGGCGATGGTGGAGGACTTGGGGGCGGTGATGGTGGAGGACTCGGAGGCGGCGATGGCGGGGGTGGACTCGGTGGGGGTGAAGGCGGCGGGCTTGGCGGCGGTGATGGAGGTGGCGATGGTGGAGGACTTGGTGGAGGAGGCAACGGCGGTAGCGAGTTTTGAATTACCTTCACCCAAGTTTCACTCGCTCCTTGTCCTGCTTTAGAATTCACAAGAGGGAAATATCTCTTTTCACTCGCGCTGTCGACGTCCGCATTCCATATACCGCGGATTGGAAGAATCTTTTCCGTGCCAACATTTCTAAAATAAAAAACACTGCTCCTCCAAACATTATCATCCGCATCGGTAGGATCAGTATTTCGAGCGACTGGATTAGTAAAAGTGTTATAATCGATTACTCCATGCGAAATTCCTGCCGGTCTCTCATAGTCTTTGCCGATGAGGGTTTTGTCGTTACTCCATCTAGCGTAATCAACTTCGTCAAAACCTCGAGCTGCCTGATAATTCTCTCCATATGTCCAACCCACGGAATTATATCCCCAAGACTCAAATCGTTGTCGCACATCTACTGCATTATCTAGCAAAGCATTTATCCATGCCTCATTTTGTTCAAATTCAAAATCTCCCGAATACGCCGTTTCATCACCATAGGAAGGATCATTTTTTCCAGCTTGCCCAGTCCAAGGATCTGACTCTGAATACTTATCTTTTGCATACCTTATGCGAATCCATGGACCTGACTCGGATATCCCCGATGTGCTGCCATCATAATCGATGTAAACCATTTCCGCGGTGCCTGCGTACGATCCACTTGGTTTAATTCTATAATACCCATTACTTTGACTTTTATCGCGCTGCGTTAGATCAGCTGCGCTGATAAACGAACAAGTACCTACTTCTCTGGCATTGACTACTTGAAGATTATCCAACTGTAAATGATCTAATTCACCCTTTCCTTCGTCAGAAATTTGCATATAAACTCGTCGTCCAATCATCCATGACAAATCATCCTGAGTTATTTGAACACTTTCCATGTCAAATCCGTCGTACGATTTGCGTTTCGCAAAAAGTTCACCATTAGTGTCACAATCCATCACAGATATAGCATTAGAACTTGAACTATATATGTATGAGATGCGCGTTGCGTTTGTTATATAGAAAGCGTGCGTTTTGTCGGCATATTTGCAAAGCGCATTTCCGCTTTCAATAGTTCCGTTCACTGCCGCTTCATCTTTCAGTAAATATGAGTTAAAAAAATATTCTCCTTTTGAAGAAGAGCTCGTATTTGCCCATCGGTTGTCGCTAGGCTCTATATATTTCAAAGGTTGAGCTCCGCAGTTGCCAGACACGAGCTCAAATCCCATCATCGTTCCATCCTCGAAATCCCAGTTGTAAACTGTGAAAGGTGTTGGGGGGGGACTCGGCGGGGGCGACGGAGGTGGTAAAGGAGGCGGGCTTGGGGGAGGAGGTGATGGTGGTGGAGACGGACTGGGTGGCGGTGTTGGCGGTGGAATAGGGGGTGGATTCATTTTCTTAGATAAAATGAGCATGAATAGCTCTATATCGTTTGGACTCAATTTCATACCAAGTATTCCAGCTTCGACAAAGTAACCTGCGTGATTAGCATTTGCAATCCCGCCAAATCTGAATAAACTTGTTCCGGAGGCAACGCGGTCCGAGGTTCCCACTTGTACTGCTGAAAAGTCGTCTGGATCATTGACATAATACGTTTGAATCCCCGTTGAGGCCGTACTAGAGGTTCCTTCGCCTGTTACGATTAAAACTTGCCAAATGGAATCGACGCTATATCCAGAGTCGCGGAAATTCCCATTTCGGTTCGAATAACTGCCCAAGCTATCGTTCTCTGTGTATACTGGAGTATCTCCATCTGTGCTTGAGTGAAGCGATCGAACCGTGGATGACTCTTTCTTGGGATACCAAATGTAAAAGAGTGTATAATTTTGCCCGAAAAAAACATCTTGATCTCTTTTTATGGATCCAGTTGTAACAAACTCGAGACAATATCTTCCATCGAAAAGAACAATGTTCTTTTGGTTTTCTCTATTCCAAAACGTCTGCGAGACAGAATCATAAACATAGTTTCCATTAACGTGATTATCAATGTCCAATCTACTCAATGGTGATTTGTCTGAAATGAACTCACCTATGGTTGCTTCTGAGTATAAATATGTAAAATCAACTACGTTTGCGACGTTCCAAGAAGAAACGCTCGGATTATTAAAAGAGCTCGCACCAAATAGCATGGCATACATGCTCGTTACTTGTGACGTATCCCAACTACTGATATCCTGATTAAACGCTAACGAGTCACTGAACATGTACATCATATCCGTGACGTGCGACGTGTTCCAACTGGAAATGTTACCATTAAATAAATCTTTCCGAGCGAATCCAGAATATTTCCCTTGCTTGAATCCAATCATACTACTCACGCGACTGGTATCCCAGTTCGCCATAATGCCATAATTTGTGCGACTCGTGCCCCAGACTGGGCAATTACCATCCAAAGGAGATTCATTAAGGCAGCTTTCAATGGCAGCATGATATGTGCCGTCTGACAACGCGCATGGGCCAGAAACACAAAGACATGAACTTACTGGACCGGCAGTTTGATCTCTGCACTGAAATTTATTCAGAAAAGCATTTGAATTAGCAAACATGTTGAAGTGAGTCTTCTGTTCAGCTGCCGCTCCTTTCCAAGCCGAAATATCTTGCTCAAAAGATGTAGCATTATAGAACATGTATCTCATACTCTGAACGCTCGAAACATCCCAGTCAGCAATATACCTATTAAAACTATGAGCGTTATAAAACATCTGAGACATAGATGTAACGCTCAAAGTCTTCCAAGAGCCAATTTCTTGATTAAATGCGTGAGCGTTAAAATACATTCGATACATATTTTCAACTTTCGAAGTATCCCAAGCATTCATTTTCCCATTGAAACCGCTGGCGTAGGAGAACATGCCCCGCAAACTTGTGACTCCAGAAATATCCCATTTGTCAATATCCTGATTAAACGCGTAAGCTTTGTAGAACATGTAATCTATAAACGAGACACGTGCAATATTCCAATCATTGAGCAATGAATTGAATGCATACGCTTTATAGAACATTCCTTCCATGTCCGTAACCGATGAAACATTCCATGCAGATATATCTTGATTAAAATTGTGTGCTTCATAAAACATTTCGTTCATCATAGTCACACTAGAAACGGTCCAATTGCCAATATATTGATTAAATGAAGAAGCCCATGAAAACATTTGATACATATCTGTAACCTTAGCGGTGTTCCATCCAGAAATATGGCCGTTGAACGCAGTCGCTCCGTAAAACATTCTATTAAAAGTAGTAACCTCTGGTGTATTCCACAGCGAAGAATTTTTATTATAAGTTACAGCGCGGTAGAACATTTCTTTCATCGTCGTGACTGCGCTAGTATCCCACGTATCAATCGCAGAGTTGAAAGAGAACGCGCTGTAGAACATGCGATACATGTCCGTTATTTTTGAAGTACTCCAATTTCCAATAGGCTGATTAAAAGAGTGCGCGTCATAGAAAATGTGTTGCATAGTCGAAACTTGCGATGTGTTCCAGGCAGAAATATCACCATTAAATGATCGAGCTGAACGAAATAATTCGTGCATATTTTTCACATTTGATGTTTCCCACCCATTCATCGATCGATTAAATTGTGATGCATCCTTGAACATGCTGGACATACTCGTCACCATTGTTGTATTCCAAAGACTGACGTCTCCGTTGAATGTTGAAGCACCATTAAACATATTCTCCATGCTCGTAACGGATTTCGTATCCCAACCGTCCAAATTTTGATTAAAGCTGTATGCATCTTGGAACATATTAGCCATGGACGTATTTACTCGAGAAGTCTCCCATTGACCAATATATTGGTTAAATTCTTGAGCTTGAAAAAACATCTCATACATATTCGTTACAAGATGCGTATTCCATCCGCCGATCGCTTTATTGAACTTGTAAGCTTTATAGAACATTCCTTCCATAGTTCTTACGAGTGACGTATCCCAGTTAATTATATTTTGATTGAATGACCCAGCTTCGTAAAACGTTCGATACATATCTGTAACTTGTGAAGTGTTCCATTTTGATAAATCAGCATTAAATGAGGTTTTTCCTTTGAACAAATTTTTCATATTCGTAACCCTGCTTATATCCCAATCCGACATTACTCCATATTTCCTAACTTTCAATCCAAAATTAACGCATTTGCCATCGCTTGGTGCTTCTTCCAAACAGAATTGTACGGCCTGGAAAAAAGAAAAATCGACCAAGTAGTACTCCGAAACAATAGAGCACGAGGATATTGGACCAGAGTTTACATCAGTACATGTAAATTGACCCTGAAACGCTGTAGCTCCAGTGAATATGTTCGATTGAGAGTTAGTTGCGGCAGTACCTTTCCACGCAGTAATGTCTTGATTAAAGGCAATTGCATTATCAAACATGTGAGTAATTGAACTCACGCGCGTAGTGTCCCAATTCGAAATATTCCCACTATTTCCATTATTAAAAGAATCTGCGTAGGCAAACATATATTCCATATTGGTAACTTGAGAAACGTCCCACCTACTGATATCTTGATTGAATGCTTTGGCGCCATTAAACATGTAAGTAGCGGTTTGCAATTTCGATGTATTCCAACCACCAATATATTGGTTAAACGCGCGAGCGTCTCGGAACATGAATCCCATTGCCATCACACTGGAAGTATCCCAATCTGTTATATCATTATTAAATGCGTAAGCCGCATCAAACATTTGGCTTAAACTAGTCACACTAGAAGTATCCCAACTTGTGATATTTTGATTAAATACATCTGCGCGATAAAAAGTTCCCTCTAATGTTGTCACACGAGAGATGTCCCAGCTATTGATATCTCGATTGAAAGAGTAGGCAGAGCTGAACATACGTAGAAAAGTTGTGACACTCGATGTATCCCACCTCGAAATGTCGCCATTAAATTTGTAAGCGCCATTAAAGAAATTGGATAAATCGGATATTTTTGACATCTCCCATGTGCCAATATTCTGACTAAAATTTCGCGCGTTCATAAACATTTGAAACATATCCGTGACATGAGAAGTGTTCCATCTCGATATATCGGCATTAAAAGAATGTTTATCTTTAAAAGCAGAGTTCATTTTCGTCACTCGACTAGTATCCCAATCCGGCATGCTTCCAAACTTTTTATTAATCAATCCGTAATTTATGCAAAGGCCATCATAAATAGATTCACTTAAGCACGAGTCTTTCGCCAAATAAAAAGTGAAATCTGTGAGAACGCAGTCATTTTCGTTGAATAAGCCAACAACACGAGAAATGTCCCAATTAGAAATATCCCAGCTAAATGCAGATGCGTGAGCAAACATAAACCTCATATCTTTTACTTTAGACGTATCCCAACGTCCAATATCTTGATTAAAACTAGATGCTTTATAAAACATTGCAAACATATCTGTGACTTGCGATGTGTTCCATTGACCGATGTCAGCATTGAAAGAAGTTGCAGATTGAAAGATATTGTTCATGCTCGTGACTGCAGAAGTATCCCATCCTGAAATATCTCCATTGAAATTGATTTTATGAGCGAAACCTCTCCAAGCAGTACCGGAGTGTCCGTCCATGTTCGAAATAAAACGAGTGTCCCAATCTGACATGACACCATAGTTCGTTAGTTCTGTACCCCAAGACGTACAAAGACCATTATTAGGAGCCTCGTTAAGACAAGCAACGATCGCGTTGTGAAATGACCCGTCATGCAAAAAGCAAGCACCTTTTCGACAAAAACAAGAGTTGACTGGACCAGTAATTTCACTTGAACATAAGTATTTATCAATAAATTTTGTGGCGCCATAAAACATGTTGGTTTGAGCACTTGTCGCCGCCGGCCCTCGCCAAAACGAAATATCCTGCGAAAATGAAGTTGCCTCATAAAACATATACCGCATATCATTCACTAGTGAGGTGTCCCATAAAGTTATGGATTGATCGAACGAGGTCGCTCGATAGAACATGTAATACATATTTGACTTTTGAAACATCCCATCTACCGATCCCAGTATTGAAAGCTGTTGCTTGATAAAACATCTCCTGTAAGGAAGTAACTTGTGAAATGTCCCAATCGCCAATCGATGCGTTGAAAGATGACGTAGAATGAAACATTTGATGTGTTGTCTTCAGACTTGACGTATTCCAGGAGCCGATTGGTTGATTAAAAATGGCATTTTCGCGGAACATGCGAGTCATGTCAGTAACGAGTGAAGGATTCCAATTTTCTAAAGATGAGTTGAAAGAGGAAGCTTTATAAAATGTTTCGTACATTGTTGTTACTTGAGAAGTATCCCAATCCTTTAATTCTTGATTAAAAGAGCTCGCACCATAGAATGAACTTTCAAGACTCTTTAGAGCAGACGTGTTCCAAGAATTAAGATTTTGATTGAATTCAACTGCATTGTAGAACATCAACTTCATAGTTTCGAGTTGCGCAGTATTCCACGAGATTTGACCGTTAAAGACAGCAGCGCCACTAAACATTTCATCAGCTTCGCGCAAGCTCGACGTGTTCCACTTGGAAAGGTTTCTATTAAAAGATTGCGAGTTATAAAACATTCTGTATGTCCTTGTCACCGAACTCATATCCCAGTTTGAAATATCGCTATTGAATTCAGAGTACCCAACAAAAGCGTTACTTGTATCAGTCAAAAAACCTGTATTCCAGTCGGGCATCGGTCCATATTCAGTTCCAATACACAATCCGTCTGCCAGATGCGATCCCCCATTAGCCCATAAACATGCTTGAATAGCACTCGCAAGGTTTGAATTCGTAATAGGTGTCTTGGGGACTTGTGGGTCAGAAATGGGCGGAGGCGGAGGCGGGGAATAGCAATCCGTCTTACAGCTGCACCAAATCACAGGGCCATCGTTTTCGGTGGGACACCAGAATTTTTCTTGAAACGCAGTCGCACCATTGAAGATATTTGAAGCCGTATTCGATGCGCCGCTGCCTTTCCACCTTGAAATATCTTGCTCAAAAGAGTACGCGCCATGAAACATGTGTTTCATTGAACTCACGAGCGTTGTGTCCCAATTCGAGATATTTCCACTATTTCCATTATTAAAAGAATCTGCGTAGGTGAACATATATCCCATATTGGTAACTTGAGATACGTCCCACCTACTGATATCTTGATTGAATGCTTCGGCGTCATAAAACATTTGATAAGCAGTTTGCAATTTTGATGTATTCCAACCACCAATATATTGGTTAAACGCGCGAGCATATCGGAACATGTATTGCATATCATTCACACTGGAAGTATCCCAATCTCCGATATCACCATTAAACGCGTACGCTTGATCAAACATTTGGTACATATGAGTGACTTGTGACATGTCTAAGGCGCCAATAGATTGGTTAAAGCTCTGCGCATCGTAGAACATCATTTTAGTATTTCTGAGATTAGATGTATCCCAGGCTGAAATATCTTGGTCATATTTCTTCGCACTGCGAAACGTTTCTTCCATCCTCGTGACTTGTGAAGTATCCCAACTCGAGATGTCTTTATTAAAATCATGACATGCATAAAATGTTCTATACATATCTTTCACTTGAGCAGTATCCCACCGAGATAGATCTGCATTAAAGGTAAATCTATTAAGAAATGCATCATTCAATCTTGTGAGCATATGCGTATCCCACTCTGGCATTATGCCATACTGCGAGGACTGACATAAGCCATCAATTATATTCGCATTGGTCAAACACTCCTGAATTGCACTTGCCAAGTTTGAATCAGTCAAACATGCAGTCGCGCATGTGCATGAGTTCAGTTTATTTGGAGTGGAACACGTAAATTTAATGTTGAATGCAGTGGCTCCTAAAAACATATCAGTTTGAGGTGAAATAGTCGCAGCGCCGCGCCAATGGATTATGCCGTATTTGAAATTCGTTGCTTCGCGGAACATTTCTGACATGTCTTCTACTTTAGAAGTTTCCCACATACCGATTGCTTTATTAAAAGAAGAAGCTCTGTAAAACATCTTACTCATTGTCGTTACTTGCGAAGTGTCCCAATATCTGAGTTCTTCATTAAACGACGTGGCCGAATCGAACATTGACTCCATATTTTGAACGCTTGACGTATTCCACGAGCCTATCGAGCCATTGAAAAAAGAAGCTCCATAAAACATTCTATACATGCTCGTGACTTGCGAAGTGTCCCATCTCGTGATATCGCCATCGAATAATGAATCATGATCAAAAAGTTTAAAAGCCGAGGACATGTCTGTGACCCCTCCAGTATCCCAGTCTGGCATCGAACGATATTCACTTTTGGCGCATAACCCAGTTGCTGCGTATGCACCCGAATCCATCTTTAAACAAGTATCAATGGCCTCGTGAAAGTTCTCATTTGTTATCAAAGTAGGAGGTGGCGGCGGTGGTGAAGGAGGGGGCGATGGAGGAGCCGGCGGTGGTGAAGGAGCTTGCGGAGGCGGACTCGGGAAAGTCCAACTCTCGCGAGTTTCCGTGCAGGTTACTGGCACGGGAGAATCGTCAAACTCGGCACAGACAAATCTTTCTTTGAATTTAAGTGCATCGGCAAACATGCTAGTTTGAGCTGTAGTTGCTGCTGGGCCAGTCCAGGATGATATGTGTTGATTAAAAGAAGTAGCCCCAAAAAACATAAAGCTCATATCATGGACATTCAAGGTTATCCAAGAGTCGATTTCTTGATTAAAAGCCGTTGCACCATAAAACATGCGAAACATGGATCTCACTTGAGAGGTATCCCACGTTCCAATTGGCGCATTGAATGAAGTTGCAGCACCAAAGACGTTACGCATATTCTCAATTTGAGACGTATCCCAAGATCCAATAGTTTTTCCATTAAAAGCTTTTGCACCATAAAACATGTCTGAAATAGTTTTCACTTTAGTCATCGTCCAACTGCCAATATCTTGATTGAATGAAATGGCTTCATAGAACATTCCGCTCATGTCTTGCACTTTTTCGGTATTCCATTTGCTCATATCTCGATTGAATGAAATTGCAGATTGGAACATTTGGGTCATGTTCGAAACTCTCGAAACTGTCCAATTTCCAATATCTTGATCAAAAGAAAGAGAACCTTTGAACATTCCGCTCATATCCGTCACACCACTGACGTCCCACTTTGAAATATTGACATTAAAATTTTCATGGCCTGCAAAGGCATTCGCCATGCTTGCAACCAATTTCACGTCCCAGTCTGGCATGGCGCCGTATTCTGTTGGGGTGCACATGCCGTCGACTTCGTAGATTCCGCCGTCTGACCATAAGCATATTATAATTGCTTCTGCAAAATTATACCTGGTGATTTTCGTTTTTGGAGCCGGTGGATCCGAACTCGGCGGAGGCGAAGGTAATTGAGCAGGACAATTAGTTTTACAAGCGCACCAAATTGCAGGACCTTCAATCTCATCAGGACACCAGAATTTTGCTTGAAACGCGCTCGCACCGTCAAACATAAACTTTTGCATGTTCGAGGCTGCTGGCCCTTGCCAGGATCCGATTTTTTGGCTAAACGAACTCGCTCCTTGAAACATGGATTCCATATTGGCCACTTTAGAAGTGTCCCACGATCCAATATATTGATTGAAAGAAAGGGCTAGGTTAAACATTCCAGTCATACTGTTGACTTCAGAAGTTGTCCAATTTCCAATATCTTGATCAAAGGCGGACGCCGACTTGAATAAGTAGTCCATGGTTTTGACTTTAGAAGTGTCCCATTTTCCAATTGGTTTATTGAAAGATGTGCTTTCTTGGAACATGGAAGTCAAATTCTGCACCGCGCTAACGTTCCACGTTTCAATTTCCTGGTTAAAAGAAGATGCGTTATGAAACATGAGAGCTAAGCTTGTCACAAGAGATGTATCCCAATTCGAAATCTGGCCATTGAATGATGATGCCGAAGAAAACATGGACTTTGTATTCACTACTCGAGAAGTTTTCCATTGCGAAATGTCGCCGTTGAAATTTTCTCTCGATGCGAATGCGTTCTCCAAATTCGTTACCCTTTTTATATTCCAGTTTGGCATGACGCCGTATTTTTGTGTTTCCAATCCATACCTATAACAGAGACCATCTTCGGGAGCTTCAGCTAAACAAGCTTCAATAGCAGCTTTGAGAGTCAAATCTGTGATACAATAATCGGCTTTGCAATTACACGAATCTGGCGGACCGTCGACAACAGTCGTACAAGTAAATTTTAAATTAAATTTAGTAGCTCCTGAGAACATGCTAAGAAAATTTGCTAAAGAACTGACGTTCCATTCTGAAACATCTGCGTTGAATGAAGATGCGAATAAAAACATGAATCGCATGTCTGACACTTGAGACATGTCCCAATTATTAAGCTCTTGATTAAAAGCTTTTGCGTTGTTGAACATGCTGTATGTATTTGTAAGAGACGACGTAGTCCAAGAACCAATTGGTTGATTAAATAACTGCGCGTTATTAAACATATCCTTCATCGTTTTCACTCCCGAAACGTTCCATCTCGAAATATCTTTGTTGAAAACTGAAAAAATACTAGATACATCGGAATTCGAGGCGTAAAACATCGCGTCCATGGTTTGAACGCGCGACGTAATCCAATTTCCAATATCTTTGTCAAACGCATACGCTCGCCAAAACATGCCTTTCATGTCGCGTACGCTAGATGTATCCCACCCAGAAATGTCTGCATTAAAAGTTGTTCTATCTGCAAAAGCATAACTCATGTTTGAAATGAGCTTCGTGTTCCAATTTTGAATTGCGCCGTATTCACACGAGGA
>Ga0114998_10003389_pt1 | contig 11826 bp, 12 predicted proteins | sample ArcticOcean_MG_C_5_FD_87044 | JGI IMG/M metagenome (GOLD analysis project Ga0114998, IMG submission 87044) | Marine microbial communities from western Arctic Ocean - ArcticOcean_MG_CB4_138 | ecosystem: Environmental > Aquatic > Marine > Oceanic | place: Arctic Ocean: Canada Basin | collected...
AGCCCCTTTATAGAATATAGCCCCTTTATAGATACCGGCTATATGTAGCCCCTTTATAGGGATGTTCAGTGCCCCACAAGTATACAGCCCCTTTATAGATACATGATGTATGTTGCCCCTTTATAGAATATAATCCCCTATATAGGCGCATCAAGTACTGCGACGGTGTGTGACCCCTTTATAGAATATAGCCCCTTTATAGAAAAACGAAATAAATTTGATTTTCCAACTAATCGATAGAAGATAATCATTCTTTATACCTGTACAACAACTCGATCTCACCAACTCTCCCAAATGAGCAATACGCCACACTCTGCTCACTGCCGCTGCGTCTGCTGCTGCTGGCAGCGTGGCCTCGAGTGGCAGCGCACAGCGGACGCGAACAGGTTTAAGTATCTCGTGCTGGTAACGTCTTTTTTCGAGGCGAAACGGGCAGCGGGCGGGGCGCATTGGTCCTACGACCCTGACTCTATCTTCGCCCTAATTGACTTCTGGTTCGCTGAGCTGGAGCGCGAAGGGACCCTGAATGCCTGGGCCTCGAAGCCCGATCTACACGAAATGATGCGGTGGGCGAATAGGTTCATCGGCGACGCGCCCGGCCTCTCGGAGGAGCTGCTGAGCTGGCGGGTGGGCGGCGCGCCGCTCAGTGACTTTGCTGCGAGCGTCGGCGCAGGGTCCACGTTCCAGCTACACAGCGTTATCGCCTCACAGCTCGTCGCGAGCGGAGGCTACTGAGCTGGCGGGTCGACTCTCGGTGATGGGCTGTGACCGGTGACTGCGGTGTGAACATGCTAACGTATAATAAAAAAAACAAAAAAAAAGAAAAACAACAAAAAAACAAAAAAAACAAAAAAAAAAGTTTTTTTTTATCTTCCCCTTTATAGAAAAACGAAATAAATTTGATCCTATCGGTAGACAACACAACATGTCAAACACTATTACACATCGCACTACCAACACTTCAAATGTCTTCCAACATTCGTCAATGCATGGTTACGCCGATTGCCTCGACATACAAGCGTCAAGGCGCTTGCTCGCGTCGCGATTGGGAAGCGCAGCAGCAGCTTGAAAAAGAAGGATCACAGATGAACTGGGACGGAGTACCCGCGAATCGGGGTCGAATGGACAAGAACGACATCTTCTGCGCGGTGTACAATCCAACCATTTCGCGGCCGGGAAAGGTGCTTGTGTATCCAATCACTGGGACACATGACCCGACTCGACGTCCGTCTTCCTGGCCAAACAACATCGGCGGAGGTGATCGCCGTGTCTTGGATCTGGGAAAACAGATCTGCGAAATGGACTGGGAGACTTGGATTTCATTGGGCGGTCACCGCAAAGTCCAAGGATCCACTCTAGTGAAGAATTCTCAGAAGATTGTCGACTACGTCGAACGTATGGACACGCACGACCATACTCAACTCTTGGAAATGATTCTCGAAGAAACCCAAATGCTATCAATTGGCGGATCACTTCCGCTAGTTCGACGCCGCCTCGCCGCTCTCAATGACTATATCAAGCAGCGACTCATGTAAACAACACAAAAAGGGACACACAAACTAAAAAAATAAAAAAGAGAAAAACAAAAAAACAAAAAAACAAAAAAACAAAAAAAAAAAGTTTTTTTTTATCCCCCCTTTATAGAAAAACGAAAAAAATTTGATATTAGCGTCGGCGTATGAATAGATGTAAAATACTCACTATCACTTTCTGGATCAACCATCGTCATCTTTAACTACGAACCGGAAACGACCATGAACACAACTTGCCCGATTTGCTGCGATGTGCTTGGTGCCGCGCGTGCGACGACTGAGTGCGGTCATGCGTACTGCACCCGGTGCTTGCTGGACGCGGTAGCGAAAAACGTGGGGACTGAAGAAGGTTCGACGCGAACTCAGTGCCCGATGTGCCGTAGGAGCATGTGTGACGAGGTTGAGCCCAGTCAGAATCTTACGATTCGACTGAGCGATTTGGAAAATGAAGTCAACGACCTGAGCGAGCGTGATCGTCATGCCACCGCGTCGGCAGAGATGTTCCGCGACAACTTTATGCGAATGGAGCAACTGCGGCAGCGGCAACAGGATCGGCTGATTGCGAAAAACGAACAAATTGCCGCGCTTCGATCGAACGTCGTCGAACTCGAGTGGGATGCGGCCGAGTTGCGGAAGACTTACGAGTACAGCCTGGGCGTTAGTGTGCGCCGAAGTGAAACGATTTACCGCCTCCAAGAACAGCTCGACGAGATGGCACGCCTCGATCACTATTGCCAAGGCGAAAAAAAAACACCTAGAAAGGTTGTTTGGGGAGGTGTTCTCGCATCAAAGGAAGCAGAAATGGACGAATTCGATGGATCTAGTGTTGTAGAGTGTGAGGCACGGCCTCTTCCACACACTGGAGATCTTCCTTTACTGTCGATGCTCGGAGGATATCCGTACCACTTCGCTGCACGTGAAATACAGCGGATACTTCGCGCGCACAACGTTCGAAAGCATGATTCCCGCAGAGCAGCACCGTCGCGCGTCGATACGCAGCGAGCGTATATTGCAAGTATCGCACATCTGATTGCAGAGGCGAACAAGATCCGCGTTGCCGCTGCTCGCACAATCCAGAATTTTTGGCGCTTTGACGACAGGGTGTGGCGCCACCTCGCGCGCATGGATCGTGCGTACGACGATGCCGACGAAACTTCCGACGATTCTGCCTGGCGAGTAGTGAGCTCTGATGATGATTCCCTCTCACCCTCTCCTCGCCGATACGACGGACTCAGTCGAACTCAAAGCTGGTGCGCTGGCATCAATATTGGTAATCTTCGAAGTTTGACCAGTGATTAGATAGACAAAAAAACCAAAAAAACAAAAAAAAGAGAAAACAAAAAACCAAAAAAACAAAAAAAAGATATAAATCTTTTTTTTTGTTTATTGACAACCTATTCATAGAAATAAAAAAAAAATTTGATTCGTAGATATCTACAAACCATTCCAAGTAAAAAGCTGAAACTGACTATCAAACTACGACTGACTATCAAACAACGACAACATGGATTGCCCCCTCTGCCTCGAATCACTCGGAAATGCTACCGCAACGCTCAAATGCGGCCACCAATACTGTTCGGAATGCCTTCTTAATTCAGTTGCTAAAAACGTAGGAACGGTCGAAGGTAACACACGGACTCAATGCCCGATGTGCCGTGCCTCGATGTGTGATGAGGTCGAACCCAGCGCCCAAACAGCAGCCTTGATTGAAAACTACCAAAGCCTTTGGGATCGCGATCGCCGTGCCGGCATGGAGGCGGAGGAGGAGTGCCACAATCTGAGAGCCCGCCACACGGCCGTACTCGCCGTTCATCGCGCCGCTTGTGAACGGAAAACCACCCACATCCAGCGCCTTGAGGTAGCTTTACAGCGCGAAGAAGAGGAGATGGAGCGATTGAACTTTGTTCTTAAGCGTCAGAGCGAGGTGTACGTCGCTGCCCGCGAACGTATTATTGAAAAGAGCAAGGAGAACCAACAACTGAAGGTTATGCTCAAGCAGGTCACAACGAAGCTCGATTTCTACCCATTGTCGTCCGCCGTTCACGATCTGCTATCCACATTTCAAGATGCCGGAGCTAGACGAGCGGAGGAAATCGAACGCGAGCAAGCGTTACGTATTTCGTATCTAGAAAAGATGAATCCGGCAACTAAAAATGGCAACCCAGAATCTCAGCCGATCGTTCCAGAAAAGGAGAGCTGGCTACGCAAGCGTTGGGCGGAGATCGACGCAGCTACCATCCTCCAATGCTTGTTTCGGTGTTATCGTGCTCGAATAAAACTAAAGTATCGTCAGATACCATTGCGATGGCAAGCGGAGTCGGCAGTCGCGGCGCCGACGCTTCGGCATTGGATAGACGGCGCAGCTAGCAAACTCCAATCGATTGGTCGTGGATTCGTGGTGCGTCGTCGTCGCTTAAACGCCAACCGACATGCTTGGGCGGACTACAAACGACGAATCGGTCAACTCTATGATGAACTGTTAAGTCCCCCACGGATGCCGCGTGACCCCCGAGAACCTGTAGATGAAAACGATTTGGGGGTATCGGACATAGGACTTGATTAGATAAACAGATAAAAAACTAAACAATAAAAAAACAATAAAAAAAACAATAAAAAAACAATAAAAAACAATAAAAAAGACAAAAAAAAAGTAGAGATACTTTTTTTTATTATTATAGAAACCTTCTTTAAATTTGATAGTACTGTATCTATGGCTTATTCAATCATTACCTACCTCTTCCATATCTTCCTGCTCATAATATCCCGCCGCGCTGACCAATGTCTGTTCAACTAACGCAAAAATCTCTAACAAGTTTATTTTACTTTCATATAGGGGACACTTTTTCCATTATCCAACATTCGCATATTTGGGAAAGACTGATTAATCCTATTTATGAGGATGATACGTGGGATATCGAGTTTCTTCCAGTTCGCTTACGCCCTCCTCGCTGTGAAAGACTAGATGAGATGGTTATTAACATGATAGATCATTCTATGGATGAGATATACGAAGTAACAATGAATAAATCTCATGAACATGATCGTGACGGTAAGGTGTGGGATGGGTCATCTACAAAAGATTGTCTTATAAAATTATTTCGAGAGCAGTGGTTAGGAGAACCATATGAAGAATACGAAGATGAGATCGCGAGTGTGGGCATGCGTGAAGACAGTGTCGACTATTCAGAAGATCCTGATTCCAATGATTCAGAAGACTCAATAAGTTCTAAGGAATCCTATAGCATGGATATGAATGAAATGCGAGAACGGAATAATCAACTTTGGCAAGGATTGTAGAAACATAATAGCAACAAAACAGTAAACAAGTAGTTATACTTTTTTTTCTTAATTATAGATAAGTTATAAAATTTGATATATATATTTCTATGCCATATCAATTATAATAATAAACTACAAAACTATCTTTCACTTAACACAACAAAAACTACGATGTCGTCTTCTACTATGTGCCAATGCCCCAACATCGGTTGCAATCGCCTCTTCAAGTTGAACAAGAAGGGAACGAGCAAGTGCTTGGAGACCCACGCCCAAAAACGTTGCCCCTATCGTTCAGTGATCCATCCCCCGTCCAAACCAGTCCCCGCAACTCGGTGCGGTCCAAACACGCTGAATGATCGGTTCGGAACGCTCACGGGTAATGATGCTGGAAAGCAAGTGCTACTTGCTGGTGGCGGGAACGTGATGCGTCTAATTGGTGCATTCCGCAAAGGAATGGTATGCAAAATTAAGCAATCACACATAGACGCGTTTATTGGAAGTGAGCGCTATTTTGGCGTGTTGGATTCCGAGTTACGGCGGCGTTTGGAAAGTGAGTGTCGCTTAGATCCAGAAAAAAATCCTCAAAGAAGATATTCGGCAACACTTAATGATACAGTTGGAGAAAGTGGGTCCTGGTACAACGGATGGAGGGAGAATGGTGATTCCATTAATCTTTTGAAAAACCTTGAGAAACGGCAGAAAGGCGCCTGGATGCAAGGGTACAACCACCATGGGAAAGTTGCGTGGAATTGGCCACATCTCCTCCATAATCGTAAAATTTCAGGTCTATGCGTACAATATAAAGATTACACAAAAGTATTAGACATACTGGATGAATTTCTGCGATCCTTGAAACTATCATATGTCCGCCTATGTGATATTGAATCTATACTAGTCGATTCTGCTGAAAGTATTGTAGATCTTTCCCGCAGAGCCCGAACGTACGGGACTGGATTGGCGATGAGGGTCTGCTCTGTGTGCCAACAGCCAAAGGTGAATGCTAATTCTTTGCCGAGCGGTGGCGACGGTTTCTCGCACGGGGAGTGGACCAAGGGAGCTGGCGTGCGGCGGTGCTTGTCGTGCAACTACGTGGCCAAGAAGGGACGGCCGATGTCCTTCCATGAGCGCTTCGCGAAAGCCAGTGTAGTTGAATATCGTTTTATTCCCGCGCGTTATTCTGGTTTATATGATTGGTATAATGAAACGGAAAAGGGAAACTTGGATTACTATATCGAGATGGAGGGAGGAAGTATTACACGAAATCCCGATGGGACGGGGAGACGAAGGGGACGCTGCCCTATCGCGGTGTGGGGACAACAACGGCAGATGAAATTACATAGCCACGAAAGGAAATACTTTGATGAATGTAATCTGCCGTTTAAAGAAAATGGTAGATTCATAGGTCCGCACTATAACCCTGCGCCCGAGTATCTTCCTAAATCTTAAGCGTAGACGTAGAAATAATAACAAAAAACAGTAAAAAAAAGTAGAAATACTTTTTTTTCAGCAAAAACTCATTTGATAGATAACAATATAAATTTGATAATAAGTGTATCTACAATAAGTAATACATAAAAATAGAATTTCGTTACCTTCACTGCAGCGCCAATCGTCATGAATGGGATGAATTACCACGACGTGGGCGCACAGTATACGAAACTTGCTGCTGCTTCTCACCGATCTAAATATAAGGACGAGATTCGCCGGGGTATTAAGAGAAGAACATCTACAAAGCAACCAATAGTAACTATTTCCACGGAAAGTATACTTTCTCAGATGAAACACAAACCCAATTGGGACAAATGGCCATCAGGTAGGAAGAAGCACGTCCGGGAAAATGAAAAGAGTGGCCGTTCAAAATGGATATGTCCGACGGACGCCCTCGACGACGGATACGAATTTTACGACTACCAGTACCGCGCGAATCACGCCGGTCCATGGGATGAGTGCCCTCAGGAGATTGAATATGATTGTGATGATTTATCTAATGTACTCAAAGTCGAAGAGGCAGACGCTGCTAATGACTATTATATGCGATGTTCAAGAATAAATAGATATAAGAAAGAAAAAACACTATCAAGGCAAAAATGGGTGAAGAAAAAAAGGGATGTATGGATCAATGTCAAAGCATCGAAAAAGAGACGTAGGTAGAAAGTGGATTTATTTTAATTCCTCAAACATAAACAAAGAAAACACAAAAACAAAAAAAGGTGTATACCTTTTTTTTTTGATAGTTATAGAAAAATAAGATAAATTTGATAACATAACACTATAAGATATAATAATCAATAATAATCAATAATAATTAATACTCCAGATATATTAACACTAATCTACAAAACTACAATATGGCCTTTGAAGAACGAATTGCTCTGACGTTTGGTGATGCGGGTGAAAATCATGTAGGAATGGAAATGGTTGGGTCGTTGGGAGAAGTCGGTAGTGGTTTTACTATTGAAGAACTTCATAAAATGAAGGACCATTTTGGTCAAAGTCATATTGTACAGCTTGCGCTATTTGAAGAGGGAGATCAGAAAGGTGCGGTGTTAATTGTTCGACAATATGTAAAATCTACTGAACATGCTGAACTATTCAGAGAAATGAATGGTTTTGAATGGGACACAAAATATTGGGATACTCGTAGGGGTCGTGTGTTAAACAAACGTGCTCGTTCTAATGTAGTTATTCTAGACGGTATCAGTCAAGAACCAGATTATGAAAACAAAAAAGGAAGAATTGTTGATAGTCATACGATTAAACATTTCAGTAAATTCAAGCAGCGAATGGTAGATGATATTACCACTGGTATTGAAAATGATAAGGGTCAACGTTTGATTTGTGAAGGAAATCGGTATTTTAATATGAAGACGTGTGGTATTGGTTATCATGGTGATGCCGAACGCAGAAAGGTGATGGCTCTAAGTTTGGGCGCAAGTTCTAAAATGATTTGGCAGTGGTTTAAAAATAGTAAACCGGTAGGTTCGCCATATGAATTTACTTTGCATTCTGGAGATCTATACATTATGAGCGAAAAAGCAGTCGGTCACGATTGGAAAAAACGTAGTAAATTGACGCTTCGACATGCTGCGGGGGCTACTAAATACACCAGTTTGAGTCGTTTTTCTAAAAAATAATACTTATAAAATAAAAACACTACAAACACTACAAGACAAAAACAAAAATATGTCTATTTTTTTATAATAGAAACGTAATAAAATTTGATTTATAACGTAACCTACCATATATGAATATCCACCTTCCTATACGTTCACCCTATCTATCATTCTCTCAACCTATACTCATGATATCCACCCAAATTACACCACATCTGATTAAAGACAATCTATACTACGCGCAATATTCAGATCACGATGTTGGACATCCATCATGGAAATCCGAATATCCACTTACCGCCACACAATGTATTCAAGCATTGAATTCGAAGGATATGATGTGTGGGTATATTCGTATAGGAAAAAACGGATGTTTTTGTGACATGTGTGATAAAACAATTGGAGAATTACACCGCCCCGCGTGTGTAATGGGACCTCAACTCAACGAACATAGTATAGTAGGTGACATGCGCAATTATAATCAGTCATCCCAGGTGCCGCCTTCATCCTCGAATGTGATCATATACGCGAGTATTGCTGTTCCAGTGTGTAGTTTGTTTATATTGCTACCAGCGAATCTTGCCTTAATGATATTATCGTTGTACTATGGTGCTTACCTACTACACTTTCCGAATTAGACATAGTGAATACAGATGATAATAAAAAAAAAAAAGTAGACATACTTTTTTTTGTTAGAGTATTCAAATAAATTTGATCTCGGATATGCCTTTAATTATTCTCAGTAATAGACTTATAACTGACTACTTGCTAAATCTTACCACAAGTTACTAATCTTACTATCATGGATTCTCAATATTCTACTCGCGAAGAAGATAACGTTACCAAGGCACGCGTGGCTTGTCTCGAAGCACAAATGGCGCTTCAGAATGCTACATTTGAAGCAAAAATGGCGCTTCAGAATGCTAAATTTGAAGAACTCGACGCTTCCTTTAGTAAATTTAAAGAACAGATTTCAAAGAAAACATTCTCTATAGACGGCAAAATCGCCAATAACGAATTCATCACTATGGTGAACGATATGGGATTTGAATCACAGCTCAATACGCGCAGCGATGGTCATTCTTGGTATACGTTTTGGTGTCCGCACCCACACGGGCGGAAAGACATAATGTTTTATCTGGAAAACCATTCGCGTACAGATAATAGTGATTTTGGCATGATTACAACACCTAACAAAAGTGTTCGAAAAAAGTGTGGGTGCGACTACAGTATGACTGATTCTGGTTCCAACGGTTGGAAGCAATTTGGTGCGTCATCGGTTCGCACGTGTTACGATATCAAGGGGAAGCCGATCGAAGACGTAATGAAAATTGTGATCCAACTTCGTGATAGTATTGTTCTCTCTGACTCGTAATATACTATAAACAAACAAACAACACATAACAAAACATAACAAAACATAACAACACATAACAAAACATAACAACACATAACAAAACAAAAAATACATCTATTTTTTTTATAGAAATATAAATATAACTTAAATTTGATATAAATATAACTACTATATGGTTCATTATTAAACATTTAACTAATTTAACTTGTATCAAATGCCTCTTCCTGTTATTATCGCTGGTGCTATTACTTGGTGCGGGAGTGTCTGGGCGGTGGTTCAACCATTGATTCCTGGCACTATTGTTATTGGTGGGTGGACGGTTGGTAGTCATCTAGTATCATTTGGAGGTTCGTGGTTGTCAGCACGATGGTATAGTAAGAATTGTGTGGGAGAAGGACTACGTGGTATGTATCAATCCTATTGGAAAATGGGGTCGCCCGTGTGTATGAGTTTATTGGTAAGTCATGTAGCACTATTAGCGATTGCTGTCACCAGTATTGCGTGTACTATAATTATCTTTCTATGGATGTGGTATAGTACATTTAAACAAATTATCTGGCCTATTAAAACGATGATCCACACCGAATTTACAGCATCTTCAACTACAAAAAAGCACCGTGTATACAAGGATTCTGTTAAAATAGAACCCGATACAGTGATTGATCTAACCAGTCCAACACGAGTTCAGCCGCAACGCTCGTGTAAATCATAATATATCTAATTGTCGTATATCATAATCAAAAAAATTTATTTATTTTTTTACAATCGTTATAACTATATAGACATATTCACACGTGAACACTTTATAAATTTGATACTTTTTGTTCTATGTTCTTTTACATCATACACCTATACTCATTAAAATTCTACAACACGAATACTATCATCATGCCTTATCGTTGTGGTTTTTGTGGCGATGATGGACACAATCGTCGAACGTGTCCTCAGCGCATCGAGGCCGACCAGGGGAGCACACCAACTCCTACCATACAATCAACGTCAGACGCAGTCATTATTACCCAATCACCAGTAGAAACGATTATCCATTGCCCTATCTGTATGGATAGTGTTGGCTCCCAACCGATGACCGAATTATTGTGTCATCATACCTTTTGTACAAAGTGTATTATGCAAAATCTGGAACACGGAAATCTTAATTGCCCCATGTGTAGAGACAGCGTTATGGGACCTTCTAAAAAAATTCAGGAACTCGAAGAACAAGTTCAAACGCAGTATGATGAACTATGTGACCAAGACGAAAAACTTACCTTTTACGAAGCTAAGTGCGAATCCTACAAACAGGTACTCGGTGATCGTGATCGTGAAATGGAAAAAGTAATGAGTACATTCGGCTTTACATACCGAAAAAATTTTGATAGTTTTATCGAATTCATTGTATCGCAATATTCGCAGTATGTAGATACCATTCAAGGGTACGATTCATCTATTGTCCCCCCATCTTTACAAAAATTACTCTATTCGGTGTTTCACCCCAGCAACACACTGGTCTCCAGCATTACAGCTATCAAAAATCAAACTTATTACAACGATGGTTCGGGGGTGCCCCTTTCTCACGATTGTTGGGTAAAGATTTATAGTGGTATCTATCGTAATCATATGGCGCGTATCATTTGGAAGAATGCTACGAATTGTACTCCCGGATACTTTGTAGCACGAGTATACCGTGGTCTCGGCAAGCCTAAACTGAGTCGAGGTGTATATGATTGTTCCTACACCGAAGATATCACGTTGTGGACGACTCCGGGAATGGGACATCCCACATGCCTTATCTCGCGCTTTATGGTGGAACGGGTTCCCAATTCCGCTGTTACTTTTACTATAGATGGTAATGGCGTTTCATTACCACCCCAGATTCGAACACTACTGCGCCAAGATAAAATAAAGATTATTCTTAACCGCCTTCATACGCATAAAACCGGAGGTGTCACACTTGCTATTAAGGGACTCCAAAAAAATCCTCTCCTTATTACTCATTGTAGAGAAGCCGATATTGACGACTCTTTCTTAGATACTATTGCTGCCATTCAAGAATCCGCAACCTTTGTAGTTTTGAAACCTGACGAGGATTGCGACCATGTCGTCCCAGTATCCATATAATATTAGAAGTAGTACAATAATAACATAAAGATTTATTTATTTTTATTTAAATACATAGAAGTATACCATACTTCATAGATACCAGAAAAAAATTTGATTCGAAATTATCATATACTTATATATAATTGATCCGAACAAGTCGCTAAACTGTTTATAAATAAAATATTATTAAGTATCGGGTTCGAATCACGACATCTCAAACCGTTTGAAGTAGTATAGGTTAAACTTATGTTATTATATAGACGATTGTTTGTAGTAACTTAAAATAAATTTGATTCGATTAATATTCATAATATATATGATTGACCTGAATAAGTCTTTAAACTATTTAACATGTGATTGCCCGAGTTGGTCTAAGGGGTCGGATTTAAGACCCGATGTGCTTCGGCACGCGTGGGTTCAAATCCCACATCACGCAGCAGACCCG
>Ga0114998_10003392_pt1 | contig 11807 bp, 6 predicted proteins | sample ArcticOcean_MG_C_5_FD_87044 | JGI IMG/M metagenome (GOLD analysis project Ga0114998, IMG submission 87044) | Marine microbial communities from western Arctic Ocean - ArcticOcean_MG_CB4_138 | ecosystem: Environmental > Aquatic > Marine > Oceanic | place: Arctic Ocean: Canada Basin | collected...
CATCATCGACGTATCGGACAGCTCTGGGCCGAGGGTGACCTAGGTCGCTTGAACAGTCTGTAACGTAAATTTATTGTTCGCCTAAGGGTCTCATATATTACCCGTGAAAAACTTTTTGACTCGAGAGAGAGTTAGAAATATAGCTTGCGACAGAGAGATAGTACTGTCTATGCGCGCGTGATGAAGTGTAAAAAGTGATGACATAATAGAACCGGTCGGGCCGCGGTACAGTTTAGGGATTCTAATCAAATGGAACATAATTTAGGGTTTCAAAAACGACAAAATAGGGAAACCGGTTCAATGCATAAAAGTTAATTAACTGCATGTATAGATAGATAGACACACGCTCTCGCAATAAACGTCCCGCGCGTTCAGAAAATGCCATCCTCTACTTTATTACAGAACTCGTACTTCCGAAGACGAAGATGCGCGCAATTCGTTTTGATATCGCTCTCATCGCTTTTGATCTTATCTCTCCTTTATCTTCTGTACTCGTTCGGATTCGATTGGAAGCATTGCGAGGCCTGGATTTGGCGGAAGATCACGAAAAGAACGGTCTATGTCACGCGCTCGATCGAGCAAAAAAGCGTCGTTGAGAGCGATGACAGTCAGAACGAGCGAGATTGGAACACGCGAAGGAAGAATTCTGATAAAATGAAAGCGTTGGATGTTACGTACGAGCGCGCTGATGACGATGTTTTGGGAGAGGCAGATTTTGCACAAGTGGAGAAAGGGGAGAGCGCGGACGAGGCGGTACGAGTTCGCGAGAAAAACGGGCGCGTTAGCGACGAGGAGTTTTCGAAAAAGCCAGAGCGAGGGTTATTTTGTGACGGTAAAGCTGCTGTTGCGTTGTATGCAAGTAAGAGCGCGTACGATAGTTTCGATAGCGATGGCGATTCGCGTAGGAATCAGAGGAAAGTGAGGGCGAAGTGTTCGATCGGAGCGTTGAGGCAGTTCATGTGCTTCGATCCGAAGATGATTGCCGTTGAGAGCAATAGCTATGTCGCGAGGTTGTTCGAGAAGGAGAATTTTAAGGGTAAATCGAAGTACGTCGATCGAGAGAAGGTTTTGATTGGGGAAGATTATGATGGTCAGAAGTACGGAAGCGTGTTGATCTGCGAACGCGGTAGCAGTAGTAGGAGTAGTAGTAGTAGTAGTAGCAGAGGCGGTAGACGAAACGGTAAAGATATTATCACTGTTGATAATGATGATAATAATAGTAATAGCAATAATAATAATAATAATAATAAATGCGAAAAGTTAGAAGACGCGCTTGATTTATGCGTTGAAGAAACGAAAGGGAAGAAGTATACCAAGCTCGCTCTTAAGGCGAACACGGACGCCGATAGGTTTGGTTTTTTAGGAAAAGGAGTTAAAGCCAGGAAGTTCAGAGCTTTGAGTAGCGAGAACGCGTTGATGAAGCAAATGAATGGCGAGAAGAGGCAAGAGACATGCTTTTTTAAAGAAGTTGTATCAGAGATTATGCGCGGGTGCGACGTAGGTGAATCGGGAAGCGACGAAGGATTGAACGAGTTAGTTCGTGGAGGGTATATCGTCGGATTTAAAGGCGTCGCCATGGTTAAAAAAGTGAAGCCGGATACAGAGGAATGTAGAGGAGTAGATAGTAACATCAATAACGTTACTTCTAGCAATAAACTTTCAGAAGACGACGAAAATATTGACGTAGAAGAACGAGAACATCAACAAATAAGTGGAATTGTCAGTAGCAGTAGTAGTAATAATAATAATAAAAATAGGTTTGTCGCCGAAAAAAAACTCGAGTTCTTGGTCATCGAGGACATTACTCACGGCATTCAAGACGCATCAATAGTCGACGTCGACGTGAGTGGAGCGCCAGCGTCTATTTGCAGATATTGCTCGCTCGATGTGAAAAATTTTAGACACAGCGATGGCATAACGTCAGGCGATAGATTCTTCTGGAAAAAAGAAGCTCGTTGTACGAGCTCGAGGATTTCGGACGTGTTTGAAAACGTAATCTTGAAACCCGCGAATACAGACATCGACGCATCGACGTTCGCTGACTTGCTTTCGAAAGAAGTCGAGAAAATCGTACTGCTCATGCAAAAACAAAATTTCGTCGAGTTCACGGATAGCTCGATCTTACTCGCGTTTGGGAAATGCCCTAAAACTGGCGACGCGAAAGTACGCGCTCGAGTGATCGATTTCGGCCACGCGACTTGGAAACCGATCATCTCAAACGACGACCGGTCATCTTCCGACGTCGTCGGAACCAACAACAAAAAATGGACCCTATCAAAATCGATAGACTCTAAAAAGTTCGCTTGCGGCGCCGAAGAGTTACTCAAACGCTTACAACTCATCGCCTCTAAGCAACAGCCGCCAAAACGATGCGTAGCGTCTTGCTTGAGCTTCTGCGACGCTCAGAAAGCCGAAGGCGCGTACTCCTGTCGCTCGCGCGCAAAAAAAGACGACGCGCCTATCGGCGAAGAGAAGGACAAGAAGTGCGCGTGGCAGTTCAAACCAGACCATTAGTTTATTTATTTCATTTTATTTATTGTACTTTACTACACCGCGCGCTGCTTTATTCATCGGCTCACTTGCGTACATCCGCGTATTATACTTCATACGCTTATAATGAACAGTCATAGGTTTCGTAGTATGCTAACATCTACTAGGTGTTCAAAATCTCACAAAATCCGGCCATCATCTGCACAAACAATTAACATCACTCACACTGCGGCGGCGCAAACGCACAACAAATCGACGTAATCATCATCATCGCATTAGCGAGTGCGCGTGTTTTTGAAAGCGGCAGAGAAAAAAACGAATGCCGCAATCATCGATGGACGTAAAACTAAACTCTTTAAGGGCTACGTTGGACTCTTTAAAGAAGAAAAGAGATGATGCGCAGCGACGGAAAGATCCGCAGCGAACGAGTAATAATCGCGCGGGGCAAAAGAGCGACGAGGACGTGTTGCCAACGAGTACGTCTCATCGCGCGGTCGATGTGTTCGGGAGATATACTGTAGAGACGACGGCTCAGCAGAGAATGTGTGTCAATTTGAAGCATACTTTATTGAAGTTCACTAACTTCTTGATGGCATTGATGAGGGAATTCAAGGTCCTCGATCGATCGGCGAGGGGCGCTATTGTTGGGATATCGATATTTATGATTTTGGTGATCGCGCTTTCGATTAAAGGGCACGAGAGTCGCGGGTATATTCACGCGGATGAAAGGAACGACTATCGCGAAGATTACGAACCTTGGGGTAGTTCGCGAGTGCATAAGGCTTTGTATCATCCAGTGTTCCACGCGAGAAGGGTCGTCGATCGAGTGAAGAATAACTTAGAGAGAGAGTCTTATGCGAGTTCGCACGCGGTCGAGAAACATCCATATTCGACGAAGGTATCGTTTGAGTGCCCGGAGAGATCGTGCGTTAACGTCGCGGATGTAGGCGCGATTGGGGACGGGATTTCGGTTAATACCGTTGTCATACAGCAGGCAATAGATCGGCTGGCCGCGCGAGGTGGGGGAACAGTTGCGTTTCCACCCGGCAGCTGGTTATCAGGGCCGATTGAATTGAAGTCGCACGTGAAAATAGTCTTAGATGGCCCAAGGAGTTCTTTAGAAGCTATCAAGACTACGGATGGATGGATAATCGATGAGTGGAAAGAATATCCGTCGTTGCCATCGGACGATCCTTTACCTATTTTCAGAGCGTTTATACACGCATATAATCAAACGAATATTGAAATTTTAGGAGGAGGTACTATCAACGGACATGGCGATTTTTGGTGGAATAAGAAAACTGACGATAAGTATTCACCGACGCTTCGAAAAACCGCGCATGTGCCGAATTTGATTCATTTAGTCGGATGCAATACGGTGACTATTGAAAATATCGTGCTCACGAATTCGCCACACTTCACCGTGCGTCCGCAATATTGTTCTAACGTTCAAATCAAACGGATTCATATTCAAAATCCAGCGAATTCGCCGGGCACGAATGGCGTCGTTTTTGATTCCACAAAAGACTCAACCTTGAGCGATTCTGTGATTACTACTGGAGATAAAGAAGATGCCGTGGCGATTAAATCTGGCAAAGATAAACAAGGGCGAAAAGCAAACGTTCCATCGATGAATATAAAAGTTGAACATGTGACGATATTAGGCGGGCACGCATTATCAGTAGGAAGCGAAATGTCAGGAGGTGTTAAAAATATCGTGTTTTCGGACATCATTTTCGATGGGAGGAACAATAAATTCGGAGTTGGATCTGCGCGAGTGAAGACGATGAGGGGACGAGGCGGATATGTTGATAATATTACGTTCCAAAACATTCGCGGATGGAACGCTTTATATGCTCTGGAGTTATACGAGTATTACTCGAAACAGGATACGAACTTAGGACCGGTGACGCGCGAGGAAACGCCAGTCGTGAAGAACATATTCTTTAAAAATGTGCACATCGAGGGAATAAAACGATACGCGGGCGTCATCGCTGGTTTGCCCGAGTTACCGGTTGAAAATTTAGTCATCAACAACGTACATTTGACGAACGTTCACAAGGGATGGAATTGTCACAAATTTTCAGAGTGCAATTGGGCCGGAGGCGGTTGTACGTATGGACCATTAGTAACGGATGTTAATCCTGCGATTCCAGATAATTGTATTTTAGACATTTCTTTGATGCCTCATATGCAAGGAGGTACTCTATGGAATCCAGTTCTCCCAGTAACAGGTAATAAAAATGGAAGATGAAACGTAGATCATTAGTGTTAGTTTAAGTGTATAATATAATTTAATGAGTGCCCTCTTTGCATTCATAGCATCGCACGAGCTTTCGCAATCGGCGACAACCTACGAACATTCTACGAACTGAGTTTGCTAGTGACTATTTTAAACTATGTAATCCAACGATTTTCCTCAATTCCTCGGCGACTATGAATGTTACCATAGTTTGAGGTCCAAGCCTAATATAATTCGCAGCGAACCCTCTCAAAGCACCTCTTACGAAACCGAATTCATTCAGAACTTCTCTTAAAGCGTTTGCCGCCGATAATGCCTTTGTTTCGCTCGCGATGAACATCCTCGTCTTTATGACATCCACCGGGTTCGTCGCCGCCGTAGTTACAACGCCAGCAATAGCGCTCGCTCCAAAATGTACCGCGAACGTATCCTCTTCCGTGCCGTCGTCGTTCGGGAAATACCTAATCAATCGTTTCTTCACCTCTCCATACGCGACGACTTGCGAAGAGGTCAAAATCGCCGCCCTCGTTGCGGCCATGGAACACCCGCGCCATAGCGACCGAACACCGTCTTTTTTAATAACTTGTTCATATATCACCTTAAACGAATCTCCTTTCATCATCCTCGTCTTCACTAACTCGCTCGGGTTCAACAACGTCGCCGCTATAGCCCCACTCGAAGCTCCAGCGAAAGCTTTCACTACGAAATCGTAATCGTAATCATCGTCATCATCATCCAATCTTAACAGTCCCTGAACACCATTCTTAATCGGTTCAACTAAACCCAAGCGTAACCCTCCATACGTCGCAGCTCTCAATAAACTCGGACTTAAACCTACATAAAACCCTCGCAGACCATGATTCTTCTGCACATCGAAAGCGGTTTTCATCACGTTCAATCTATTCCGCGCCTGCTGCGTTTGTTGTTTCACCTTAATCACGTCTATTGGATTAGTGCACGCCGTCGCAGTCGCGACTGATATACTCGATATAACTATTTCCTTGAACACTGTATCAGAGGAAGCAGAAGAAGCAGAAGAAGAAGAAGAAGAAGAAAACGCTCGCATTGTTTTAAACTACTCGCGTGATCCGTGTTCTCGTCGCGTCCATGATCGGAGCGCGGCGGAAGCAAAGAAGAGAGAGAGAGTAAGAAAGAGAGAGAGAGGGCTTTAAAAGAAGCCTCTGCGATATGCCAATCAATCCTTTCCAAAACGAATCATCGATGGTAATCTGAGTGCACGCACACACACACGCGCGCGTGCGCTAAACCTCTTCTCCCTTCTCTCTCTCTCTCTCTCCTTACTCTAGAGAGCACATCGCATCGCATCTGAATAAATCGTTTCGCGTTTTACTTCGTTCCGACGCGTTTGTTTATTGCGACTTTAATATTATATCTACGAGTATATTAATTTCAATATTATTTTTTACTGAAACCCTAAACTAGATACACTGAAACCCTAAACCATATAAGGGGAAACATCGAAATCTTCTCTTCTCTCTCTCATCTCGAAACTCCATTAAACGTGCAAAAGCAAAAAAGAATCGAATCGAATCCAATCAATCGAATAGAAATCACACAAAAGACGCGACCAAACATTCGTTATCGTTATCGTCGCAGTCGTGTAATCTGATATAAATTATATACAGTGGTGCACGCGTTTCGATATCGAATCAAAACGAAAAACTTTCGCAGAGTACATCCGAATTCGTTTTTGGATATCTTTTTTAGCGCGCGTTGAGGTAAACGCGTTTGGCAAAGTTCTTTGACGAACGATCGATATCGATACATCCGATTTCGTTTTTGGATATCTTTTTTAGCGAACGCGAAGAGAGAGAGAGAGAGGGAGAGAGATTTAGGTAAACGTGTTGGCAAAGTTCTCTTTCGAACAACGATATATCCATATCGGAGAAATACTGCGCGTACGGATCTTCGATTGAAAGAGACTCTCAAATGGCGAATGAATCAATACTCGAACGAATCGTAAACACACCGAAGAAGAATGGGGGTAAATGTAGTACGAATGGTGCCGTGAGGAGATCGAGGAGATTAGGCCCGTCAGTATCGATCGTAGGCGATGGCGAGAACGAGGAAACGCCGGTGCGGAAAATTCTCGAGACCGCTCTGCAGAAGAAGACGATGCCGCAATCGAGGTTTAATAGTGCGCGTGATAACGAACAAAGGTCGCCTTTGATTGAGACGAATGATAGAGATTTCGTGAACGTTGAGAAGGCGAAGAAGAAGAACGGCGCGGCGAACAAAGGCGTAAGCGTCGAGGAAGAAGAAGTAGTAGTAGCAGTGGTAGAAGCCGTTAAAGAGAGAAAAAAGAAATCGAAGAAGAGCGAGAATGATGCGAACGAGAATTCTAAGAAATCGAAGAAGAAATCGAAGAAGAAGAAGAAGACGGTTGAGATTTGTATCGAGGCAGATGTTGAGATTTCTCGCGACAAAAGCGAGGAACCGTCGTCGTCCTCTATGAGTATCGAAGAACGAATCGACGTAACACAAAATAATAATCGTAATCATAATAAAGAAGACGAGGAGGACGAAATCGTTATTAGCGAAGAAGATGATCCAATGCAGATCTTGAAGTTAGCCGTGATGACATGGCAAAAGTTGGGAGTAGATCCATCCGAAGCAATTTTTGACGCGTTTCCTTTGCGTTTGTCCGAACGCAAAGACGGAGCGACGCTTAGACGATTGATGGCAGCTCTCGCGGGCGTTGATCTCGCACCGACGACGGTTAAGAAAGCGAGAGAAATTCGTGACGAGATGCTCAAGGAAGAAGATGATGACGACGACGACGACGACGTGTGTGATATGGTCGAAGATAAAGACGAAAGTAGAGCGATAATACAACAAACAACAGAAGTCGTTGAAGCGGCACAGCCGTTGGAAGACCACGCGACGAGAAGGTAAGTTTTGGGTCTGGGAACTGTGAAAAAGAAACGACGATAATAACTACTACTAGTACTACTCCAACCGAGGAAGAAGAGGAAGAGTTCGGTACGCCAGAAGGCAAAGAAGAAGAAGGCGATATCGAGGGAACTATGGAACCTTGCGACTGCGGCGAGCTCGATTGTCCGAAAGAAAAAATGTTGAAAAATAAAGGTCCATTTCAACTCCCGCAACAAAAGTTCAATGCAGTTAAGCAAAGACAACAATTGACGCCGGCAAAGACTTGGATGGACGAAGATTTGCCGTCACCAGTTCAAGAAAGAGTAGAAGAGGATGAGGAAGACGATGAAAGCGTAGCTGCTACTGACATCGACGACGAAGAAAATTCAGATGATGAAGAGGAAGATGTCGACGCGAGTATTGCCGGTACTGAAAGCTACGTCTTAACGCCAATAATAACAAATTTAGTAGAACGCGCGACATTGAACAAAGAACCGACGCCTCCAGTGATGAAAGAAGAAAAAGACGACGACGAAGAAGAGGAAGAAATCATAGCAGCGCGACCAAGGCGTAAAGCAGCGGCAAAGAAGAAAGTTCAAATTTTGTCCTCGAGCGATGAAGAAGAAGAAGAATACGAAGACGATAATGATAGTGAAAACGATGCAGATTCAAGCAACGCAATAGTAAGCCGACGTGCTTCGAGACGCGTCGCGAATAAGCAAAGCGAAGTTGCAGAGAAGAATGCGAATAGGCGTAGAAACAAAATCTTGGACGATGATGAAGATGAAATGTCTGAAGACGAAATGTCTTTCGTGAGTGATGACAACGAATTGTCAGAAATCGCTGAAGATAAAGATGCGGACGACGACTCTGACTTCATTACCAGTGATGATGACGACGACGACGACGAAGAGGATGTGAGAAAAGATGTCTTGAAAACGGCAATGAAAACGGCAAAAACTCCCGGAATGCCTGCGAAAACGCCAGGCCGAGTCATGTTCAGAACGCCGACACCTCCGAAATCTGTTCCAAACACAATTTTTCGCGGAATGACTGACAAGAAATGTAACACGGCCTCGCGTGCCGCTCGACTCGCGGCAATGGAGGATGAGAACGAGAAAGATGCCATTTCTCCGTTCAATCTCGAGCGTTTGGAAACGCCACCGAATGAAGATAACATGTCGCCCAAAAAAACGTTTTCAGCGTGGAAACCTCCTCCGTCGCACTCTAAAGCTTTGACTTCGGCGTTGAAGTCTGTTGGGAAAACAATCGGGGGAAACTTGAAAAATGGTTTTGACTTTAATAAGCATAAAGAGTCCATTACGCGAGCTCTCTTTGACGAGTTCAACGCGAACGTTTTTGATAGACAGCTTCCATCGGCGTTTGAAATCTCTTGGAGTAAAAAACTTCTCACTACGGCTGGTTTGACGCATTACAAAAGGACGACAGTAGATGGTGTCCGTATTTTCACGGCGCGCATTGAATTGAGTACAAAAGTGCTCGATTCCGTGCATAAGCTCGAGGCGACTTTGTTGCACGAGATGTGCCACGCAGCTGCATGGCTTGTCGATCACGTCGCAAAGCCACCACACGGCGCAGTGTTTAAAGAGTGGGCAAAAAAAGCCATGAATACTTATCCAGGGACGAACGTATCGACGTGTCACGCGTACGCCATACATACTCCGTTCAAATGGAAGTGCACACAAACGTGGTGCGAACAAGAATACGGGAGACATTCGAAATCGATCGACATCGAAAAGAAACGATGTGGTTTATGCGCAGGGCGCTTGGAATTCATGGGGAAGTTCACATCTGACGGTGTTCTTGTCAAAGGCTCGAATGTTGAAAAGAAACCGACTGGGTTTTCGAAATTCGTCAAGGAAAACTTTGGAGACGTGAAGAAAGAGCTCGGGGCGAAGACGCCGCATAAGAAAATCATGGAAAAGTTAAGCGAGAAATGGAACGATAATAAGAACGATGAAGGAATAAGCGATGCCTATGCTGATGATTTCAGCGATGATAAGGAGAATAATGTACAAAAAGAAGCACCTGGGACGATTTCAAAAGCGGCCGCGAGATCGACCAAAATGGCTTTATTTGAAGACGAGATTTTGACTTTTACTGAAAAGAAGAAGAACAACAAATCGGTCTCAATAAATGAAGACGACGTCGTCGTCGTAGAGGAAGAAGCAGAGGTTGAAACAAAGATGAAAGCTTTGAATCTTAACGCGATGTTATTAAACGATGATGATGATTAGTCCGACGAGGAGTAATTATATATGCATAATTTATGATATTGTTAGAAAGCGAGTACCCGTCCGTAGTAGTTGTTGAAAATTATATATGGAGAGGGCAAAAATAATATGCGCACGCATATTATCATCATCTTCATCGCACGCAGAATAAAATTAATCTGTGTATATATTTTGTATTTATGTATATCAATTACAAAAGATTTCTCTCTCTTTTTGTAAGTCGTCGTCGTCTTCGCTAATAGTTTCCTATATATCACAAGAAAGTAATAGTATGTACAAGAAAGTTTTATGTTTTTTATGTTGTCGTTTTCGTTTTCACTTCTTCTCTAGAGTATACGTCTTGATGACTTCGCGAAGCATTTCGTTCTCCTTCTCCAAGGTATTGCACCTGTTCTCAAGCTCATCCAATCTCGCTTGCCTTTCGCGCTCGGCGTTTTCGAGCGAGTTCATGTACGCCTTCTTTCGTTCGCGCGCGTGCTGCGCTGATACACGGTTTCTGAGCAACCTCTTCAAACGCTTGCGCTCGCGTTCGTCCTCTGCGGTGTTCCCAGTCGGCATAGCCGGGAGATCTTTCCCGTCATCAAAATCCACGTCTTGCTTCTTCTTTGGAGGCATTTGAAACGACGACGACGATAAAAAGTTGTTTGTGTTTGTGAAGTTTGTGTTATTTGTTTGATCGGCCGAGCTATCAGTCGACGTCCCTTGTTTCTGTTGTTGTAGTTGTTGTTGTTGTTGTGGTTGTTGTTGAAGATTATTCCCCCCTTCAGCGATTCCTCTATGCTTCGAAAGCGTATAAAGAGAATCTATATCTGGAACGACTTGTAACCCGCCGTTATCTTCGCTATCTTCGCTCTTTAAATAACTCTCGCCTTGCTGATTATTATTATTGTTGTTATTATTCAAAGCACTCGGTGAAAACTTCCTCTTCTGTTGTTGGTGTTGTTGTTGTAACAATTGCTTCCCTTTCGCGGCGACCCTCAATTGTTTCCTCGCCTGTCTCGTCTCTCTCGCGATTTGTCTCGCTCGATCGTCCGCCGTCGGTAACCCTGTCTGTATTGGTATAAAATACGCCCCGTGTTGATGTACTGGTATAGTATATTGTTCAAACGCGTCTGTTTATTATCAAAAAATTTAACAGAAGCCGAAAATGTCATTGGCGTACGTATATTTATACATAATCATATTTCGCGCAAAAAAGGTGCAAATCGATTTCTCTGGCTAAAACCCTCTCGGCAACGGGAGCGAACAACGGGAAAAAAAAAATAATCACACGTAAACGAATAAGTAAACGTACCGTGATATTGATGATTAAAATCGTCAATAGAAGGGCAATTCAAATCAGTTAAATCGTCCACACCGCGTAAGATACGATCGTCTATGTCCGGTACCTCGAAGTTGCTCTCGTACCCCATTCAACGGCGCGTTCTTTTTGAAAGCTAGATCTTGGATATGGTTTTCTGGATATGGCACAGACTCCGATGCGGTCTCCGAATTGGAACGAAGAATTTCGCTCCTTTTTCTTTCCTCCGTTTTATTGAGCGCTCGACGCGAGAGATCCGTCGCGTTTAGCAGTGCGTTGTTCTTCAAGTACCGTTTCTCTTAATTCTCTCTTTATGAGAAGAGAGAGCACTCAAAGCGCGCACGCACAAACACACTTAAGCGCGTCCTGTTTTTGAGGTTAAAATTTGGGTGTGGTTAAAACAGTGGGGAAATGAAAGAAATATAGAAATTACATTTAGGGTTTCAAAGAAACTTTGTTTGAAACCCTAAATAGTTGTAAAAGACGTTAAAAAACGCGCTTTAGTAATACTAATAAACTATATAGTGATATAAGCATAAAGTGAAATAGAAAATGAACTTCGTGAAGACGCAGTTAGCGAAAGCGGAACGTCTGTTGGAGACCGTGGAAGAGAAAATCGATCGAA
>Ga0114998_10003400_pt1 | contig 11797 bp, 8 predicted proteins | sample ArcticOcean_MG_C_5_FD_87044 | JGI IMG/M metagenome (GOLD analysis project Ga0114998, IMG submission 87044) | Marine microbial communities from western Arctic Ocean - ArcticOcean_MG_CB4_138 | ecosystem: Environmental > Aquatic > Marine > Oceanic | place: Arctic Ocean: Canada Basin | collected...
ACCCCAAGCCACCACTCACAGGATTCGTAGCACCGCCCTTCCGGATCCGCTCAGAAGAAAAATAACTTTCAAATCAAAATTAACAAGGTGGCTTCGCCTGGGAGCTCTTTAGGGGTTGTGTGCGCGGCTTGGTGTGCAATTTGGCGGCCTCACTGGGATCGTGACACAGACGCGACTGGAACGGTGTGACAGGGTTTTTTATTATGTGGGAACGGGCAGCTGGTGAGTTTGCCTTCCCGTTGTTTGTCGCGCAGATCGCCTTGGCCGTGCCTAGTGGGTTGGACTCAAGTTCGCTTCCCCGCACGTTTTACGAACGTGACAGGTTTGCTCTGGCTGGTTTGTTTTTTTCTCTTTTTTTTCCCATGGGCTGTGGCCGTGGTCGTCCGTGCCTGCGGGGTGTCGATCTCACGTTCTTGCTGGCTGGCGCTGGCGCCGACGGGATCAGCGTTGGTGGCGTTGCCGGTCGTTGCCGAGTGCCCGGTCGATGGTTCGATGCCTTGATTTGGGTTGGTGATTGGCGTCGGCGCGACGGGTTGCAAACTGACGTTGGCTGCCAGTTTTTGGATGGTGGCAGCGCTGAGCAGATTCAGCCTGCCCATCTCCTTGACCAGCATGGTGTAATGCGGGCTTGGACTGTTGAACGTGCGGAGCGACAGGTTGACTCCCTTGAGGATGAAGAGGTTTTTGAGCGATCTCACGCGTGACAGTGCTGTGTAATTGAAGTTAAGGACTTTGTTTGTGGTTCCCAGTATTATGTGGGGTTCTGTTTTGCCTTGCAGTTTGTGACAGGTCCACGCGAAGTTCAGTCTGATTGGGAACTGGGAAACATGCATTTTTGGCTCGTGACCATGAACGAATAGTTTTTCTTTTTTGACGCGAACTGGGAATGCACCGACGGGGAGTCCGGCAAATTGCACCGTCGATCCGGGCACTTTGACGATGAGGTATTCGGGCAGGGTGTCGACGGTGTAGACGTCATGTGTGGTTCCGTTTGGCAACTTGACTTGCGTCGTCGCTGCGGGCGCTGCAACGAGCGTGTGCAGCGGTGGGTGGGCGCCGATGAGGATGCCGCGGGAGCCTTTGGCGATTTTGTATTTCGTGAGTTTGTTGTTGACGTAGATGGTGACTGGACAACCGAGGTACACGTCCAGGTGCGAGATCGGCAAGTCGTTGCGGTTGCTGGTGCGGGAGCCCACGACGTAACCTGAGTGCGTCGGCCCTGCGGTCGCCATTGGGGGTGCGCTGGGGCTGGCACAAACCGACGCGCTCAAACGATAGGTTCGCTTGTTTGACAACGCTGCAGCGTACATGACGGTTGCGCTGTTGGTCGCATTTACGTCTTTGTTTGCGTACCACGCGGTCGCAGCGTCAATCGGTGGCATGTGGTTGTGGGACACCCGGCACGCCTGCAGCGTTTCAAGGTCTGCCTGAGTGACTGTGTGGCTCCGCAGTCGTCGGAGCAGAGCCATGAATCCGGGATCGTTCGCGGCGCGATAGTTGGTTTCCAGCATGACGACGTGCGAAAGAGACCGCCACGCGTCGAAGCCTGCTTGCGCTTGCGGTCCGGCGTTGTCGGCCTCATTTGACGTGTCGAACAGCGGCGTGCCTTGGACTGGCTTGAGCTGGTACATGTCGCCCGAGAACATGACGTTGATTCCGCCGAACGGTTTGGTGCAGTTGCGCTTGCGTTGCAGGGTTTTAGACAGTTGCCCCATCAGCTCAGCGCTGACCAAGCTGACCTCATCGATGATCAACAAAACGGTGAGGTTGACCGGGTCATCCGCGAGCTGCGCGTGTGACAAGTTGTGCTTTGGCAACGTGCGTCGGATGCCGATGCCGGCCCAGGAGTGAAGCGTGCAGCCATCCACGAGGATCGCCGCGGACCCGGTTGGCGCCGTGATCGACACGTGACGTCGGAGACCCCACGCGGACGCAAAGTGAGAAATGGCCTTGATGACTTCAGATTTGCCAGTTCCGCCTTCGCCCATCACGGCCAGCGTTGTCTGAGTCGTGCCTCCAGCATGCGCTGTGAGCTGCGCTTGAGCACGAACAAAGTCGGGCGAACTGCGATCGTCTGCAAGCTCGAGGAAAAACGCTAGCAGCGGCATGCAGGCTGTTTGGAACGCCGCTCGTTGTTCTGCGTTGAGCCTGAACGCGGTTGACACGGCAGCCAGAGTTGGGTAGGTCAACGGCACTGTCGCGGCTGCTGCTGACCTCGGGTTCGCGGCGGTGGCCTCTGCAGCAGACGTCAGCGCGCTCGAAACCAGCAGCGCTCGGGCGACGCTTGCGCCAAGCGTGGAGACGTCGGCGTTGCGCTGGTCTGCTGCTGCACCGGCATTGACGTGCGAGGCAGGGAGGGGGTCCCATGCGGCCGCGGTGGGAGGAGCTGCGTTGGCAACTGCCAAACAGTCATCAACGAACGTTGATTCAGGTGGGCACACGGTTGCTGTCCCGGCGGTGACGGCAGCCTCGACCAGCAGGAGGTGGTCACGGAGTGTCGCAGGCATTGAACGTGTGGGTGGAGCGCCGCCGACTGCCTCCAAGGCAATCGCGGACATTAGTCCCGCACCACCGTCGTCGAAATCGTCGAACAACATGCCTTGTTGGTCGTGGTCGGGCTCCGATTGCCGCACCGCAGCACGCATTTTGGCGCTGTTCCTCGCTTGCGTCCGCTGGTCATGGTAGTCCTGATGTCGCGACAGTCTGACTGTGGCCGCTGCAGATGGCACCCAACTTGCGTGCGCTTCGTGGACGGGGTTTGTGGGGGACCATGGCGGACGCCTCGAGCTGTGCGGTTTGTAGAGTGCCAAGACTGTTTTGCGGTAGAGTGCAACTGTGTGAACATCGGCCGTGTCGAGGGTGTTGATGTTTGCCAGTCGCGTGCCCACCATTTGTGGCACCACTGGATGTCGTCGAACCGTGATGCAGTGGGTCTTGTGTAGAGGGTGGCTGTTGTGCAGCGGCAGATGGCGCCCTGGGTTGTCCGGATCGTAGACGGCCTTGACACGGCTGTGCGTTGAGGCGAAATCATAGTAGTCGGTGTCTGGCAGGACGTCGTCGTCACGGAGGACGTAGTCTAAAAATTGAGGCACGGCGGCCTTGTAGCCAGTTCTGCGCGAAGCAGCCTGTGCACCGACGGCGGTGGGGACCATGCTGACGGTAAATCCGGATTTGTCGTAAAAAGCGATGATGTTGTTCACGTAGATGTGCTCGAAAGAATGCGATGCGTAGTGCATTGACCCGTCGAGCAGGAACTTGGCGGCCATCGTGACGGACACCTCTTGCACTCGTGTGCATGCATGTAGGTATGACGCTGTGCGGGAATTTAGAATTTGTCGGGGTGTCTGCACCAACGATCCCTCTTTGGCGACCGCACGGTCGTAAGCCAACATTATGGCCGACGCGTTGCTGCTCGTCTCGGGCAACTTCGTTGCGTACGTCGTGACGTAATACACCATGCCCGGGCGGCCCAACGTGACTGTCGTGTCTGTGTTCATGCGAAAAACTGCGAGCTCGATGACGTTGTGGTTGTTGGTGTACTCGAACCCTGCCGGCCGGTGCACACGCAGCTCCATGGTGTTGACGTCTCCGAGCGTGAAAGATGCGGTGAGCTGCAAGTGCGATTCGGTTGTGCACGGCCCGACGCAGTCACACACGACCTTGCCGTTGACGACGATTGCTGAGTTTGTGCACGGTGCTGCCGGAAGCCGAAACCGGCACGTCGGTCTTTTTGACGTTGAACCACTGGTGGTGTTTGTGTGCTTAAAACAGGATCGCATGTGACCGGGCTTGTGCTCCATGACGTTGATGCCGATCAACGTGAGTTTAGCGCGTTCTTTTGCATTTTTGACGTCCCAGTCGAAACGTTCGCGGCTTGTGGGAGGTGGGGGTGGCAGAAGCAACAGGTCGAAGTCGAGCTTGTGCCCGGACAAGCGCACATTGCCGGCGAGGTAGCTGTCCCGCACGTCGTCGCCACACGTGTTGAGCGCCCACGCACGCACCATCGACTGTGCGGTTTCGGCTTCGCCACATTCACACAGAAGAATTTTCGGGTAATCCAGCTTGAGCACTTTGGTCACGGCACGATAACCGGCGGGCACGTCCTTGATTGTTGCCGGCACCTGTGTCACTCCTGGTGATTCACCCGGGCCCGTCGGCGGGCACTGGTGACCAAGATCGCCCACGTTTGTGAACTCGTGCGTGTGGCACGGGTGTCGCTGGGATTGCACGGTGTCCATGTGGTGCACTAAAGCTCTGACGTTGGTGGGGTCGACCAAGAATGTGAGCATGTCGGCCGCGGTTTTCGGAAATGCCTTTGTGGTCGCGAGGCTGTGGAGGTGCAAAGACTTTCTCGCTTGGTCCTCAGTGCTGCCGGCAAAGCCGGCGATGTCTCCGAAAACGCCGCCACCGGGAACCGAACTCTGGGAGGTTTTGTCCCATCCGAGGATGCGATGGATGTAGACGTCGACGAGTTCTGAATAGTACATGACGCATGCCCCGGGGTCGGCAGCGTTTTGGGTGAGAACGGTGTCGGTCGACCGATCGTGATTGTCTTTGCCGACTGCGATGTCCGTGATCGCATCGTCTGTGGCATCGGATTGGGACGTGGTGTTCCAGTGCGAAAATCCGCCGATGAAAATGTTGAGGGCCCAAAACTGGTTCCGACGATTCAATGCATGTTCCGTTGTGCCAGGGATCAACCTCGTGCTGCGTGTGAGTGACCGGAGCATTTGCTCTGCCGACGCGCTGAGTGCGGCAGGCCGTGGGGGCAGTGGCTTGCCAGCCCGCAGCGCGTCGTGCTTTGCTTCGTGGTGCTTCGTCGCCGCCCGGAGTTCTTCGCGAGACACGGTCACTTGCACGGCTGCGCCTGGGTCGTCACCTGCTGCGCGCGTTGCGGCTGACATGCAGTCGCGGGTGGCCAGGGTTTTGACGATGGTGTCGTACACGACAAGAATCCAAGTTTGATTGCGCGCTGCTGTGCGGTCCCAACAACGGATGAGCAGCGATGCGTGCGCCTGCCATGACATTGCGACTGGCCGCTCCTCCTTGGGGCCGCCACGGTCGAACGGGTACACATCGGGGAACGCGCGAAAGTGACCAATTTCGTTCCACATGCCTTCGAACCCGTTTGCACTGAGCAAAATTTCCGGGCGCGCATGCGCGCTGGCAGTTTCCGCGTCGCCGATGATCATAGTCGCCCGCCCATTGAGCTGTGTGCCCGCCGAATCTGCGACCGATTCGGGTGTGGTGCCGTGAGTGAGATTGTCTCCCTGTTGGCAGGTCGGATTGGCAAACGAGAACACCAGTGTTCCTTTCGGCACGAGGTCATCGTTCAGCTCAAGGCTTGACGCGACTGGCTGATCGAAGCTTGGTTTGATTGTCTTGAGCTTGTCGTGTGCTCTGGAATATTCATCTACCCGCACCTTGGCGAGAATGATCCGTCGTTCTATGGCGGCTTGCACGCCGGCCGCAGTTGGGTTGACGTTCCCAAGGCACACGTGGGTGGACACTGTCGGCGTTGAAACGCCGTTGAGAACGTCGCGGTATTCATCTGTGGCAAGCCTGCGCATTGACACGGACGTTTTGGTTGTGCAGCGCACCGCGTCCGGGTTGCCGGTGAATGACAGTTGCACCTTCGTCACCTGACGGGTGATGGCGCGTCTGAGCAAGTCGAGTTCCTGAGGTGTGTGTGAAGCAAGGGGCGAATGAACACCATTTGTACGCATGAGATAATGATTAGATAGAAAATGGTTAGATAGTTTCGATAGTTAAATAGTTCGATAGGTAGAAAGTGCGATAGTTAGATTTCGCAAACCCACCCTAAAATAAAAACCCAGACCAAAAAATAACTAACCAATTCTTAGTTATCAAAATGACACTTAAATAACTAATTAGTTACCCTTATGCAATTTTGTCCGATCGTGTGTGGTTGACTATCAATTATTACTACTATTATTTCCTTGCGCCATGGTCCGCGCGACATCGTCCCATATATAATTTTGTTCGATTGTGTGTGGTTGACTATGTGTTGACGTGGGCGTGCATGTGGGTGTGGATGTGGGTGTCGGCATCGGTGTGGGTGTGAGCGTGGGTGCACAGGCGGGGGTGGGGGTGTTGGCATGGGGGTGGACGCTGGGGCACAGACAACAAAAAGCGTGACGGTCACTCACGTTTGCTTTGAGGTCCGCGAGTTCGGGGATCTTCGAGGGGAAACCACGATAATTGCCATTTGCCTGCAGGGCGAATGATGTTGAACGGTGTGTGGTCAGTTGCCAGCAATGCAATGGTCAGCATTTGGCGGCGGCTTGACATTGCCCCTGCTGCAAACAGACAAGTGGTTGCTCACGATGCTGTTTTTCGGTGGGTTTTCCGAGCTGCCGTTGAGGCTTCGACGGCATCCGTCGCAAACGTCGATCGACCATTCACCGTGCCCAGAGCTGTACATCGACTCGGGACAGAGGAGCATGTCGAGCCACTGTGGGTGCACGTCGGCGTCGTCGTGATGCAGCTGGTACTGTCGTCGCAGCTCTGCGTGTAGGTTCATGCATGGCAGAACCTTGAGTTTGGCAAGCCATTTGGGGGGTGGGTGTTCGTTGACGAGCGTTGGCGACGTGTCTGTTGCTTTGACCGAGCAGTAGCACACGGCGCAAGGCACGCGATCGCGAATGTCGGCCATGTCCTGTGCAGCCGCAGCGCCAATCTCGGCGAGCCGGGCTGGTGAAGGGGTGAACGAATCCGATTGCAGCGCTTCCGCTGGCAACAGCGTTTCGGTCGGTGGCGCGGCATGTTCATCCACGCCGGCCGGTGCTGTTGAAGTGTTGTCCTGCGTTGCAACATGCTTAGCCCGCCGTTGGGCACGCTCTGCGTTGTGACGCGCGCGCTCGACAACCTCCGGCTTGGCGAGTCGCACGTCCTGCAGGCATGAAGCTTGCACGTTGGACACTGCTGCTCCTGTGCCCAAGAGGGTGATGTCGTAAAGCACCTCAGCGCCGTCGTCGGTGATCATCAACGAGCTTTCCGACAGAGTGACAGCGAGCTTGGGTGTAGCATACGACGCGCCGTTCGGTCCTCGGAACAACACCTCGTCACCGACACACAGCGCTGGGGCGCCGACAACAGTGTGTGCTGGGGTTGATCGCTTCTGTTGCGACGCCTCTTTTTTCGCTTGAGTCCGTGCCTGGTGCACAGGCAGGGAAGGGCGGTTGAACCAATGGAGTTGCAGCAAGAGTGAGAGACACACGAAGCGGCGTTGGAAATCGACGGGGTTGAAAAAAAACAGCGGCGTTGTCGGGTTTGTGGACAGCGACGGTGGCAGGAGGGCGCGGTTCCAGCGCGAGAAAGAGGCACCTGTTTGACCACTGCTGCAGGCATCTTTGCCAGTCGACGGAGTCGATGCCGTGGCACCGCATCGACCGTCTTGCCGGTGCCAGAATTGGTTATGTCGTGCACAACAAAAGCGGACGCACCGTCGTGTGCGACAGAAGTTGACGTCACCGTGACGAGTTTTGGTTTGATGTAGTCGTGATCGATTGGGCCAAAGTACATCGCCTCGTCGCCATCGGCAAACTGAAAGCCACTGCCGTGTTCTGCGGTTGCGGGGTTGGAGGTGGATGCCACTGTTGGGCTGTCGGTGGGACAGGTGAACGCTGTGTACATGCTCGGGTTTCCAGCCGCAGGGTCATGGGTGGGTGCAGGACCAGAGCCAAATGCCGCGGCAGCGGCTGCCATGAGGGGAACTGGGCAGGCGTCATTCTCGTGCCCGTGCCCGCATGGCTGTCGGGTGCTCCTTCTCCGTGCCCCCGCGACGATCCGTGCCGGCCGGAAGGGACTGCTGCGAGTGTCCATGGTGGCAAGTGCTGTGGCGCAGCGACGCCGGAGTGGATGTTTGTTGTGGCACGGGCGGCGCGCGTTCGCTGCGAAGGAAGCAAATCGCGGCGGCCGACAACTACGCCCAGTTCCAACTCGCGTTCTCACAAACCGGACGCATCTAGGCAAAAGTTGATGGCTCGTCAACCTGGCAGGAGCCTGGCCGCTTGTAGCAGTAGCACTCGAAGAATTGTTGAGTTTTGACGAGGGGGCGAACGCCACCTAGGTCGGGAAGATCGGGCATTGGGGAAAGTCGCAAGAAGGTTCAGCCGACAAAACAAAGTTCTCATCCAATTCGAGGTGAAAGGGCCTGGGCAAGGTTTTCAAGCTTTGACGCGGGCGAAGGGAACAACGTGGGATAAATACCTAAGGCGGGGAAATCGGATTTTGGTAAAGGTCGAAACAGGTTCCGGCCAAAAAAAAGAAGGGTTTCCGATGTGGGAGGGCTTGGTATGAAAAAAACCTGATGTGAAAGGGCCCAGTCCAAAAAAACCCCGATGTGAAAGGGTCCGGTCGAGGTTTGACGCGGGCGAAAAAAATAAAGTGGGAAACACCTAAGTCGAAAAAATCGCAGTTTGGAACGGGGTTCCGGATGTGAAAGGGCTCGGTCGAAATATCCGAGGTTTGGCGCGGGCGAAAAAAATAAAGTGGGGTAAACACCCAAGTCGAAAAAGCCAGATTTTAGAAAAGTCGAAACGGGGGTTTCCGATGTGAAAGGGCTCGGTCGAAGCCCGGTCCAAAAAAAATCCCGATCTGAAAGGCGGATTCCGTTTTTTGTTTTTTTTCGCCCTGGTTTAAGCTCGAATATTTCGACCATGCCCTTTCACACCTCGTTTTTTTTTCGACCGAGCTCCGACCGGGCCCTTTCACATCTTTTTTTTTTGGACCGGGCCCTTTCACATGGGGGGTTTTTTTTTGGCGAAATCCTGATGCGAGAAAAAACTCACTTGCAGCTCGTCATTAATCAACCCTGCAGCATCGCTTCCGCACGTGCCCTACTTCCGCATCCAGCATGTCGACCAACATCTCGAAGACCCTCAAGAACGCCAATGTCAAGGTGACCTCCACCTCCAAGCCCGCCCCCCCCCACTCTGGCCGCCACCCGTGCCTGCATTCCCGATCCCTGCCGCTGTTCCCGACCTTTGCCTCCAACGCACCGGCGTGGTTGGTGCCGAGGTGGCCGGGGCCGCATGAGGCACCGGGGTGGTCAGATCTGACGTAGCTGGGGTCGGGCGAGGCGCCGGGGTGGTTGGTCACACGGTGGTTGGTGCCGAGGTGGCCGGGGCCGGACGAGGCATCGGGGTGGTTGGTTCCGGGTTGGTTTGCGTCGAAGTGGCCTGGTGCGGCACGTGCTTCAGCTCATTCATGCCCTTGTCTTTGACTGCACCACACCCTGACTCCCGTTGTGCCCCAAGGCATCGGCCAAGTCGTTCGGCGGCCCGACCGCCAAGTTGACCAGTGTGACGGTCAACAGTCACGAGTACGTCAAGTTCACCGCCGAGACCCCATCCAACATCGGCGAGGTCATCGGTGGTGCCGCATTCAACGCCGGCATCGGTGTTCGCGTCAAGCGCCTTGTTGCCGACAACTTCAACACCATCGTGGCCAGCAGCGTGAATGACGCTGCTGAGCAGAAGACCTTGTTCGGCAAGACGATGGCGAAAGCCGTAGCCTCCGGGATCAAGGTAGGAACCGAACGCACAACTTTCCTTTTCCCCTTCTCGCCCCGCTTCCCCACACACATGTCGCTTGGACACGTCAAAGCATGTTTGGTTGTGCCCGGCGCGCTGACGACACGTTTTTGATGCGATGCCCGGTCGGTGACGTCCGCGCAGGTCACCAACCAGGTCGTTGAACACGGCGGGCACTGTGGCGATCGCGCCCAGCCGATCATTCAAGTCAAGGCCAAGACAGCGAACGACTTCAAGATCCCGTTCCGCGTCAACGGCGCCGACGGGGTGAGTGATGCCGCCGCAGCCATCAACGACCCCACCGCCAGTCATGTCGCTCGCCGCCAGGTGCAGTGCGCGTCACAGCTTCGCAGCATTCGCTTCGCAACGATGTTGGTGCTCAGAGCGCTCACTTCTTGACATGTGGTTTCCGCCAGATCGCTTCCGACCTGTCCTGCGCAGGGAACCGAAAGGTCATGGTGTCTGGTCGCGTCTTCATCAAGATGGTGACGAGCATGGACGCCGCGGTGGCCACTGCGATCTTCGTGTTCTTTTCGATCCACGAGGTCACCGCCTATTCCGAGAACACCATTCCCAAGGCGCAATGGTTCGAAGCTGTGGACCTGGGCAGCACGGGATTTGTCCGGATGCCCATGCCTGGGAGCTCGAGCGCGATCACGCCCGACTCGCCAGAGCCATCCGACGAGCCGAGCGCGTCGGCCGTTGAGTCGACGGGCGACGCTGCTCCCGCCGCTGACGACCAGCCAGGCACCGACGCTGCTCCCGCCGCTGACGACCAGCCAGGCACCACGAACGAGGTGACGCCCAGCGTCGATCCGAAGATCGCCGCCGCTGCGGACGAGGTCGCGTCTGCTGACGCGGTTGCCCCTGCAGCTTCCGAGGAGCAGACCGTCGTCCTGGCGGTGACTGCAGATGACGCGACTGGATCACCTGCACGTTCGCCCGCGACCGGCGCCGATGGTTCTCAACCCGGCTTTGCGATGACCAGTGTCGTCGTCGAAGGCAGCGCCGTCGGTGCTGGTGCCAGCTCGTCGTCGACGGTGATCGACGTCACTGGTCGGGCCGGACGGGTCGCCAAGGCCAACGGTAAACCTGCCGAGGCACGCCGGCAACTGAAGCGCAATCGCCCTGCCGCCGCCGCCTCTGCCTCTGTTTAGCGCCACGCCTAGGTGCCTTACTTTCATCATTGTCAGTACAAACGTTGACGACAGATTGTGTTTTGTTTTGGGTGGCAGTGTCAATCGAAACGCTGCTCAGTGCTTTTTTTAGCGCGTGGAAGCCGGACCAGTCGAACAACGCGCTGCGACCGATGGCCGATCTGTGGTGGCAGCTCGGGCAGTTTGCCGCCCGCGGCGTGTCGTTTGCAGATTTTAGCCCGATGCCGTTTGTCACGCACGAACATCGCTTCGGCATCGAGCGGGTCTGCTGCGCCAGCAACGCTGATCTTGACGGTTGGGGCCAGAAACTAGCCACTTTTGACAGTGCGCATGGCCTGTGCTTGCAAGAAGCCTGCGTTTCGTGGACGCCCACGTCTCCTGCGGACCGTCTGATTGGCAGCGCCTTCAGCGCGTGGTTGGACAACGTTGCGGTCGCCGCGTCTCTCCATCGGCCGTGCACGGTCGGCTCTGAGTTGAGCAAGCACGATTCGGGCGCTCGTGCGGCGTTCTACGCCGCAATCGGGAACCAGCCGCAGCCGGTGCTCGCGCGCCACGACAGGCTCAAGGTGGCGTTGGGACTCTGCTTTGATCTGATGCACGGGTTGACAGCGAAGGTTCTCGCCGTCGAAGAAGCTGGTGGCGCGTTCTTCAAGCAAACGGTGGACGCTCCGAACAACTGCGTCAGAGCCGGTGACCGCGCCAGCTCCGACGACCACTGCGACGCTGACTGCGATCACCAGAGCAACCACGACGACAACGACTGCCTCGATGGCGACGAGGCTCACTGGCAGTCTCAGCACGCGTTGGACGCAAGTTTTGCGGAGTGGCAGGAGATGTCTGAGAAAGTTCTCGGCGCTGGCAACGGAGCAGAGTTCGCGTCGACAGTGCACCGCACGCTCAAGCGCAACCGGTCGCCCGCTGCGGCTGCCGGCATGCCCACCTTCGACCCTTGAACAACTTTTCCCATTGTCAGTACAAACGTTGGTGACGGAGCAGGGGTGTCAGTCGGAGCTGGGCTCGGCGACGGTGTTGGGTCGGTTGTGGTGGGCGATGGGGTCGGTGACGGAGCAGGGTTGTCGGTCG
>Ga0114998_10003401_pt1 | contig 11795 bp, 10 predicted proteins | sample ArcticOcean_MG_C_5_FD_87044 | JGI IMG/M metagenome (GOLD analysis project Ga0114998, IMG submission 87044) | Marine microbial communities from western Arctic Ocean - ArcticOcean_MG_CB4_138 | ecosystem: Environmental > Aquatic > Marine > Oceanic | place: Arctic Ocean: Canada Basin | collected...
GTTCTGTTACTTAAAATAGAAAACAACTTAGAAGATATAATTTTTCCAGATTTCGCATTACAAAGATTCAAAATTTGTTCTGGATTTTTAAATCCGTAATCATTAAACAAATTAAAAATCATAGTGCTAGACAAATCTTTAAGTATAGATTTTAATATTAAAATTTCATCATTATTTTCTTTAAAATGTAGAGATTTAAAATTTTCTGTGTGTTTTCTTAAAATTAAACTAGAATCTTTTAAACGATCAATAGTATTGGAAAAATTATTTATAAAATCAGAATCAATATCATTTAAAACGGGAACTAATTTATTTCTTATTTTATTTCTTAAATAATCATTTTTTTTGTTTGACGAATCTTCTCTCCATTGAATTTTATTATCGATTGCATAATCCATTATCTGGGACTTATTAAAATAAAGTAAAGGTCTAATAACTTTATTGTTAACTGACTTAATTCCCGTAAGTCCATCAATTCCAGTTGATCTGATTAGATTTATTAAAAATGTTTCTATTGAATCGTTCAAATGATGAGCAGTCAATATGAAATCATACTCATAAATCTCAAGTAGCTGATAAAACCACTCATATCTTAATTTTCTAGCCGACATTTGAACTGAATGTTTTGGAATATTTATATCAAAATCCTTAGAAAAAAAAGGAATAGAACTGGTTTTACATATATTTTTAACAAACAAGGAATCATTATCACTTTCTTTGTTTCTCAATTTAAAATTGCAATGTGCAACGCCAATTTTAAAATTCATTTTATGTAAAAGATTCAAAAGAACCATGCTATCTACTCCTCCACTAACACAAACTAATAGTTTTTTATCTTTTAAAAAAGATAAATCATTTTCAATATGTTTATTAAGAATATTTAACATTTTTAACAATATTACATTAAAAAAGAATAAAAATTAAGTTAATGATAAAATCATTGCATTGCCTTTTAATAAACATTCTTCGTATTCATTTATTCCTTTGGATTTAGCAGTAATAGCACTGCCTACATGAAAAGACAAATACTTAGTCATTGAATCATATATAAGTGACCTTATAACGACATTAAAATCAAAATCACCATTAGGATCAATAAAACCAACAGCACCACTGTAAAGACCTCTTTTTGTAACTTCAAGTTCGTCAATTATTTTCATGGCTTTTACTTTTGGAGCACCTGTCATACTTCCCATAGGAAAACTACCTTCTATTATTTTTCCGATTTTCAAAGAACTTACAACTTGAGACTCAATAGTTGAAATCATTTGATGAACCTGTTTAAAAGGATAAACCTCGCACAATTCTTTTACTTTAACAGAACCAGGCTTTGAAAACCTTGACATATCATTCCTTACTAAATCAACTATCATTATGTTTTCAGATCTTTCTTTTGGATCAAGTTTTAATTTGTGTTTCAAGCTTTTGTCAATATTAAAATCATGATCTCTTCTACTTGTTCCTTTAATAGGTTGACTAGTTAATTTCGTGTTCTGTTTTTTTAAATATCTTTCTGGTGATGAACAAATTAAATGTAAACTCTTATTTTTAAAATATACACTCATCGGAGATTTAGATATTCGATTTAGATTTTGATAAACATAAAGTGGATCTATTTCTACATTTTCACTAAACCACTCAAAACAAAAATTAACTTCATAAATATCTCCTCTATTTATATGACTTTTTAATAATTCTATCTTATTTAAGTACTGATCTTTATTTAATTTTTGACTAAGTTTTGGAGCAGTAAAAACATTAAAATTATTGTTAAATTCCAGGTTATTAATAGTAGTCCAGTCTTGAAAAATTGAATTAGGTTCTAAGTACAATGCTTCGATACAGTCATTTCTAATAATCCATATTTTTTTTGGCTGATAAAAATATAGGTTAGGTAAATTATAGTTGTCAGTGTTATTACTTTTTAAATTTTCAATTTCATTTTTTAAATCATAATTAATGTACCCAAACACCCAATCATTAATCTTTATTAAATATTCATCTAATTTTTGAGTTGAATCACTAACTGTGTAAGGAATTTCAGACTCTAGTTCAACAGCACATATACACTCATATTCACTAACATTTGAACTGTAATTATTAGAGTTTAAAAATGTAGAAACTTTAAAACTATTAGACCATTTCAATAATTTATCTTTGAAAAGATTCAAATCTTTAGGATTAAATTTTTTAGAAAATCTTTTCAAAATGTTTTTTTTCAAATTTACTTAATTGTTTTTTTCTATAATATATTTTGTTTGTTTAATTTTTTTTATAGATTTACAAAGTGATTATTAATAGATATTTTAATTTTTCTTTAAACGCATCGGCTTCACGTCGTGCCCGCCCATTTGGGTATATATCTATTTAAGAAACTAGGTGAGTCCAGTTTCATTTCAATTCATTCTTAACTAAAAATTTTTAACATCTTGGAAATTACTGTTGCTTCATTGAAGCATATAAAATACTGTGATATTATATCAAAATCTATTAGTTCTTCAGCAAAAACTAGAGGAACAGGTATTGCTTTAAGATCACCTGAATACATTAGAAAAAAAATTGAAAATGGTAATGCTGTTATAGCTGTTAAAGAAAATGAATTTGCTGGATTTTGTTATATAGAAATTTGGGGACACGGAAAGTATGTTGCTCATTCAGGTTTAATTGTAAACCCTTCTTTTAGAGGAAAAGGACTAGCTAAAAAAATAAAAAAATTAACTTTTGAACATTCAATAATTAAATACCCAAATGCAAAAATATTTGGCATAACTACTGGATTACCTGTCATGAAAATAAATTATCAATTGGGCTACAAACCTGTAACGTTTTCTGAATTAACAAGTGATGAAGAATTTTGGAAAGGATGTCAAACCTGTAAAAATTATGATGTTTTAAACAGAACAAATAAATCAATGTGCCTTTGCACGGGCATGCTTTATGAACCTAAAAAATAAATTATGAAGAAAATAATATTAGCTTATAGTGGAGGATTAGACACATCTTATTGTTTAAAAAAATTATCAATTGAAAATGAAGTTCATGCTGTTAATATTAATACAGGCGGTTTTACCATTGAAGAGACTAATGAAATAAAAGAAAAAGCAATCAGATTAGGTGCTTATTCGTTTATTTCAATAGACGCAGTTGATTCATTTTATAATAGAATAATTAAATATTTAGTTTATGGAAATGTACTAAGAAACAATACATATCCGCTTTCCGTTAGTTCTGAAAGAACAATTCAGGCAATGGAAATAGTTAATTATGCCAAACAAAACAATGCAACTCATATTGCACATGGAAGTACAGGGGCTGGGAATGATCAGGTAAGATTTGATTCAATATTTCAAATACTTGCTCCTGAAATTAAGATATTAACTCCAATAAGAGATTCAAAATTAACTAGAGAAAATGAAATTGATTTTTTAAATGAGTCTGGAATAAAAATATCTTGGGAAAAAGCAAAATATTCAATCAATAAAGGTTTGTGGGGCACTAGTGTTGGTGGAGATGAAACGTTAACATCAGATTTAAAACTACCTAACTCTGCATATCCAGGAAATTTAAAAAGCAAAACTTTAAAAGAAATAACATTAACATTTAAAAATGGTGAAATATGTGGCTTTAATGGAGAAAAATATGACTCAGTTACATGCATTGAATTAATTTCAAAACAATGTAATGATTATTGTATTGGAAGAGATATACATGTAGGCGATAGTATAATTGGAATTAAAGGAAGAGTAGGATTTCAAGCAGGAGGTCCTATGCTAATAATAAAATCTCACCACCTACTTGAAAAACATACTTTAACAAAATGGCAACAATTTCAAAAAGATCAACTTTCAAATTTTTACGGAATGCATTTACATGAAGGTCAATATTTAGATCCTGTACTTAGAGATATTGAATGTTTTCTTCAAAGTAGTCAAGAAAATGTAAATGGAGATGTTTATGTCACACTACATCCTTTCAGATTTGAACTCAATGGTATTAGTTCTGAAAATGATTTAATGAACAACGTATTTGGTACATACGGAGAGATAAATAATAAATGGTCAGCTGAGGACGCAAAAGGTTTTATAAAAATAGCTTCTAATCAAAACAAAATATATCAATATGTCAATGAAAAATAAAATTAAAGTAGGAGTTGTTGGAGCATCGGGATACACTGGAAGTGAACTTTTAAGATTATTGGTTAATCATCACAATGTTGAAATAGTATTTGCATATAGTAACACAAATAATGGTAAGTCAATATGTGATATTTTCACTGATTTGATTGGAGATATTGAGCTTAAATTTACAAATACAGTTAGTCCTTCAGATGTTATTTTCTTATGTCAAGGTCATGGGAAATCAAAAGATTTTATTCTAAAGAACTTAATTAACTCAAATACTAAAATCATTGATTTAAGTCAAGATTTTAGATTAGAAAAATCGATAACAATTGGAAATGAAATTAGGAAATTCACTTACGGATTACCTGAATTACAAAAAGACTCAATAAAAAGTTCAAACAACATAGCAAATCCAGGATGTTTTGCTACTGCATTACAAATAGCTTTACTACCATCAATAAGTAATAATATTATAAATAGTGATATACATTCAAATGCAATTACAGGAAGTACAGGGGCAGGAATAATACCAAATTCAACTACACACTACAGTTGGAGAAACAATAATATTTCATCATACAAAGAATTTAATCATCAACATCTCGATGAAATAAAATATTCATTTGATAAAAAAAATAAAATAAATTACAATATAAATTTAATCACAGTAAGAGGAAGTTTTACAAGAGGAATATTTTGTACTAGTTATTTTGAATGCAAAACAGAGATAAATGTTATAAAAGAGATTTATAAAAAGTTTTATAATGATCATCCTTTTGTAATTATTTCTGAAAATGAAATTAATTTAAAACAAGTTATAAATACTAATAAATGTATTCTTCATTTTTCGTTAATAAATGGAAAATTATTAATCACTTCTATCATTGATAATTTAATAAAAGGAGCTTCAGGTCAAGCAATTCAAAACATGAATTTAATGTTTGGATTAAAGGAGACTGAAGGATTAAGACTTAAATCATCAATTTTTTAAATATTAATAAAAATGAATTTATTCAACGTTTATCCATTATTTAATATCACACCTTCTCATGCGAAAATGTGTTATGTATATGATACTGAAGGAAATAAATACTTAGACTTATATGGCGGTCATGCTGTAATTTCAGTTGGGCACAGTCATCCAACATATATTAAAAACATGAATTCACAATTAAATAAAATTGGTTTTTACTCTAATTATATAATCAATGATTTACAAAACAAAGTTGCAAATGAAATAATAAAGCAATCTGGCTGTGACGATTATAAAATTTTTTTTAGTAATAGCGGAGCTGAAGCAAATGAAAATGCATTACAAATAGCATCATTTCATACAAATAAATCTAAAATAATTGCTTTTAAAAATTCATTTCACGGAAGAAGTAATGCCTCACTAAGTGTGACAGATAATGAAAAAATAAAGTCATTATTAAACAAGCAAATAGATGTCAAGTTCATTGATTTCAATAATAAAATCGAATTTTTAGATGAAATATCTAAAGGAGATGTATGTGCTGTTATTTTTGAATCAATTCAAGGGGTCGGTGGTCTAGATCAACCTGATACAGAATTTGTGAAATATATTTCTAAACAGTGCAAAATTCATAATACTTGTTTAATAGCAGATGAAGTTCAATCTGGATTTGGAAGAAGTGGTGATTTTTTTGCATTTCAAAAACACAATATTAGTCCTGACATAATCTGTATTGCTAAAGGAATGGGTAATGGTTTTCCAGTTGGAGGTGTATTGATCAAAAGTCATATAAAATCTCATTTGGGAATGCTTGGGACTACTTTTGGGGGGAACCACCTTGCTTGTAGTGCAGTATTATCCGTTCTTCAAATAATTAAAAAAGAAAACTTAATTAACAATTCTAAATTAATTGAAAAATATTTTAGAAAAAAAATATCTTCAATTAAGTCTGTAAAAAAGATCAAAGGTAGAGGGCTAATGCTAGGTTTAGAATTTGATTTCGAAGCTGCTGATTTAAGAAAAAAATTGATTTTTAAACATAAAATTTTTACTGGTGGAAGTGCAAATAAAAATTTACTAAGAATTCTCCCGCCTTTAAATATTGAAAAAAAAGATATAGATATACTTTACAATGCTCTTAAAATAGAACTATCATGAAAAATTTTATAAATTCTAGCGATATACAAGATTATAATTATTTACTAGGCGAAATAAATAAATGTAAAAATGGATTATCTAATTCCAAGTCAATTCTAAAGAATAAAGTTTTGGGACTCATTTTTTTTAATCCAAGCCTTAGAACAAGATTGAGTACTCAAAAAGCTGCAATCAACCTTGGTTTGAAATCTATTGTAATGAATTTCAAAGATGATGGATGGCAACTAGAATTAGATGATAATATTATAATGTCAGGTAATAAAGCCGAACATATAAAAGATGCAGCAAAAGTAATATCACAATATTGTGATGTTGTAGGAATTAGAGCATTTGCTAATCTTGAAAATAAAGAAATTGACAATAGTGATAAAATCATTAACTCGTTTGTAAAACATGCATCTATCCCAGTATTAAATTTAGAAAGTTCAGTAGCACACCCTTTGCAAGCACTTGCAGATGCTGTGACGATTAATGAAAACAAGAATTCTAATAAACCTAAAATTGTTTTAACATGGGCTCCTCACCCAAAACCACTTCCACATGCAGTATCGAACTCATTTATAAAAATGTGTAAAATTAATAACTATGACTTAACAATAACTAATCCAAAAGGATATGATTTGAATACAAGAATCACTGATGGAATTGAAATTATTCATGATCAAAATAAAGCATTTAAAAATGCTGATTTTATTTATGCAAAAAACTGGTCTAGTTATGATGATTATGGAAAAGTACTTATAAGTGATAATTCATGGATGGTAAATGATAATAAGATGAAATTAACGAACAACGCGTATTTCATGCATTGTCTTCCTGTTAGAAGAAATGTTGTAGTTTCAGATTCAGTTTTAGATTCAAAGAAATCACTTGTTATTCAGCAAGCAAATAACAGAACATATGCAGCTCAAATTATATTAAAAGAATTAATGTCTGATGAAAAATAAATTAACAATAGTAAAAGTTGGTGGAGGAATATTAAATGAAAATAAAGTATTCAAAAAATTTTTAAAAAATTATTCCCAAATAAAAGGATTTAAATTATTAGTTCATGGAGGAGGGATAATTGCATCTCAATATATGATCAGACTTGGTATTCCAGTTAAAATGATTAACGGAAGAAGAATTACCGATTCAAATGCTCTAAATGTTGCTGTTATGACTTATGCTGGACTTATAAATAAAAGCATAGTTTCTGTTCTGCAAGGATATAATTGTAATGCTTTAGGTCTGTGTGGAGCGGATGCAAATATAATTACATCAAAAATTAGAGAAAATAATGATATTGATTTCGGACTAGTTGGAGATATAGTAAATATTGAAACTAATTTTATTCAACAGTTACTAGAATTAAAAATTTCACCAATTATTTGTTCTCTCACTCATAATGGATCTGGGCAATTACTAAATACTAATGCAGATAGTATTGCTTCAGAAATTTCAATAAAATTATCTAAATATTTTAAGGTTACTTTAAAATATTGTTTTGATAAAACTGGTATTTTAATTGATCCAGTTGATGAATTAAGTATTAAAAAAACGATTAATAATTTTGATTATCAACAATTAATCGAAAAAAACATTATAACTGATGGAATGATTCCTAAAATTGATAATTGTTTTCATGCTTTAGAGAACGGTGTAAATGATATATATATAGGTGATCATGATATTATAAATAGTACTAAAAATTGTACAAAAATTATTTTATAATGAATGAATTAATTAGCAATTCAATTGATCTATTAAAAGATTTAATTGAAATAGAATCGTATTCCTTTAATGAAGATAAAACAGGAAACAGAATAGAAAAATGGTTCATTTCAAAAGATATAGAATTTAAAAGAAATAAAAACAATGTATTTGCTTTTAACAAATTCTATGATTCAAAAAAACCAACAATTCTACTGAATTCTCATCACGATACAGTAAAGCCTAATAAAGGATATAAGAATGATCCTTTCAATAGTAAAATTGAAAACGGTAAGCTTTACGGACTAGGAAGTAATGACGCTGGTGGAGCATTGGTGTCATTAATAGCAGTATTCACTTATTATTATAATAGACAGGATTTGAAATACAATTTAATAATTCTTGCGTCTGCTGAAGAAGAATGTTCTGGTGAAAATGGAATTGCTTCAATTATCCCAATTCTTCCAAAAATTGACTTCGCAATTATTGGTGAGCCTACACTTATGAAAATGGCAATCGCAGAAAGGGGATTAATTGTATTTGATTTAAAAATTGAGGGAACTTCAAGTCATGCAGCACACGAAAACGATAACAATCCTATAATAAAATCAATCAAAGTTCTTAATTGGATTAATAATTTAAAGTTTGAAAAAACATCTAATTTTTTAGGAAAAGTAAAAGTGACTGTAACTCAAATAAAATCTGGAAACCAACATAATGTAGTACCATCAGAACTGGAGCTAGTTCTTGATGTTAGAGTAAATGATTGCTATACAAATAAAGAAATTTATGACATTTTAAAAATGAATGCTCCATGTCAAATAATACCAAGATCATTAAACCTTAACTCATCGTCAATTTCAACAAATCATCCAATTGTATTAGCAGCTAATAAATTAGAGATTCAAAAATATGGATCTCCTACTCTATCAGATCAATCAAAGATTTCATTCCCCTCAATAAAAATAGGTCCTGGAGATTCTTTAAGATCTCACAGCGCTGACGAATATATATATATAAATGAAATTAATAATGCCATACCACAATACATTAAACTATTAAATAAAATACTGTAAGTCATGAAACTCTGGAATAAAGATGATAATTTAAATATAAAAATTGAAAAGTTCACTGTTGGTAATGATAGAATCAATGATCTTTTCTTAGCTGAATACGATGTTATAGCTACCATTGCTCATGCTAAAATGTTAAATAAAATAGATGTTTTAAATAAAGCTGAACTTAATAATATAATTTCTGAACTAAATATGATATTAAAAGATATTGAGATTGGAAATTTCATTATTGAAGATGAATATGAAGATGTTCATTCAAAAATTGAATCAATACTTGTAAAAAAGTTAGGTAAAGTTGGAAAGAAAATTCATACTGGAAGATCAAGAAATGATCAGGTTTTAGTTGCAACTCAATTATATTTAAAAAACGAAATATGTGAAATTAAATTTTTGACAAAAAACCTATTCAACACTTTAATTGAATTAGCAGAAAAAAATAAAAATCTTTTACTTCCTGGATATACACATTTACAAGTTGCTATGCCCTCATCATTTGGCTTATGGTTTTCATCTTATGCAGAATGCTTGATTGACGATGTTCTTTATTTAAATACCGCTTTTAAAATCAATGATCAAAATCCACTTGGAAGTGCAGCTGGCTTTGGAAGTTCATTTAAAATAGATAGAGATTTTACAACTAAAGAATTAGGTTTTAGTGAACTTAAATATAATGTTGTGTCTTCCCAAATGAACAGAGGAAAAGTTGAAAAATCAGTAGCTATTGCAATAGGTTCTTTAGCAAGTACATTATCAAAATTATCTGCTGATATCTGCTTTTATATGACTCAAGAATTAAATTTTATATCATTTCCAGATGAAATAACAACTGGATCTAGTATAATGCCTCATAAAAAAAATCCGGATGTATTTGAGTTAATTAGAGGGAAATGTAATATTATTCAATCTTTAACAAATGAATTTAACAGTATATCTATTAACTTAACCAGTGGATATCACAGAGATTTACAATTATATAAAGGAAAAATAATAGAGTCAGTTATTGAGATTAAAAACTGTTTAGAAATATTAGACTATTCAATAAAAAAAATCAATTTAAGAGAAAATATTCTTGAAGATGAAAAGTACAAATATGCTTTTACAGTTGAAAATTTGAATGAACTAGTAAATAATGGATTTTCATTTAGGGATGCATATTTAAAAATTTCTGAGGATATCAAAAATGGCAATTATATACCAAAAAAAGATTTTAATCATACATTAAAAGGAAGCATAGGAAACCTATGTTTAAAGGAAATAGAGATAAAAATGAAAAAGGCCTTAAATTAAATATGTAATGGCCTATTGTCTGTAGCAGCTAATGCGGCTTCTTTAATGGCTTCAGCATAAGTTGGATGAGAATGACTCATTCTAGAAATATCTTCAGCAGAAGCTCTAAATTCCATAGCAGTTACAGCCTCTGCGATCAAATCCGCAGCTCTAGCTCCAATAATATGAACACCTAGTATTTCATCAGTTTTTTTGTCAGCCAGTATCTTAACAAAACCATCTATATCCATACTTGCTCTTGATCTTCCTAGAGCTCGCATTGGAAATTGACCTGTTTTAAATTCAATACCTTCATTTAATAACTGTTCTTGAGTTTTTCCAACAGAAGCTACTTCTGGCCAAGTATAAATAACGTTTGGAATTAAATTATAATTTATGTGAGGTTTTTGTTTGGCTAAAATTTCTGCAACCAAAACACCTTCCTCTTCAGCTTTATGAGCTAACATAGGTCCTTTAATAACGTCCCCAATCGCATAAATATTTTCAACACTTGTTTGAAGCTTATCATTTACTTCAATTTGACCTTTTTGATTTGTATTAATACCCAATGAATCAAGGTTTAGGCCATCTGTGTAAGGTTTCCTTCCAACAGAAACTAAACAATAATCTCCTTCAAATGAAATATTTGTTCCGTTTGAATCTTCAGCAGTTACACTAACAAAATTATTTTCAGATTTTACAGATGTTACTTTGTGAGATAAATAAAATTTTATTTTTTGCTTTTTAAATATTCTTAATAATTCTTTGGAAACAGCACCATCCATAAAAGGAGTTATTTTATTAGAATACTCAATAACTGACACCTCAGAACCAAGTCGATTGTAAACCTGACCTAATTCTAATCCTATGACTCCTCCTCCAATAATAATAAGTTTTTTTGGTATTTCTTTTAACTTCAAAGCTTCTGTTGAACTTATTACTCTTTTCTTGTCAATCTTAGCAAAGGGTAACGAAATCGGCTTCGATCCTGTAGCTATAATAGCATTACTAAATTTAATTTTATCTGAACTATTAATGGTTATAGTCTGATTATCTTCAAATGCCCCTATTCCATTAAAAACTTTAATTTTATTTTTTGACATTAAATAATCAATTCCTTTTGTAGTTTGATCAACAACAGAATCTTTTCTGGAAATCATTTTATTCAAATCCACTTTAATAGTACCGTCAATTTCAATCCCATGAGTTGAAAAATTATGTACAGCTTCATGGTAATGATGAGAAGAATCTAATAATGATTTTGAAGGAATACATCCGACGTTTAAACATGTCCCCCCTAAGGTGTTGTATTTTTCTATAATAGCTGTTTTCATACCCAACTGTGCACATCTTATGGCACTAACATATCCACCAGGTCCTGAACCAATAACAACAACATCAAAATGTTCCATTTATTTTTTTTATCAAAAATACAAATGTTTTAATTTAATTCATAAATCAATTACTTTTTTAATTGAACTAATTATATATTAGCTATATGACAAAAAC
>Ga0114998_10003402_pt1 | contig 11795 bp, 10 predicted proteins | sample ArcticOcean_MG_C_5_FD_87044 | JGI IMG/M metagenome (GOLD analysis project Ga0114998, IMG submission 87044) | Marine microbial communities from western Arctic Ocean - ArcticOcean_MG_CB4_138 | ecosystem: Environmental > Aquatic > Marine > Oceanic | place: Arctic Ocean: Canada Basin | collected...
CTCGCTATTTTTATGTCCAGACCTTTTCGCCTTGAAACAAACCACGACTACATTAACTGATTTTCTTGACTTTCTTCAAAAGGAAAAGCGAGGGTCCGAACATACCCTGAGATGCTATCGTTCTGATTTAAATCAGATTATTAAGTACATGACTAATCATTATGACGAGGACGACTTGTGTAAGATCAAAGGTGATTGGGTGAGGTCTTGGGTTGTCGAGATGATGAAACAAGGGAAAGCTCCACGGACCATTCACAGAAAAGTTTCTGCTTACAGGACATTTTCTAAATATGCCAGAAGGAAAGGAATTATGGATTCGAATCCTGTTGAATCGGTGATTCTCCCCAAATTGCAAACACGTCTTCCAGAAGTAGTTCCAGAATATGCAATGAGAGATCTCTTTAGTGAAGACCTCTTTCCTAACGATTGGAAAGGAAGAAGGGATCGATCGATGATGGCGCTCCTATATGAAACAGGTATTAGGTTAAGTGAGTTGATAGGGTTGCGCGTTTCTGATGTAGATGGAGGGAGAAAGACATTGAAGGTTCTTGGAAAGGGATCAAAAGAGAGGCTTCTTCCCCTGATGCCACATACTTTAGAAAGTATCATGATGCACGTAATGGATAGACCTGTTGGTGGTGAAGAGTTATTTGTTACTGATGCCGGTAAATCTCTTTACCCATCATTTGTTTATCGTCGTGTAAATTATTACCTTGGTGAAGTGAGTACGTTGCAGAAATGTAGCCCTCACGTTTTACGACACACCTTTGCTACTCATTTATTGAATCGCGGTGCAGAACTTGCAGCTGTTAAGGAACTACTAGGTCATGCTAGTCTTGCTTCAACTCAAATTTACACGCATCACACGACAGCAAAGTTGAAGGAGTTTCACCGTGCGAGCCCTTTGGACAAACGTCCAAAATAATGCACCTAACAACATACGTTCACCATGCAGGTGCAAATAAATTCCATTCACTTTGACGCTGATAAGGCGTTATTAGCTTTTGTTGAAGCAAAAATTCAAAAGCTTACAACCTTCAACGACTCCATTATTTCTGGCGAAGTTTTTTTACGCATTGAGAAGAGCAATGGCAGAGAGAATAAGCTTGTTGAGATTAAACTTCATTTGCCAGGAAAAGAGCTTTTCGCAAAGCGCAACGCCACCACTTTTGAGGGTGCGACTGACGAAGTAACAGAGGCCTTAAGAAGACAGATATTAAAGCAACATGCTTGAGTGATTTTTTAAGAAATTATATTGATATAATTTTAGGCGCAACTATTGCTTGTTTGCACCAAATTATATCGTACATTTGCCCTCCTGAAATTCAGGGGGGTTTTTTTGTGTTTTGTTCTTTGCTTTATTGCCGGTGTAGCTCAGTGGCCAGAGCAGTTGATTTGTAATCAACTGGCCGGGGGTTCGAATCCCTCCACCGGCTCACCGATAAAATATCCTGTACATTCTTCATGTTACAGAGTGTTTTGGGGGTACGCCGGAGTTGGAGAGCCGGGGCAGACTGTAACTCTGTTGTCTTAGACTGAATAGGTTCGATTCCTATTACCCCCACATTTTCACAAGCATTAAACTGTTTGAGGAAATTACCAAGCGGAAGTAGCTCAGTTGGTAGAGCATCAGCCTTCCAAGCTGAATGTCGCGAGTTCGAACCTCGTCTTCCGCTCGATTCAAGCCGATGTAGCTCAGGGGTAGAGCGCGTCCTTGGTAAGGACGAGGTCATGGGTTCAATTCCCATCATTGGCTCATATCATTAAAAAGAAATAGAAATTAATAATAACATATAAATCATAAAAACGTTGAGATTATGGCAAAAGAAAAATTTGACCGATCAAAACCACACGTTAACATTGGCACTATTGGCCACGTTGACCACGGAAAGACTACTTTAACAGCTGCGATCACGAAGGTGATGGCTGATGCTGGGTACTGCGAGGCAAGCTCGTTTGACCAAATTGACAACGCACCTGAGGAAAAGGAGCGTGGAATTACGATTAACTCATCACACGTTGAGTATTCAACAGAAGCGCGTCACTACGCTCACGTTGATTGCCCAGGTCACGCTGACTATGTGAAGAATATGGTAACTGGTGCTGCCCAAATGGACGGTGCTATACTCGTTGTTGCTGCTACTGATGGCCCTATGCCTCAGACCCGTGAGCACATCCTACTTGGACGCCAGGTTGGTATTCCTCGTATCGTTGTTTTCATGAACAAAGCGGACATGGTAGACGATGAAGAATTACTTGAATTGGTGGAGATGGAAGTTCGTGAACTTCTTTCTTTTTACGACTATGATGGAGACAACTCTCCGGTAATTACTGGTTCTGCTCTTGGTGGTCTTAATGGAGACGCGAAGTGGGTAGATTCAATTAAGGAGCTAATGACTGCAGTTGACACTTGGATTGAAATTCCACCACGTGACAACGAAAAGCCATTCCTTATGTCTATTGAGGATGTTTTCACAATCACTGGTCGTGGAACAGTTGCAACTGGACGTATTGAAACGGGTATCATTAATACAGGTGATGAAGTTGATATTATCGGTATGCAAGACGAGAAGGTCAAGTCGACCATCACTGGTGTTGAGATGTTCCGTAAGATATTGGACAGAGGTGAAGCTGGAGACAATGTAGGTCTGTTACTTCGTGGTATCGATAAGACCGATATTAAGCGTGGTATGGTCATATCTCGTCCTGGAACAATCACTCCACATAAAAAATTCAAGGCAGAGGTATACATCCTTAAGAAAGAAGAGGGTGGACGTCATACGCCATTCCACAACAAGTACCGTCCTCAGTTCTACTTCCGTACAACTGACGTTACTGGTGAGATCTCTCTAGAAGCAGGTCGTGAAATGGTAATGCCAGGAGACAACGTAACGATCGATGTAGAATTAATCGCTTCTGTTGCTATGGACAAGGGTCTACGTTTCGCTATCCGTGAGGGTGGACGTACAGTAGGTGCTGGTCAGGTAACTGAAATAGTCGGTTAATTTATGAGGGTTTTCCTCTATATAAATCTTCGAGAAGAAGGTACCTTTTTAAGGTGCCTTCTTCCCGTATTTACGGGCGTAGCTCAATTGGCAGAGTAGTGGTCTCCAAAACCATTGGTTGTAGGTTCGAGTCCTACCGCCCGTGCAAATAAAGAAACAATGTCTCAAATAACGAATTATATTAAAGAGTCCTACAGTGAGCTTGTCACCAAGGTTACTTGGCCTACTTGGAAAGAACTTCAGGAGTCTTCAGTTCTAGTATTTGTTGCATCCTTACTTATTGCGGGTGTAGTATTTGTAATGGATTGGGCATTTGGAGTAAATACATCTGACTCTATTTGGAAAGGTGTTGTTGGTACTATTTATGATTTATTTTAGAACGATTTGCAAACGATGAGTGAAATAGAGAAAAAGTGGTATGTAGTCCGGGCCGTTAGTGGTCAGGAAAAGCGAGTAAAGGAGACTATCGAAACAGAAGTCGCTGCTGCTGGTTTACAAGACTATGTCGGTCAAGTACTTATTCCTATTGAGAAAGTTTTTCAAATTCGCAAGGGTAAAAAAGTCAGTAAGGAAAAGAATTTATTTCCTGGGTATGTATATATCCAAGCTGCTCTTGTAGGAGAAATACCTCACCTCGTAAAGAATGTTACCAATGTGATTGGATTTCTCGGTGCTGAAAAGCGAGGCGCCCCAATGCCTATCCGCCAACATGAAGTTAACCGCATTTTAGGTGTGGTCGATGAAATGGCAGATGCTGAGGAAGAAATTAACATCCCATATAAAGCTGGCGAATTGGTGAAGGTCATAGATGGTCCATTTAATGGATTCCTTGGCAACATCGAAGAAGTCAACGAAGATAAAAAGAAATTAAAAGTGATGGTAAAGATCTTCGGTCGTAAGACACCGGTAGAACTTGGCTATTTACAAGTAGAAAAAGATAATTAAACGGAACAGACAGTTAGAGACGTTCGCATGTCCCCTTGAATGCTTCCCATTCGCGCGAATCTCAAGACTGTTCATTATATATAAATAAAATGGCGAAAGAAGTAGCTGGACTAATAAAGCTGCAAATACGTGGTGGAGCAGCCAACCCTGCACCTCCTGTCGGACCGGCCCTCGGTGCGAAAGGAGTAAATATCATGGAGTTCTGTAAGCAGTTTAATGCTAGAACCCAAGATAAAGCTGGTAAGGTACTCCCCGCAGTTATCACTGTCTATGTTGACAAGTCGTTTGACTTTGTCATCAAGACACCTCCTGCTGCCATCCAATTATTGGAAGCAGCAAAACTCAAAAGTGGTTCTCCGGAATCAAATAGAGTTAAAGTGGGTCGTGTTAATTGGGATCAAATCCGCGTTATAGCAGAAGACAAAATGCCTGATCTGAATTGCTTTTCCATAGAATCTGCCATGAAAGTGGTAGCAGGAACAGCACGAAGTATGGGTATTAATGTCACTGGAAATTTTCCTTCTTAAGTCACAAACCGCACAAAAATGGGACGACTAACAAAACACCAGAAGGCGGTTGCCGAGAAATTCGACGCCGAAAAGCCTTATACGCTTGACAAAGCATCTTCACTTGTGAAAGATTGCTCAACGACGAAATTCGATGCCTCGGTAGACCTTGCCGTGCGACTTGGAGTAGATCCTCGTAAAGCGAACCAAATGGTTCGTGGCACCGTTTCCTTACCTCAAGGAACAGGAAAAGATGTTAAAGTACTAGTACTTTGCCCACCTGACAAAGATCAGGAGGCTTTAGATGCTGGTGCGGATTACGTAGGCCTCGACGAGTATGTGGCTAAAATTAAGGGGGGATGGACCGATGTGGACGTAATTATCACCACACCCCAAGTTATGGGCAAGGTAGGAGCTCTAGGCCGTGTACTCGGACCTCGTGGCCTCATGCCTAACCCTAAGTCGGGAACTGTAACTATGGATGTGGCAAAAGCTGTTACTGACGTAAAAGCAGGTAAGATTGACTTTAAAGTTGACAAGTTTGGAATTATTCATGCTTCAGTAGGAAAGGTCTCTTTTGAGGCTTCTAAAATTGAAGAGAATGCAAATGAACTTATCTCCACTTTAGTTAAGCTAAAGCCTGCTTCTGCAAAAGGGTCTTATATCAAGAGCATCATTATGAGCTCTACAATGGGACCTGGTATTAAAATTGATTTTAAATCTTTGGTTTAACCCCTAAACGCATCAACTATGACACGTCAAGAAAAAGATTTACAGATCAACGAGCTAAAGCAACTATTAGAAGACAATAGTGTTGTTTATCTTACAGATGCCTCCGGGTTAAATTCTGAACAGACTACAACATTACGTCGAGCTTGTTTTAAGAAAGATGTTAGTGTGCGCGTTGTAAAAAACACGCTACTGCGAAGAGCAATGGATGCTTCTGAAGGAACTGATTACAGTGAACTGTATGAAGTTTTGTCTGGACAGACTGCGCTATTATTAGGTAATGTAGGAAATGTTCCTGCGAAGTTACTTAAGGATTTTCGCAAGAAACACAGCATGCCTCTTCTTAAAGCTGCTTATGTAGAAGAAGCTTGTTACCTAGGTGACAATCAAATAGATGTATTAACAAATGTCAAGTCGAAAGACGAGCTGGTTGCGGATGTAATCGCATTGCTCCAATCTCCGATGAAGAACGTTGTTGGTGCATTAAAATCAAGTGGAAACACAGTTTCTGGTCTAGTCAAGGCGCTGCAAGAACGCGGCTGAGCTTGACATTATTAATTATATGAAAACCAATCAACAAAAATAAATATGGCTGATTTAAAAGTTATGGCCGAAGAGCTCGTTAATCTTACTGTTAAAGAAGTAAACGAACTTGCTACCATCCTTAAGGATGATCACGGCATCGAACCAGCTGCTGCTGCTGTTGCAGTTGCAGGACCCGCTGCTGGCGGAGATGAAGGTGGCGGTGATGAGAAAACGGAATTTGACGTTATTCTCAAAGCTGCTGGCGGATCTAAGCTAGCTGTTGTTAAACTAGTAAAAGAGTTAACAGGCCTCGGCCTTAAAGATGCGAAAGGCATCGTTGACTCTGCACCTGCTCCCCTAAAGGAAGGAATTCCTAAGGACGAAGCTGAGAGCCTCAAGGCACAACTTGAGGAAGCTGGAGCTGAGGTTGAGCTTAAGTAATAGCACAACCCCGACTATTTAAGGTTCAGGGCGAAGAGCAGGTCTTCGCCCTTGAACTATTTTTGCCTGTTATGACTTTTCGTAAGTTAAATAGGTCCTGGTGCCTGCATTGTCTTTGTCTGAAATTAATTTGACCCCACCTACATGTCTTTGGTCAATACCACCCCAGTCGCTACCCGGAAAAACTTTGCATCAGTGGCCCTCCCACTTGAGCATCCGGATTTTCTTGACATCCAACTACGCTCTTTTCAGGAGTTTTTTCAACTTGAAACCAAACCTGAAAATCGTGAATCAGAAGGACTATTTAAAGTATTCAGCGAAAACTTCCCTATCACAGATACAAGGAACCAATTCGTACTTGAATTCTTAGATTATTTTATAGATCCTCCCCGCTACGGCATTACTGAATGTATTGAGCGTGGTCTCACTCACAGTGTTCCACTTAAAGCCAAACTAAAGCTTTATTGTACGGATCCTGAACACGAGGACTTTGAGACCATCGTGCAAGATGTTTATTTGGGTACAATCCCTTATATGACTCCCCAAGGATCATTTGTTGTTAATGGTGCTGAACGCGTCATTGTAAATCAACTTCACCGTTCACCTGGTGTGTTTTTTGGCCAAAGTCGTCACGCAAATGGCACCAAACTTTATTCTGCAAGGATTATTCCTTTCAAAGGATCTTGGATTGAATTTGCGACTGATATTAATGGTGTCATGTACGCCTATATCGATCGAAAGAAAAAGCTACCTGTAACTACTTTGTTGCGTAGTATCGGATACGAAACCGACAGAGATATTCTCGATATTTTTGACTTGGCTGACGAAGTGAAAGTTAGTAAGGCAGCTCTTAAACGTGCTGTAGGTAGAAAACTTGCTGCCCGTGTATTGAAAGTATGGGTTGAAGATTTTGTGGATGAGGATACAGGCGAAGTTGTATCAATTGAAAGAAATGAGGTGATCCTTGACAGAGAAACGATTCTTGAAAAAGAGCATGTTGCTCTTATCATGGAAAGTGGAACCAAATCTATTATTCTTCACAAGGAGAGTATAAATCAAGCTGATTACGCGATTATTTACAATACACTACAGAAGGACAGCTCAAATTCTGAGAAGGAAGCTGTAGAGTATATCTACCGTCAACTTCGAAATGCTGAGCCGCCAGATTTGGACACTGCAAGAGGTGTGATCGATAAGCTTTTCTTTTCAGAAATGCGTTATGATTTAGGTGAAGTCGGACGTTTCCGTATTAACAGGAAATTGGGATTGGGTGACGACGTGGTCAGCCGAACACTCACAAAGGACGATATTCTTCTCATTATAAAGTACTTGATTGATCTCGTTAATTCTAATGCAGACGTTGACGACATTGACCACTTAAGTAACAGACGTATTCGTACTGTTGGTGAACAGCTTTACTCTCAATTTGGAGTTGGTCTGGCGCGTATGGCACGAACAATTCGTGAGCGTATGAACGTTCGTGACAACGAAGTCTTTACACCGACGGATCTTATTAATGCGAAGACGTTGAGTTCTGTGATTAATAGCTTTTTTGGAACAAATCAGCTGTCACAGTTTATGGACCAAACCAACCCTCTAAGTGAGGTGACACACAAGCGACGTATATCAGCTCTAGGGCCTGGTGGACTTTCTCGTGAGCGTGCAGGTTTTGAGGTTCGTGATGTACACTACACGCACTATGGACGTCTTTGTACTATTGAGACTCCAGAGGGACCGAACATTGGACTTATTAGTTCTTTGTGTGTCTACGCAAAAGTGAACAGACTTGGATTTATCGAAACGCCATATCGTAAAGTAGTTGATGGTAAAGCAGCAACGACTTCAGATGATGTTATTTACTTATCTGCTGAGGATGAAGCGTTGTCTTTAATTGCCCAGGCAAATGCGAAGATTGACAAAGACGGAAATTTCCTTGATCCATTAATTAAGTCTAGGTTACAGGCAGATTATCCACTTGTACAGCCCAAAGAATTGGAGTACATGGATGTTGCTCCAAACCAGATTGCATCTATTGCTGCGTCATTGATTCCATTCTTGGAGCATGACGATGCGAACCGTGCGTTGATGGGATCTAACATGATGCGTCAGGCTGTTCCACTAATGATTCCTGACTCACCTATCGTAGGTACAGGAGTTGAATCAGCTGTTGCAAGAGATTCTAGGATTCTTATGCGTGCTGACTCTGACGGTGTGGTTGAGTATGTTGATTCGGATGTCATTCACATTCGTCACAAAATGGATGAGAGCGATCTTCTCGTTTCCTTTGATGATGATTTGAAGATTTACAATCTTGTGAAGTTTTCTCGAACGAACCAAGGTACATGTATGAACCTTCGTCCAATTGTATTGAAAGGCGATCGTGTTGAGAAAGGACAGATTCTTGTTGAAGGTTACAGTACTGACAATGGAGAGCTTGCACTAGGCCAAAACATGAAGGTTGCCTTTATGCCTTGGCAGGGGTACAACTTTGAGGATGCGATTGTGATTTCTGAACGTGTCGTGAGAGAAGATGTATTTACGTCTTTACACATTGATGCGTATACACTAGAAGTAAGAGATACCAAGCGTGGAATTGAGGAGTTAACAAATGACATTCCCAACGTAAGTGAGGAAGCAACTGCAAACCTCGATGAGAACGGATTGATTCGAATTGGTGCGAATGTGAGTGGTGGTGACATCCTCATTGGTAAGATTACCCCTAAGGGTGAGTCAGACCCTAGCCCTGAAGAGAAATTACTTCGAGCAATTTTCGGCGACAAGGCTGGAGATGTAAAGGATGCTTCGTTAAAAATGCCACCTTCTAGTAAGGGTGTCGTGATCAACAAGAAGTTATTTAGTCGTGCCGTGAAAGACAGAAAAGCGAAAGCTGCTGACAAGGCAATTATTGAATCGATAGATATTGAGTTTGATAAGGAGGCTGCATCTCTCAAGAAAATCTTAGTTGACAAGCTTATGAAGCTTGTTGCGGGTAAGGTTAGCCAAGGCGTATTCAATTACTACAAGGAAGAGCAGGTTAAGAAGGGGATCAAGTTCACACAGAAAATTCTGTTGAGCTTGGACTTCCTGATTATAAACTCGGAAGATTGGGTAAGAGATACGGAAATTAGTGATCTTGTAAATCGTGTGGTTCACAACTACACAATGAAGTACAATGATCTTCTGGGTGAATATAAGCGCAAGAAATTCCAGGTCACTGTAGGTGATGAACTTCCAAATGGAATTGTCAAGCTGGCGAAAGTTTACGTGGCTAAGAAACGTAAATTGAAGGTGGGTGACAAGATGGCGGGACGTCATGGTAACAAAGGAATTGTTGCTAAAATTGTTCGTCAGGAGGACATGCCTTTCCTTAAAGACGGAACGCCAGTGGATATTGTTTTAAATCCACTTGGTGTACCTTCTAGAATGAACCTGGGACAGATTTACGAAACTGTACTGGGTTGGGCTGGCCAAAATTTAGGAATGAAGTTTTCTACACCAATCTTTGATGGTGCTACCTTAGAAGAGATTACTGAATTGACAGAGAAAGCTGGTGTTCCTGATTGTGGGGTGACTCACTTATATGATGGAGGTACTGGTGAACGCTTTGATCAACCTGCTACAGTAGGTGTAATCTATATGATTAAGCTAAGTCACATGGTTGATGACAAGATGCACGCTCGTTCAATTGGACCTTACTCACTGATTACTCAACAACCATTGGGCGGAAAGGCTCAGTTTGGTGGTCAGCGTTTTGGCGAGATGGAAGTTTGGGCACTTGAGGCCTTTGGTGCTGCGAATATCCTACAAGAGATTTTGACTATAAAGTCGGATGATGTTATAGGACGTGCAAAAGCATACGAAGCCATCGTTAAAGGTGACCTCATGCCTAAGCCTGGAATTCCAGAGTCGTTTAATGTACTTCTTCACGAGCTGAAAGGTCTCGGACTAAGTATTTCACTAGATTGATCCCCCTCATTGAAAACTGATATGTTCCAACAAAAGACCCCCCAACAGACCTCGGGCGATTTTTCGACAATAACAATTTCGTTGTCATCGCCAGAGACAATTCTTGAGCAGTCACACGGTGAAGTGCTTAAGCCAGAAACCATCAATTACCGTACCTATAAGCCGGAACGTGATGGATTGTTTTGTGAAAGAATTTTCGGACCTGTAAAAGACTTTGAATGTCATTGCGGTAAGTACAAGCGTATCCGCTACAAGGGTATCGTTTGTGACCGTTGTGGAGTAGAGGTGACAGAGAAAAAAGTTCGTCGTGAGAGAATGGGACACATTTCACTTGTCGTTCCTGTGGCTCATATTTGGTATTTTAAAAGCTTGCCAAATAAAATAGGATATCTCCTAGGTCTGCCTTCAAAAAGGTTAGATCAGATTATTTACTACGAGCGTTATGCAGTCATAAACCCTGGTATTGCAAAAAATGCTGAAGGGGAAGATTTGCAAATAAATGATTTCCTCACAGAAGATGAATACTTCGATATTCAAGATACTCTTCCGAAAGAAAATCAATACCTAGACGACAAGGATCCGAATAAATTTGTCGCGAAAATGGGTGCTGAGGCAGTTCATGATCTTCTTGCAAATCTTGATTTAGATGAACTTTCATTTAAACTACGTCATTCTGCGGATACAGAAACATCTCAACAACGAAAGAGTGAAGCGTTAAAGCGTCTTCAAGTTGTGGAGAATATGCGTGATTCACATAAGAGAATTGAGAACCGTCCTGAATGGATGATTATCAAAGTTGTTCCGATCATTCCACCGGAGCTACGTCCTCTTGTTCCTCTAGATGGTGGTCGTTTTGCAACGTCTGATTTAAATGATTTATACCGCCGTGTGATCATTCGCAACAACCGTTTAAAGCGACTTGTTGAGATTAAGGCTCCGGAGGTGATTCTAAGAAACGAGAAGCGTATGCTTCAGGAGGCTGTTGACAGCCTTTTCGACAACAGTCGTAAATCAAGTGCGGTTAAGACAGAAAGCAACAGACCTTTAAAATCTTTAAGTGACAGCTTAAAAGGCAAGCAAGGTCGTTTCCGTCAGAATCTACTCGGTAAGCGTGTTGACTATTCTGCACGTTCGGTGATCGTTGTAGGTCCTAAGCTTAAAATGCACGAATGTGGTATGCCTAAGCATATGGCAGCTGAGCTATATAAGCCGTTCATTATTCGTAAGATGCTTGAGCGTGGAATCGTGAAGACTGTCAAGTCTGCGAAGAAAATCGTTGATGCAAAAGAAGCGATTGTTTGGGATATTCTTGAAAATGTGATGAAGGGGCATCCAGTGCTTCTAAATCGTGCGCCAACTCTTCACAGACTTGGTATTCAGGCATTCCAACCCAAATTGATTGAGGGCAAGGCGATTCAACTTCATCCACTTGCTTGTACAGCGTTTAACGCTGACTTTGACGGTGACCAAATGGCTGTACACTTGCCATTAGGTCATGCGGCAGTTTTAGAGGCACAGTTGTTAATGCTTGCTTCTCACAACATCCTAAACCCTGCAAACGGAGCGCCTATTACCGTTCCTTCTCAGGATATGGTCTTGGGTTTATACTACATTACAAAAGAGCGTAAGAGTACAGCTGAGTGGCCTGTAAAAGGTGAAGGTACTGTTTGTTACTCTC
>Ga0114998_10003408_pt1 | contig 11789 bp, 14 predicted proteins | sample ArcticOcean_MG_C_5_FD_87044 | JGI IMG/M metagenome (GOLD analysis project Ga0114998, IMG submission 87044) | Marine microbial communities from western Arctic Ocean - ArcticOcean_MG_CB4_138 | ecosystem: Environmental > Aquatic > Marine > Oceanic | place: Arctic Ocean: Canada Basin | collected...
CATATTTTTCGGATGTAAATTATATAGGACTCTCTATGGAAAATCTTACGATTGATATGAAAAAGATCACCGAAACCTTAGTTAAAATAGTTCACTGAGTCCAATATTTAGGTTAAATCAAAGAGCCTATTAATGAAGAATATTATTTCGGTTGGGGAATTTAAGACTATCTCATAAATTGAGTACATAATATTTATAATTATTAATAGAATAATAACTATAAAGGTTAATTTGTATAAAGGGGTTATAAAAAAATTTGATTAATTAGTATAGAAGTATATTAGTATTAATACGTCCCCTATACCAACTCAAAGTCTAAGAATAATGCTCTCTTTCTCCTTCACCCAACACACCAAAAGTGATGCTTTTCCAGGACAAAATGCGCTCCTGAAGGACCTTCCGCAGACAGAAGGAGTCGCTCAAATCGCAACAAAGTTCGTCAAACGAGGCGCACTTCACCCAAAAACGCACTCGTTCGCGGACGCTTTGCAGGTAGTCGAAGCGGTTTTAAGTCAAAATGAGGATGTTATGGCGGCGGTCATCGTCACCCACGGGACCGGATTTAAGGTTTACTTCCGAAAAACCCCTCCTGGTGAATCGAACAAGGAGTATTTGACACGAATGGAGCACAATAAGAAAAAAAGCAACAACGCAACACTATTGATTAAAATAATTTGAGATTAAAGAGGTATAAAACGTGAAAACAAAAGAAAATATTAATACGTTTTTTATTTAGTAACTAAATTTATAATCATTTATGGGTTCTCCCGAAAAGATGGGTATGATAACAAATTTTAGACTTCACGGCATAACATTGCCACTCTTTCCAATATCCATCATATTCTTTTTGATTTTTAGATTTTTTAGGTAAGTCTTTATATGTTTTAATATTTTCTAATTTTTTAAACTTTCTATCAAATTCTTTATGAAAAACACTCTCAACAAATTTTGATGACTTTTTCTCATGCTCTATTTCATCAATTTTATCTCGCAAAAACTTTGTATCAGCTATAAATATTCTTTCACTCCATCCAAACGTTTTTAGAAGAAAAGAGGGGACTGGTTTACGGGTTTTTTTTATAATAGGAAACCAATGAGTAGGCTCAGTAAGTCCATTTTTTTTATGATGCGTGAATATTATGTTCCAGTCAAATTTACACTTTAATATTTTTTTTATAGGAAATTCGCCTCCTACTAATTTAACATCGTGTTGAACCAATAAGAAATATTTAGTTTTACAATAGCGGAGAGCGTTATTCAATGTTCCTATAAAATGACCATGCGTTTTTCTCTCTAAATGAGTGAATTTAGGATATTTTTTTTTTACATAGTTTTTATACTTATTGTAATCTTTATTCGGACCTTTAGGACAATCATAGGATATGACCGTTTCATAAAAATTATATTTGGTTGATTTCATACTTTCAATACAAGTCTCCATTAATGAAGCGTCTGGATGTGACGGGATAGGCGATGTAATAAATATTAAAGTAACGTCGTCTAATAATTTTGATGAATTTATCTTAGGAAAATCGTATATTGTCATTATAATATACATACATATATTAATACTCAAATAAAATATACGCCCGTACACCAAGACTATTAAAGAATTTAGACATGGTTATATTTTATATTAAACAGTGAATATTTTACTATTACCATTTACATAACGGTAAAATTTGATTTTATCAATGATCTTATTAGTCTTATTAAGTATATATTCCATTGGAAATTCCATTAGAAATGGCTCACAGAATCGCTTTGACGCTTGGTGACGCTGGTGAAAATCATGTTGGTATGGAAATGGTTGGAGAATTGGGTGCCATTGGTTCGGGTTTTACGACCGATGAATTGCGCAAAGCGGCTCATAATTTAAATGCAATGGGTGGTGATGCCGAATACAATAGTTTTAATCTGCACGGGTTTGATGCAGGAGTGTTGATTATTCGCAACTATTTGAATGATGAGCAGCATAACAAATTATTGGAAGAAATGGATTCTTTTGAATGGGATACACGGTATTTGTGTACTCGACGAAAAAAGGTTTTAAATAAACACGCCCGTTCAAATGTAGTGATTTTGGATGGCATTTCACAAGAACCAGAATATGAAGCAGGAAAGGGTCGAATTGTAGATGGCGATTCGTTAGAGACCTTTAAAGAGGTTAAAAGTCTAATAGTAAGCAATATTAATGAAGCCACTGAAACAGAAAAAGCGTTAAATCTAATTTGCGAAGGGAATAGATATGATAATCTGACAAAGCAAGGAATTGGTTATCATGGCGATAAAGAACGCCGAAAGGTTATTGCGTTGAGTTTGGGAGCCTCAACTCAAATGAATTGGCAATGGTTTCAGAATAGCAAACCAGTTGGACCAACATATAAATTTACTTTAAACGGAGGTGATATATATATAATGAGTGAAAAGGCTGTTGGATATGATTGGCGGTTGACGAAAGGTGGTATTCTTACTATGCGGCACGCGGCCGGAGCGCCTAAGTATATTAGTTTGAAAAAGTATGGTATTCCCGATAAGAAAAAAAAAGTAATTAAGGTTCGTAAGAAAAAGCAGTTTATTCCTAAATAGTTGATAATCGATTTATAAATTATATAATTATTTTTTATATAATTTATCAGATATTTACCCATAATTAATTTATTAACATTCTGTATAAGTTTCAGTGTCTATAAATTTGATTATAGTCACCGCTTATAAGTAATATTATAACCACTCTACCTAAAATGACTTCTACGCAATTAACTAATCAAGATTTGGAAGATAATAAGAAATATGCCGCCGCTCACGAACTTTCACGTAACCATTCATCGTGGAACAGTAAATACGTGATGACGCTGCGACAATGTACTAACGCTGAAACTTCCAGAGACGCAGCAATGGGGTATTTACGCAAAGGTTCGGATGGTTCTTGCTTTTGCGATATGTGTTCTAAAAATTTGGGGGAAATCCATAGACCTGCATGTTTGTTTGGAGGTGGTCGCGTAGGAAATTTAAATGATATAAAAATAGATAATAGTTTGGACGATGAGAAAACGTTTTATAGTAACTGTATTATTGCTTGAACATTAATACAGAGTCTATACTTTCTTGGCTTTCGCCTTGGATATGAGCTTTCCTTTCATTTGCCTTTCGCTGCGGTCTTTCTATGTCTCCTTACGTGCCCTCTCTTTGCGCAACTTCTGAGTACCCAATGAGGTCGCGCGCGCATCGCGAGGAGTGCTCTATCCGTCGCCTCGGTCAGAGAAGGAGTCCTCCGGAGGTGGGGTATGCCGTGGGCACTATAGACTACACTGATGATCTCTACTCATCCAGCGACTCGAATGACTAAGATGGAATTCTTGTCAACTTAATCCATTTCCCACCTTACTATTAATATTTTTATTTAAATCCTCCTAAATTATTAACCAACCGTAACTGTTCGTAACTAACCCAGAAAATAAATTGCCACGGAGCTAATCTGCACCATATAGGAATAAATCCTTTCCATAAACTTAAAACCCCTTCATTTTTAATAGTATCACGCGCAACCCCGAACATAGTATTTTTACTATCTGACATCATTCGCGTTTTAATAACGTCCGCAGGGGTACTAAGAAGAGTAGACCAAAAACCGGAATGCAAACTTGCAAGACCGTGACAATATACATCGTCCTTCATATAGTTAAGTAAATAATTTTTACCTGTATCATATGCTACTAACTCTCCAATATTGACTGTCATTGCTCTTGTTACATTTGGTTTCCATCCATGATAAAAACCTTTTATACCTTGATTTTTGTACACATTTTTTATAATTTGAACAGGTGTTTTCTTAGTTTTTCCCGTAAGTTGTTGGGTTTGAAGTTTAACTTTAATTAAATCTGTTGGGGAAGCGATTAATTGTGCAACCCCGCCTGCAAGTGATCCTGCTAAGAATTTACTACTAAACTCAGAGTCATTTGTTCGAAGTTTCTCATATAAACCCACTCTTGTTGTAGTATAAATCCAATGTCTTACTATAGCAGGGGCGAGCGACGGATAAAATCCTCTGAAACCATCTCTTTTTAATACATTTTTAAATATATTAAAGGTAGATATACGAGTTTTGTGGTATTGTTTTTGAGTTTTGATAAAATCCACAGGATGAGTAATAGTTTCCGCACACATAGATGAAATAGATATGAGGGCTAAGTCTTTCATGTATATATATTATGAAAATATTAATTCTATTGATTTTTTAATAATAATTTCAAGACACTTATTTGCTGTTGTGTAAGAGTATTATATAATACTCGTAATTTATGCAAGACAATTGTAAGATATAGGTATGTCATAATAATTAATAAAGATGAAACATATAGTGTAATAAGATAATATAACTCTACTTTAAGTACACTAAACTCCTTTTTCAAGACATAAAATATTAATGTATTAATGTTAACTGAAAATAAAATATCCAATAAGATGATACCTATAATTGTAATTATATTAGTTATAATATTGGCTTTAATAAGTCTTATGTCGGCACTTATTAACGTCCATAAATTATAAATGATATTTAATAAGAATAGAATTCCCATAGGATTTACAAAAATGTATAATATATGAAGCAAAAGTAGAGGGGTGTATAATATAACTGTTCGTTTTCTAATATTAATAAACTTTGTAATATTTTTTTGGGCGCTAACTGGAATAAAACTTAAATTATCAATTTCTATACTATTTGCATTTGCATTTGCAATTAATGGTTGTGGTGGAGGGCGCGGCGTATTATTTATAAAATTTAAAGGTGCAATATGGGCAATTTCCACATCATCCTCTTCATTAATGTCTTCTTTTGTAGCAACTTTCGCTAAAGGGGTCCTATTTACAGGGTTTAATGTTTCTATTTCATCAGGATTATTTTCAGTGGGCACAATAACAGCAACTGGTAAGTTATTTATATGGTTCATACATATATAATGTATTATATAGGTTAATATTTAGATAATTATTTCTGTTTAAGTATTTAAGTATTAATTATAGGTAATGATACTGAGTGAGATTTTAACTGTTGTAGTAGGGTATATATATTTATTTCTATCAATAGGAATAAATATTGTAAAGGTAGTTTATATTTTTATAAAAAAAAAAATATTGCCTAATTTATTATTATATTATGTATTAAAAGTGTTGAGTGGATGCGCTGGAATATTATATGGTCTTACTTTTTTAGATAAAGTGGCTTATTATTTAGTCTCTCCCTTTTTAGGGGTATTATTATTAGATTTTATAGTTTTAGGTATAATATGTGTGTTAAATTTGAAACAATACATTAATAATTTACATAGAATTCATCCGGAAACTGCTAGAAAGACACAACACAAGTTACAAAAAATTAAAAAATTAAAAAAAAAAAGTAATAACCTTTCCAAAATCCCTGTGGTCCCCCGACCGAGAATACAGTCAATGAGCAATATACCCGCAGATAAAAAGACTGTTTTAAGAAAAAATAAGTCAAAAAATAGTTTAAAGGATTTAGAAGAAACTTTTATGAGTAATTATATAAAACACGTTTTACAGGATTTTACATTTAGTACTATGCAGCCACATGTTAAAAGAATTGGTAATAATGATAATCAAGAATATATAGTAGAAGCCGAACCGAAAAAGGAGAGAAAGAATAAAAACCCTAAAAAGAAGCAAAAAACTAAGAAAAATAAGCGTAGAAAAACTAAAACTAAAACTAAAAAAAAAGATAATGTTAAGGACTATTTGGCGGATGAAGTCGAGGGTATAGGAGAGGATATCGTTGAGGAGGAAAGTGACTATCTTGAAGATTTGGAAGACGATGAAGATATTGAAATAGATGATGATGAGGATATGGACGACGACGAGGATGAAGATGAAGATGAGGAGGACGACGAAGAAAGTGGGGGTGGATTTTTAGATTATATCGGAGGTTTATTGGAAGGTTAGAATACTTTTATTTTATTGGTTATATATACACGGCACATAGGACACGTAACTGAAATATATTTACTGCATTCTGCGCAAAATGCGTGCCCACAATTTAGTACAACCAAGTTTTTAATATTATCTAAACAAATAGGACATTCTTTAGATATTGTATTATTTTTAGTACTATTAAATATTTTGATAATGGGGTTTATAAGTTTTTTTATTTTATTCTTTATAGGGTTTTTAACTTTTATAACAGTGGGTTTATAACTGTGACATTTATGCCAAACATCGCCATGTCCGCAACGACATTTATATCGAATAACCTCACTATAATTTTTAAATTTAATACAATTGCATAATTCACAAGAACCTCTGTTCATATTAATATATGAAGTATAAATAATATTAAATTTTAATTAAATTGTACAAAAGTCGTTATAATAAATTTGTATTAATCGATTTCTTCGATTTCTTCTTCTTCGATTTCTTCGATTTCTTCGGAAGGGGCTTCACCAACGAGGTGAGGGGGGGACCCGAATGCAGTCAAAAAGTCAGGCGGGAGGGTGCTCTCTGGTAGCAGTGGTGGTGGTGGCGGAATAGGTCCCTGCAGTCGAAAGGGGGTTTCGGGCGTGAATTCCATCCCAATTGCTTCCGATCGAATTCTATGCCAATTGCGTATTTCTTGGAGTAATTCACCTCTGGCAATGTCCGCGGGGGGTAATGTATTCACCCCCGCCGCCTCCCAGCCGCGCGACCCCATAATCTCCTGATATCGTTCAAAAGGACCAGGAAAAAGGTTTTCGAGTCGACGGTGATCGTTGATTAACATTTCCCAATACACCGGGTTCCATAAATCATCGACGTTAGATCCCAAACCAGGGTATGCGGGTTCTGATTCTGATGACTGGTTAGGTTGTATAATATTTATTATAGCAACTAAAAATTCTATATTTAATAATTTAAAAGAAAAGTGGACGTCATCCACCTCGAATGGTTCATTTGATTCCTGTCCCATAATAGGCCAACATCTTCTTGTTGGAGAGGTTTGTGCTGTTTTAGTCGAGGTTTGTGCTGCTGCGCGTTCAGGCACTTCTAAAAATGCTATTAAACCATTCCTGCTGTCCGGTCCAGCACCAGCGCGGTCGGATGCATTTAAAATTAATACAATATCCGCATCAAAAACCCAACTTTCTGTATTCAAGCGAATACGAGTTTGTTCTGTCATTTTATTATCAAGGTCTAAAATCATACTTATTAAATGTATATCGTTAGCAGGCATAAGCATATTATCGGAAAGTATGAACAATTCGGGCCATACCTTTTTCACATAACTGTCATTATATAGTATCTCCGGTATTAAAACGTGATCCAGTTCACACATATTCATAATTTTTTGATTAACATGTGTTTGGACTGTCATCTGGGTCGACTTCACTCTGAATACACCTTCTATAATACCATTACCACTAACTAAATCTCCAATGGACGCCCTAAAGGGTGGTTGTGGAAGTGCTATTTTTGCTGCGGCACGCCCGCGCCACGCCTGTTGAATTGTGGTAGCGGCGGGCGCTCTCTGAGCGCCACCATTTAAAACATTTAAATAATTTCTTAATATTTCTTTACCTAATTGAGTATTAAGCAAAATTTCTTTACTAGTAGTCGGGTCTACAATCTTAGAGTACATAATTTATTATAATATATACATATATTATTTTAAATATTATAATCCTTTTATTTTAGTTTCCAAAGACCATCTTGCGTCACTGTAACACGTGTAACCGGTATGTATTTAGATTTTTGAGAATTTTTAATGACTACCCTATTAATATCATATCCATCACAATGCGCCCCAAAATGAAAAAATTCTTCGAACTCACATCGGTAAATAGGTTCGTAGGGGCGATAAAATGAAATATTATCAATAACAGTTCGATATACCTGAAAACTTAAGGGTTGGGGCATTTGATATAATTTCCAAGTGAAATTTTCAGGAGCAATATAAATAATAGAAGTCATTTATAATAAATATTTAATAAATGTTTAAATAGTTTATACCTAGTTAATTTTTCCCTTTGTCGCTATATTTCTTTTTGAGGGTTGAAGGTATTTTAGTCCTAAAAAATTAAAAATGTCTTTCTCACTTTTTAATAAGGGTTTTCCTATTATTGATTGAATAAGGGATGGTTTCACTGGTTTTTTTGTTTGTAAATCATTTATACCTTGTTCGTTTAGAATATAACCTTTATTTTTTGCATGCGTGCGCATTTGAATATTAAATCCACCGGATCCAGTAAAATAAAGTTGGGCAAAACAATATTTTTCGTGCGTCGTATCAATAATATCTATATGGCGTGCTTTTGAACGCTTTGTTAATTTGGAAACGCCCATAAATTTAGTTTTACCGGCAGCCAAAGTTTCAATTATAATCCCTTTTTGCAGTAATAACTTTATGAAATGTTTTCTAACACTTTCGGGAGTTTTACTGGGATTAGATGCAGTAATTAAAACATCAATATCACCACTAGACGTAAGACCTCTTCTATATGAACCATTTATCGAAAATATAAGACCTGGTACGAATTTTTGAATTGCCGTAAATTTACGTTTGTATGCATCTATTTCCTTGCGTGGAATACGAGTGTCTAGGTCGGTGAAATATTTCAACCCAATTTTTTGTTTGGGATTAAGTATAGAAGGTGTGGAAATCATTTTTTTTGATAAATCTTTGTGAGAAACAATATGATGTTTTTTATACAGAATTTTAGCTTTTGCAGGACCAATACCATATATTTTAGTTAAATTAACAAAACTGGCAAACTCTGGAAGGTTGATAGCTTTTAATGCTAATGTAACATGTCCGGTTTTGAGGTACTCTTCTGCTTTTTCAATGACTACTTTTGGATTTTTAATACCATTATGAATAAAGTGTTTTTTTAAATTTAACAATGAATCTATATTAGATTTAGGATAAAGTTTAAGAATGGTTATAAATTTAACATAATTTCTATTTTTAAAGAGTGCTCCTTTAATATTTTCAGGATTAAGTTCATAGTACTTTATGATAATCTCTAAATTACGAATAAAATTTTTAATTGAGCGCTGAATTAACTGTTTTTTTTTGCACGCACCCTTTTTTGATAATTCACATTGCTCAGAACCAGTTGAAGATTTTTTACATTTATCAGTTTTTTTGTTTAAACTACAAGGACCAGAGTGACCACCTATCATTTAATATATAAACATATTTAATTTAAATTATAAAAATTTGATTTACATAAATATTTATAATTTATAATCATAAACCAGCACACATAAATATGGAATTTCTAAAGATCACCCCTTTTAACATTGTCACCGAAAAAAACACTGATTATAATGATACCTGCAATATTGATGTTCGTACTCATTTTCCGAATAAACTCTATCTGATAAATGCACTCGATAATGTTCATCAAAAATACCCCCAATATACTAATAATTATAATGCATTAAAATATGCTAAGCAATTGCTGCACGAAGAGAAATCAGTAATTGCGGTGGCAATTGAGGAAGTAAAAGACCATTTCAAGTTGCATGTAAAGTGTAGTAAAAAATACGAACATATGGGGTTAGCATATTCACGAGTAGCACACGGGATGAGAAATAAACATTCTACAACTTTGCTTCGAAAAGTACCACCTACTTATAAAACTACTGAGGACTTTCTGCGTCATGGCGGTGATGTTATTGGTAATATGCTCAGTGGATATATTACTATCTCTTTGGTATCGAGTATCGTATTTGGAGGTTCACTATTGTTTAATCTAACAGTATTGGGTGCCTATCATGGATATATTAAAACTTTTGTAGAAAAATATTATAAAAAGGTAATTGTAGTTATCAAGGAGCGGCGAGAGCGTTTGTTGAACACGGATGCGTCTAACACATCACCGCCAAAAGGACACGATGAATCATTGCCCGCAGTATCAAATGAAAGGGTTAATGTATCATCTGGAAAATCTTCGCCAAATGGCACTATACTAAATAATATAGAGGAAGTGGAAACGTCATCGTCCGAGGACAGTTCCCCGGTAGAATTTCTTCAGATTATAGGAGGAGGACCTACCCCCTCTAGTGGAATTGCTACTCGCGAGCGCGGTTATACGAATAAATCATCAGTTTAATATACTTCTATACTTATTCTAATATTTTTTATTATTCAACGTCATACTAAATATTATTTTGTAATAGATAATTCCGTAATACTAATTTATATTTGGACTCTACTATATCTGATATATTTTTTCTTAATTTATATACATTTTTGTTATAGTTATCAAAAAACTCCTCGTTATCATCTACAATATATCGACATGTTCCTCCTAAATTTTTACAAAAATGATTATTTAAAGGAAAAAAATATGAAGGTCTATATACATAATTTATCCAATCATCGCACCCCCAATTAATTATTTCTTCGGGAAAATAAAACCCAAATATTTCCATATGTTTTCTGGAAACAAAACTTTGCGTTAATATTAATTGGTTTCTAATATCAATGGGGGAGGTAACTCCTATATCATTATTTTTTTGCAATATCTTAATACATTCATTAACCCATCCTTTATTACAAAATTGTATATCATCACCACACTGATAAAAATAATCGCAATTTTCGTTATACGCCTCTTGAAACAGAACATTCCACATTCGAGTTAAATGACCCTTTTTAATATTATCATTAAAATAGATGAATTTTATTTCAACATTTTTCATAATACCAATAAATCGAGTAATTTTATTAAGTATATCATCTCTAAAAAAGGTATCACCGAGATCAATACCTATATAAAATATATTCGTATGCTCATGGTCATACGTAGTTAGAAATGATTTTAAAGTAATATTATATAGATACATATCATTTAAAGTTTGCCAATCTCTATTTTTAGAAGTACACGGTATAAGGAAACCTATTTTCATTTAGATTTATATAATAATTTTATTTTATATAAAAAATAAAAACGGAACTTTATATTATAAATAAACTTTTAAAATGTTTTAATAAAATTACATTTAAAACAAATATTATCAATATTAACTTGACTGGTCTCCCCGCAACAATTGCAGTGTAGTTGAAATAAATCACCACGAAGAAATAATTTTAGGTATATCTGTTTTTCAAAACTAGTATAAATAATATCATCTATTATATTTTCAAATTCAAGATCTAATTGCGTAAATACATAAAGAGTACTTATAATTCCAATAAAAATAGATTCCATTATGTTGTGCAACCAAATATCTTTATTCGTCTTCCAGTCAATATCATAAAATTCGTGTAATAATTTAATTAATTCTATTTTAACAGTATCAAATTGTGGTGCAACCGTAAGTTGATGCCAACGGTGATTATAATTGCATGTCTTTAAACCTCGTATAAGAAAATCAATATTTTTCTGATGAGATTTAACAATTTTATTAGCCCACTTCTTAAATTTGATTTCGGCCTCTTTCAAAAACATTTTTTTTTTAATTTGAAATTCACTATAAGTATTAAAAATAATAGGTTCCGGTCCATGTAGAGCGTTATTTAATTGTGTTATTTTATTAATTTTATCAACCATATCAACATCATATAAAGTTCTTGAACATAATAATAATTTATTCATTATAATTAATATATAAAATATTATATAATACTTAGCGGACTTATGATACAATTTTTGAAAATAACTCACACTCATTGTATATATTGCGGATCCCAGTATCACTTTTAATAATGATATTTTCAATTTTTTCAATTTGGTCCCGTATAGTTTCTAATCCATTTCCTAATTTTAATCCTATTTCAGCGTATTGCCCTA
>Ga0114998_10003418_pt1 | contig 11773 bp, 10 predicted proteins | sample ArcticOcean_MG_C_5_FD_87044 | JGI IMG/M metagenome (GOLD analysis project Ga0114998, IMG submission 87044) | Marine microbial communities from western Arctic Ocean - ArcticOcean_MG_CB4_138 | ecosystem: Environmental > Aquatic > Marine > Oceanic | place: Arctic Ocean: Canada Basin | collected...
CGCCCCCCTTTCGCCCCCCTTTCGCCCCCCTCCGCTCCGGTCCGGTCCAAAGGCGCCTTCAAGGCCCTCCCGCCAACAGCAAATTCCTAGCAGTCAGTTTTCATGGCCACCGTCGCCGACATCTTAGATCAAGATCTCCCCGAAGGCGCGGCCGAAGACAGCACCAGCAGCATCCCGTTGCTTGCCGGCGAAAAGACCGAACTCCCTGACCGTCCCGGGGTCATCAACCACGACGGCTACAACCGCTTAGCCATCCGAAACGGCCCCTGGAAACTAATTGCCGGAATGGCTCCCCAACTCTTCAACCTAGAGTTCGACCCCAAAAGAATCCAAAAACCTAGCCAAAACACACTCCAAACGCGTAACCGAAATGCAAAAGCGCCCAGCCACAATCAAAACCCGATAGCGCGAATCGTCCGAAAACGTGAGACTGATCAGACATTTTCTGTCTCAACATGGAAGACTGCGTCAGTAATCCCGTAGGTTCAAACATCCTCATGAGGTTCCTCCGCCCCACACAGTTCTCCATTATCCTTCTCGCAGCATGGCCCACCGTCCTTGCTGAGGAACCCGTCGACTTCAATCGGGACGTGCGCCCCATCCTTTCTGACAACTGTTTCGCCTGCCACGGATTCGACGCCGCTGCACGCAAGGCGAAATTGCGCCTCGATACGCGCGAAGGCGCCATCGCCAAGGTGATCGTTCCAGGCAAGCCAGAGGAGAGCGAGCTGATCAAGCGGGTGAAATCAGACGATCCCGATGAGTTCATGCCACCGGATGATTCCCACAAAAAGCCACTCAAACCGGAGGCAATTGCGGTCCTGGAGCAATGGATCAGTGAAGGTGTCGAGTGGGGAAAACACTGGTCGTTCGTGCCACCAGTAAAAGGAGGGATCATCAAAGGACCGGACGCGCACCCGATCGATCACTTTGTCTCACAGCGACTGAAATTGGAGGGCCTCAAAATGTCACCGCTGGCTCCGGATCACACCCTGAGGCGGCGACTTGCGTTCGACCTGACCGGATTGCCACCGACCATGGATCAAATCGAGACAGGATTCGATGAACTGATCGACGAGCTGCTCGCCTCGCCGCACTTCGGCGAACGCATGGCGATGTGGTGGCTCGACGGCGCGCGCTACAGCGATACTGATGGCTTTCAGGCCGACGCGACTCGCAGCAATTGGCCGTGGCGCGACTGGGTGATCGATGCGTTCAACACGAACATGCCCTTCGACCAGTTCACCATCGAGCAGTTCGCCGGTGACTTGCTCCCGGACGCGAAGCCCGAGCAAATTCTCGCCACGTGTTTCCACCGCAACCACATGACCAATGGCGAGGGCGGCCGGGATCCCGCCGAATCGCGCGTCGACTACGTGCTCGACCGCACCAACACGACCGGCACGCTGTTTCTCGGATTGACCCTCGGTTGCACGCAGTGTCATGATCACAAATTCGATCCCATCTCGCAGGTCGATTACTACAGTCTAACCGCGTTCTTCGACAACATCGATGAGGACGGCAAGGCGGGCGGAGGGGCAAAGCCCTACATGGATTATAAATCGCCGTACTCCGCGCGCGCGCTCGCCGAGGCGAAGAAATTTCTCGACCAATCGGGCGCGTCGTTCAGCGCGCTACGTGAGTCGCGTTTTCCTGCCTTCGAGCGCTGGCTTACGACACAGCAAGCAGAAGTAAAAAAAGGATTTGATCCATGGAAAATCGTTCATCCTGTAAGAGTAGCATCGAAGGAGGGTTCTCGGCTTCGAGCGGAGGCTGACGGCATCGTGCAGGTCGAAAAAGGCGTTCCGGTGCAGGACGATTTCAGTGTTTCGACGGGCGAGACCGAGCTAGATCGTATCACTGGAGTGCGCCTCGAAGTGTTCCCGCACCCCTCCCACAAGGACGGTAAATTGTCGTTCACCGATGACGGCGAGTTCATCCTAACAAACGTCAAATTGCGCGTGAGCAAGAAGGGCTCGACGCAGGTGCGGGATCTCGAGCTGGCAAAGGCGGTCGCGGACGTCAATGGCAAGGGGCGTGACAGCAAGTACTCCAGCATCAGCGGCACACTCGACGACGACCCGCGCACCGGATGGACGACGCGTACCCAGCCGGCAGACAAACCTCACCGGGCGGTATTCGAGTTATCCGAGCCGCTGATCTTAGGTGGGGATGAAACTCTCGATATCGTATTGATGCATCGCTCGCTGGAAGAGCGTGCGCTGATTGGAAGATTCCGCCTGGCGCTCACCGACCAGCGCGGTGCCGCTGTCCGCTCCCTCGGCAAGATGCCGATGGAGCAGCTCGCAGACGGCGAGAAACCTGAGGGCGAACTGCGCAACAAGTTGCTCGCTCAATTCCTCGAGGACGACGCGGAATACCGCGCAGCGGCGAGGCATCATGCTGAGGTGAAGCGGCAGTTCAACGAGATTAACAAGGCGAACGGCAAGCTGAAGGTGATGGTGCTCGGTGAACGCAAAGTTCCGCGCAAGTCGCACGTCCTGGTCCGCGGTGTGTGGGACGCTCATGGCGACGAGGTGAAGCCAGCGGTTCTGCCCGTGGTGTTTGAAGATAAATCGGTTCGCGATCGGATTGCGCTGGCCAAATGGATCGTGTCGAAGCGGAACCCGTTGACGGCACGCGTCATCACCAACCAGATCTGGCAGTTGTTCTTCGGAGCGGGACTGGTGCGAACTCCGAACGATTTCGGACTTCAGGGTGAGATGCCAACGCACTCGCAGCTCCTTGATTGGCTCGCGGTCGAGTTCGTCGACAGCGGTTGGGACGTGAAGCATCTTATCAAGCTCATCGTCACCAGCGACACCTATCGTCAGAGTGGGGTTGTCTCCAAGGAGTTGTTGGACAGAGATCCTCTAAACCGCCTGCTCGCGCGCGGTGCTCGCTACCGCCTCCCGGCGTGGATGTTGCGCGACTCGCTACTGGCGGCCAGTGGCCTGCTAAACCGGGCGAAAGGCGGCCCGCCGGTGTTCCCCTACCAACCACCCGGGATCTGGAGCGACCAGTTCATGGGGCGTTTCACCTACCGACCGTCGCTCGGACCCGCGGCTTACCGGCGCACGCTTTATGCTTTTTGGCGTAGGAGCAGCGCGCCGACATTCTTGTTCGACAGCGCTATGCGGCGCACTTGCGAGGTGACGCCGCGGCGGACCAACACGCCGCTGCACGCCCTCACATTGCTTAATGACAAGACTTCGCTGGAGGCGGCGCGGCGACTCGCAGCCTTCGATGTGAAAGAGATCTACCGCCGAGTGCTGAGCCGTGAACCGTCGGAGCGCGAGCTGCAGGTGTGCGAGCTGCAGCGGCAGAAGGCGCTCGCGTTCTACAAAACAGACGCGCAGGCCACAGAAGATTTCTCCGCCGGAGGCAACGCAGAGAAGGCGGCGATGACCCTGGTTGCGAACCTAATCCTGAACCTCGACGAGGCACTGACGCATGAGTAAACAGAACAAGATGCCCCCCAACCCAGCTATTGAATCATGAATTCCACCAGCCGCCGCTACTTCCTCGGCCAGTGCTCCGGGCTTTCGCTCGGGGCGATGGCGCTTGATTCCTTGCTTGCCAAGGTGCCTATCGATATCGCGCCCAAGGCCAAGCGGGTGATCTTCCTCACACAGTCTGGCGGGCCGTCGCAGATTGAGCTCTTCGACCACAAGCCCGGGCTGGCGAAACTCGCCGGTCAGAAATTGCCTGACTCGGTGCGTGGTGGACAGCGCCTCAGTGGCATGACCAAAGGGAAACCGCAGCTGATCATGCCCTCGCACACCGAGTTCGCGCGCTACGGCAAGTCCGGTGCGACAATTGGCGAGTGGCTACCGCACACCGCCTCGGTCGCCGACGATCTGTGCTTCGTGAAATCGATGGTGACCGACCAGATCAACCACGCGCCAGCGATGACGAAATTCCTCACCGGCCACCACCTCACCGGACGCCCGAGCATGGGCAGCTGGGTGAGCTACGGGCTCGGTAGCGAGAACCGTGACATGCCAGACTACCTGGTGCTTCTTTCCAAGATGAAGCGCGGCAGCGACCAGCCGCTCTACGATCACTACTGGGGCAGCGGCTTCCTGCCGTCAGTCTACCAAGGCGTGAAACTGCGCAGCGGCAAGGAGCCGGTCCTTTATCTGAGAGATCCCGACGGCCTGCCGCGCCACCTGCGTCGCGAGATGCTCGACAGGCTCGGCGAACTCAACCAGCTGCGCTTCGAACAGACTGGTGATCCGGAAATTGAGACGCGCATCCAGCAGTACGAGATGGCATTCCGCATGCAGGCGAGCGTGCCGGAACTGACTGACATCAGCGACGAGCCGGAGTCCGTCTTCGATCTTTACGGGCCCGATTCGCGCCGTCCTGGAAGCTATGCAGCCAATTGCATTCTCGCGCGTCGCCTCGCCGAGCGAGGGGTGCGCTTCATCCAACTGTTCCACCCGGACTGGGATCACCACAGCCGCCTGAAAAGCTGGTGCACCGCGCGCTGTCGCGATACCGACCAACCGAGTGCAGCGCTGATCAAAGACTTGAAACAACGCGGCATGTTAGACGATACACTCGTCATTTGGGGAGGCGAATTCGGTCGCGGTGTCGCCGGTCAGGGCAAGTGGGATAGCCCGGAAGGTGGTCGTGATCACCACCCGCGCTGCTTCACCATCTGGATGGCAGGTGCCGGGATCAAACCGGGCTTTAGCTACGGCGCGACCGACGATTTCAGTTACAACGTCGCCGAAAATCCGGTCCACGTGCGAGACTTGCACGCGACGGTGATGAACCAACTCGGGATCAATCACGAGACCTTCACCTACCGGTTCCAAGGATTAGATTTCCGGCTGACTGGTGTAGAGAAATCGCGGGTGGTAAACGAGATTTTGGTCTAATACCAATGCGAAAAACTAGCTAATAGAAGTAGCGAAGAGATCTGAGTAAAGTCCGAGGCGGAAAAGCAAATTGATGCGAGTGAAATACCCTTGGGTGCATCTCTTTGCTTTGACAACGAGGGCATTGGCCCAGAGATCGAATGAATTCTACCAGATTGTTTTTCAAGTTGGTATAAGCAAAGCGCTGAGGCCCCCGCAAACTCTCATTTCACCACTGCGATCCTCTCAGCGACCAACCCCCTCTTTCCCCATCCGCTCCGGCCCGGTCTAAAGGCGGCTTCAAAACTAAACAACTTCTAGTGACACGAAGCAGGCCTCTAGCACGCATGAAGGGGTAAGCCGTGCTGTCTTCTTTGGGTTATAAACGCCTCCCCGCAATCTAAAGTCCACCCACCCCACCGGGGGAATATCTTGCACGTGCTCTATATAATAAAGCGGGAGATTTTTCTATCCCCAATATGGGCATGACTTCGGTTGGTTTGTTATTCGGTTTTAGAATCGATGATTATGTTATACCCTTCGCCCCAATTCAGTCCACATACGACCTTGACTGTTTCCCGCCAAAAATAAGTTCCTAAAAACCAAGATGAATAAAATAGCACTAACCTTATTGCTCGTTTGCGCAGCAACCTATGCTCAGGCTAAAACGACACTGAGTGATAGGGCTATTCAGGAAGTAAAGGATGAGATTGCTCGAGCCACAAAAGCAGGAGAAATCGAGGGTGGGATGATTCTCGTTCATATTCACGGTAAGCAACGACTCCTTGATATTCAGGGCTACCATGACTTAGAAGATAAGCTGGAATTCAAAGCAGACTCTCTCCTAAGGATCTATTCAATGACAAAGCCAATTACGTCTGTTGCGGCGATGATTTTATGGGAAGGCGGTAAGTTTAAACTGGATGACCCTTTGTCCAAGTATATTCCGTCTTTTAAGAAGGTCCAAGTGGGAGTTGTTGTTGACGGAAAAATGACTCGTCTTAAACCTGAGCGCTCTTTAACCGTCCGGGATTTGCTATCTCACACGTCCGGTTATAGCTATAGCCCCGCTTCGGAAACCCCATTCGGCAAGGAATACCACTCTCGCGGTGTCTTCTACTCACACAAGGGGATGTACCCGCCTAAAATGTCGATTCGCGAGGCAGCCGATCAACTTGCTCAAATTCCTCTCCAGCATCAACCCGGTGCTAAATGGACTTATGGCCTGAGTGTAGACATCCTTGGAGCGTTGATCGAAATTTGGTCCGGAGAATCTCTCGAGAAATATATGCAAAGTTCGATTTTAAAACCACTCAACATGAAAGATACGTTCTTTGAGATTCCTAAGAACAAGCTAAATCGATTTGTTTCATGTCACACTTGGAAAGGTGATCGTCAAGTGATCGTTGATAAGTGGAGTGACAGCGCTTACCGTGATGGCTTCGAGTTTCATAGTGGTGGTGGTGGTCTCGTTAGTACACTCGGAGACTATAGTCAATTTTCACAGATGTTAGCTGGTTGGGGACAACTCAACGGCACTCGTATTCTAAAAGCAGAGACGTTGAAAGAGATGTTTAGGAATCAAGTGGTCCCTGGTGGAGGTAATTCGTTTGGATTAGGTTTCGCAGTGGAAAGAGCAAAAATATCCGGGGCCGACAAACCACTTGGACAATACGGCTGGGCTGGTTATGCCAATACAGAGTTTCGCGTCATTCCCGATGCAGGTGTAAGCATGGTTTTCATGCGACAAACCGTTCCTACTACCCATCAGATGTCGAAAAAACTTTTCGGCATCCTGAGAAGAGGTATGAAAATCAATTAAGCTTAGAAAGGGTAAGTTTCTTGGACCGTCGCGGGGAGCTGGCTTTCGAATTTCGCCATTACCACTTCAATTTTAACGCCCCCCCTTATTCTCACTCATCCACGTGAAGATCAGCACCCACAAGGTAAGCGCGAGCGCAAAGAGCGGAACCTGCACCGTCTCCGGCAGCGTGTAGAGCATGCTCGTCACAGGAATCCACACCGACCAACCCGCGAGGAGCGTCGGAAAAACGTGAACATAATAGTAGCGCACATTGAACCGATCCTTTGGCATTCGATACCCCCCATTGCGCCAATCGTAAAGCCACACCAACACCGGCGCCGCGAAAAGCGGATTGTAGAGGAATTGATCCACAAACACCTGCCTCGCCACCACCCCTAATGTTGCTTCGTCGCCGAACCAAACGACCTGATACCGATAGAGGAGATCCACGCACAAGCCCATCACGCACCAGAGCGGCACCGTGAAGATCAGGTTCTTAAAGTTGCGCTGCGTCGCACCACCCCTCTGAAAGAAGGCGACTCGCAGAATCTCCGGCACGAATGCCCCGGCCACAATTCCCACCAGAGCACTATATCCAAATCCCCACTGCGCCTTAGTCTCCGCCATCCGCTCGATAAATTCTCGGGTGGCCGGATGAAAAAAGTAGAGTGCCAAGACCGCTCCCATCACCACCGGCACGATACTGCCGGGCACGAGGTTTGCCTTCGCAGCCCTCCATCCCAGCAACCACGGCGGGGGATTCCCGCATACTCCCTTCTCACCTTCCTTCATCGTGTATTAGCGCAAAGGTGACTCCTCACCCCGACCTGCCAAGCCTCAACTTCCAGCCCAGTATGGAGATATCCACTTTCCCCTCGGCGACCGCAAAGCCGATCGCGGTCGAGGTGAAGCTCTTACTCAAAGAATAGAGCACGTGGTTGTGCTCGACTGAGTAGGGCGCCCACCAGCCCTCGGCGATGACGCTTCCGTGGCGCAGGACCATCACGCTGTGCATGCCATTGATTTTCTGGTCGAGGGTATCGACGAAATCTAGCAGTTGGACGGACGGCAAGATGAATCTTCGACCCGTCCGATCATTTCAGCATGTGTGCTTTACGCCAGAGATAAAGTGAACCTAAACTTACCACAAATGAAAATGAACATTCGACGAGCACTCGCTGCAATCCTCATCGCCCTCACCACCTCGTCTGCAGCCCAAGCGCAGGAGAAATACCGCGTCTACCTGGGCACCTACACTGGCGAGGAGAGCAAGGGGATCTATCAGAGCGAGCTGAACCTTGAGGACGGCTCACTCACTGCTGCGACGCTGGCGGTCGAGACGGCCAACCCCTCCTTTGTCGCAATTCATCCAAACAAGAAGTTCCTCTACGCCGTCAACGAACGGGAGGCGACCCTCAGCGCATTCTCCATCGATGCGGAGACCGGTAAGCTGACGTTTCTCAACTCGCAACCCTCGCAGGGCGCCGCGCCGTGCCACCTGGTCGTCGATCCATCCGGCCGAAACGTTCTCGCCGCCAACTACTCGGGTGGCAGTTGCATCTCTATCCCGATCGACCCGGACACCGGCATGCTCAGCGACCGATCCTCGTTCCAGCAGCACGTCGGCGAACGCAAGCACGGCCACTCGATCCATGTCGACAAGGCCAACAAGTTCGCGTTGTGCTGCGACTTGGGTCTGGACAAGGTCATCGTCTATGCCTTCGACGCTGCGAAAGGAACGCTGACCAAGCATGGAGCGTTCGACGCTCCGAAAGGCGCCGGACCGCGCCACTTCGCATGGAGCCCGGACGGCAAGCGCGCCTACATCAATGGCGAGTCCGACCTGACCATCATCGCCTGTGACTACGACCCGGGAAAAGGCACCCTGACCCAGAAGCAGGTGCTGTCCACCCTGCCCAGCGATGTCGAGCGCAAGGGCGGTAGTACGGCAGAAACAGTCGTGCACCCGTCGGGGAAGTTCGTCTATGTATCGAACCGCGACCCATACAACTCGATCGCGATTTTCTCGATCGATCCGGTGACACGCAAGCTGACGGCAGTCGGCCACCAGGGAACAGGCGTCAAGACGCCGCGCAACTTCGCCATCGAACCGACCGGGCGATACATGCTCGTTGCGAACCAGTCCGGCGGTAATGTCATCGTGTTCCGCATCGATCAGAAGACCGGTTTGCTGACGCCAACCAAGGCCAGTGTGAAAGTGCCCAGCCCGGTTTGCGTGCGGTTCATAAAGATTGAGTGAGTAGGACGGGTCTACGACCCGTCCTACTCGCGCCCCTAGAAACTATCCTCCTTCGGGAGCCCTATACATCGTCCACCGCCCCTAGCAACAACGTCAGTCTCTGGTAATGTTTGAAGTAGGCGCCCTCGCTCGCCGCTGCTGGCACGCTCACCCGCAGGCGATACCACCGGGTCGTCGCCCTTGGTAAAGCGCCATCCTTCGGCAATGTCGAGAGCCTGAGTTGTGGCAGGCAGGCAGCCAGACGAGCGACAGGAGTATGGTGAGGATCTTGCGGTGCGTGAGGGAAGATCGAAAGAACATTTTCTGAACTGTAGGGAACCTGCCATCCCGCGTAAAGGCGCGCGCAACGGTCCTAACAGGCGCAATCTCCGTCATTGCCTGCCTGTTCCCTATCGCGTTCAATGGCGTCATGAATTTCCATCGCTTTCTTCTCGGAGCCTTGTGGACTGCTCTATCGATTCAGGGCGCCGTCGCGGCCCCCTCACAACTGGCGTTTCCCACGGCTGAAGGCTATGGACGTTTCGCCACCGGTGGGCGTGGCGGTGATGTCTATCAGGTGACGCAACTCGGCGACGAAGGTCCGGGTTCGTTGCGCGCTGGCATTGAGAATGCCGAGGGGCCGCGCACTATCATCTTCACGGTGAGTGGAACCATCCAACTGAAGAAGCCACTCCGCGTAGAGAATCAACACGGGCTCACCATTGCTGGGCAAACGGCCCCAGGCGATGGTATCACACTGCGAGACCAGACCTTTCAAATCAAAGATTCTTCTAACATCATCGTTCGGTTCCTGCGTTTCCGGTTAGGCGATGAAAGCAAGACCTCTGGCGATACGCTCCACATTTCCAAAGCGAAGGACGTGATCTTCGATCATGTCACGGCGACTTGGGGTGTGGATGGCACCATGGATACCGATCATCTGTCGAACTTCACCCTTCAGTGGTCCATGTTTGGCGAAGCCCTTCACAAAAGCACTCACCACAAGGGCGGCCATGCCATGCTCATGTCACTACGCAAGACCCGTGGAAAGGTTTCCATCCACCACAATCTCCTCTTCAGCAGTCGCAATCGGCACCCGACGCTGAGCGGCCTTCCTGATCAACCGAACGGTGAAGGTGCGCTCTTCGACTTTCGTAACAATGTCATCTACAATTGGGAAGGCTCCCTGAATCTCGGTGCTGGCCAATTCAATATTGTCAGCAATTATTACCGACCGGGTCCGAACTCCAAGACGAGCAACGATCGTTTCCCCATCCGGCCAAAAGTCAAAGTGGATCACCAAACCTTTGCTTACATCAGCGGCACGGCCTTCGAGTGGAACGAGACTTGGACCAAAGACAATCACTTGGCCATGCAGTGGGGAGTCCGAGACAAAGGCTATCCTGGCAAGGTGCCAAAGGAGACTTCCTTAATGCAAGACCAACCCGTCGCGGAACCCGATCGCCCTATCACGCACCTTGCGAAGGAGGCCTACACACAAGTGTTAGCCAAGGCCGGCGCGTCCTTGATGCGAGATACCGCCGACAAACGTGTCATCCAGGGAGTTCGCGATCGCACCCATCGCCGTATTGATTCCCAGAAAGAAGTCGGCGGATGGCCAACGTTAAAATCCAAGCCTGCGCCGCTCGATACTGATCGCGATGGCATGCCTGACGACTGGGAAAAGGAGCACCAACTCGATCCCAACAATCCCGAGGATCGCAACGCGGACCAAGACGGCTACACTAACCTTGAGGATTACCTGAACAGTCTCGCCGCGGCGACTCTGTGACCAGCGCAAGTGGCCTCCAGGTTGACAGATCTCCCTATTCCTACCATGACTGCGGTGCTTGCTCAGAAAGGACAGATTGTCATTCCAAAAGCGATTCGCGATCAGATGAAACTCGAAGCGGGGGATGACTTCGAGTTCTATCTACTTGATGGCGAGATCGTTCTGTACCCGCTCGCAAAAGCGAGGAAGATCTCCCTGAGCCGTTAAACTTCGGCGAATGAGCTACCTGATTGATACCAATGTGTTTTCCGAAAAGCTCAAGCCTCGCCCGGACGCCTAGGTCGTCGAATGGCTTGCAGAGAATGAGTCCGAACTCTTCATTTCTACCCTAACGATTGCCGAGATCCGTCGAGATATCGAGCGATTACCTCAGGGCAAGCGGCGCGATCAGTTCCAACAGTGGCTCACCTCACTCAACTCGACCATGGCTGGTTCCATCCTCAGTTTCAATCGCGCCGCCGCCCATAGCCGGGGACAAATGCAAGGGCAGCTGGATCTTAAGGGCATCAGAATATCACCGTCCGACGGCATCCTTGCCCCCACAGCGATCCGACACGGCCTCACCGTGGTGACACGAAACGAACGCGACTTCAAAGACGCACCTGTTAGGATGTTGAATCCGTTTCGTTAAAGCTTCTCGTGTCGAAAGTCACCACTCCCGGATCTTCCGCAGAATTAGTTCACTTCCATGAAGAACTTCCAGATCTCTTTCACCGAGCTGATCCCGGCGCCATTGCGCCTGTGAGGGAAACGGTGCCCAAACTCTTTGATCTTGTAGTGCCAGATCTGGTTGCCGTTCACGCCGTCTTTGTAGTAGTGGGCGGTGGTCTTGTCTGAGAGTTTCACCACTTCTTCTGTCTTGGTCTGGTTCAGCCCTTTCCAGAATTCCATGATGTCGTCTTGGTTCGGCGCGCCGCCCCAGCCGCCCTTTGGAGACATACTGCCGTCGTAGGGAACGATCTCGTCGTGAAGCCCTGAGATTTGTAAGATGGGCACGGGCTTGATCTGATCCCGGTGTTCCCAGGTGTAACCACTCATGGTGCCGATGACGGAGGCGGCGGCTTTGAAGA